>CXWK01003914.1_pt2 | contig 12713 bp, 7 predicted proteins | sample 590851 | NCBI WGS metagenome assembly CXWK01 (sample SAMEA3498364, study PRJEB10139) | wastewater metagenome | biome: wastewater treatment plant; material: activated sludge | place: Denmark | collected 2014-08-01
TAGACGAACTGCCGGCCGGGTGCGGCGCCGAGCACTTCTTCGTTGGCAAGCGCCATGGCCGCCTCGTAGCCGACCCACGGATCAGCCAGGTCCACATCGGGCCGAAGGCCGGACATGTGCGTCAGGAGGTGGCGGACGGTGACGCGATCTTTGCCGTACTTCGCGAAGTCGGGGATGAACTGAGCCACCGGATCGCTCAGGCGGATCTTGCCGGCTTCGACCAGCATCATCACCGCGCTTGTGGTGGCGATGACCTTGGTCAGCGAGGCCATGTCGAACATCGTGTCGAGGGTCATCACCTCGGGCGCGGGCACCAACGCGCGATGGCCGTACGCCTTTCGAAACACGACGGTGTCGCCCTGGCCGACCAGCACCACGGCACCCGGCAGTTTCTTCTCGGCGATCGCCTCGGCGACGACCTCGTCGATCTTCGCAAGCCGGGTGGCATCCACCCGGGCCGCACCCGTTGTGGCGGGCGTCGCCACCTGCGCCTGCGGCATCGTCACCGCCGCGGCCCAGGCCACCACTCCACATGCCACCAGCCACGGGAGCCGTTGTTCTCGCGTCATGGCGGCAATTATACGGGTGCCCCATTGGCTCATTGGCTCAATTTCAGCCGGCAGGCTGCCTCACGACCGGTCTTGCCAGGGCTGCGTCGATATGCAAATATGCTTTTATGCGCACTACGGTCATGTTCGACACCGCACTCATGCGACACGCGAAGGCGCGATCCGCCGAGCGCGGGGAGTCGCTGAAGACCTTGCTGTCGCGGGCCCTCGCGTCGGAGCTTGCGCTGCCCCAGTCGGCGCGGGGCCGCACTCGGGCACGTTTGCCGCTGTTTGGTGCCGCCACAGGGCCAGCGGTCGCCGCGACGAATGCGAGCCTCGAACAGGCGCTTGCTAACGCGGACGCGGAAGGGGTCAGTCCTCGATCGTCCCCGTCCACAGGGCGGGCTCGGGCTCGGCGATGAAATTACTGGATGTGAACGTGTGGCTCGCTGCTTCGTGGGGCCGCCATGCGCATCATTCGATCGCCAAACGCTGGATGGACCAGGAAGATGATGATCTGGCGTTTTGCCGGGTCACCGAGATGGCCTTCCTGCGCCTGGTCAGCAATCCGGCGGTGACGGGGACGGACGTTCAGACGCGGAAACAGGGGTGGGACCTGCTGCTGGCGCTCCAGGACGACCCGCGGGTCAGATTCCTCGGCGAGCCACGCGGCCTGGCGCCGGTGTGGATCACGCTCTCGAAGCGCAACGACAAAAGCCACTTGCTCTGGACCGACGACTATCTGGCCGCGTTCGCCCAGTCTGCACCTGCCACGCTCGTCACGCTCGACCGGAAGATCCGGACGAGATACCCCTCTGTGGACGTGCTCGCGTTGGCGTAGCCGATTCCTGCTACTCTTCCTCTGGAGGCTTCACGACACATGACGACTGACACACTTCGCCGCCGGGCCCTTGTGCCTCTGGCCGGCCTGCTCGGCCTTGCGGTGACGTTTGGGGCCTTCTCGACGCCCGAACTGACGGCGACCAGCCAGGAAGAAAAGATCCTCTATCTCACCGTCGTCGACAAGGACGGCAAGTCGGTGAAGGACCTGACGACGCCGGAAGTCCTCATCCGCGAAGACAACCAGGATCGCGAAGTGGTGAGCGTGAAGCGGTCGACAGCGCCGATGGCCATCGTGCTTTTGGCGGACACGACCAAGAACGCCGGCGAGGGCTCGATGATGAGCGGCAGCACTGGCGGCGCCCTGGGCCTCGGCTCCTTCTCGCCTGAACTCATCCGGGATATTCGCACCGCGATCGGTTCGTTCGTAAAGGACATGGCGTCCGTCAGCCCTGAAACGCAGATGGAATTGATGGAGTTTGGCCAGGCGGCGATCACCGTCACGAAGATGACGTCAAACGTGGCGGATCTTGAGAAGGGTGTGGCCCGGCTGTTCCCCAAGCCCGGGGCGGCCTCCGTGCTGCTCGAAGCGATTATCGAGGCGAGCAAGTCGCTGACGAAAGCCAAGTCGCCCCGCCGTAACATCGTCGCCCTCAACATCGAACCGGGCGACGAACAGAGCCGCCAGAACATCCGGCAGTTGCACGAAGAACTGTCGAAGTCCCACGCCAACCTCTGGGCGGTCTCGGTGCAGCCGGGCACGAATCAAAACGCGGTGCGTGGACTGGTCCTTGAGCAGTTGACCGCGAATACTGGTGGCCGGCGCGAGTTCATTCATGCGCAGTCGGCGCTGGAAGCCATGATGAAGAACATCGTGGACAACCTGAATCACCAGTACGAAGTGGTCTACAAGCGGCCCGGCGGCGGCAAGGCCCAGGGCGTGCTCGTGGGTGTCCGGCGTGACGGCCTGAAGCTCTACGCCAACAGGATTCCGCCGGCGTAGCGGGATTTCCGACTGATGATTCGTCGCGGGGCGTCCGTGGGCCTGGTGGCCCTCGTTGTGGCCGCCGGCACGGCCTGGCTGCTGAACCGTACCCCGGCGTACGAACTCGGCCAGCAGGCCGACCAGAACATCCTGCTCGTCACCATCGACACCCTGCGCGCCGACGCGCTGGGGTCGTACGGCGGCGCCGCAGCNNACGCCAAACCTGGATGCGCTCGCCGCGCACGGCGCGCGCTTCACCTTCGCGCACTCCCACGCGGTGGTCACGCTCCCCTCACACACATCGATCCTCACGGGGCAGCTGCCGTACGAACACGGCATGCGCGACAACGCCGGGTTTCGCGTGAAAGACGGCACGGCCACACTCGCCACTCGTCTGAAGCCGCTGGGTTTTTCGACCGGCGCCTTCGTCGGGGGGTTCCCGCTCACCAAACGGTTCGGCCTGTCGCCGGGGTTTGACGTCTACGACGATCAAATCAGCGAGATGAAGAGCGACGTCACGTTCACGCTGCCCGAACGGCGGGCCGATGAAGTAGTGACACGTGCGCTCGACTGGGTCCGTCGCACACCTGGGAAGTTCTTTGGGTGGGTGCACGTCTTCGACCCGCACTCGCCCTACAAGCCGCCCGCCGAGTTCGCCGGCAAGTCGCCCCGCCCGTACGACGACGAAGTGGCGTGGGTGGATCACGCACTTGAACCACTGCTCACACACCTGGCCACGCTCTCGCGGCCCACCACGGTGATCGTCACGTCCGACCACGGCGAGAGCTTGGGCGAACATGGCGAAGAAACACACGGCATGTTCGCGTACGAGGGCACATTGCGTGTGCCGCTGATCGTGGCGACCATCCAGCCGGGCGGCGCCGCTGCGACACGCGGCAAAACGATCAACACGCCCGCTCGCCACATCGACATCGCCCCAACAGTGCTCGACGCCGTGGGCGTTCCCGTGGACCCGAAATGGCTGGGCACATCGTTGCGCCCGCTCATCGCCGATGGCGACGGCCCCGACCGGCCCAGCTACTTCGAATCCATGACTTTCAACCTCGTGCGCGGCTGGGCACCGCTCCGAGGCGTGCTGCAGGAGCGCACGAAATACATCGACCAGCCCATCCCCGAAATCTACGACCTGGCGGCAGACCCGGGCGAGTCGAGCAACATGGCATCCCGCCAACCCGAGCGGCTGCAAGTGCTGACGAATCTGCTTCGTACCTTCAGCACGGCGGCGCCTGATCGACCGGGACAGATTTCCGCCTCGGAGCGGGAGGCCTTGCGGTCGCTGAGCTATATCTCGGGCAGCGCGCCGGAGCGGACGGTGTTTACCGAAGCCGACGACCTCAAGAACCTGGTCACCATCGATCGCGACCTGCATCGCGCCTCCGAATTTTTCAGGGAGAATCGCACGGCTGAAGGCGTACAAATGCTTCGCAGCGTCATCTCCCGTCGTCCCGACACGGCCGACGCGTACATTTCGCTGGCGTACTCGGAGTGGGAGTCGGGCCAGTGGCCGGCGGCGATCGCCACGCTCGAGGCGGGCCTGGCGGCCGGCGCACCGGACCGGGACCTGCGCATCAGGCTCGGCATTTACCTGGCCGAGAGTGGCACCAATCTTCCGAAGGCGATAGCCCTGTTGGAATCTCTGCCGGACACCGACGTGGAGGGCCTCAACGCCCTCGGCCTTGCGTACGGTCGCGCGGGGCGCTTCCGGGACGCCATCGTGGTGTTCCAGAAAATTCTCACGCTCGACACCACCAGCGGCCTCGCGCATCAGAACATTGCGACGATGCTGCTGGAAGAGGCGGGGCGGCCCGGCGGTGACCGTGGTGCGAAACTACGCGAAGCAGAACAGTTCGCACGACGCGCGGTGGACATCGATCCGTCGCTGGCAAAGGGCTTCACCACACTGGGAGTCATTCTGGCGCAGACCAACCGGAAGCCTGACGCGATCGAGAGTTGGAAGCGCGCAGTGCAGCTGGACCCGAATGAGTTCGACGCACTCTATAACCTAATCGTATTGCTCGCCGACGCGGGCCGCATCGGTGAAGCACGCACGTTCGGCGAGCAATACGTCCGGACAGCGCCGCCGCAACTGGCCGGTGACGTCGAAGCGATCCGACAACTGCTGAGACGATGAAACGCCCGATACAGAAGCCTGCCGCTCCTGAGTCCATCGGCGCGACATGGTGGCCGATCGGAGTGGTTGTTGCCCTCGCGGCCATCCTGAAGTTGATCGTGGTCTGGCAGTTGGCCGACCACCCGCTGGTGCAGCCCGAAGTGGGTCTTGATACCACCGCCTACGCCGATCTCGCGCGCCGAGTGGTGGCCGGCGACCTTTCGTTGGGGCCGGGCCTCTATTACGTCTCTCCGCTTTACATCTACGTGCTGGCCGCTGGCCTGGCGCTGACCGACTCGTTCACGGCCGTGCGCGTGTTGCAGGCACTCATGGGCGCCCTTGCTGTCGGCGGGATCTGGACGATGGCGCGGGAGTGGAGCACGAGCCGGGCAGCCTGGTTCGCCGCAGGGCTTGCCGCAGTCACCGGGCTCATCACGTTTTACGAAGTACTGATCCTGCAGGCGTCGATTGATGTCGCACTCGCCACAGCGGCGCTGCTGGCGTTGACCTGGGCGCTGAAGGGCCGCGGCGCGCGCTGGTTCCTCATCGCTGGCATCGTCTTTGGCCTTGCCGCACTCAACCGGCCGAACATGGCGATTGCTGCCGCCGGCCTGGTGGCGGTGCTGCTGGCGACCAGGCGTGTGCGTCCGGCCGCGGTGCTCGTCGCCGGTGTCCTTCTGGGCATGGCGCCTGTCTCGATACGCAACGGCGTGGTGGCGGGTGAATGGTCGCCGGTGTCTTCGCACGGTGGGCTGAACTTCTACATCGGCAATTCCGAGACCGCCACCGGGTTTTACGCCGAAGTGCCGGGCATCACGCCCGACATCCAGGGCCAGTCGCGCGACGCGCGACGCGTGGCGGAACTGGCCCTGGGCCGGACGCTTTCCGATGCGGAGACCTCGGACTATTTCTTCGACCTCGCGTTGAGCTGGATTGGCGAACATCCGCACCGGGCGGTTTTCTTGTTCCTGAAGAAATTCGGCTACGTGTTTCACGCGCAGCATGTGGCGCTGCCGTACTCGTATCCGTTTTTTGCCTATGACGCCAATACCGCGCTGAGGTTCTACGCGATCGGCCCGTGGCTGTTGATGCCGCTCGGTGTGGTGGGACTTGGCCTGTTGCTTCGCCGTGCCGACGATCGTTCGGCCGTGGTCTGGATCTCGTTCGTTCCGATCTATGCGATTTCCGTCGCGCTGTTTTTTATCGCCGAGCGGTACCGGCTGCCGCTGCTGGTACCGCTCTGTGTTGGATCGGGCATCGCGCTCGACGCGTTCGCCACGTACGTGACGCGCCGGCAGTGGCGCACGCTCGCGCTCCCGTTGCTCGCCCTCGTTGTAGGCCTTGTGGCGGTCAACTCGCCCTCATCGGTCGGCGACGATCGATGGAATGAGGGTTTGCGCATGGCCCAGCGCCTGATCATCCTGGGACGTGATGCCGAAGCTGCGGACTGGGTTCGCAAGCTCGAGCCGACGGCGCCCAGGCCAGGCGCCGCCCATTACGGCGCCGGCGTTCAGTACATGCTCGGCGGGAAGAACGACCGGGCGCTCACGTACCTCGCCGAAGCTCAACGCCTGAACCCGGGCGGGGCCGACCTCGAATACGCGCTCGGCCAGGCGTTGCTCAAGGCTGGACGGGCCGCTGAGGCGCTACCCCATCTGCGAAAGGGCGTTGACGCCGGCACGAAGGCGCGTGTGGCCGGCTATGACCTTGCGGTGGCCCTGCAGGCCACCGGCGACCCCCGCGGTGCGGTGGACGCCATCAAGCGCATCACTCCCGCGCCGGGAGACGACGCGGAGGTGTGGCTGCAGATTGGCCGCCTGGCGGCGGCCGTGCAGGCGCCTGATGTGGCCGAGCCGTTCTTCAGGCGTGGCGCCGCCTTGGCGCCGGGCTCCGCTGCGGCACGCCTGCAGTACGGACTCAACCTGCTGGTGCTGAACCGCATCGAAGACGCCGCGCGTGAGTTCGGGGCCAGCGCCCGGCTGGACCCTCGCGACGCCGATGCGTTCGCGCACCTGGCCTACTGCGAGCTCGTGCTGGGACGCCTTGTCGAAGCGCGCACGCACGCCGACAACGCACTCGCGCTCAACCCCACGCACGCGCTGGCGACCGCCGTGCGCGCGAAGCTCCAAGAAAATTCGTAGCGCGGCCTGGGTCTCAAGGCCGCGGCCCTTCCGCGCGCTTGAGACCCAGCGCGCGCTACGAAATGCAGACTACTTCTTTCTCACCGTCGCGATCGCTGCGCCGGCTGGTTGGCCACCGACGCGGACGTTGGCGCGCAGACGGTAGACACCCGGCTTGAGGTCGTCGATGGGGTACTCAACGACCATGCGAAGGACGCCGGGTGAGAACTGGGGGACCACTTCGCGCTCGTCGACAGGTTCGGTTTCGCCGGCGCGCGTGAGGACCAACTCCACCTGGACGTCGTTCTTCAGGGCGTCGAGCACACCGGGCGCGCCACCGGCCGGCGCGTAGAGTTCCAACAGCGCCTGAAGGCTTGTGGCCGCCGCCGGCAGTTCTTCAAGCGCCATACCGTGCGGCTGCCCCTTGGCATCCACCCACGCGACGATCAGGTCGCTGGCGGCAAACGGTCCCATCGTGCTGAGCGACGCGTCTACCGGCACCTCCAGCGCGCCCAGAGCGCCTGTGGCATCGGCCACGGCCAGCCGCAGTTGATAGGAGCCGGGTTCAGCCGGCAGCGACACGGACAAGGTGAACGGCTCGCCGGCGGCGGGCACGGCGATCTCACGACGGCCGGTGGTGATGGCCCCCAGCGCGGCGCCGTCCTTCACCAGGCCGAACATCGCCACCAGCGGCCCACGCACGGTGCCGGGGATCTCCGCATTCACGCTGAGGTCCAGGGAGGACGATGACGATCGGCGGAGTGCAGTGGCCACCTTGAGAGGCACGGCACCGTGCGACTGGCCCTGGCCGATCGCCGTCCTGAGTTTGTCGTCCACAGTTGGCTCTGCGGGGGCGAACGGCGACAACGGTGGTGCCACGCCGTGACGATTCGCGAGCACGGTGAGACCCTTGCGACCCACCTTGGCTTCGACGCTCGTGATGCGCGACGGCTCGACGTCGGGCGGTGGCTCGACGCCCAGGCGATACACGGCGGAACTGGCATTTCGCACCCGAGCGAAGAACGTGTCTGGCTGGCCGATGATCCGATAGAACTGCCCTCCCGCCATTTCGGCGGCCAGCTGTGCGCCGGCCAGGAACATCGCGTTGTCTTCGATGCGGCGCTGCGGTGCACCTGTGTCGGTGATCGGGGGAGGAGCTGCATTCGATGGCGCCCTCTGTCGCCGCCCGCCATCCGTCAGGCTCAGGTCGCGCTCCTCCATCAAGACGCTGACCTGAACGCCCGCGGCAGCCGCCGCCCTCGCGAGTGGCGTCAGCTGCGAGGCATCACGCCCAACGGCCAGGCCATCAGACATCACTACGAGATGCCGAAGGCCCGTCGCGGCCTTCATGGCTTCGATCACCGAAACATAAGATGCGACCTGCCGTCGCGTGACTTGTTTGACCTGCGTGGCAATGGTCCTGGCCTGTCTGCCGACTTGTGCCGCGCAGTCGTTCTGTGCCATGAGAACTTCGAGCACCGTGCTGTCAACCGGGCTGTCGGGAAGGGACCGTTTCCCTTCGAAGCAGGCATTGGCAATCGCCACCTTGAGAACCTCGTTGTTACCATTCGAGATCTCAAGGGCCTGGTGGACTCCGACGGACCCGTCGGCATCGGGAGACGCGGTGTCGGCCGCATCGGCGCCGGGAGGTGTCAACGCCTGGAAATCGCTCGCTTCGCCGGCGACATGATCAAGGGCCGAGCGAATCCTGGTCCGATCAGTCGTGGGATTGATGGCGGCCGTTCCGCTGGTCGTGGCCAGGCCGACGACGTCGGAAGCCGGCAGGTTGCTAACGAACTTCTTTGCCGCCAGGAACATCGCCTTGCCGCGCATCGGCGCAAACGACAAATCATCGATGAGGAGGACAAACACCCGATCTTCACCCGCCTTAACGGCCGCGGCCACGACGCCCTCGTTCGTGACCGTCTGGCGCCCCTGCCGAACGCCCTCCGGGGCCTCGGCCAGTTTGGGCACAACGGCTGCGGCGGTCGGCGCAAGTGCCCCGGCCGCCTGCACGAAGCTCAGTACCTTCACAGGGCGGACCTTGCCGTTCAGTTTCACTTCAAAATCACCGGCCGCGAGGCCGGGCACAGGCTTGCCGTCCCGGTCGAGAACGGACACATCCACGGTCACGAGTGTGACCGCGCTTCGGAACGTCGGTAGTTGCTGCGCGTCAGGAGCGGCCACAATGGCCAGAGCAAGCACCAGTGGGAGCAGGGGCATCCGGCAGGAACGGGCTGGGCTCTTCATGATTTTCCGTCCCGCCATGGTAACTCCACCCAAGCGCCGGGTGTAAGATCCTGTCCCACGGCCTTTAATACTGGGAGTTCCCACATGCGTGGCATGCGCGCCATATCCCTCTTTGCCCTCGCCCTCTGGGTGATCTGTGTCCCCGGAGTCTCAACCGCGCCAGTTCCGCCAGTTCCGCCAGTTCCGTCAGTTCCGTCAGTCCAGCAGCCTCAGGCCACCTTCCGCACCACCACGTCACTGGTCGAAGTGGATGTCGTCATTCACGACAAGAAGGGCGACTTTGTCGGCGGGTTGACGGCCGGCGACCTGCAACTGTTCGAAGACGGCAAGCCCCAGAAGATCGAACAGTTCTACATGGTGTCGCACGAGCGGGGCGGGCAGCTCATTCCCGTCACCGGCGACCAGGACGTGGCGCCTGAAGACCGGGCGCGGCGCATCTTCGTGGTCATGTTCGACGAGGGCCACCTCGCACACGAGTCTCTGATGCGCAGCAAGGTGGGCGTGAGCCAGTTCATCAAGGAGAACATTGGCCCGGGCGATTTTGGCGGGATCTTCCAGAACGGCAAGATGCACAACGGGCGCCTGACCACGAGCCCGGCCGAACTCCTGGCCGGCGTCAACAGCGTGACCGTCGGGTTCGAGAACCGCCAGTCGCTGCTCTCGACGTTTCGCGAGTTCCCGAGGATCCCGAGCGAGATCGACGCCATGCGCATCTCGGAGGGCTCCACCGAGGTGGCGCGACGCGTGGGTCTGGCCGTCTGCCAGGAAGACCCGCAGTCGTGCCTGCTCAACGGCGGCTTGAACCAGGTGGAAAACCAGATCCAGCAGAAATCGCGACTCTACGTCCGCCAGGCGCGCATCCTGATGTACACGACGCTGCAGAACCTGCGTTATGTGGTCAGCCGCCTCAGCCGGATCCCCGGCCGGAAGACCCTGATCTTCCTCACGGAAGGGTTCTTCGTCGAGGAATCGCGCGACGACCTGCTGGCCATCGGCGCGGACGCGGCCCGCGGCGGGACGACGATCTACTCGATCGATGGACGCGGCCTGATTGGCGCGCCCTCTGCGACATCGGACGCACTGCGCGTGGAAGCCGGCCGGTCTACCGCTTTTGACAGCGGCGAGGCCGCGCCGTTCCTGCTGACGTCGGCCACGGGCGGCCTGCGCATCCAGAACATCGACTTCATGAGCCGGGCGTTCAACATGGTCGTGCGCGACACCAGCACCTACTACGTGATTGGGTATCGTCCCGACAACGCCGTGATGGACGGCAAGTTCCGCAAGATTGAAGTGAAGGCGAACGTGTCGGGCGTCAATGTCCGCTCGCGCAAGGGTTATGCAGCCGTCGCGCTGCCCCCCATGCAGGCCATCCGCGAAGGATGGAAATAACCTACTTGATCGTGATCTTCACCTCGAAGCGGCGGTAGTTCCGGTACTCGGCCACGCTGCGAATTTCCTCGAACTGCGTCTGGATTCGCGTGCGGGGGTCGGACGCGATTTGCACTCTGGCGCCTTCAAGGTAGTGCTCGATGAACCGGGTCGGCACCCACATGCCGAGCCTGGCGTCCGGGGCATACTCCGTGGTCAGTTCCGCAATCACGGCCCCCAGCGTCGTCCTCAGCATCGCCTGGCTGATGCGGCCGGTGGCCGCGTGCACGACGAACTCGCCAACTGAGGGCACAGGCGTACGCGACAGGTCCTGGATCAGGGTGTCGGGCACACGGGCTTCCTTCGCGGCGATCGTCACCCAGACACCGTCAGGCTTTTTCTGCACGCGCTTGCGTTCAAACGTCACGTGCGGACGGTAGCGGTCTGCGAGCAGCAGCAGGCTCAGCGTCGGCTCGTTGAAGTTGCGGACAATGCGGCCCAGGTTGAACCGCGAGTTGTATTTCTTGAACGTCCTGGCCACCTCGCCTGGCGGGAGCGTGCGCAGGGCTTCGCGCAGGTTGGGCCGCTCCTTGAGGGGCTTGCCGTTCTGCGAGAGGACGTCGCGGATGGCCATCCAGTCGCTGCCGGGCGCGTACATGAAGAACACCTCACTCTGAAGGGTCCTCAGGCGCGGCATGTTGTCTTCGCGCGGCGTCTGACCGTGAATCTGCTGCCGGTATTCCTCGTCGGCCAGAATGGCGGTGAGCTCCCGCTGGTAGCCGTTAACGTAAGCGGCGGCGGCCGCTACGACCGCCTCAAGGCTCGTCGGGTCTTCCACCGCCGGCTGTGAGCGTAGGGCGTGCGGCAGCGCTACGGCGACCAGCAGGCTCACGACGAGCGCATGTCTCAACGCAGCCTCCAATGGATGGCGGGCAAAAAAAACGGCCCCGGGCATTGTATGCCCGGGGCCGGTGAGTGTGCCTCGCGTTTGTCCGCCTTCGCCCAAGGGCTACGGCGGGACTAGACGCGGCTCGCCGCGTCTAGAACCAGACGGTCACGCCGGCGCGGAAGACCCGCGGTGGCAGGATCGAGTTGATGCGCTCGGCCGGGATGATGGGGTTCGCCGTCGTGCCCAGTGAGCTCAGGTTGTTGCTCGAGAAGCCGAGGACGGGCGCCGCGTTCAGGATGTTGAACCCGTCCACCGTCATCTTCACGCGGTTCTGGCCGCCACGGAACGTGAACGTCTTGTTCAGGCCCATGTCCCACAGCACGGTCTTCTCGAGGCGCGTCGAGCCACCCTTTTCGAAGTTCAGCGTGTTGTAGGTGATGTTGCCCGTCGTGCCGCCGTACACATTGCCCGGTCCGTTGATGGACATGTTGCGGTTGGCACCGTCGTTCATGTTGAAGTTCGTGGACGCCATGATGCCCCAGGGCAGGTCATAGCTGCCGTTGACCTTCAGCAGGTAGCGCGAGCCGGTGTTGATGCCGTCGAAGAGATCCACACCGGTCGGGTTGGTGTAGAAGACGTCGTAGTCATTGCGCTTCTGGATGGTGACCGCGATGTTCAGCTGCCACTTGTCGCTGTAACGCTTGTTCAGCGTCAGGTCCACGCCCTGATACACCTCGTAGTCCAGGTTCGTCTTGGTGATCGTCGGGCCTGAGGGCCGCGTCAGCCCCTGCTGCACCGTGTAGTAGGTCGCCGTCTTGCCGGTGACCGTGTCGGTGTGCGTGAGCGGTGCGCCGTAGATGTTCGACTGGGGGAAGCCAGCCGCACCCGGCTCGTAGCCGATGATGTAGGCCGCCGTGCCGTAGTCGTACTTCCGGTAGATGTAGTCAGCGCCCACTGCCAGGTTGGCGATGAGCTCGTGCGACAGACCGACCGTCATCTCGCGCGTACGGGCGAGCTTCGCATCGTCAGCCACGCGGTTACCGGAGGCGACGAGCACGCCGTTCACGAATTCGGCCGGGAAGTTCGGCGTGCCCAGCAGTTCGGGACGCTGAATGAAGCCGTCGCGGTTCGCGTCGTTCCAGCAGGTGGAGTTCGCGGTCGTGCTGCACGCGCCGCTGTTCTGGTTGGTGCCCCACGTGAGACCGACGCCGCCGAGACCCGACAGGGCGTTGGCCAGCGTGATCTTGGTCGCGTAGTAGTAGGAACCGGTCATCTTCGCTGCCGTCTTGCCGTCACCGAAGACGTCATAGGTCAACGACATGCGCGGCGAGAACTGCGAGAACGCCCGCAGCTTTTCGTCCTGGCCGGTGATCGGGCTGATGCCGCCCGTCAGTTCGCCTTCGCACTGGCCCGGGAGGAGATCCGGCACCAACGCGTTCGCGGTCACGCAGCCGCCCAGCCACTTCGACTGCTGCCAGTCGTAGCGCAGGCCGGCGTTCACGCGCAGCCGCTTGTAGCTGTAGGAATCCTGGATGTAGCCGTTGTACGACCACCAGTCGTTGTTGGTCAGCGAGTCGCGCGT
>CXWK01025742.1_pt1 | contig 12709 bp, 11 predicted proteins | sample 590851 | NCBI WGS metagenome assembly CXWK01 (sample SAMEA3498364, study PRJEB10139) | wastewater metagenome | biome: wastewater treatment plant; material: activated sludge | place: Denmark | collected 2014-08-01
GCCCCACGCACCTTCGAAGAAGATGAACGCGTTGTTGTCCGTCGCCGCGCCGGCGTACAGGTACAGCGGGTTGCCTTCGCCCTCGGCGTTGTCAACCAGGAACTGCGCCTGCTGCGCGCCCACGGCGATGCTGTCGAACGTCACGTAGTAATCCACCGCGTCCGTGTCGCGGATCAGACGGTCATAGGAAATGACCGAGACGCCTGCGTCGCGCGCCACTTCGGCGGCGGCCGCCGCGGCCGTGCCGTCGTGCGGGGTGATGATCAGCACCTGGATGCCCTGGGTGATCAGGTCTTCGACGTTCGTGCGCTCGCGCGCCGAATCGCCCTGGCTGAACAGAATCTCGACCTCGTAGCCCGCGGCTTCCAACGCCTCGCGGAAACGGGTCTCGTCCTGCACCCACCGCGGCTCGTCGCGCGTCGGCAACACGATGCCGACCCGACCGGTCACAGCCGCTTCTTCCCCGGCCTCTTCGGCCGCGGGTTCTTCAGCCACGGCCTCGGTCGGCGCGGCTTCCTCAACAGTGGCCTCGGGTTCCGTGGCGGGCGTCTGCCCACCGCAGGCCACCAGGGCCATGATCGCCAGAACAGCGATCAACATCAGACCGAACTTGTAAAATCGGCGTTGCATAGTCTCCTTCCTTATTTGGGGAAAACAGAATGTAAAGTGGAATTCAGGCGTTCACTGCGGCGCAATGATAGTAGTAGAGATAACTCAATTTAGTTGGATTGTCAATAACTATTGGGGAGCGATCCCATAATCGTTGTGGGCCTGCGTTCGACAACCAGGGCGCGGGCGCGGATAATGGGCCACCTATGGAGCCGATTCGTCTCGAACTGCCGACCGGTCTGGCCGTCGGCTCGGTCAACACCTACCTGTTCACCCACCCGGAAGTTGTGCTCGTTGACGCGGGCATCAAGTCAGATGAGTGCTGGAACGCCCTCGTCGATGGGCTGGCGGCCCACGGTCTGGCCCCGGCCGACGTCGCCCGCGTGGTCATCACCCACGCCCACGTCGATCACTACGGCCTGGCCGCGCGTCTGGCGGCCGAGAGCGACGCCACCGTCTGGGTGTCTGACCTGGCCTCGCCGTGGCTGCTGGCGACGGCTGAGAAGTGGCGCGAGCGGCTGGTCTACTACCGCGACGACTTCCTGCGCCATCTGGGCCTGCCACCAGAGATGGTCGCCGCCATGCTGGAGGACATGGTGACCCTGGGGATGCGGGTTGATCCCGTGCCCGCCGAGCGGCTGGTGTGCTTCCACGTAGACGGCCAGCTTCAGATGGGTGGCGCGGCCTGGCAGGTCATCCACGCCCCCGGCCACGCCAGCATGCAGACGGTGTTCTATCAGCCGCAGACGCGGGCGCTGCTGTCGGCCGACATGCTCCTGGCCGTCACGCCCACCCCGGTCGTGGAGCAGCCACCGCCGGGCGAGCGCCGCCGCGTGCCCGCCCTGCCGCTTTTCATGCAATCGCTCGACCGGGTGGAGGCCCTCGACGTAGCCACGGTCTACCCCGGCCACGGCCGGCCTTTCGGCGACCACCGGCGCGTCATCCGCCGCCAGCGCGATCGCATCGAACAGCGCCGCGCCGAGTGCCTGGGCCACGTTCAGGCCGGCCTGTCGCGCATCGCGGAACTGCTCGACGCCATGTACGCCCACCAGCCGCCGGCCGTGCGCGCCGCCGGGCTGTGGATGCTGGTCGGCTATCTCGATCTGCTCATCGCCAACGGGTTGGTGAGGCAACAGGAGGTGGAAGATGTCTGGCGCTATACCCCGGCCTGACGCCTTTCCCACTCCGGCCCAGGTACACCTTCTGCCCTGCTACGCGCGAACAACCATTGGGCCGGAGCATCTCGACGCGATGGGCCACATGAACATCCGCTGGTACATGGCCCTGTACGACGAAGCAGCCTGGGCGTTCTTTGCCGCCTTTGGCATGGACGAGGCCTACTTCCACGAGTATCACGGCGGCGGCTTTGCCCTGGAACACCACATTCGCTACCTGGCCGAGGTCTTGCCCGGCGACGACGTGGCCGTCCACGTGCGTCTGCTGGGCTTCTCGGCCAAGCGCATCCACTTCATGGGCTTCATGGTCAACGAGACCCAGGCCCGCCTGGCCTCGACACTCGAAGCATTGGGGGCGCACGCTGACACCCGTCTGCGCCGCGTGTCGCCCTTCCCGCCGGTCATCGCCGAACGGCTGGCCGCCCTGCTGGCCGATCACAGCACCCTGGATTGGGAGGCCCCGACCTTCGGTGTCGTCTACGTCTAGCCAGCGCCGAGAATCTGCCCAATTTGCCTAATCCGCGGATAATGTCCCTATGTCTGGGCCACTCGCTTCCCTTAAAGTCCTCGACTTTACCGCCCTGCTGCCCGGCCCCTTCGCCACGATGGCCCTGGCCGACCTCGGCGCGGACGTAGTGCGTGTGGAGTCGCCCACCCGGCCCGATATGGTGCGCTTTCTGCCGCCCTATGACGGCAACACCTCCGCCTGGCACGGCGTGCTGAACCGCAACAAACGCTCACTGGCACTGGACCTGAAGCGGCCGGCGGCGGCGGCGGCCGTGCGGCGGCTCGTCGCTACGGGCGGCTACGACATCGTTGTCGAGCAGTTCCGGCCCGGCGTCATGGATCGCCTGGGCCTCGGCTATGACACCTTGCGCGTGGCCAACCCGGCGCTTATTTACGTTGCCCTGACCGGTTACGGTCAGACCGGCCCCCTGCGCGACCGGGCCGGGCACGACATCAACTACCTGGCCCTGTCCGGCGCGCTCAGTTACAGCGGCCGGGCTGATAGCGGCCCGCCGCCGCTCGGCCTCCAGGTGGCCGACATTGGCGGCGGGGCGCTGGGGGCGCTGGTCGGGCTGCTGGCGGCCGTCGTCGGCCGCGGCGCGACCGGCCACGGCGACTACGTGGACGTCAGCATGTTCGACATGATGCTCGCCTGGCAGGCGCATCTGGCCGCCCATACCCTCGTCGCTGGAGAGACGCCCGCGCCGGAGGCGATGGCCCTCAACGGCGGCCGGGCCTATGACCTCTACGAGACACAGGACGGCCGCTGGCTGTCCGTCGGCAGCCTGGAGCCTAAGTTCTGGGAGGGCTTTTGCGCGGCCCTCGGCCGGCCCGATCTCATGGCCGCCGGGCTATTGCTGGACGAGGAGGTGCAACGTCGGGTCAAAGCCGAGGTGCGCGCCGCCATCACTGCCCGGCCGCTGGCGGAGTGGCTGGCCGTCTTCGCCCCACTCGACGTCTGCGTGGAGCCGGTGCTGACGTTGCCGGAGGCGCTGGACGCGCCGCACGTGGCGGCGCGCGGCCTGGTGGTCGACGTGCCCCGGCCGGGCGGGGGCAACCAACGACAGATCGCCTCGCCGTGGCGCTTCGCCTCTGCCCCGGCCGGCTACCACCACATCGGCGCGCCGCTGGGGCAGCACACGGCCGAAGTACTGCATGAGGCGGGTTTCGCCGACGATGAGATCGAGGGGCTTATGTAGCGCGGGTGGGTTTCCCGCGCACCAACAACAGGAGGCACCATGCGCATCCAACCGTTTAACCAGCCCGCCCCCCGCCTGGGCAACCAGTACGACGCCGACCGCGTCCTGCGCAGCTATCTGCGCCGCCGCCTGCCGCCGGAGACGCTGGCCGCGGTCGAGCCGGCGCTGCGCGAGATGGGCGAATTGGCCGGCGGCGAGCTGTATGACTTGCAACTCGCCGACCGGGTGAATGAGCCGGCGCTGACCCAGTGGGACGCCTGGGGTGAGCGCATCGACCGCATCGACGTGACGCCGCTCTGGCAGCGGGCCGAACGGCTGGCAGCCGAGTTCGGCGTCGTCGCCACAGCCTACGAGCCGGACCACGGCCCGTTCGCCCGCCCGATCCAGTTCGCCCTGGCCTACCTCTTCCACCCCTCGACCGACGTCTACACCTGCCCGCTGGCAATGACCGACGGCGCGGCGCGCACCCTGCTGCTCAGCGGCAACGGCCCGCTCATCAAGCGCGCCGTGCCCCATCTGACCAGCCGCGATCCGGCCACCTTCTGGACCAGCGGCCAATGGATGACCGAATCGACCGGCGGCTCCGACGTCGGCCGCTCGGAGACGCTCGCCTGCCGCGAGGGCGACAGCTGGCGGCTCTACGGCCGCAAGTGGTTCACGTCAGCCACCACGTCGCCGATGGCCCTGACGCTGGCCCGGCCGCAGGGCGGCGGGCCAGGCGGGCGCGGCCTGGCCCTGTTCTATCTGGAACTGCGCGACGACGCCGGGCGACTCAACAACATCACCGTCAACCGCCTGAAAGACAAGCTGGGCACACGCAAGGTGCCGACGGCCGAATTGACCCTCGACGGCGCGCCGGCCACGCCGGTCATGGGCCTCGACAACGGGGTCCGCGCCATCATCCCCATGCTCCACCTGACGCGCACCTGGAATAGCGTCATGGCCGCGGCTACTATGCGGCGCGGCCTGGCCCTGGCCCGCGACTATGCGCAGCGGCGCGAGGCGTTCGGCGCGCTCCTGGCCCACCAGCCGCTCCACAGCGACACCCTGGCCTGGCTCCAGGCCGAAAGTGAGGCCGCCTTTCACCTCAGCTTCTACCTGGTCGAACTCATCGGCCATGACGAAGCCGGCGACATCACCCCGGCCGACCATGACCTGCTGCGCCTGCTGACCTCCATCGCCAAACTGACCACCGGGCGGCAGGCGGTGGCCGTGGCCGGCGAAGTACTGGAGGCCCACGGCGGCGCGGGCTACGTCGAGGACACCGGCCTGCCGCTGCTGCTGCGCGATAGCCAGGTGATGCCCATCTGGGAGGGCACGACCAACGTGCTGGCCCTCGATACCTTGCGCGCCCTGGCCCACGGCGACGCGGGACTGGTGACGCTGCGCGCCAAAGTGGCTGGCAGCGCCGCGGCTACGGGCGACGCGGCCCTGGCCAAAGCGGGTCGGGCGGCCGTGGCCGCGGTCGATCACGCCCTGGACTGGGTGCGTGGTGTGGCCGCCGACCGGCCGGCGCTGGAAGCGGGGGCGCGTCGCTTCGCCCAGACGCTGGGCCGGGCGCTGGCCCTCGCCTTGCTGGTCGAGGCCGCCGACTGGTCATTGGCCCACGAGCGAGACGGCCGGGCGCGCGCCGCGGCATTGCGCTTCGCCGCCACGCCCATCGACCTCGTCGCCGCCGCCGACCCGGCCGCCGACCGCGCCCTGGCCAACGACGAGCCGCTGCCGGTTCTGAGAAGATAATCCACGATCTGTGGACTCTCCCTCTTCTAAGGAGCAACTCTAGTGTCCGAGAACGAAGACCTATCCTTCATGGATCAGCAAGGCCTGAGCTTTGATGTTGACCGGCTCGGCCCGGCGGTGCGGCCGTCGCCCATGCGCCTGGCGCGGCCAACGCCCGACGACGCCCGCGTGCTCTACCACACCGACCCGGTCATGGTGCGGCGACTGATCGACGAGGGGCGGCCGCTGCCGTCGTTTGAGACCGCCGGGCCGCGCGAACGGCTATTCTTTGACCCGGCCGGGCTGCGGGCGGGCATTGTCACCTGTGGCGGGCTGTGCCCCGGCATCAACGACGTCATCCGGGCCATCGTCCTGTGCCTCTACCACCACTACGACGTGACCACGGTCTATGGCTTCCGCTACGGCTATGAAGGGCTGATCGCCGCCTATGGCCACGAGCCGCTGGCCCTGACCCCGGCGCGCGTGGAGACCATCGGCGAACTGGGCGGCACGCTGCTGGGCACGTCGCGCGGCGACCAGGATGTGGCCGGCATGGTTGATACGCTGGCGGCCCGCGGCGTTAGCATCCTGTTCACCATCGGCGGCGACGGCACGTTGCAGGGTGCGGGGGCCATCGCCGCCGAGATCGCCCGGCGCGGCCTGCCCATCGCCGTCGTCGGCGTGCCCAAGACCATCGACAACGACATCTCGTTCATCGAGCGCTCCTTCGGCTTCGTCACCGCCGCGGCCGAGGCGCGCCAGGCCATCGCCGGCGCCCATAGCGAGGCCATCGCCGCGCGCAACGGCGTCGGCCTGGTAAAGCTGATGGGCCGCGACTCCGGTTTCATCGCTGCCCACTCGGCCCTGGCCGATAGCCAGGTGAACTTCTGCCTGGTGCCGGAGGTGCCCTTCACGCTGGAAGCGTTCCTGCCGGCGCTGCGGGTGCGATTGGCCGAGCGCGGCCACGCCGTCATCGCCGTGGCCGAGGGCGCGGGGCAGACACTCGTCGGCCGTCCCGGCGAGCGCGACGCCTCCGGCAACGTCAAATTCGGCGACGTCGGCCTGTACCTGCGCGAAGCCATCGTCGCTTACTTTCGCGAGGCAAACATCCACATCAACTTGAAGTACATCGACCCCAGCTACATTATCCGCAGCCTGCCGGCCAACGCTTATGACTCGGCCTATTGCCTGCTCCTGGGCTTCAACGCCGTCCACGCCGCCATGAGCGGCCGGACGAACATGGTCGTCGGCTACTGGAACAATGAATACACCCACGTGCCCATTCCGCCGGCCGTACACAAGCGCAAGCAGATCGACCCGGAGGGGTGGCTGTGGAACAACGTCCTGCTGGCGACGGGGCAGCCGGCATCACTCGTCTGATCGCCGGATAACATTTGCGCCTGCGGCTTGTCAAGCTTAGAATGGAGTTCAGTCGGCGTGCGCCGGCCATCCCTCCTGTTCACAAGAAGGCGTCATGACCGAACCCAGTAATCTGACGCTGTTGCTCATTGGCCTGGCCATCGGTGGCGCGTGCGCGCTGCTGGGCGGCCTGGTTGACTATCTCCTGCACCTGCGCCGCCAGCGCGCGCCGCGCTTCGGCGTGCCCGGCTGCCTGGTCTACATGATCGGCGGGCTGGTGGTGGCCGGCGTCGTCGCCAGCGTCGTCTCGCTCATCACTACCGGCCGCCTCACCCCCGCCCTGGTCATGGGCGGGGGCGTACTGGCCGGCTTCTACACCATCTTCATGGCCCTGGTCGGCCTGTGGCTGCTGCGCGACGCCGCCCGCGCGAAGTCGGAGCAAAGGCTACCCTCCGATAGCTCGCTTCCTTAAGACTCGCTATGAAGGGCAGGGGAGCAGGGGGCGGGGGAGCAGGGGAGAAGCGTTTCCCCTGCTCCCCCGGCCCCCCTGCTCCCCTGCTCTGAAACAGGAGACCGCCCATGCCCTATAACCTCACCTCCCTCTCGCTCCCCAAACTCAACGGCCGCACCCTGCGGCTGTTCAGCGCGGCCCTGGAAAGCCCACCCCTGCGCGGCACGCTGGTCGGCCAACTGCTGAAGCAGGGCGGCGTGTCCAGCCTGCGCGACAAACAGTATGCCGATGCGCCGACCTTCTACCCATTGTCGCTGGATGAGGCCGACGAACGGCGCGACCTGCCGCCCGTGGACTGGGACGCGCTCCAACAGCGCGTGGCCGGCCACACCAACCGCGAGCCGTTCGCCAGCGTGGCCGACTACGCTCGCGCCTACCGCGACGGCACGGCCACGCCCGAAGCTGTGGCCGAGGCAGCCCTGGCGGCCATCGCCGACGCCGACGACGACCCGCGCCCGCTGCGCGCCTTTCGCGCTACCGACCGCGCCGACGCCCTGCGCCAGGCCCGCGCCTCCGCCGAACGCCTGCGCGCCGGGCGGCCCCTCAGCCTGCTCGACGGCGTGCCCGTGGCGGTCAAGGACGAGGTCGACCAGACGCCCTACGGCACAACGGTCGGCACGAGCTTCCTGGGCCAGACCCCGGCGGCCGAAGACGCCACCGTCGTCGCCCGGCTGCGGGCGGCCGGGGCGCTGCTCATCGGCAAGACCAACATGCACGAGATCGGCATCAACCCCGACGGCTTCAACGAGCACTACGGCATCGTGCGCAACCCGTATAACCTCCAGTGCCACGCCGGGGGCAGCTCCAACGGCTCGGCGGCGGCCGTCGCCGCCGGCATCTGCCCGGTGGCCGTCGGCGCGGATGGCGGCGGCTCCATCCGTATCCCGGCGGCGCTGACCGGTCTGGTGGGCCTGAAGGCGACGTTCGGCCGGGTCAGCGAACTGGGCGCGGCTCCGCTTACCTGGTCGATGGGTCACCTCGGCCCCATTGGCGCTACGGTCAGCGACGTGGCCGTGGTCTACGCCTGCATCGCCGGCCCCGACCCGCGCGACCCCAATAGCACCCACCAGCCGCCCGTCTCGCTCGCTGGCTGGGACGACACCGACCTGCGCGGGCTGCGGCTGGGCGTCTACCGGCCGTGGTTCGACCACGCCGACGCCGAAATCGTGGCCGGCAACGAGGCCATGGTCACCCGGCTGGTGGAGATGGGGGCGACGGTACACGACATCGAGCTGCCCGAACTGGACGAGATGCGCGTGGCCCAGGTGATCACCATCCTGGCCGAAATGGCGGCGAACATGGCCGCCCACGCCGACCACTGGGACGAACTCAGCCCGCCGACGCGGGTGAACCTGATGTTGGGCAAGGCGACGACGGCCTTTGACTATCTGCAATCGCAGCGCGTGCGCACGCGGGCCATCGACCACTTCCGGCGGGCGTTTGCCGCCTGCGACGTGATCCTCAGCCCGGCGACGGCCGTCACCGCGCCTATCGTGCCCGACGGCTGCGAGAACGACGGCTGGTCAGACCTGGCGACGGTGACAGAACTGATGCGCTTTGCCATGCCGGCCAACCTGACCGGGCTGCCGGCCATCGCCTTTCCGGTCGGCTATGACCGGCGCGGGCTGCCGATGGGGATGCAGGCGATGGGGCGGCCGTGGGAAGAGCACCACCTGCTGCGCGTGGCCCACGCCGCCGAGCAGGTCACCTCCCGCCGCCGGCCGGCAACGTACTACGACCTACTGCAAGGTTGAAAGCAGAGTATCCACAGATTTCACAGATGAAGAATCATCTTATGTCCGAATTAACGTTAAGGCAGTGCCAGCAGCAGGTCGATGACTGGATTCAGACCGTCGGCGTGCGCTATTACTCGGAGCTGACCAACCTGGCCGTGCTGGTCGAGGAGGTCGGCGAGGTAGCACGGCTCATGTCTCGCCAGTACGGCGACCAGAGCTTCAAGCCCAGCGACCAGGGCCGCGAGCTGGCCGACGAATTCGCTGATGTGCTCTTCGTCCTCATCTGCCTGGCCAACCAGACCGGCGTCGACCTGACCGCCGCTTTCGAAGCGACGATGGTCAAGAAGACCAAACGCGACGCCGCGCGACATGCCGGCAATCCTAAGCTGAAGCATGGCAGCGGGGAGTAACGAGTAGGGGCGGGTCACAGACCCGCCCCTACAACTGCTCCCCTGCGCTTGAAAGCGACAATTCATCTACGAGGAACACCATGTCTAAGGAACTACGCTACGACGGCCGCGTGGCCCTCATCACCGGGGCGGGCGGCGGACTGGGGGCCGCCTACGCCCGGCTGCTGGCCGCGCGCGGGGCTAGAGTGGTCGTTAACGACCTGGGCGGCAGCATGCACGGCGAGGGCGCGACCACAACGGCCGCCGACCACGTCGTCAATGAGATTCGCGCCGCCGGCGGCGAGGCCGTCGCCAACTACGACTCCGTTGAAGACGGCGCGCGCATCGTCCAGACCGCGCTCGATAGCTTCGGCCGCCTCGACATTGTCATCAACAATGCCGGCATCCTGCGCGACACCAGCTTCCACAAGATGACCGACACCGATTGGGACAAGATCTATCGCGTCCATCTCTACGGCGGCTACCAGGTGACGCGCGCCGCCTGGCCGATCCTGCGCGAGCAAGGCTACGGCCGCGTCATCATGACCGGTTCGGCCGCCGGCCTCTACGGCAACTTCGGCCAGGCCAACTACAGCAGCGCCAAGCTGGCCCTGCTCGGCCTGGCCCAGACGCTGGCCGTGGAAGGGCAGAAGCGCAACGTCTTCGTCAACACCATCGCCCCGCTGGCCGGCTCGCGCCTGACCGAGACCATTCTGCCGCCTGACCTCGTCGCCGCGCTGCGGCCGGACTACGTCGCCCCGCTCGTCGCCTGGCTGTGCCACGAGTCCTGCGCCGAAACGGGCCACACCTTCGAGGTCGGGGCAGGCTGGGTGGCGCGCGTGCGCTGGCAGCGCAGCCGCGGCGCGTTCTTCGCCCTGGGCGCGACCCTGACGCCGGAGGCCATCGCCGCCCGTTGGCCCGAAGTCGTCGATTTCGTCGAGCCAACCTACCCCACCTCGCCGATGGATTCGTTTGCGCCGGTGGTGGAGAACCTGAAGCAGACCGCCGACGGCCAACCGGGGACGGACGACAGACCACAGACCACAGGCGATAGCCCGGAGCAGGCCGCGGCAAGTACTCTGGCTTCCGGGCGTGGCCCGTCGTCTGTCGTCCGTGGTCCGGCCGACGCCATCGGCTATGAATTCGCCCCCGTGACGACGAGCTACGACGAGAATGACCTGATCCTCTACGCCCTGTCGGTCGGCGCGGCGGCCGATCCGCTCGACGCGGCCGAGCTGCCATTTGCCTATGAATTGAACTCCGGCTTTCGCGCTCTACCGACGTTCGCCGTGACCTTCCCGTTTGCCCTGCTGTGGCAGATCACGGCCGTGCCGGGGCTGCGCTTCAACCCGGCGCTGCTGCTCCACGGCGAGCAACTGGTGGAGTTGAAGCGGCCGCTACCGCTGAAGGCCACCGTCACCCACCGGGCACGTATCGCCGACATCTACGACAAAGGCTCGGCGGCGCTGGTGCTGCTCGACGTGCGCAGCTACGACGACGCCACGGGCGAGGAGTTGGCCTTCAACCGGTCGTCGCTGTTCATCCGCGGCATGGGCGGCTTCGGCGGCGAGCGCGGGCCGTCGGCCGCGGCCTTCGTCCTGCCCGACCGCGCCCCCGACGCCACCCACCACCAGCAAACCCTGCCCAACCAGGCCCTGCTCTACCGCCTGTCGTCGGGCGACCGCAACCCGCTGCACGCCGACCCGGCCTTCGCCGCCGCCGGCGGCTTCGACCGGCCTATCCTGCACGGGCTGTGCACCTTCGGCTTCGCCGGTCGGGCGGCGCTGCTGGCCTTCGCCGGCGGCGACCCGGCACGCATCAGCAGCGTCCGCGCCCGCTTCGCCCGCCACGTCTTCCCCGGCGAGACGCTTGTCACCGATATGTGGCACGAGGGCGGGCAGGTTCTCTTCCAGAGCAAGGTCGTCGAACGAGACGAGATCGTCCTGTCCAACGGCGTCGTGGAGTTAAGATGAAGTGCTCACGCCAAGACGCAAAGTACGCCAAGCGTAAGCACCCTTCTTCACTCAGCGAACTTTGCGTCTTTGCGTGAGCCTCTTTCCGAGGCAGACATGGAGAAAATCGATCTTCGCAAGCAGTACAAAGCTCTCTATACCCCGCCGGCCAAGAAGGTGGTGCTGGTCGACGTGCCGCCGTTGCAGTTCGCCATGGTGGACGGCATGATCCCGGCCGATCAGCGCGTCGGCGATTCACCCGACTTCGAAGAGGCCCTGAACGCCCTCTACGGCATCAGCTACACGCTTAAATTCATGTTCAAGAAGCACGCCGAGAACCCGATCGACTACCCGGTGATGGCTTTGGAAGGGCTGTGGGCTACCGAGTCGGGCGTGTTCGATCCCACGGTGCGCGAGAACTGGCGCTACACGGCGATGATCATGCAGCCGGACATCATCACCCCGGACGTATTCGAGGAGGGCAAAGCCATTCTGCTGAAGCGGAAGCCCACGCCCGGCCTGGATCGGCTGCGGCTGGAGATGTTCCACGAAGGGCGCGCCATCCAGGTGATGCACATCGGCCCCTACGCTACCGAGATGGAAACCATCGCCCGCATGGTCGAGTTCGCCCAGACCAACGGTTTGGTAATGCACGGCCGCCACCACGAGATATACCTGGGCGACCCCCGCCGCGCCGACCCGGCGAAGATGAAGACGGTGTTGCGGCATCCGGTGGCCGGCAAGCAGTAAGCAGTATTCAGTTGGCAGCAGGTCAGTGGGCCAGGTTCGTTGGTCGTTCGACTGTGGCCGGCGGCCGGCGGTCAGCCTGACAGGAGTCAACCATGCAACGCCAGGACATCCAGGAGCTTTTCGCCTACAACGAGTGGGCTAATGGGCGGATTTTGGCCGCGGTCGAGGGGCTGAGCGAGGCGCAGTACACCGCCGCCGTGCCTGGGCTGAGCCACGGCAGCGTGCGGGCGACGCTCGTCCATGCCCTGGCCGCCGAGCGCATCTGGCGGCAACGCTGTCTGGCGTGCGAGTCGCCCGCCTCGCTGCTGCGCGAGGCCGACCTGCCGGCGTTCGACGCCCTGCGCGCCCGTTGGGCGGAGGAGGCCGCGGCCCTGCGCGACGGGTTGGCCGGGCTGACTGACGAGGCGCTGGCCGCATCGCTGGACTATCGCACCACCAGCGGCGAGCCGATGCGCGAGACGCTGTGGCGGCTGCTCGTCCACGTGGTCAACCACGGCACGCAGCACCGCGCCGAGGCGGCCGTGGCCCTGACCGCGTTCGGTCGCTCGCCGGGCGACGTGGATTTAATTATTTATCTGCGACAACGTTAGAATCGTCCCTCCCACACCACGCCTATGAAAATACTCTGGCAATACCTTCGCCCTGTTCGCAAGTGGGTGATCCTGGCTCTGTTGCTGGCGGGCATCGGCCAGGTGCTAGAACTCGTCGACCCGCTCATCCTCGGCCGCATCATCGACGACTACGCCGTGAATCCCGCCGTGCGGCCGGAAGGGGAAATGGTGCGCGGCGTGCTCGGCTGGCTG
>CXWK01082752.1_pt5 | contig 12705 bp, 7 predicted proteins | sample 590851 | NCBI WGS metagenome assembly CXWK01 (sample SAMEA3498364, study PRJEB10139) | wastewater metagenome | biome: wastewater treatment plant; material: activated sludge | place: Denmark | collected 2014-08-01
GTTAGTGACATAGTTGGTATAAAACTTTTTGATCTCGGGACAATCCCTCAACTCGGAATTCCTGCCACCCCAGGCACACCAGCTGCAGCCCCAACTACCCCTTGACATGGATATTACAAAGAAGTTAGGATTAATTCAGATGAAAAAAGTCGCTGCCGCCATCACTACATCAGCTGGATTCCTTTTATCCTCAGTCACCGCATTTGCTCAACCTAGAGAAACCCATGTTCCCCCTGGAACTCTCCCGGGTGTTGACCCTACTAACACTACTACTGGTGAATTAATTTCCAACGCTCTTCAAATCGTTTTCATCGCAGCAGCATTAGCTGTTTTAATCTACTTAGTTATCGGTGCTTTCAAATGGATTACTTCTGGTGGTGATAAAGATGCCATCGGTAAAGCTCGTGGCTCTATCGTTAATGCTCTTATCGGATTATTTATCTTGGCTCTCGCCTTCTTCATCACAGTTCTAATGGGTCAAATCGTTGGTATCGACATCTTAAATCTACCTGTAATCCCAAGACTTGGTGACAATCCATCTCAATTCACACCTCCTCAATAAAGGGCATTTATATCTCGCTTGCAACTAATTCCTCAATCAGATATCGTTAAATTATGAATTCAGGTTACAGGTTACAGGTTACAGGTTACAAAAAAATAACTATCCTTTTTCTGCTTCTCGCCCTTAATACTAGCTACTTAATACTTAATACTTTCACCCCTCCTCCTGCTTTCGCTCAAGAATGTATTCTTGGCCCAAATAAAGATCAGTGCCCTGCTGCCGGCATCCTCCAGGTCCAACAATTAATGACCCGAATGATCAACATCTCCGTTAATATCGCTTTTATGGCTATGACAGTTTGGCTAGTTTGGAGCGCGATTAAGTTCTTCATCACTTCCGGCGGCGATCCTAAAGCTCTCGCTGGTGCCTGGTCTTCCGTCACCTGGATTTTCATGGGTTTGGTTTTTATGATTCTAGCCTGGCTAGCTCTAAAATTAGTTGCTGCCTTCGTCGGATTCGATGTCACCCAATTTTGCCTTGGTTTCCCGCCATATTGCGCTTAGCCTAATTGAAACTCGCCGTATTTTGTATTACTCTTTAAGCTAATGCTCTCTATTTTCAACCATTCTCCATCAGCCACGCGCCACCAACTAATTAAATTCTTCCTATTATTTTCCCTTTTCGCTTTTTCCTTTTTACTTTTTGCAAATAAACCCTCCTTCGCCCAAACTGCCTCTGTTTCAGGTACATTCTCAAATACTTATCCTCAAACTCCTTCCTTCTCCCCACAATCTCCCCACACCGCTTCGCTCGCAATCTACAACTTCGGCCACGCTATGTCCTGCATAATGATTGGCCAATCACCAATCGCTCCTTGTATGGAATATAAAATGTACAAAGATGCCAGGGGGGTGGTTCAATCCACCCCCTATTTAAGTAATGTCAATACAAATAATGGAGTTCTGGGAGCAAGTTTGTACATGATAGGCGAAATCATATCCACTCCTCCCGTAAGAAGCTCTGAGTTTATAGCTAACTTAGGGGAGCAAATAGGAATAAAATCCGCCCACGCTCAAGTAGGTGGTTCCGGTAGCGGAGTTCTCTCTCCCATCTTTAAGCTTTGGGAAGTTAGCCGCAATATAGCGTACCTAGCTATGATTCTTATTTTTATACTGGTCGGGCTGATGGTCATGTTCCGCCAAAAACTAAACCCCCAAACTGTTGTTTCAATTCAAATAGCTCTGCCTGGATTGGTAATTGGGCTTGTAATGATTACCTTTAGTTATTTTCTAGCCTCTTTAATTTCCGATCTAGCGTTTGTAGGAACTAATGTTGTCGGATATTATTTCTCGCTTGCTCAAGGGACAGACCCAAAACAATTACCCCTGATAACCCGCACCAATACTAACCCGACTAATAACTATAATCCGAGACCAGGGACTGAAGACAATGTAATAAGTATTTTCAGTCGCTATACAAACATAATTAATACTTCTAATGTTCAAGAACCCCTAAACAGTATCTGGCCCTACTTAAAAGGGAAGGAGACCATTGACTCAACAATTCTAAGCACTCTTGGAGTGATGGGAAATCCAAGTCTTACGGGTGTGGCAAGAGCAGCTGAGTTTTTTGTAAACTTTGACGCTCAAAAAGCCCTACATACTCTTGTTACTATGCTCGCAGTGCAATTTGTCTTACCTTTTGGCGGTCTATTCGGAGGTCCTGGACAAGCTGTTGCTGCCGGAGGTGCTTCCATCGTAGCTGGTCTTTTTCCTATTTGGCTGGTAAGTTGGAGTTTGGCCTTCGTCGCAATGCTGATTTTGATTTATTCAATGTTTAAACTATTACTCAGGCTAGTCAACAGCTTCTTAAGCATTATTTTTCTGACAATAACTGCCCCGTTTTTTTTCTTGGCTGCTTCCATTCCCGGCAAACAAGGAATTGCAACAACCTGGATGTTTAATCTGCTTTGTAATGTCCTGGCCTTCCCCGCTGTCTTCGCTGTTTTTTATTTTGTAGCTTTTATGCTTGGAAACAATAATGACCCGTTATTTATCATAAACCAAAGCTCCTCTATTGCAGGTAACGCTACTTTCCCTCTCCTTGGAGGTATTAATTTAAAATTCTTGAATACACTGGTAGCCTTTGGTGCTTTAGCTGCCCTACCCTCAGTCCCAGACATCATTTGTAAAGCTATAGGTAAGCCGGGGCAACTAGGAGGACTCGCAGCCGGAGCTATTGGCGGAGCCATAGCCCAAGGCCAAAGATACCAAGGTCAAGTACAAAGCGGAACCTCAGGATTTGCAAGTAATGTAGGAAGGCTCACTGATACTGTAGATTATAAACCTGAAGGGGAAGATCAGATAACAGGAAAGAGAACATATGCAATAAATCCATATGCATCCCATGCCGGACAAATTGCCAAAGTGGGAAAATGGTGGGATCGTAAATTCGGACGGGGTCCACACGAAACACAGGTTCATGACTCTAACGCTTAAATTATCTTATCTTATCTGTCAGCCAATCTTTAATAAGCCCCGCCTCTACCGGCCTTAACAGCCATTGAACACGCTCCACACCTAATGCATTTCTCGTCCGTACACGACGAGCCTCTGCCTTTGAATAGTGATTAAAAAGAAAATAATTCCAATATCCTTCATCCGGATACACATGAGCTCCTCCCCCAGGAGATTCATCAACTAACCAACGATAAAATCCCTGTTCCCCATCTTCACCATCTAGAAAAGCAGTTTGTCTATTTCGACCCACTCCATTATTACCTATGATCTTAAGATCTGTTTCTATAGCTGTATTAAAACTACCGTCTGCAAAAAACACTTCGTGGTCCTCAAGATTTAGGCCTCCCGCCGAATTATCAATACTTGAATACATAACCTCCATATCCTGAACCACTGTCTGCAATCTCCCAAAACATTCCTTAAAATCGTAAAGGAATGGTATCGCGTGTGTTGGATTCCCCAGAATTCCTTCAGATTGAGCAGCGTTAAGGTTTTTATGCATTTTTTCATTATTATCGGTAGGCTTCCTGTATAGTCCATAAACATGGCGGCCCTTGTCTGTATAACCCACTAGATGGTTAAATATCTCAATCGCTTTGTCTTGAGACTCAAATACCTTAGTTAAACCAAACTGACCCTTTATTGCTTGTCCGGAGGTCTGTTTTATTTCATCCGCCATCATCTTAACTCCTTCCGAAAGACCGCTTGCCCCCCAACGTGCCGGTCCTGAATCATGTTCTAGTGGACTAATAGCAATCTCCGCCCCAAATCTCCTGGCAAAACGCTGAGGCTGCTGTGCCGCAAGCTCCACAAAACCAAATGTAAATCTATCCATCCCCGCCCAATCCTCATTTCTATACCCCATTCGCATTCTGCCAACATATGCATCTTTAGGCAAAAACGCCCTGTATATTCCATGCCTAATCCTCATCCTATCTTGCATCGACTCCAAAACTGCCGCCGCAACCAAAGTGACTTCTCTTTGCTGTTGAACATCAGGCAGCTTTCGGGTCCGTCTGCGGGTAGGATCAACAACAAGTCCTCGTCTGGCAAGCAGATCCTCATCTTCTGGTCTAGACAAACCTGCGGCTATAGCATATTTCCCCATCAAAACATGAGGCTGAAATGCCGTGACCCTATCATTCCCCTGATAATAATTATATGAATCCTGCGTATAGTTACTTCGGAAATCACTTCCGCCGGCGGCAAAATCAAAAGTTGGAACCACCTCTTCAACTAATGTACTCGCGACCTGCTTAGCCAAGTCTTGTCTTAGTTTCGTAAACTCCTCCTTCGACCCTATATCTCCCCCCTCCTCAACTACGCGATCCATTTCTCTCGCGAATTCCTGCTGATCAACCTGTCTGGCTATAGTATTAGGCGTAATTCCATCGATGGTAACAAGGTCTCGTTGAGTAGGATCAGCGCTATCATAAACAACTAACTTCCCGTCCGTAAAAGGCATCAAAGGTCTTCCGTTATTCCCAAACCTCAATTCAATCGGTTGCCCAGAGGAGTTATAACCCAGAACCTCTCCATGCTTATACTTTCTAAATTTACCCGTCTCCGCGTCTATCCTTCCTAGGGGTCTCTTATAAGTCATAAGCTGACGTCTGCCCTTCTCGCCGGGCTCCCAAAGCCGAGCTGAGTAACCTTTTGTCTTTACTTCTTTAATAAGTCTTCTCCAACCCTCTGTTACCTTCTGCCTTCTTACTTCAACTGGAGCATCCGCGTACTTCATCTTTATCTGAGTTACACCCCACTGAACCCAGTTCTCGGCTTTGTAAGTAGGAATATTATCAACAACATCCTCTTTTTCCTCATCACTCATCCCCTCATACAACGTCTTCCATTCCTGAGTAAAACTCGCCGGCTTCTTTTTATCTCTGCTCACTTTATAAATCATCCACCCTTTCTTAAACGATTCTACCTCCTCTGAACTGAGGACTTTGGTAAGAATAAGGTGTGGAATTAACTTATCAATCTGCTGTATAGATAACCCATCTAAATTAATCACTTTCTCGTCCTTATTAAGAAATTCTTTCCGCTCAGACTCACTCGCCCATCTACATCTCAACTTATCACTCACCTCAAAGTAATTTTGAACATGCTTATTCCTATCAATATAGATAAACCCTTTACCTCGTCTTGCCTTTTCTCCCATAACATTTTGCATTTGAAAAGCAATCTCAAAATTAGATGCTGCCTCAACATAAGCTTCTTCATAAGCCTCTCTGTCCTTTGGATCTAAATGGTCTTTAGGTTTCTTACCCGATTCCAGCTTGAATTCCCCTTTAAGAATTGCCTCTCGCATCTCTTTAAGCTGAACTTGAGCTCTGCCTATTCTTATGGACTTCTGAATACTTTCAGGCAATTTAGCAAGTTCGGCATACTTTCGAGCATATCCGGGCTTCTCCCGTGACTCCTTCAGATCTTCTTGATAAGCTTTGTAATTCTTAATATGGTAGTCTCCCTTATCAAAACCTTCATACAATTCCTTAAAGTCTTCTGTGTTTTTAGTTAAACCCAGCCGATTTAAATTAGTTCTGTAGGCATTCCATCTGGCTTGATCTCTATCGTCCAACTTGCTTACCGGTGTCTCTCCTTTATTTAACTTAATTTTCCCATCATCAATATCCTCCTGTATCTTTGATAACTTGTCCTCTATCCCTTTTAAATCAATTGCTGCTTGAATCTTTGAGCCCAAATCCCAATTATTAGAACTCCCCCTTCTAACTTCAGACTCACCTTTACTAAAGTATTCATCCCTAGGATCATAATCTTTAATAACAACTCCCATACCTCTCTCAATTGCTATCTCCCGAACAGTATCTTGCAAAAACTGTCCGGCTACAATATCTAACTCTCCCCGCTCACCTACCGAATTATTAAAAATATCCATCATTTCTTCATAATCAAACATATGAGTAAAAACTGCCACCTTTCCCCTACCTGCACGATAGGCTCTAACCCATCTCGCCGGCCCTTCATCTGAAGCCATCGCCATCGCAGCCTCCTTAGCTTGCTGCGGGTTATAAACTTCTTTAGCGTAATTAGCTACTAAAAGATACAACAAAGCCTCAAGCTCTAACCTGTTCTCCTCCAAAAACCCCTCCGAAATTCTTCCCTCAAGCGCTTTTTCTCCTCCTGTCCTTGAAAACTCGTCTATAAAGTTCTTAACATGCTCAAAATTAGCAGTCGGCGCCCTCCCAAGCATTCCGGATCTAACCATAGTCAGAAAAGTTTCTTTAGCAGTCACAAACTGATCCTCAGTCTCGGCTGTAATTTGATACATTTTGGGATAAGGACCGAGCCCCCAGTAAGTTTCTCTACGTGCTCTGCCTTCTTGTTCAGGAGTCCTAATAGACCATTCGCCTTCTAAAACACGCTCTTGATTGGCCCCAATCATCGCCCTTCGTATCCTCTGACTGGCCCAATCAACATAAGGCTCCCACACACCATTCAATTGTTGCGGAGGACGAAGAGTTTCATCCTCTTGAAGCATTTTATTCCGAAATGCTCTTTGTCCCATACTCATTGCTATAGCGAGTCCTCTTTCGTACACTTCCTCAGTCTGATCTGGAGACATACGTCCGGCACCGGTAGTCACTTGCTTGTACAAGCTATTTAAAGCTGCGTCAACATCATCGAAAAGACCCCGATTTTTAGCATTTTTAAAATAATTTAGAAGCTCAGATCGAGCCGTTCGAACTACTTCAGGATCGTCAGATTCATTAAATTTCTGTGCCATCCTAGCAAGAGATCTTTCTTGATCAGACTGATCTGGTAATGGCTCGACCTTCCAAGCGCCACGAGATCCAACCTCAGCAGCTCCAACATCTCCAAGCTCATACCTCTCCTTAAACCGTATCGCCTCCTGGCGCATACTTTCTATTGCATCAGAAGCTTTAGGAAATTCCGCCGGAGTCAGAACTTCAACTGACCTACCCTCTACCTGAATTACTGATCGTGTGGGCTTTGGAAAATGCATATGTTCCCCAAAAGGACTCTGCCCATGCCTGTCCTTAATAACCCCATTAACAAACTTTTGAATCCCCCCATATAGTCCTCCAATACGGATTTTATTCTCAACTATCCCATACCTCTCGTTATAACTCTTAGTAGTTCGCATCTCGAGGACTTGTTCAACATAAATTCTCGCTCCTTCCGGTGACTCAGGACTCCCGAGATTTTCCGGATTAGGCGATCCTTCTCTGCCACCTCCTCCGTCTCCTGCACCGCCTCCCGCGCCACCACCATCTCCCCTTTCACCACCCCCGTTATTATTACCTCCACCATTCCCCCCGTTATCCCGTCTAACAGGTCTCGGCCTTGGCAAATTAAGAAGCCTGTTAACTGCTACCGGTCGTACCACGTCCGGAACAACTACACCCTCCGTAACCGGCTCAACCCTCAATCCTCGTATATCTAGAATCTCATCTCTTACCTGCATATCAGGCTTATGTTCAACAACTTTTCCCGTCAAAACCTCTCTTAAATCCCTATCTGATCTTTGTCCTCCTAAATCAGGTTTCTCCGGAATTAATTGAGCAAAAGCATTTTCTCTTTGTTTATCGGTTATATGAAGGCCTTCATGGGAAGTCAGTATCTGAGGCAAAAAAGAGCTCAGTTTTAATTTGGGTTTTGGGGAAACTCTATCAACTTTTGGAGAATCTCTCACTTCTGTGGGCATATAATCTATTCTACCCCTATCGCAAAGAGCGAGCAAGTTCGGGCTACTCTCAGGTTATCTAATTAATTAACGTATCTCCAAAATCTTACTTAATCCTTCAACAAACTCACCTACCTTGCCAATTTTTTTATCAAGCCCCAGTAATCTGGTTGTTTTAATTAAGTCTCTCAGCTCTTCGTCGTTGTTCGCATTCATTGGTTCACGGAATCGACCAAGCATGGCGTTACCCATTATTACTTTTGGATCATTTTCAGCTTCCTTACGCCCCTCATTCTGATCGTCACCCACTGCCTCTTCATCTCTATCAAAGGCTTCGTCCATAACTGCTTTAAGACCCTCAACCTCCTCGGGCTCTAAGTCAATGGTTGCTAAGTCGCTACCACGCTCTGCAACCCTATCTGCAGCCTCCCTATTAAATATTCCCCTCGGAATTCTAGCTAAATCCTGTCTAATATTTTCTATAAACTCTCTTTTGATAGCAGCCAACTCCTCAGGGATCGGCTGGGGACCAGGATCAACCTCAACATCTTCATCAGCTAGTTGCACAACAGGCTGAGGTTCCGCCGCTCTTTCCACAGTTACCGGCCCAGCAGAACGGGAAACAGTCACCGGCCTAAATATCTCTTTCATTTTGGCACTATGTTTATACGAACTGAGCCAGGCTTCTTTTTCATCATCAACAAACGGAGATGTGTTTACCTCCCTCCTTAAACGATTTACAACCTTTACTCCAAATTTCGAATTCTTTTCTTTAATCAAAGGTGCTATATTCCAAGCAAAATCTTCAGGAGAAACCTTCTCTTTATACAACCATTTAATCACCTCCTCAGGATCATCATGACGGATAATATTCTCTATCACCCCTTCAACCCTTTCTCTCTCCTTAGCCGAGAGCTCAGACGGAATCTGTTTCCCATCAAAAACTCTAGTAAAGATCTTATCTAGCCAGTTCTTTGGCGCTACATAACCTAATCTCTTCCCACCCACATCAAGAAAATAATCCTTTTTAGGCGTATTATCCCCGTGTGCATCGTGCCCTCCATCTCCATGATGGTGATCACCTGGAGCTGTGTCACCCCCATCATGCGCCGCTGGAGCAGCATGAACAGGCTCATCATTTGGATCAATATCCCCAGTATCAGGAATCCACACCTCCTCCGGCGCATTGTCAGGCAACAACCCTCTCTGTCTCCTAAGCTCTGTCAACCTCTGTCCCGCTCTAGCAGCTCTCATCGGCTGTCCTGGAATCAAATTCCCATCAGGATCCCTTCCCCCTGCTCTGACAGTCGCAATTATTTCATCGCTGATGTCAGGCTCCAAAGCGATTAAAAACTCCTCACTAAGAGGAAGCGCTCCTGCGAGAATATAACCTGAATATAGACCAGCAGTACTTTCAGGGGAGTTATCGTTTCCTAAATCCCCTCGTGTTTGCTCATCTAGAGTAGTGAACACTTGCTGAGCAGTTAACGGCTGACCGTTATACCTGATTTCCTCCAACATTGCCCGCACCACTGCTGCCTCCGGATCTTCTGGAGGAGATTCAGCTTCCATAGGCTGTGTGTCTCCTGTATTTTGCTCTGCTACAACCCTATCAATCTCCGCCACCAATTCCGGTCCTCTTTTACCATCCACAAGCGGTTCATTGTTCTCCCTCAGATAGTTAGTCGCAGCCCCTCTGACCTCAGATCCCAACGAAACTAACAATTCACCGTTATCAATCCTAATAAACCCGTTAGCAATAGCCCCCGCAACAAACATTCCTGCCAATTGATCTTCCGGTAGTTTTGCAAGAGATTCATCTTGAAGGTCATGTACCCAATCTTCAGGATCACTTATTTCCTTAAAAGCAGCTATAACCTCTTCAGCAGTATGTTCTTTTTCTCCTCTCCTATTTAATGCCTCTAAAAGATCTCTTTCGAAATCTCTTTTTTGCTGTTCACTACCCTCATAAGCCTCTTCATCTGTCCTATCTGCATCCACATCACCTGCCCCAGCCACAGGAAGTGGCTTATCAAAATCCAAATCTGGACTACTTACTTCTACGGGCTTTTCATCCTTCTGCTCATCAACACCTCCCTCTTTAGGAACCAGAGCCACAGGCTCTTCCGGCTTAGAAGTTGTATCCCGGTAATCTTCAATATCATCAATTTCTGAAGGAGGCCCTCCTTTCATCAACTTCTGTATTCCCTCCGCGGTTAAGGACCGTCCGGGCTGACCCTCATTTTCCGGCTTTCCCGGCACTCTAAAAATTGAAAATCCGCTCGGAGTAACCAAAACCTGTAACCCCTCATCCACCCCTACCTTTTTTAACGCGCTGGCAGCCAGCTGCCGCTCATCACTAGACAAGTGGTCAATAACAATATCCCGAGATTTCCCATCTGCCTGTCTTAATTGCTCGGTAATTAGACGTTCCATATCTTCATCACTATCCCACCTTGCAGCATCTATCGGAACCATCCCCGAACCACCTCCAATAGGAAGAATTTCATTTTCGGTTATCTCAGGCGTTTTCTCCTTAGCAATTGGACCAGGCGGATCCAAAGAAAGAGTTTTCTCATTCTTGACCCCAAGATTCTCTTCAGCCCTTGTAACAGACAATGAGTCAGGACTACCTAACTCCCTCCTAGCTCCTCTGTCTTTTGATGGATCAGCATTCAAAGAACTTACATTTCCCTCTTTAAAAAGAGATTGTTCCTTACCAACTAATCCTCGAGCAACTAAAGCATTCTCCACCGCACTTTTCAAACTATAATTTCTTGGAACATCCCCACCTTTTCCTTCTGCCATATGTAATTAATTCTAGCACTATTAAAAAAACACGACCACAACCTTGACCCACTTTGATCTTCTGGACACAGGAATTTTCACGATATACATTATTAACAGCGTCTAGCGTAGAGGGTTTAGCGTCCAGTTGAGATCAAAACAAAATGTAACTATACCCTACCCCCTCCGCCCTGCACCCTAACCTTATGGAACCTGTCTTTCAAGCCCATCCTATTCCTCAAAACGTTACTAACTTTGAATTCCATCTTGTGGGAGATATGACTTTAAAACAGTTTGGCTATTTAGCAGCCGGTTTAGGCTTAGCCTTCTTGGTCTTCACGACCCTCTCCACAGTCCAGCCTATCATTGCTTGGCCGATAATCATTATTTCCTCAATTCTTGGCGTGGCTTTCGCTTTTCTCCCAATCCAGGAGCGCCCCTTAGATCATTGGGTAGGTGCTTTTTTCAAAGCCATTTTCAAACCAACCTCCCTTAAATATTCCTCCAAAATTATTAATCCAGAGGACCCATTATTTAACAGGCGACTAGGCCACTATATTAGAACCTATAAATATAATCAGGCCAAACACAACGCTCCTTTAGGCAATCCCAATCTATTGCCCTCAGCTTTATCTGATCGTGTTCCCCAAAGCACAATCAGACAAGCCGTTGCTCCTGCTATAGCAGCTGCCCCGGCTCAAAAAAAACAAAATTTTATCGATAAGTTTAAAGCCGGCCAAACTAGCTTTACTGCCCCTCAACCTCACCCTACTCAATCACTTCCCCCAAAACAACAGCCTGCCCCACAAGCGGCTTCCCAACCGCTTTCCCCAATCAACAGTGGTCCAATTCTTGCCACTCCTCAAAAACCCCCAGCTCCTGCCCAAGCAACTATTCCTTTCTCACCTACACCCTCAAACCTATCCCCTGTACCCTCATCTTCCTCCCCAACTCCAGGAATACTTCGCAATCCAGAAGTCATAAGTAAACTCCCCCAGGCATCTCAAATGCTTCCCAATCAACCTCAGCCTGCCCCAGCTCCAATGGAAGCGGAAGAAGTTCTCAATCCTGAACAACTTAAAAAGACCGTTGAACTGGCTAACGAAGCTCAAAAAACCCAACAGGAAATAGTTAAAATTGAAACTTCCTTATCTCAGCTTAAACAGCAGGCAGCTCAGCCTGGAGTTGACCCCAAATCATACATCGAACAGTTTGAGGATCTTTTAACTCAGCTTCAAAAACTCAATGAAAAAGCATCTAAAACTGCCCAATCTTTGGCTCAAATCTCCCAAACCGGACCATCACCTCTTCAGCCTGTCGAGTCGATAGTTCTTAACGCCCCAACCCCTAAAGCTAAAAGCATCCCCACCTTAAAATTGACTTCTTTTCCCAATGTTATTAACGGCATCATCACTGACTCAGAGGGGAATTATTTAGAAGGCGCAATTATCGTCGCCCACGATAAGCAGGGCTTACCAGTCAGAGCTTTAAAAAGTAATAAACTTGGCCAGTTTGTAGCGGCAACTCCGCTTCCTAATGGTGATTACTCAATAGTTGTTGAAAAAGAGCATCTTAGCTTTGACAAATCAGCTCTCACTCTGACTAATGAGATCCTCCCTCCTATTTTAGTTGCAGCCAAGAAAATTCAGCCTGTGACCGCAGTTTAAAAATATGCCTAATACAAAAGATTTTATACCAGTTACTCGAGTCGAACAGGACACCGTCATTCTTAATGACGGTTCCGTCGCCATGGTCCTTCAAACCTCCGCCGTTAACTTTGACTTATTATCTCAACAAGAGCAATTAGCTATCATCGGCTCATTCGCTGCCTTCTTAAATTCACTTTCCTTTTCGATTCAAATTTTAATTCGCTCCAAAAAACTAGATATTTCTCACTATTTAAGCACTTTAAAAGAGGCTGAAGGAAAGCAGCACAATCCTCTCCTCCAGCTCATGATGCAGCACTACCGGGCTTTCGTCGCAGCTATTATTAGAGACAATGAGGTTTTGGATAAACAATTTTTCGTGATTTTTGCCGTTTCGCCAATCGAGCTTGGCGTAGTTAAAACCACCGATGAAAAAACTCTTCAAAAAGCAATCACCATTCTAAATCCTAGACGCGATCACATCTTAAAGCAGCTTTCCCGAATCGGCTTAAAATCCAGCCAGCTGGATGACGAAAGACTAATCCGTCTCTTTTATGATATTTATAATGATGAGGACAA
>CXWK01014474.1_pt2 | contig 12697 bp, 23 predicted proteins | sample 590851 | NCBI WGS metagenome assembly CXWK01 (sample SAMEA3498364, study PRJEB10139) | wastewater metagenome | biome: wastewater treatment plant; material: activated sludge | place: Denmark | collected 2014-08-01
CGCGGAATGTCGACACCTGCAATACGAGCCATTCTGTCTCTCCCTTAACCCTGACGCTGCTTGTGATTCGGATCAGAACAGATCACGCGCACCAGGCCATTTCGCTTGATGATCTTGCATTTCGGACAACGCCGCTTGACAGATGATGTTACTTTCATGATTCTACTCTCCAATGCCGGGCCATAGCCCCGGCTATTCAGCCTGCTCGATTACTCGGCGCAGATCCTGCTGAACGGCCTCGATACTCTGCCGGCCATTCACATCCACGACTAACCCCTGCTGGTCATAATAATCCAGCAGCGGCTTGGTTTGTTCCTCATACACGCGCATCCGATTGCGGATTGTGTCTTCCGTATCATCAGCGCGTCCTTCAATCTGCGAGCGCTTTACAAGGCGCTGGACCAGTTCTTCACCGTCGACCACGATGTTGGGGACGACGGTGATCTGACCGCCCAATTGTACCAGCATTTTGTCAAAAGCGTTAGCCTGAGCCTGGGTCCGCGGGAATCCATCGAGGATGGCCCCATCGGCCGCGTCTTCATGGGTCAGACGGTCCTTGACCATTGCTATAGTGACCTCGTCGGGCACCAGCTCACCCTTATCCATGTAGATGCGGGCGAGCTTGCCCAATTCAGTCTCATTCTTAAGATTGTAACGAAACAGATCGCCTGTCGAAATCTGGGGCAATCCCAAGGATTTCTCCAACATCTTGGCCTGGGTGCCTTTACCGGCTCCCGGTGGGCCAATCAAGATGATGAACTTCATGACTTGATGAACCCTTCGTAATGGCGCATCAGTAGTTGAGATTCCAACTGACGCATCGTATCAATGACGACACCTACCACGATGATGAGTCCCGAACCGCTGATGACCAACACGCTCTGCTCCAGACCATCGATGCGTAACAGCGCGGCGATCACCGCCATAATGCCGGGCAAGACGGCGATAAGGCCCAGGAATATCGCGCCGACCAGAGTGATACGACGAACCACAGCCATGATGTAGGTCTCAGTTCGCTTGCCGGGACGGATGCCGGGGATAAAACCACCCTGGCGCTGCAACGTCTCCGGCAGGTTCTGCTGACGGATCATCACGTCGGTGTAGAAAAACGTGAAAGCCACAACAAGGATAAAGTACAGGATCCAGTATGCCCCGAAGGCGAACGGCGCGACAGTCGGGTCTGGATTAGTGCCAAACTGGCTTATCGCCGTCGCCACTCGATCGACGAATTGCCCGCTACCGCTCATGAACAGGCCTGCGATGAGCGGAAAGAACGTCAGAATCGACTGGGCGAAGATGATCGGGATCATGCCCGCAGTATTAACCTTCAACGGTATAAAGGTGCTCTGACCTTGATAGATCTTACGCCCACGCACGCGTCGGCCATATTGCACAGCGATTCGCCTTTGCCCTTCCTGAATAATGACGATGACCAGCACCGTCAGCACCAGGTAGAGCAGGAAGGTGAAGATCGAGAAGATCCGCGCCGTCGTATCCAATGCCAACATCTGGGCCAGGCTGGGGATAATACCGGCAACGATACCGCCAAAGATGATCAACGAGATACCTTGGCCAACGCCTTCTTCCGTGATCCGCTCACCAATCCAGATGGCGAACATCGTGCCGCCGACCATTGCGACTAACGTGGTCAATGTGGGCAGCAGTTCGGCCGCGCCAAACCCAAAGTTGGGCATGATCGAATCGACACCACCGGCCAGGCTGGCGCCAACCAGACGAATCTGGCCGATAGCCTGCAAGAACGCCAACGGCACGGTCAGATAATAGGTATAGCGATTCAACTTGTTCCGGCCCGTCTCGCCCTCTGATTGGAGCTCTTCGAGCTGCGGAATGATCGGTGTTAGCAACTGAATGATAATCGAGGCGGTGATGTAGGGATAGACACCCATGGCCATCACCGAGAAATTGCTGACCGCGCCACCCGACAGGAGATCGAGGAAGTCGACCACCGCATTGCCGGTTTGCTGCGATGTGAACAGCAACCATGCCTGCAAGTTCACCCCCGGAACGGGGATATTGGCCAGCAAGCGATAGATTATCAGCATCCCGATGGTAAACAGGATGCGACGCCTCAGGTCAGGCAAGGTAAAGGCTGCGCGTACTGATTCTATCATTACATTTCTCCGGCACGCTCAAATGCCACTCCTCGGTCGGTTCGCGCCGACCGATCAGGCATTGAACGGGATAACCTCTGCCTTGCCGCCCGCGGCTTCGATCTTCTCTTTCGCCGAGGCTGAAAAGCGATGGGCCTTCACGGTGATCGCTTCGGCCAGTTCACCCTCGCCCAGAACAACAATCCGGTCCGTGGGCTTCTTGACGAGGCCAATGGCCGCCATCAATTCGGGATCAACAGTCTCGCCGCCAAATTCAAATTCTGCCAACCGATCGAGGTTGACGGCTTTGTATGCGACGCGGCGAATATTGGTAAAACCACGCTTGAACGGCAAGCGCCGCGCCAGCGGCAACTGGCCGCCTTCAAAGTAGGCGCCCTTGCCGCCACCGCTACGCGCGCCCTGGCCCTTTGTCCCGCGGCCGGCGGTCTTACCCTGCCCGGCGGAGATGCCGCGACCCACGCGCTTGCGTGATTTCTTCGAGCCTTCGTTAGGACCCAAATCGTTGAGTTTCATCTCACTCACCCTTCTTGGACCGCGATTTCCCGGTCTCAACTTCTTCAACCGTCAGCAGGTGGCTGATCTTATTGACCATCCCCCGAATTGCCGGCGAATCCTCGTGCTCGATCGTCTCGTACAATCTCTTGAAGCCGAGGGCCTTTACAGTGGCCTTCTGACGTTCGGTGTACCCGATCGCGCTTTTGCTATAGGTGATGCGTAACGTAGTCATTACTTACGCCCCCAGAACGGCGCCACTTCTTTCGGGTCCTTGCCCCGGTTGATCGCCACCTGACGGATATCCATCAGCTGATCCAGACCATCCATGGTCGCCATCATGACGTTGAGTACATTCGAGCTGCCCAGCGACTTCGTCAGAATGTCGCGGTAACCNNGGCTTAAGCAACACCTTGGCCGCGCCGTGGTGACCGATCACCTCGTGTGGCAGCGTCGTGCCATACATCGGCACGTCTCTCATATTCTTCCGCGCGGTCTCCAGTGCCTTGCGAATCGCATCCGGCACCGTGCGTGCCTTACCGATCCCAACACCAACCTTGCCGCGGTTGTCGCCAACCACAACGGTGACGCGGAAGGAAAACCGACGACCGCCCTGCACAACCTTGGCTACACGGGCGATGTCGATGATGCGTTCGTCGAAATCGTCTTTCTGCTCGCGAAAGCTTTGTTGTCTTCTCTGACCCATCGTTGACTCCTGAACGGGTAATCGTCCCGTTCTACAGTTTCAGGCCGCCCTCACGCGCGCCATCAGCCAGGGCCTTCACGCGGCCGTGGTAAATATAGCCGCCCCGATCGAAGACGACTTCCTGAATGCCTGCATCGAGAGCGCGCTGGGCGACAATCTTGCCGACGATCGCGGCTTGCTCTCGCTTTTTCTTGCCGGCCACCTGTTCGCTCACTTCTTTGTCCACGGTGGACGCCGAAGCCAGGGTCGTCCCGGCCACGTCGTCGATCACCTGGGCATAGATATGATCCAGGCTGCGAAAGACATTCAGACGCGGACGCTCGGGTGTGCCGGAGATCTTCAGCCGGATACGTCGCTGACGACGCTTCCGCGGATCATTCATGTTCTTTGCCATAATGTCCCTATCCTATTAAACCTTACCGGTCTTACCAGCCTTGCGCCGGACGATTTCGCCTTCATAGCGAATGCCTTTGCCCTTGTAGGGCTCCGGGGGCCGCTGCTTGCGCACGCGCGCCGCAATTTCGCCGACATATTCTTTATCAATACCGCTGATGGTCACCTTGCGGCCGCGTTCTTCCACGGCAAAGGAAATCCCATTGTCCGGCTCAAAGTAGACCGGATGGGAATATCCCACATAGAGCACCAGCCGCTGGCCGTTCATCTCGGCGCGATAGCCAACGCCTTCGATGAGCAGCACCTTGGTGAAGCCATCGCTAACACCAGTGACCATGTTATTTAATAACGCCCGCGTTAACCCGTGTAATGAGCGATGCTGCCGGTCGTCGGACGGCCGGGTGACGCTCAGAACGCCATCCTCGAGCGAGATGTTCATCTCCGGATGGAGGGTGCGCGTGAGTTCGCCCTTCGGGCCTTTTACCCCGACTGTCGAGCCATCAATATCGATGCTCACACCCTTGGGCAGTTGTATTGGCGCCTTACCAACTCGAGACATACCAAATACTCCCTAGCAGACAAATGTCCGCCCTCTTGTGTCGAACCTTCCTACCAGACCTTGCAGAGCAATTCGCCACCCAAACCGAGCTGGCGGGCTTTCTGGTCGGTCATGACGCCTCGCGACGTGGTCAGAATTGAGACTCCAAGGCCACTGAGAACCCAGGGAATCTCCTTCTTGCCCACGTAGATACGACGACCCGGCGAGCTGACGCGCTTTAGGCCGTTGATGACCGAGCGACGGTCGCGGCGGCCGCCTACATAGCGCAAGCGAATAACCAGGGTCGGGAACTTGTCCTGGGTCACAACTTCGTAACTCTCGATGTAGCCTTCGTTCTTCAGAACTTCGGCGATCGAGCTTTTCAATTTCGAATGGGGCATGGCGACTGACGGTTGCTGCCTGTCTAGGGCATTGCGCATCCGTGTCAGCATGTCGGCAATCGGATCAGTCATTGACATTTCGCACCTCTACTACCAACTCGATTTGACGACGCCGGGAATATTCCCTTTCAGGGCCTGTTCGCGGAAACAAATGCGACACAGTCCAAAGCGACGGATATATCCACGCGGGCGGCCGCACAACTGGCAACGGTTACGGACGCGAACCCGATATTTCCGCTTCGTCTCACGTGCGATCATTGATTTCTTCGCCATCTGTATTCTCCAGAGCGCTCAGCGCCTAGGCTGCCTCAGCGACTTCGCGCCTAAAAGGCATTCCCATGAGCGCCAACAGTCGTCGACCTTCATCATCGGTTGGGGCAGTGGTGACAATGGTCACTTCCATGCCCCGCAGTTTATCGATCTTGTCGTAATCGATCTCCGGAAAGATCAACTGCTCGCGCAGACCCAGGGTGTAATTACCCCGACCGTCAAACGCATCGGGTGAAATTCCCTGAAAGTCGCGGGTACGCGGCAAAGCGACATGGATCAGGCGGGTCAAAAACGCCCACATCCGCTCTCCTCGTAGCGTCACCTTCAGGCCGATAACACGACCCTCGCGCAGTTTGAAGCCGGCGATCGACTGCTTGGCCTTGTTCAGCACAGGCTTCTGGCCGGTTATTATTGTGATATCATTTGTGGCAAACTCAATCGCTTTCGCGTTATCGAGCGCCTCGCCCAAACCCACATTGACCACGACCTTGGTAATCCTCGGCGCCTGCATGACGCTGGAGTAATCAAACTCCTTCATGAGCGCCGGCACTACCTCTTCGCGATACAATTGGGGTAGCGGCATAAAATTGGTTGCCATTGTTGTTTCTCCGGGTCGAGTAGCAGGTGGCCACGGTTCCCGCCTGAGACGCATATAGCGCGTCACGGTTCAGGGGCCGCTTGGGCTGCCTGGCTCGCCTATTTTTAATTCCTGCTGTTAATCCAGCTCCGCGCCTGACTTCTTCGAGTAGCGCACGACGTGATTATCCCCGTCGCGGCGCACGCCGATGCGCGTCTTCTCGCCGCTGCCCGATTCAACGAGCATCACGTTGGACACGTGGATGGGCGCTTCGAACTCGATGATGCCACCCTGGGCCCGTGAACGGCCGCTGGCCGGCTTCGGTTTCTGGTGCTTCTTGATAACGTTGACCCCGGAAACGACCACCATCTGCTTCTTTGGGTAGACGCGCTGGACGGTGCCGCGCACTCCCTTGAAGTTTCCGGAGATAACTTCTACCGTATCGTTTACCTTAATTCGCATGACTTACCTTATCCAGTCTCTGTAATCCAGTCGGTTACAGAGATTCCGGCGCCAGGGACAGAATACGCCCAAAACCCTTGTCGCGCAGCTCGCGAGCCACAGGCCCGAAGATACGCGTGCCGACAGGATTCTTGCCTTCGGCATCCAGGATAACCGCCGCGTTATCATCAAAACGGATGTAACTGCCGTCTTCCCGCTTGTATTCCTTCGTGGTGCGCACGATGACAGCCTTGACCACAGCGCTCTTCTTCACGGTTGCATTGGGCGTCGCTTTCTTCACTGTCGCGGTCACGACATCGCCCACGGTGCCATAACGACGACGCGAGCCGCCCATCACCTGAATCACCAGGATTTCGCGGGCGCCCGAGTTATCGGCTACATTGAGACGACTTTCCTTCTGAATCATTGGGTGCCTCGCTTAGTCTGCGCGCTCCAGAACGGAAACGAGCGCAAAGTGCTTTTCCCGGCTATAAGGGCGGGATTCGATTATCATAACCCGATCGCCAATTTGGCTCTCGTTGTTCTCGTCGTGGGCCTTATACTTTTTCACACGGCTGACGACCTTGCCATAGATTGGATGGCGACTGGTCTCAGCCACAGAGACGATGATGGTCTTGTCCATCTTGTCGCTGGTCACAACTCCCACGAGCCGCTTACGGTGCTCTCTCATCTTGATTACCTCGTGTTGCCTGGCGTAGCGCAATTGCTGGTATGCGCGATTTCTAGCGCCCCAACTCATGGCGAACGACCAATTTCGGCTGCTTGGCCGAACGGCCCTTGGGGCGCGACTTGTTCAAGTTCACCCATGCGGTCGCCAGCTTCTTGCCGCCTTTTTCATTAAACTCTACTTGCCAGGCGCTGTCTTCATAGACATAGCGGGCATTGGCCTGCCATTCCGCCCCTTCAAGGCGCTTGGCGATTTCCGGCTCACCCGCGGCCGCTTCGGTCGCCAATTGCCGCTGGTGCAGAACTGTCTCCAGCTGGGCAACCTCGCGACGCACCTGGCGCAAACGGGCGGTGTTTTCCAGCCGAGCCGAGGCAACCTGAAAGCGCAGGTTAAACATTTCTTCACGCCCTTCTTCGAGCGTCTTCTCGAGCTTATCGTTGCTCATCTGATTGAGTTCGACGATGTTAGCCATTAGAGGACCTCCTCACGGGCGACGACTTGCGTGCGAATCGGTAATTTGAAACCTGCCGAACGCAAGGCTTCCCGAGCGATGTCATCCGGCACGCCGGAGACCTCGAAGATAATCCGACCCGGCTTGACGACAGCCACCCAATGATCCACCGAACCTTTACCCTTACCCATGCGGGTTTCCGCCGGCTTGGCGGTGACGGGTTTGTCCGGGAAGATACGAATCCAGTATTTGCCACGACGGCGCATCTGGCGAACGATCGACCGACGAATTGCCTCGATCTGGCGGCTGGTGATCCAGCCCGGCTCGAGCGCCTGCAAACCATATTCGCCATTCAGCAGCGTGGTACCGCCCTTGGCCATGCCCCGCATGCGGCCCCGGAACTGCTTGCGATACTTAACGCGTTTGGGCATTAACATGTGACTTTCTCCGCTAGTTACTCAGTATGCGCGCTACTTCGTGACATCGGACGCGAACCATTGCCCGCCGCCCGTCCGTTTCCGAGCACGCTTACTCGCTAATATATACGTCCGTTGCCTCGACGCGCTGCGGCAGGATCTCGCCCTTGTAGACCCAAACCTTGACGCCGATGCGGCCGTATGTGGTTAATGCTTCGGCAAAACCATAGTCCAGGTCGGCGCGGATCATATTGCGCGGCACGCGGCCTTCCCACAGTTTTTCGTTACGAGCCATCTCCGAACCGGAGAGGCGGCCACTGGCCTCAATGCGAACGCCCTTCACCCCGGCGCGCATCGCCTGCTGCACGGCGCGCTTCATGGCTCGGCTGTGCGAGATACGACGCTCCAATTGCCCGGTGATATTTTCAGCAATCAATTGGGCGTTGGCGTCGGGCTGGGTGATTTCCTCAACCTCGACCCGCACCGTTTTGCCGGTCAGGTCCTTCAGCTTCTGGCGCAAGTCCTTAACAGCTGCGCCCTTGCGGCCGATGACGATACCCGGACGAGCCGTATGGATCGTGACCTGCACCTGGTTCGGAAAGCGCTCGATCTCTATATGCGCCACTCCCGCCTGGATCAGGTCCTGCTTGACCATGCGACGGATCGCCATGTCTTCCTGCAGCAAATCGCGATAGCGGCCACCCTCGGCAAACCAACGGGCGTTCCAATCACGGATTGACTTCAAACGAAAGCCTACTGGGTGTACTTTACGTCCCACTTAATCCTCCATCCGGATATTCCGGATCAGTTTGCAATGGCCTTAAGCGGCCGCCTCGCGCTCGGCCAGAACGACCGTAATGTGCGACGAACGACGGACAATAGGGCGAAACCGACCGCGACCGGCGAAACGACCCCCGTGGGGCGCCTTGCGATGGCGTGGGCCTTCGTCGGCCCAAATTCGGCTCACCACCAATTCATCCATCTCCAATCCATAATTTTCTTCGGCGTTGGCAACAGCCGAAGCGATCAGCTTGAACACCGGCTCCGCCGAACGCTGGGGCATGAATCGCAGAGCGTCCAATGCCTCTCCGGCTTTCTTGCCGCGAACCGCATCCACCACGAGGCGCACTTTCTGCGTCGAGATCGGGATATGGCGAACGATTGCTTTTACTTCAAATGTATCGGCCATGATTACTTGCGCCCCTTCTTTTCAGATTTGGCCACATGGCCACGGAACGTTCGTGTCGGCGCGAATTCACCCAGCTTATGGCCAACCATATTCTCGGTGATATAGATCGGAATATGGCGGCGGCCGTCATACACGGCGATCGTGTGCCCCACCATCTGTGGAAAGATGGTGCTGGTGCGCGACCACGTGCGGATGACCTGGCGCTTGCGCGCGGTGTTCAGGTCTTCAACCTTCTTCAGAAGTTTCGGCTCGATAAATGGCCCTTTCTTCAATGAGCGTGACATGTTCAATCTCCAGAACTACGAACTACGATCTTCGAACTACGAACACCCTACGAAAGACGTGGTCTGAATATGTCGTTCGTAGTTCGTCGTTCGTAACTCCTACCGGCGCTTCTTGCCCCGACGACGGAAGATATATTTGTCCGTCGCCTTGTTGTTGCGCGTCCGCTTGCCCAGGGCAACCTTGCCCCAAGGCGTCTTGGGCGCCGCCATACCAATCGGGGAAGTTCCCTCGCCACCACCATGAGGATGGTCGCGCGGGCTCATCACAGATCCACGCACCGAAGGCCGGATACCCTTGTGCCGGTTACGGCCCGCCTTGCCCAGCTTGATGTTGCCGTGCTCGACATTGCCGACCTGGCCGATGGTGGCCATGCAATCTTGTGCTACATACCGCTCTTCGCCGGATGGCAGGCGGATCGTTGCATATTGCAGATGATCCTTGGCCATCAACTGGGCCGAGACGCCGGCGGAACGAACCAACTGGCCGCCGCGACCGGCATATAGCTCAATGTTGTGAATCGTCGTGCCAAGCGGAATATTGCGCAAGGGCATGCTGTTGCCCGGGCGAATCTCCGCCTTCGTTCCGCTGACAAGCGTATCGCCAACCTTGACGCCCAACGGAGCCAGAATGTAGCGCTTTTCGCCATCGGCATACACGAGCAACGCGATGCGCGCCGAGCGGTTCGGATCATATTCAATCGTCGCGACACGAGCCGGGATATTGGCTTTGTCTCGCTTGAAATCGATCTCGCGATAAAGTCGCTTGTGACCGCCGCCATGATGACGAACGGTGATCTTGCCACGCACATTGCGGCCGCCGCGCTTGCGCAGCCCGCGAACCAGACTTCGCTCCGGCTTGGTGCGGGTGATTTCTTCGAACGTAAAGCCACTCATATCTCGGCGGCCGGGCGAAGTTGGCTTAAATAGTTTTACAGGCATGATTCCTCCGGTCAGGCGCCAACTTATACGCCTTCAAACAAATCGATCCGGCCACCCGGTTTGAGGGTGACCATGGCCTTCTTCCACCCGCTCTTGCGAATCGTCACGCGGCGAACCCGGCGTGCCCGCTTGGCAGGCATATTGGCAATGCGGATCTTGTCCACGCGCACGTTCGGCCAGGCCAGTTCAATAGCCTGCTTCACCTGCATTTTGTTCGCGCGCGGGTGAACGACAAATGTATATTGATTATTGACATCGGCCAGGAAGTTGCTTTTCTCAGTAACTACCGGCCGGCGGATAATATCGCGCCAATGCAGCATCTTACCCCTCCACCGCAACGTCTTCGGCGTCTACCCATTCGTCGTCCATGTCCTGTTCGAGGAAGCTGGAGACGACGTCGAGCGCCGCTAGAGGCATTACTATTTTGCTATATCCCAAAAGGTCGCGAATGTTCAGATAGTTGGCCCGCAGGGTTTTCACATCCGCGAGATTGCGTGCCGATTTCTCGACCGTCTCATTGCGGTCGGCCAGGAGCAACAACGTCGTCTCACCCTGCGTCAGGATCGTCATCATATTCGCGATGCTCTTGGTCTTCGGCGCATCCATGCTGATCTGGTCGAGCAGGACGATGTCTCCCGCGTCCGCCTTGGCGGACAGGGCAGAGCAGAGCGCGGCCCGACGCATCTTGCGCGGCATGTTCTTTGTATACTTGCGCGGCAGCGGGCCGTGGGCCTTGCCGCCACCAACAAAGATTGGCGCCTTGCGGCTACCATGTCGCGCGCGACCGGTGCCCTTCTGACGATAGACTTTGGCGGTCGTGCGGTTGACCTCTGAACGGGTCTTGGCCTTGTGGGTGCCAAGACGCGCGTTAGCGAGTTGACGCACCAATGCCTGGTGCATCAGGTCACGGTTAATATTCGCTTCGAAGATAGAGACCGGAAGCTCGAAGGTACTTACTTGCTCGCCGGCCATGTTATAAACTGGAAGTTCCATCGTACTGTCTCCCAAGACAATTCATTTCCAACCGCAGGCGGTTGCACCGCGGACGGTTGNNATGGCGATCAGGTTCCGCTCGCTATCGATCCGGATAACTTCCAGATTCTGAGCAGTCGAACGTTCGTTGCCCATGCGGCCGGCCATGCTCTTGCCCTTCGGCACGCGCGACATCTCGGTGGCCGAGCCGATTGAACCCGGCGCACGCCAACGATCAGACTGGCCGTGAGTCTTCGAGCCGCCGGCGTATCCGTGACGCTTCACGGTACCGGCAAAACCCTTGCCTTTGGTCTTCCCAATCACGTCGACCTTATCACCAATGATAAATTGCTCGACTGTCAGCTGTTGGCCGACCTTGTATTCACCGGCGCTGCTCGTGCGAAACTCGCGCAGATGACGCACGGCCGGGATACCCTTATCCTTGCGGCGATCTTTCTTTTCACCCTTCAACACGCCCAGATGGCCTTGCTGGCCTCTGGTCAACCGTTTAGGCGACACATCGCCATAGCCCAACTGAACAGCGGTATAACCGTCGTTATTCTTATCCTTGACCTGGGTCACAAAGCAAGGCCCAGCCTGGATGATGGTCACGGGGGTAACGACGCCGTTATCATCAAAGATCTGCGTCATACCCACTTTCTTTCCAATCAAACCTTTCACGAGTAACCTCCCGGCGCTCGATAACTGTCTCAGTTAGAGCGAAATCTCGATGTCCACACCGGCCGGCAGGTTCAGCCGCATCAGCGTATCGATCGTCTTCGAGTCGGGGTTGATCACGTCGATCAACCGCTTATGAGTTCTGATCTCGAAATGTTCTTGTGAGTCCTTGTCAATGAACGGACTCCGACGAACGGTAAAACGCTCCAGACGGGTCGGTAACGGCACGGGGCCGATGACCTGCGCGCCAGTGCGCTCGGCCGTGCCGACGATGCGCTTGGCTGACTGGTCCAGAACTCGATGATCGTACGCCTTCAACCGGATACGGATTCTCTGTTTCGACATATCACGCCTCGTTCAGCTTAGCCTACTTAATGATCTTGGTAATAACGCCGGCGCCGACGGTGAGGCCGCCTTCGCGGATAGCGAAGCGGGAGCCGTCTTCCAGCGCCACCGGGGTGATCAACTCAACCTTCAGGTTGACGTTGTCGCCCGGCATGACCATCTCTACATCTTCCGGCAGGGTGATCATGCCCGTCACGTCCATCGTGCGGATGTAGAACTGCGGCCGGTAGCCGGGGAAGAACGCCTTGTGGCGGCCGCCCTCGTCCTTGCGCAATACGTACACCTCGCCCATGAACTCGGTGTGGGGGGTGATGCTGCCCGGCTTGGCCAGCACCTGCCCGCGTTCCACGTCGTCGCGGCCGATGCCGCGCAGCAGCAGACCCGCGTTGTCGCCCGCTTCCACCTTGTCCAGGATCTTGTGGAACATCTCCATCGACGTCACCACCACCTTCTTGCGGTCGTTGCCCAGCCCGATGATGTCGATCTCCGTGTTCGGCCCGATCATGCCGCGGTCCACACGGCCCGTCACCACCGTGCCCCGACCCTTGATCGAGAACACGTCCTCGACCGGCATCAGGAACGGCTTGTCGATGTCGCGCACCGGGGTGGGGATGTACTCATCCACCACCCGCATCAACTCCCAGATCGGCGCGTATTCCGGCGCGTCGGGGTTCTTCGTCGTCTCTTCCAGCGCCGCCAGCGCACTGCCGCGCACGATCGGCGTCTCGTCGCCGGGGAACTCGTAGCTCGACAACAGGTCGCGCAGTTCCAGCTCCACCAGCTCC
>CXWK01054671.1_pt2 | contig 12696 bp, 10 predicted proteins | sample 590851 | NCBI WGS metagenome assembly CXWK01 (sample SAMEA3498364, study PRJEB10139) | wastewater metagenome | biome: wastewater treatment plant; material: activated sludge | place: Denmark | collected 2014-08-01
AGGACCTCGGCACCGAGTTGCCGGAGCCGTTCCACCTCGTCGTCCCTGCGGTCGTTGCCGACGTTGAGGCCGAGGTGCAGCCGGGTCTTGTCGGTCTTGGCCTTGGGTTTGCGTTGAAACAGCAGGCGCGGCCCGGCATTCCCGGGGTCGCCTGCGGCGACGAGGTCCTTCCAGTAGAGACGTCCGTTGTCCTCGTGGATGAGGTCTCGTGTGGCCAGGCCGGCGTCGAGCACCCGGTTGATCAGGTCGGTGGTGTTGGTGTCCTCCACCTCGTAGCGCAGGGCCTCGGCCCAGAACCGGGCCTAGGCGAGCGGCTCCACCAACGTCCGACGCAAAGCCCCAGCGCTTCTTTGACCTGCGCGCTGCCGCCCCGGGTGAAAATGTCGGACAGGTCAGGGGTAGAGAGGATCTTCAGCTCGTCGACGATGCCCAGTTCGCACACCCCCGACACGAGGTATGCCTGAGCGTGGGTATCGTAAGCGAAGGCGCGAAAAACGTCGTTGTTTCCTTCGAGCTCGGCGAACCTCCACGGGCTCGCATCGCGTCGATCTTCAATCGCCACCTGCAACGCCCGGAGGCACCGGTCGACCCACGCCTGACCATCGGGACTCAACGCCGGCCGGAGAATGTCACGGAACCGGTGGGCGTACTTATAGCCATAGGACAGGTAGTAGTCCGGCGGCCGCTCACCACGTTCGGCGCGTCGGAAGAAGTCGCCTTGTCGCTTCAAGTAGTAGTCCTGCGAGCCGATGGCCCACCTCAGCGATGCCGGAGGGATCGCAACGATCAACGTATCGGGCCATGTGGTCGTGGTGCCGTCCGAATCGACGGTGGTCGCGGTCTGCCGGCGCATCACGCGTCGGCCAACCGGGCGCTGGCTACGTTGGGCGACATGCACGACTTCATGGGCGAGTACAACGTTGACGCCCCTGGCGTGGATGGAGTTGGCGAACGCAATGTGGTTGCCGACAGTCCACGCTTGAGCGCCCACGGCTCGGGCTGATGCTGCGGCGGCCTGGTCGTCGTGGACCCGCACTGTCGATAGGTCGACGCCGAGGCGTGGTTCGAAGAGTTCTCTAGACATTGCATCGAGCTTGCGGCCGGGCCGTGCGAGGATGTCGTAGACGATGGGCGGAACGGTGGTACTGCTCGTGCTGGTGCTGTCGTCCGATTTTGGCTGGATCCGGTCCGGGCAGCGCATTGCGTAGGTGCCGGTGGCGCCGGATTCGCATCCGTGTCGTGTGGGCTGCCTCGTAGAGCCGGTATTGGGGCCCGTGAGCCGTGGGGCGATCGCATCGGCCTCGCGTTCGGCAGCGTCGCAGCGGGGTCCGATGATGATGGGCGGTGGCGAGCTGTGTCCACGACGCCCCGCCCAGGCGGGGAGTTCGTGTCGGTGCGCGGGCCGCCGCGACGCCCCAGTGGGCGACGAAGCATCGACCGCTCGCCCGCCGTGTTTCAAGTCGGATCCGATGGCGAGTGATTCCACGTGCCGATGATGCACCCGCAGGTGTCACCGAGTCGTCGCCATCGCTGTCAACCAGGGTTGGTCGGGAAGTCCTCGGATGACTCCAGTGCTCGTTTGGCCGGACGAGCCCGTTGCAGTGTGTCATTGGCCGTGATTGATGTAGCCGGCGTCGTCGATGTCCCTGTGCTGTATCAAGGCTTGAGATCGATGGTGCGTGCCGTCGTCGATTGGCTCTAAGAGTAGGTCGAAGCTGCCCGCTCGAATCCGTGACGCAACGGTGACGGTCGGTCGATAGGTTTGCCCCTGTGCTCGGCGATCGGAGCGCACGCGCGAGGAGTCGGCACAATGGACGAAGCATCGGCGAATTCGAAGCGGATCCAGCTGAACTGGCTTGGAGGGTTCCGTCTCGTGGTCGACGATCTGCCGGTAGTACTTCCGGACGGAATCCAGCGAGTCGTGGCATTCGTCGCTTTGCAGTCGGCACCTGTGCGTCGTGGGTTCGTCGCCGGGTCGCTTTGGCTTGACAAGGGCGACGCCCGAGCAGCGGCAAACCTGCGTTCTTCGCTGTGGCGACTACACCAGAACGACATCATGCTCTTGGGGTGTGATGGCGGGATGATCGGCCTCGGAGACGGCGTCGAGGTCGACGTCCGTTCCTCGATCGAGGTCGCACGGGCCGTCATCCATGGCATCGCGGTCCCGGCGGTCGACCCCACGTCCCAGATCCAACTGCTCGAGCGGGAGCTCCTGCCCGACTGGTATGAGGACTGGGTGATCGTCGAGCGGGAGCGGGTGCGGCAACTCCGATTGAGCGCGCTCGAAGCACTGGCGTCGATGCTTATCGAAACGGGGCGGGCGGCGCAGGCGATCGATGTTGGTATGGCGGTGCTGCGCACCGAGCCGCTCCGCGAGAGCGCACACCGACTGCTCGTCGATGCTCATCTTGCGGTCGGCAACCGGTCTGAGGCCCTGCGACAGGTGCAGATCTGCGACGACGTGCTTCGCCGGGAGCTCGGCGTCCCGGCGTCGGAGTCGTTGTGGGCCCGGGTCGCCGGGCTGCATCGTCCGGGCCGGCGCACGGACCAGCACAGGTTCGCCGGCTGAGCCTCCGCCGTGCGCTGGCTCGGCGGTGGTCGGTGGCGAGCCGCTCTGTGTGGGCGCGATATCGAGGTGAAGGTGCAACATGAGCGGACCGGGACCGTGCCAGTTGATCTGCCCGCCCTTGTCGAGGCTGTCTTGGAACCCGATGCATCGGAAGCCCAGCGTGCGATTGATCTCCTCCGCCAACGAGAAGTCGCGTTGTACAGCACCCACCACTGCGCATCGGTGGCGTCAGTGGCCTTGAATAGGACGAGCCGGAACTCGACCGCGTCGTTCCGCTGGCACAACCCCCGATTATCGATGGTGTCTTCGGCGTCGCGAGTGTCAGGTCGACCGAAATTCCCATCGAGTGAGCATTTGCCTCGCGGCTGCCCTGGCGGTGAAAGCTAGCTTCTGCGCTTGCAGAATTGTCGGCCTTGAACGATGGGTACGAGCGTTGGACTCCTCGGAGGAAGCCGAGGACCTCCGGCGCCACTCCCGGTTGCCTGACGACTTTCGCGGGCTCAGGGAGCCCGTCAAAAGGTCGGCCGTGGGCTCGTCCCCGGGGGCTACGAAGCCTTCAGCTATCGCGTTTGTCTTGGGTATGAGGGTGTCGAAGTTGAGCTCCTCTGTCCGCTCGATCGCCAGGGTGGTACCTATTGCGTTCGGAGAGCGCCCACATCGCCGTCTCCCTTCACAGCAACATTCCTGCAGGTAAGCTTGAAGGGCAGCGTCGACTCCTCCGTGATTTGAGGGTTCGGCCCCGGTCGGCAACCGGCCCGTAGCCCTTCGGCGGGTGCATCTCTGCGCCGCCGTGCTGCCGTGAACTGGGGGGTCTCGGCGTTGGAGTCGTTGAGTGCCCGCGTCGTCGGGCTGCGTCGGCCGGGCCTGCGAGCGGTCCAGTACACGTTCGCTGGCTAGTCGGGACCCGTCGCCTGCTCAGCGGTGGTCGTTGGAAAGCGCCTTCGTGGGTGCGATATCGAGGTGAAAGTGCAGGATGAGCGGACCGGGACCGTGCCAGTTGATCTTGCCGCTCTTGTCGAAGCTACCCATGAAGTTGATTCGTTCAACGCCTAGAGTATGGTTGACCTCCTCCGCTACGCAGAAGTCGTTGTACAGAACCCGCCACTCAGCACCGGCGGCATCTGCGGCCTTGGACAAGGCGAGAAGGAACTCGACTGCGTTGTCTCGCTGGTAGAACCCTCGAGAATCGGTCTCACCCTTCGGCGCCGAGAGCATCAGATCGACTGAAAATCCCATCGAGTGGGCTTTCTCATCACCGGGAGCCTTCGCAGTGAACCCGCCGCTCCCGTGTCCGGCATAATTGGTGGCCGTGAACGATGGGAAGGCACCTTGAACCTCCCGAAGGAAACCGACGACCTCTGGGGCCACTCCAGGTTGTGTGGCGTTCGTCGCAAGCTCGAGGGGGACCGCCACCAGGTCAGATGGCGGGGTGTCACGGGGTGCTACGAAGTCCTGCCGCAGTGGTATCAGCTTGGGTTTGAGCGTTTTGAAGTCGAGCTCCTCCCTCCGTCCAACCGCCCAAGCGTACTTTAGCTTTTCGAAGCGTGTCCACATCGCCGCCTCCTCTTCACACCATCGTTCCTGCATGTAGGCGTCGAGGTCGGCATCGACCTCATCCTTGCTCCGAGGTGGCGGGGCGGTGTGGTCGCGAGCGACCTTCGGACGGGCCGACAACTGTGCGCGCTTCGCCATTCGGAGCTTGTCCAGTTTGACTCTGGCAGAGTCCTGCAACGGTTTCACCTGTTCAACGATGCCTTCTGCCATCATGTGGCGGAGATCCGACTCGAGTTGAGAGAGTTTGGCGGTGGCGAGCTCCGTCGCCACGACGGTCAGATTTGGGTGCGTGACCGTTGCGAGCGCGGCGGTCTTGGTGGCACGTGCCCGGGTCCCCGCGTCCCGTCCGGCGGCAGCGCGGGCTCGTGCCACCTCCAAGCCCAGCCGTTTCGGATCGCTGTTCGCATGGCGGGCGTTGGCCTCGGCCTCGGTGATGGACGCGTCGCGGTCGGCCTTCCCCGCCTGGTCAGCCTCGATAGCGGCGGATTTCCGGGCCGCTTGATACCGACTTTCGACCTCGACGGCGACGGTTCGGGCGGCGTGCGTTCTCGCCAGCGTGGCAACGAAGGTAGCCATCGCTGTGTCGTCTCCGAATGGAGCGGGCTTGAATTCAGGGAGCGGCGGAGCGACCTTGACCGTGGTCGCGAGCATCAGGCCGGCAGCACTCGGCGAGGGGCACGATAACCCGATCGGCTGCAGCAAGGTCGGCCATGGGCATACCGCCGCCGACCGAACGACCGCGTCAGACGGCCCCCCACCCGCCTCGCTACCGGTCATCGTCGAGGGTTGAGTCGTGGGGGGTTCGATGACGAGCGGCCTCGATATTGGCTTGTGGTCGGCCATCGCTGCCGGGGGCTGGGCTCCATGGTTCGTCAATTCGGTCGAGTGATCCTCGGGTACGCCACTATCGAGGGCATCGGCGCGTGCGGGTTCGGGGACTCCGGCGATGGGGAGGCCGCCGTCGAGTTCGTCTCGTGCGATTGCCACCGATCGACCGTCGATGCTCGGAACGGCCCCGCCGCTGACCTGACGGTCGGCCATCGCCCGAGCCTCGACCTCGGAGTCGTCCGAGGGGGAGCTCATTCTTGCGTTCTTAGCCTGAATCCACCGATCGGGTTCTTGCCGGCCTGAGCTGAGTATCGTTCGGTTTGGGTGGCGTCGTCTGGCCGGGTTGGGGGCCGCGGGCCTGGTGTTGGGGCGCGTTGGAGCAGAGGGTCGTGGTGTCGGCTGGACGTGTCAGCGTCTGGTGTTCGGTGTGTGGGGCGCTGTCCCACGGGCCTGTGGTTCAGGGGGACGCAGCGTTGGGGAGCGCCCGGATCGTGGTGAGCGCAGAGGCGAATTGGTGGGTCCATGGCCAGTCGGTGGGGAGCCGGAGGGTGGGGGTGCCGGACCGGTTCACAAGGACACCAGCGAGAGCGATGAGCCGGTTCCGGATAGTTCTGGCGGTGCGGATCGGGCCGTCGAGGGCGATGATGCCCGCCCAGCGGCACAGGTTGTGGGCGAGCACCGCGCAGGCGAGCCAGGCGCCGTTGGCTGCGAAGCTGCCCGACGGGCAGTGTTCGAGCCCGTTGTCTTTGAGCTCGCGTATGGCGAGTTCGACCACAGCGTGGTTGCGGTGGAACCGGTCGGCCTCAACAGTGGTGAGGGTGTTGTTGCAGATGAACGCGTGGTGGCGCCAGGTTGGCCACATCGCAGCCTGGGCGGTGTCAGCAAGCCGGGTGCGGCGAACAACCAGCCGGACGGTCCGGGTGCGTTTGCCTGTCCCGGTGGTGTAGCTCGTTTCGGCGACCTGGGCGTGCCCGCCACGGGTGTAGCCGATTGTTTGCCAGTTCTCTTCTGGGATCGCAGCGATCGTGTCGGTCACTTTGGTGACCAGGCGGACGGTGATCGACCAGCCAACACCGGCCTTGTTGAGTTTGTCGATCAGTTTCCAGGACCAGAACGCCGAATCGGCGCGGACCGTGACCTGGCCTGTCACCCCGGCCCGGCCGATCGTGGCGAGCAGCTCACCGATGAACCGCAGGACCCCGCGGGACGACCCGGCTGCGCCTTTTCGCATCCGCGATCCCAGAATCTCGCCGGTGCCGGCCCGGGTGGCGATCAGCGGGTGATAGCCCGACACGCCGGTGTAACCATACGAGGCACCCTGCTTGGTTTTGCCGTACACCTCGGCAACGGTCGAGTCGAGATCAACCACCAGCTCCTCACCCTCAGCAGGCCCGGCGCCAGCAGCCCAGGCGTTGGCCAACAGGCGGCTGACCACCGCGTCGAGCTGGCGGACATGGCCGAACGTGAACGTCCGGAGGAACGTCCCGAGCGTCGACGGTGCCAACGGTCTGAACCCCAACACCTTGGATGTTGATCCGGACCGGAGCCGGTCCATCGAGTCGATGTTCGTTGCGCCGGCGATCATGCCCATCACCACGGACATCACCTTGACCGCAGGGTTCGCAGCACCGGTGTGAACCCACCTGGCGACCAGACCAGGAAGGCCGAGGCGACGTGCCAGCGTCGACATCAACAACAGACCCGAATCGGACACCAGGTTCTGATGGTCGAAGACCACCTCGACGCGGTCAGAACTATGACAAGATGTGCTCACAGAAAGTGTCTTTCTGATCTGGGGAACGGCTGGCTTTGAACACCGTCATTCTCCCATACAGGAAGGCACTTTCTGCGTATCTACAGCCCTGTCCGCACCGACCAAGACGGTGGATCCAGGCTTAGGTGTTGTGCCACCTCGCTGCTGGAGGACGTGGGTGAGCTCGTGGGCGATGAGTCGTTGCCCATCCGTCACGTCGGGACGGAACTTGCCGCTTCCGAACACGATGTCGGCACCGACGGTGTACGCGTGGGCGCCGAGAGATCGGGCCACCGCCGCGGCATCGGAATCGGTGTGGAGCCGGACGTCGGACAGGTCACGTCCGAACTGCCGCTCCATGAGCGCTCGCGTGTCGGCGGGGAGTGGGAGGGCCGGGCCGGCGACGGCACGCACATGGTCAGGGCCGGTGAGCATTTCCGACGACTCACTCGCCGCCGACTTGAACGCCTTCGGCGGCTTCGGGTGTGACTGAGCGAATGACGGCGCACCGACTGCCGCTTCGAGAAACTGCAGATGGACCCTGACCCACCGGCCCATCGACTCGCCGTCGCCCAGCTTGTCCCCGACGGCCTTACCGGCGATCCGAGTCCGCCATGTCTTCCAGAACGGGCTCTGGTAGTAGTTGCAGAGGATCGGCGGGTCCTTCGAGATCTCGTACCCGCCTTCCTCGAAGGCGATGTCCGCCGCTTGCTGCATGATCGCGGCGATGTAGCCGATGGCTCCGCTGGTGGTGGCCAGCAGCTTCTTGCGATCGCCATCGGATTGGCTTGGCAGGTAGCCGCCCGCCTCGGCGAATTCGGTGACGAAGGGGCCGGAGTTCAGCACGTTGCGGATGTGGATCTTGCCGAGTCCGACCGACGACGGTGTCAGGCTCCGCGGGTTCTCGAGCGCCTCCCAGGCGATGGCGCCGGCGATGGCCCTCCGGTCGACCAAGAACTTGGCTTCAGCGGCGGCGACGGTCGTGGCGTTGGTCTGGAGCCATCCGAACACCCGCTTCTGATCGCTCGAGAGCGGAAGTGTGGTCGTGACGGCAGCTGCAGCCGGGGCGAGTTTGGCGAGCTCGTAGGAAACCCCGTCCCACTTGTCCTGAAGGTCAGCGGAGGTACTGCGAGCCGGTGCGAAGGCGTTCCGTAGCTCTCGAAGCTCACGGAGCTGTTGGGTGGGGAACCGGTCGAACAGCGCCTGGTAGTGATCCGATGACGAGGTCTTCTTCGCCGCCAGTCGGGTGAAGACCTCTTCGAGGTAGTACGAGCCCTTGGCGGTGAACCCGGGCGGATTTGGTTCGAAGGCCCAGCGGTAGACGATCTCCATCGTCGCCTTGCTGTCTCCCTCAGAGAAATACGAGGCGTCGTCCTGGATCTTGACGAGCCGGTCGACGTCGGCGGTCATCGCGGTGACGGTGGCTGCGCTCGCCGTCGGTGAGGCGAGCGCTGTAGCGGGCGCCACCATCGGGATGGGAGACGGCTGCTGGGAGAACCTCGTCTGCCGTAGGCGTCCGGCATCGTCGCGGACGTAGGTGACGGTCCAGTCGGCCGGAGCCTGCAGCAACATGATGTCGAGGATCGGCGACAACTCGGCGGCGACCTCCGTCCATGACCTCCACGTCGTGCCCGAAGGGCGCGGACGCTTCGGATCCTGCTTCTCGAACCCCGGGATCAACTCGCGGTCGGTGCGGCGAACGGTCAGGACCACTCCGGCGTAGCCGGCGCTGTCGGTTTCGACGACCACCTGGGTGAACGACTCGAGGGCGGTCTGGCGCTGTCGGGCCAGACGCTGCGGAGCGGATTCGGCAGGAGGGTCGACCGTCGCTGTCTTCGACTGGCGCCAGGTGACCGAGAGCGCGGAGTGGCCTTGCTCGATGTGCGCCAACTCGTGGGCGATCAGCGCGTCGCCGCGTGGTGTGCCCGGTCGGTACTCGCCCTGGTTGAAGAAGATGTGGCTGCCGTAGGTGAAGCCTCGGGCGTCGACCGATTCGGCGAGCGTCGCTGCTAGCGCGTCGTCGTGGATCCGCACCTCGCCGAAGCCGAAGCCGAAACCCAGCTCGAAACGCCTTCGGGCCGCACCGCCGAAGATCGAACCGCCGGAGCCGGCGATGACGTCGGGTGCTTCTGTCGGAAGCTGAGCTCTCGAAAGTCCGAAGCGGATGGCCCCCGGTGGCTCGGTCGGGGCGAGCACCTCCCGCGCCCTGGCTGCAGCGGCCACCTCATGGGCGTCATTGCTCGGAGCGACGAACATGGCCCACGCGGGCACCAGCAGTTCTCGACCTACCGCCCTGTACGGTCCTGCGCGAGCCGACGATCGCTCGACCGGCTTGGCCTGCGGTTCGGCGGTTTGGCGACCAGCGGGTTCAGCCACGACCCGACCTCGTCTCTCAAGGGTTGATCGGCGGCTCCTTTGGAGCGAAGGCCGACAACAGGAGGAGTTGCTGGGACGGGTCACCGTACGCGGCGACAAGCTTGGTCAAGCGGGCGACCGACAGCGACGTCGCCGCCTTCGCCAGAGACGCGGCCGACGCGTTGGTCTGCGCATCGGTCACGCGGCTCAACGCCTCGTCGAGGTCGGCTGGCAACGTCTTGATCCTGTCAAGATTTGCCCTGAGCGCCTTGAGTTGCTGGGCCCGGAGTGTCGTCCGGCGATACCTCGTCGAAGCGTCCGCCGACGTGCCGGCGGCGTCGGACGCTCCGGCCGAGGCGATTGCAGCGACCGTCGTGTCGCGGCGAACGACGACCCGATCGAAATCCGCGAGCGCGGCGGCATGCTCAGATGCTGCCACCGACTCGGCCTCCTCGGCAGCGGCCGCCGCTGATTGGGCATCCTTTAGCTGCTTCTCGATGTCAGCGATGCGTTTTGCCAACCCCGTGAACTCGCCGTCGATGGACGTCATCTGCTCGTCGGTGAGGGTGCCCGTAGCTGAATCGAGGTCGCCGCTGTTGTCTTCGTCGAGCTTGGCGAGGTCCTTGGTGGCGGCCGCAGCGACGTCGTCGGCGACCAGAGCGGCCTTGGCCGTGGCGACCTGCTCGCGCCGCGCCGTCGACTCGGTAACCAGCCGGTCAAGGCCGCCGCCTCGCTGGAGCGCGATCGTCGATTCGTCACGTGCCTGCTGTGCCTGATCTGCGATGTCGAGGAGATTGTCCATACGGCGCTCCTTTGCCAACGGTCGATGGTTCTCGAACCATGCGCTCGCCAAGGTCGCGTCAGCGTCACCGAGAAGTCGCGGGCGGTCGAATCCGACGGGTTCCATGCGCCGCAGCGTGTCGGGCCGTCTCGTTCACCACTGAGCATCGAGCAGGTTCAGGGCCGGTAGCGGTACCAGTGGCGCGTCATTGCCAAGTCAATCTCATCGAACGGAAAGTCGTCGCTGTGGGCGCGCCGGAATCGCTCGAGGAAGATCACGATGGCAGCACCTTCCGCGGGTAGCACGTCGTCGAAGCGTGCGACGAAGAGAGCGTTCGGCGCGCCTGAGTCGAACCATTCGAGCTGCCGCGAGCGGAGCTCGTTCGTCAGTCCGGGATTACGCAGTGATTTCGGAGGCAACGAATCGAGGAGTTCGAAAGCTGCGCTCACGTCCTGTCTCGACGGCTCGGTCAGTGCACCGATCAGTTCCCCTGCGAAGACCGTGAGGGCGGGGTAGTCGACTAAGCAGAGTCGCATGAAGGCAGGAAGGAAGTAGAGGAACGCTGGTCCCGCCAGGCTCCACAGGTTGCCTTCGAACACGCTCGTGACATCATCTACGGAGAGGGTCGATGGCGAGAGGTCGCTATAACGGGCACGGAGCAGCGAGTCCGCTTCGACCATGTCGGGTGTGAAGACAGCCGAGAGCGCTGGCTTGGACCTGCTCGTAAACGCAGGTAGGAAGTCGGGAATTTCCACAGTCACATCGATGGTTGAAGCGCTCTGCCAAGCGCCGCGACGATCCCGATCAGTTCGGCGACTGCGGTGACGACCAGGGCTGATTCGGCGGCTGCGGCGACCGCTGCGGCGATCATCTCGGCCAGCGCCATGATTGCCATTACCAAGACTGCGAGCGCCGCAATGACGAGAGCGATTCCAGCAGCCGTCATCGCGACTGCGATCACCGCCGTGGCGGCGACTACCACCGATTCCATCATCTCGACGAGGCCCTGTGAACATTTCCCGTTGTTGAAGAACCTGTAGCAGCGGATCAGCATGTTGACCTTTCCCTGGATCTGTTGGCGATGACCGGTATCGCCCCCCCGGAAACAGGCAGTGGCCAAGGCAACCCGTGCTGCGATCTCGGCGGTGATGGCCGCAATCTTGAGGGCGAGAAGCTCGCACTTCTTTCCGGACGGGCCGACGCCGCACGGTCCGAGCATTGCTCCGAGCGTGCTCACCAGCGCCTTAGTCGCCTCTACCGAAAGCCGCGTTTGGAGGTAGGTCGACCAGTCGCAGTCGCCGGGTGGCATCATGCCGTCGCCGGGGAAACGCTGGACGAGTGAGCTGCGCGTCGCTTCTTCCCCACGTTCACCCGATCCACGTTGTTGGACCACGTGTGCTAGCTCGTGCGCCAGCAACCGAATCCCACCGGTCGTGGCCGGGTCGTAGGCCCCTCTGCGAAAGACGACATCGGTTCCGGTGGTGTACGCGAGAGCTTGGACCGATTGAGCGGCGGCGTCGGCCCCACTGTGGTCGTGTACACGAACGTCGCCAAAGTCGTGGCCGAAGCCGTGCTCCATGAACCGCTGGGTCGAGGGATCGAGCGGTTTTCCTGTGCCCAACGATCCGCCCTGGCCTCTAGGAGACGTGTCAGCGCCGGCGGAGATCCCATCTCGCTTGGCCACCACGTGCTCGGAATCTTCCTCGCGGTCGTCCTCCTCGCAGGCATCGCACTTGCGGAGTGTTGCGTCTGGGATCGCCCGTGTCAGTGGCCCTGCCAGCGAACCACGAACGACCTGGTCGGCTGCCTGGTCTGCCTCGCGTTCTAGCGGATGATCGGACGGACCGACCTTGAGCCTCGGCTGGGCCCACCTCGGGACACCTGCCTGACGCGTCGGTGAGAGAGTTCCGGACGTTCGGCGCGTCGGCGATCGGTCGCGCGCTTGGGTGGGCTCGTCGATTTGGGTGGGTTGTCGAATCAACGTTCTCATGGACACCTCCGGGACGTCGCATGCAATTCCAATCCTAGAGGCATTCTCGGCGATCGTCGCCCTCCGGCGCGTCACCGATCAGTCACGGCCCACGCAAACGTCGCACGTGACGCGGGGACGACTGCACCGCGACTGCGTCGCGACGCGATGCCGAGCACGGTGGGGCCATGGCGAGCTATCGGGGCATCGGGTCGGCGGCACAGGCCGTCATTGAGGTGCTCCGCGACTCTTGGGAGCCGGCGAAGTTCAACGGCTCACCGTTCGGTGCACAGCTGTGTCGCAGCCTTGACCTCCAGACACCGCCGATCGAATTCGGCTACAGCGTGTACGTCCCGAGCGTGGTCGTCGGTGGCGCCAGGCGGACCATGCCGCCGACCATTGAGGGACACCGCCGGTCGCTTCCGTTGGAGGCGACGTTGATCCTTACCGCATGGGCGGCCTCCGCCGAGCTAGAGCTCGACCTCATGGGTTGGGCGATGCTCGTGCTCGAGGAGAACGCAGTCCTTGGCTCGGCTCGGCTGAACGCCGCGGTGCCGGGTGTGTACCAACCGGCCGAGATCGTCGAGCTGGTCCCGGTCCAGATGTCACCCGACGAACAGTTCCGACTGTGGGACGTGCTGCCTTACGACCTCCAGTTGTCGGTCACCTACGTCATCCGGTCGATCCGGCTGCAGTCGGACCGGGTGGTCACTGACGCCGGGCCGGTGCTCGAACGCGAGTACCAGGTCGGGATTTTGGAGGACGTATGATCCTCGCCGATTCGCAGCGCTTCGTTCCCGGCGACGTAGTCGTGCGCCGCGCCTCTCTAGGTGGCTGGTGTCTTTCGCGTCGGGGTTGAGGCTCGCGATTTAGGTTCGGGTCTGGCA
>CXWK01001803.1_pt1 | contig 12678 bp, 8 predicted proteins | sample 590851 | NCBI WGS metagenome assembly CXWK01 (sample SAMEA3498364, study PRJEB10139) | wastewater metagenome | biome: wastewater treatment plant; material: activated sludge | place: Denmark | collected 2014-08-01
GAACAGGCCGCGGCGATCGCCGAGAAAGGCGCTGCGCGCCGCCCGATCGAGTCCGGCAGTGCGCCGGTAGGCGCGCTCCAGCACCTCCACCGCCTCGCCGTAGCGCTGCGCCGCCGTCCCGTAGTCGCTGACTTTCACCAACGCCCGCCCCTGGCCGCGCAGCGCCTGCCACAGGGTTTCATCGTCGCTGCCCGCGGCGGCACCCTTGGCGACTTCCTCGAACACTTTCACGGCGACCCGCGGCTGGCTTGCAGCCAGATAGGCTGCGCCGATCTTCAGGTAGGTGCGCGATTCGGCGTAGCGGTCGCCGGCGTCGCGGTAGATCTCCATGGCCGCGCGGAAATGCTTGAGCGCGACATTGGGATCGGGCATGAGGACCATGCCCTCGATCGTGTGTTCCAGCCACAGTTCGCCGATCTGCACCAGCGCCTCGCCTTCGCCGACATAATCGTGGCGCTTGCGCGCCGTCTCGAGCGCGCTTTCGGCCTGCGCCAGCGCCTGGCCCGCCTGGCCGAGGCGCATGCGGGCATCACCCAGGCGGATGCGCGCGCGCACCTCGCCGACTGGATCGGCCAGAGCGCGGAAGCGCTTGAGGGCGTCCTCGAACAGGGGAAGGGCTTCGCTGACCAGGCCCAACTCGAAATTCAGCTCGCCCAGGCTGAGAACGGCCTGGGCCTCGCTCGGCCCATAGCCCAGGGCGCGAAAGCGGCCCAGGGCCTGCTGCCAGAGATCCAGCGCCTGACGGTAGTCGGCGCGCCGGGCATGGAAAGACGCCTGCTGGGCAAGCGCAAAAGCCAGCGCGCCGTTGTCCTTGCCGGCCTGCGCCAAAGCCAGGCACTCGTTGATTGCCCGCTCAGCCGCGGCGGAGTCGCCCTGCCGCTGCTGCACTTCGGCAAGCCAGCGCAGCGCTTCGAAGCGGGCGCCATGATCGCCCGCCTGCNNCAGGTCCAGCCGCGCCTGCAGCACGCGCACGCGGGCGCGCGATGCCGGCTCGCCCAGCCGTTCAGCCAGTTCGCGCGCACGCTGCAGGTGATCGCGGGCCTTGTCCGGCTCGACCAGGACGAGGTACAGCCGGCTCAATCCGATCAATGCATCGCGCCTGACCGGATCGCTGCCGCCGTCCAGCGCCGCGCGCAACTGGCGCAGCGCGCCGACATGGTCGCCTTGCAGGATGGCGGTTTCCGCCGCCTCGGCGTTGAAGACCTGCCCTGCCTCGGCCTGCGCTGGGCAGGCGGCCAGCAGGAACAGGCACAGCGCGCCCAGCCGGGACACACTGCTTGCGAGACACAGCGACAAGGCGGCCGGCCTCAGTACTTGGCGGCAGACACCAGCTCCTCGAGCAGCTGCAGGGTCTGCGGATAGACATCGGCGCGCACGATCACGGAAACGATGAAGATGCCCTTTTCGCCTTCCAGGTAGATGTCGCGCCCCTTCATGGCAACGCCCTTGACACTGATGCGCTTGTCGTTGAAGAAGACCTTCCTGCCGGCGATCCGGCCGGTTTCGATCTGCTCGACCTCGCCGCCCTGGGCCGTCCATTCCTTGCGCATCATGTTGATGACGAAGTCGGCCGTGACGGCGCCCTCGACCTTCTTGAAGCCCATGACATTCACGTCGGGCTTCCAGCCGGAGATGGCTTCCTTCAGCTTGAAGTGCGCGATCATGCCGGCGAAGTCGTTCGTCGCACTTTTTTCCTTGTCGACGATGTCCCATTTGCCGTCGACCGAGGTCAGCTCGATGTAGCCGAAGCGCTCGCCGACGTAGGTGTTGCCGATCACCTCGCCGGCGCCTGCCCGCCACGCCGCAAGCGCCAATGCCAATATCAAACAGGACCGGATCGTCGTTCGCATGTCGCCCCTCCCAGAGTGAATCCTGAACAATCTGATCGAATCAGCATACCCCTTCCACGCCCCCGTGCAAGGGCGGCGCACCAGGGGCGGAAACGGGGGCAGGAACGGCTCAGAGGCGGGCGGAGGCGGCGGCGAAGGCGGCGCACAACTCTTCGTAGTTGCGCGTCACGGGGAACTGCGGAAACTCGTCGATGACGTTCTGCGGCGGGCGGAAGAGGATGCCGGCATCGGCCTCGGCGAGCATGGCGGTGTCGTTGTAGGAATCGCCGGCGGCGATGGTCTTGAAGTTGAGCGCGCGGAAGGCCTTGATGGACTCGCGCTTGGCTTCCGGCTGGCGCAGGACGTAGTCGCGCACGAAGCCTTTCTCGTCCGTCACCAGCTTGTGGCAGAACAGCGCCGGATAGCCGAGCTGCTGCATCAGCGGCATGGCGAATTCGTAGAAGGTGTCGGAAAGGATCACTACCTGGAAGCGCACGCGCAGCCAGTCGAGGCATTCACGCGCGCCGGTCAGCGGCCCCATGTCGGCGATGACTTTCTGGATGTCGGGCAGGCCCAGCTTGTGCTGCGCGAGGATGGCCAGGCGCCCCTGCATCAGCTTGTCGTAGTCCGGCTCGTCGCGCGTGGTGCGCGCCAGCTCGGGGATGTTCGTCCGCTTCGAGAACTCGATCCAGATTTCGGGGACGAGGACGCCTTCAAGGTCCAGACATGCCAGCTGCACTTGCCTCTCCTGTTGATTGCGCTGAATAAAAAGGTTCGGCATTTTAGCCGAATTCGCCGGACCCGAACGCCTGCCGGCACGCGCTGGCGCATCGGGAGTATTATCGGCAAGCGAAGTGACCGCAACTGATCCGATGAGCGAAGCAAATCCCCGCGCGACGACGCCCGGCCCGCCCTGGACACTCTCCGGCAACTGGCTGGCGTTTGCCTTCGTCCTGCTCGCCGCAGGCATCGGCGCTCTCTGGTATTCGGCCAATGCCGCCTACAAGGAAGCGGTGCTGCGCGAGCGAGGCCGCGAGTTGCAGGCCATTGCCGAACTGAAGATCGAATTCGTCCGCGCCTGGCTGGATGAGCGCCGCAATGATGCCAAAGTTCAAGCCAAGCGACTGCTCATCGCCCGGTACCTGACGCTAGATGCCGCCAACACAGGGTCGGTGTTGGGCAAGGAATTGCAAGCCCAGCTTGAATTCATCCGCGAAGCCTACGATTATGAAGCCGTCCTGCTGCTGGACCGCACCGGCAAGCTCCGCCTGCGCGCGGGCAGTCCGAGCNNNGGAAGCCGGCGGGAAGACGCGAACCCGCGCCGACATCGCCGCCCCCTTTGTCAACAGCAGGCTGGCCGGTGCACCCGTGGTCGGCGCGCTGGTGCTGCATGTCGATACGCAAGCTCACCTGGATCCCCTGCTGCAGCGCTGGCCGGCGCCGAGCGAGAGCGGGGAGAGTTTCCTCATCGAGCGGATAAATGGTCGGATCGCCTACCTCAGCTCGCTGCGGCATGCCGACGCGTTCGCGATGCAGAAGGCAGTCAGCGACCCCTCCCTGCCGGCGGCCCATGCCGCGCGGGGCATGCAGGGGGTGACGGAAGGCCTCGACTACCGCGGCGTGCCGGTGCTGGCGGCCGTCGGCCAGGTGCCGGGCATGCCCTGGTTCGTCGTCGCCAAGCTGGACTGGGAGGAGATCCTCGCGCCGGTGCGCCAGCAGATGCAGTGGTCCGGCGCACTCTCGGCGCTACTGGCACTGGCGCTCGGCCTGGCCATGCGCGCCTGGCAGCGCCGCGGCCGCAGCGAACTGGCCCTCGCCGAGCAGGTCGCGGCAAAAGGTGCCCTGGCCGCCAGCGAGATGCGCTTCCGCAAGCTTCATGAGCAGGGCTGGGACTTCATTGCCCTCTTTGACCAGGACTTGGTCATCCGCTACGCCAGTCCGTCGATCAACCGCTACTTCGGCGGCAAGGCGGACGGAGCGGGCGTTGACGTCAGCGCAAAGAAGATTCACCCGGACACTGTGGCACGGGTCGAGTCCGCGCGCAAGGCGGCCATGGCCCAGCCGGGCGTGCCGGTAACTATCGAACACCGCCTCTCCGGCGACGATGGCCACTGGCTCACGGTCGAAGCCTGCTTCACCAACCACTTCGACGATCCGGATATCGGCGCGCTCGTCTACACCGCGCGCGACATCAGCGGCCGCCTCGAGGCAGAGCGCCGGCAGCACGAGAGCGAGGAACGCTACCGCTTCCTCTTCGAGAACAACCCGCTGCCGATGTGGGTGTACGACAAGAAGACCCTGGCCTTCCTGGAGGTGAACCGGGCCGCCGTGTCGCAATACGGCTATACCCGGGAAGAATTCCTGGCCATGACCCTGCGCGACATCCGCCCGCCGGAAGACGTGCCGGCCCTGGAGGAAGAGGTGAAGTCGGACCGTCGCCGCGAAGGGCGCATCTGGACGCACCAGCGCAAGGACGGCAGCCTGCTCAAGGCGGCGGTCTGGAGCCAGGACAGCCATTTGTCTGGAAAACCGGAGCGCATGATCCTGGCAGAAAACGTGACAGCCAGGGTGGCGGCGGAGCAGGCATTGCGTGAAAGCGAAGAGCGCTACCGCTTTCTGTTCGAGCTCTCGCCCGATGCGGTTTTCGTTCACCGCAACAACATCATCCTCTTCGCCAATGAAGCCACGGCACGGCTATTGGGCACCGAGTCCGCGCAGGCACTCATCGGGCGGGACTGGCACGCGTTTGTTCCCGTGAAAGACTGGCCGAGAATCGATAAGCGTGCCGCCGCACTGACTGGCGGCGAAAGGACATTCCTGATGCCGGGCGAACTGCGCTTCATGACGGCACAGGGCCGTCAGATCCAGGTCGAGGCCGTCGGCGCGCGCGTTGCTATCGACGGTGCGCCGGCCATCATGTCCGTGATCCGCGACATCACCGAACGCCGGCAGGCCGAGGCGGAACGGCTTGCCGACGCCCACCGGCAGCGCGACAGGCTGGTGCGCGAGGTGCATCACCGCATCAAGAACCACCTGCAGGGCCTGGCGGGCCTGCTCAACCAGCACAAGCGCAAGCATCCCGCGCTGCAGGAACCCCTTGACGCCGTGATTGCACAGGTCACCGCCATCTCGCTGATCCACGGCCTGCAGAGCGGGGAAGTCGAGAATGATGTACGACTGTACAAACTGCTGAAGGAAATCGTGTCCTTCCAGAGCGGCCTCGCCGCCCTGGAATTCGCGAATGCCGGCAACGCCTATTGCCTGAACTGCGCCTGGCGCATTGCCGAGACGGAAAGCGTGCCCCTGGCCCTGATTCTCAATGAGCTGGTCACCAATGCCGTCAAGCACCACGACGACCCGCACAGGCCGGTGCGGATCGCCTGCACCTGCACCGACGAGAACATCGTCGTGACGCTGGGCAATGCCGGCAACCTGCCGCCCGGCTTCGATTTCGCCGCCGGCACCGGCCTCGGCACCGGGCTGTCGCTGCTGCGCTCGCTGCTGCCGCACGGCGGCGCGGCGCTGTCGTTCCATGGCGCCGACGGCCATGTCGAGACCCGCCTGACGCTGTCGGCGCCAGTGGTGTCACGCCACGCCGAAGATCAGGTCGTCAGCCTGCGGTAGATGTCGGCCACCTTGAGCGGCAGCTTCTTCACGTCGTCGAGCACCGTGTAGCGCGCCGGGCCGTAGAGGCGCGGCAGGTAGTCGGCGCCGTGGCGGTCGATGGTGACGCAGTAGCTGCGCACGCCCCGCTCGTGCGCCTCCTGCAGGGCGCGGCGCGTGTCCTCGATGCCGTAATGGCCGCGGTACTCGCGGCCGAAATCGTCCGGACGGCCGTCGGAGAGCGTCACCAGCAGCTTGTGGCGCGACGGCTGCGCTTCGAGCAGGTGTGTGAGGTGGCGGATGGCCACGCCCATGCGCGTGTAGTCCTTGGCCTCGATGGCGGCGATGCGCGCGCGCACGGCGGGATCGTAGCGCTCGTCGAAGCGCTTGATCGGATAGATGTCGCAGCGCGTGCGCGTCCAGCCCGAGAAGCCGTAGATGGCATAGCGGTCGCCGAGCGCCTCGACCGCCTCGCACAGCATGACCAGCGCCTCGCGCTCGGCGTCGTTCACCCAGCCCTTGGTGGAGCCGCTCATGTCGACCATGAACATCGCCGCCAGCGAGCGCTCGTTGCGGATGCGGCGGCAGAACAGCCGCGCGGAAGGCTCGCTGCCGGCGTGGCGGTCGCCCGCCGCGCCGACGAGCGCGTCGATGTCGACCTCCTCGCCCTCGGGCTGGCGGCCGAGCAGGCGGTCCTCGCCGCGCAGCATCTCGAAGCGGCGGCGGATCTGGTTGATCAGCGCCGTGTTGCGGAGGCTGACTTTCGCCACATAGTCCGGGTCGCCCGGCGCCAGCGCCACTTCGAACAGGTGGCACCAGCCGCGGCGGTAGGCGCGGCGGTGGTAATCCCACTCGTCGTAGCGGCGGTGCGGCTCGCGGTGGCTGGTGAGCGCATCGACGCCACCATCACTGCGCTCGCGATGGGTCGGATTCCAGGCGCCCGGCCCGGCCGGCACCAGGCATTCCGGCGGCAGTTCGCCCAGGTCCTGCAGCAGCGACTGCGCTGCCGCCTGCGCCTCGGGCGGCAACGCCGCCACTTCGCCGTCGAGGCTGAATTCGACCTTGCCGCCTTCGACATTCACGGCGGGCGCCTGCTCGCCGGCGCCCTGGCGTCCACCGAAACCCTTCAGGGTCGACAAGGCGCGACGCACCGTTTCGCTGTCGCGCGCGATGCGCGCCGCGCGCACGCGCAACACCGCGTCGAGATCGATTGCGCCGACATGCGGCAAGGGCGGCGGTTCCCCTTCGCCCGCCATGCAGTCGGCGAGGAAAGTCAGGCTGTGGGATACGGCGGCATCGGGCCGTCCTAGGCGCAACACGGCCTCCCCCAGGGCTTCCGGCCAAGGGCCGCGCAAGGCGGCCATCTCGGCGGCAAGACCGGGCAGTTCCGCGCCGATGACGGCTTCCAGGCGAACCGCTTCCAGTGCCGCGAACCAGCGCAAAGCCCGCTCGCGGTCGACCCAGCGCGCCAGCGTCGCCTCGACGTCGATCGCCGCCGTGCCGAAAGTGCCGTAGCGCGTCTGCGCCCACAGCAGCGCGGCGGTGGCCTTGTACAGCCGCCGGTTGTCCGCGGCGGTAGCCAGTGCGGCCAGCTGCGCCGGCAGGAAGACGGTTTCCGTATCGGTGTGCGCGGTCGCACCCGCAGCGAGCGCCAGCGCGCGCCCGGAGAGGCCCTGCAGGAATCGCGACAGGCGCGCCTCGCTGTCCGCAAGGTGCGCCACCGCCGCCCCGCCCATCCGCAACGCGCAGAAGCTTTCGAGGTCGCGCAACAGGGCCATCGCCGACTGACCGCCCTGGCGATCGTAGGCGTCGAGGCCGGCCAGCACCCAGGCCTCGAAGCCGGCCGCATCGAGCCGCTCGAGTGCCTTGGGCCCCAGCGATGCAACGAGATAACCGATCTCGGCGTAGGTCTGCGCCGCCACCTTCACCCAGTGCAGCACCCGCTCCTGTTGCGCCCGATCCAGCGGCTCCAGGCCGTCGGCAATCTTCTTCGTCGAGCGGTGAGAGGGCGAGGCGAACAGCACCTCGTCGAGGCGCTCTTCGAGTGCGTCGGAGAAGAGCCTTCTAGAAGACCGCTCTGACGAGGTCATCGAGCGTACCCGTCATGTCCGGATCGTCGGTCAGCGCCCGCGCCACGGCGGCGGTGCAGGCAACGGCCGGCGCGACACCGTCGGCGATGAGCTGGGCGGCGTGCACCAGCAGGCGCGTGCTGGCGCCCTCGTCGAGACCCGCGCCCTTGAGGTTGCGCGTCAGCTCGCCCAGCTTGACCAAGCGGCGCGCCGTCTCTACATCGGTGCCGCCCTCCGTGGCAACGATGCCGGCCTCGACTGCGGCCTCGGGATAGTCGAAGTCCAGCGCGACGAAGCGCTGGCGCGTGGACGGCTTGATCTCCTTCAGCACGCTCTGGTAGCCGGGGTTGTAGGACACCACCAGCATGAAGTCGGCGGGAGCGGCCACCAACTCGCCGCGCTTGTCTATCGCGAGGATGCGGCGCGCGTCGGCGAGAGGGTGGATCACCACGGTGGTGTCCTTGCGCGCCTCGACGATCTCATCGAGATAACAAATCGCACCGGCGCGCACGGCGGCAGTAAGCGGCCCATCTACCCACACCGTCTCGTTGCCGATGATGAGGTAGCGCCCGACCAGGTCCGCCGTGGTGAGGTCGTCGTGGCAGGCCACCGTCACCAGCGGGCGCTTCAGCCGCCAGGCCATGTACTCGACGAAGCGCGTCTTGCCGCAACCGGTCGGCCCTTTCAGCAGGACCGGCAGGCGGCGGCGATGTGCCGATTCGAACAGCGCAATCTCCCCGCCGATCGGCTGGTAATAAGGTTCTTCTTCGATGCGCTGGAGCTTGGGCGCAGTGGCGTGGTGGGTTTCGGACATCGGCGAGATTTCCTCAATGTGTTCACAGGCATTCTAGCCCGGAGTAAGCTTTGAAATATTGACGGCTAAAGTTTAAAGGCTGGGCGCCGTTATCTCCATAGTGAAAGGATTCTCCTCNNGCGACACTTTCGCGACATGTACGAGCTGGCGCCGCTGGCCTACCAGTCGCTCGATGCAGCGGGCGGGATACTGGATGTCAATTCAGCCTGGCTCGATCTGTTCCAGCGTCGCAAGGAGGACGTCATCGGCCGCTTCATCGGCGACTACCTGACGGAAGCCTCGCAGGCCGTGCTCGGCGAACGATTCACGAGCTTCAAGCGCGATAACCACACCGAAGGCAATGTCTTCGAAATTGTCTGCGGCGACGGCGGGCAGCGCCTGATCACGGTGAACGGGCGTGTGTCGCGCGATGATCACGGCGAGTTCCTGTGCACCCACTGCATCCTCACCGACATCACCGAGCGCATGGAGCAGGAACGCCAGCTGCGCCTGGCGGCCAGCGTCTTCGACCATGCCAACGAAGCCATCGCCATCACCGATGCCCAGGCCAACATCGTCACCGTCAGTCCGCGTTTTACCGAGATCACCGGCTATGCGCCGGAAGAAGTGATCGGCAAGAACCCGCGCATCCTGCAATCCGGCCGCCAGGACGCCACTTTCTACCGCGACATGTGGGCAGCGCTCGCTTCCGCGGAAGGCCACTGGGGCGGCGAGATCTGGAACAAGCGCAAGGACGGCAGCCTTTATCCGGAGTGGCTTTCCGTGTCTGCGGTGCGGAACGATGCCGGCGTAGTCATGAACTACGTCGCGATCTTTACCGACCTCAGCGAGCGCGTCGCCGCCGAACAGGCGGTCCGCAACAACGAGCAGCGCTATCGCACGATGTTCGAGAACGCGCCGGAAGGCGTCTGGATCATCGGCGCCGATGAGTGCACCCTCGAAGTCAACCAGCATCTGTGCAACCTGCTCGGCTACTCGCGCGAGGCCATGCTCGGGAAAAAACCGACCGACTTCGCCGACGCGGCCAATCGCCGCATTTTCGAAGCGCAGAAGCAGCATCGCGCCACGACCGTCAAACGCATGTATGAAGTCGCCCTGCTCCACCGCGACGGCCGCAGCATCCCGGTGAATTTCAGCGCCACCAGTCTTTTCGGCGAGGACGGCGCGCTGACTGCGGTGCTGGCCTTCGTTTCCGACATCACCGAACGCAAGGCGCACGAGGAGGAAAGACAGCGCCTGCATGCGGAACTGGAACAGCGCGTCGTCGAGCGCACCCGCGCGCTGCAGACCGCCAACCGTGAGCTGGAAGCATTTTCCTACTCCGTGTCGCATGACTTGCGCGCCCCGCTGCGCGCCATCAACGGCTTCAGCCATGCCCTGCAGGAGGAGTATGGCCCGCTGCTCGACGACAACGGGAAGAACTACCTCGCCCGCGTGCGCGCCGGCTCCGAGCGCATGGGCGAACTCATCGACAACCTGATCGAATTGTCCCAGCTGTCGCGACGCGAAATGGATATCGCCCCGGTCGATCTGTCGGCCATCGCCAGCGAAGTGGCAGCGGAACTGCAGGCCGGCGAGCCGTCACGCAAGGTCGAGTGGGTGGTCGCGCCGGCACTTCAGGCCAGTGGGGATGCCGTCCTGCTCCGGGTAGCGTTGATGAACCTGCTCGGCAACGCCTGGAAGTACACGGCAAAGCGCAGTGAAGCGCGCATCGAACTCGGCCTGGATGAAATCGACGGCCGCCACGTCTTTTTCGTGCGCGAAAATGGTGCGGGCTTCGACATGGCGCATGTCGGCAAGCTGTTCGGCGCCTTCCAGCGCCTGCATTCCCCCGCCGACTACCCCGGCAACGGCATCGGCCTGGCGACGGTCGCACGCAACGTCCGCCGCCATGGCGGTGAGGTCTGGGCGGAGGGTACGCCCGGGGAAGGCGCGACGTTCTACTTCACCATAAGGGAAGAAAACATCCCTACTCATTGATTATTCGCGCTATTGATTCATATCAAGTTTTGCGCCAATGGGTGTTAAGCCTCTCATGTCCCTTGCCGTAATAACACCCACATCAGCAAGGACATGCCCCGACCCTGCGTACCTTGTGATCCTGTTAATCAGGCTCGCCTTCTGATGGTTTGAGACAGTCGGTATCCGGTGCGATCCGGATGCGCCGATTGGATGGGCAGGCTCAACCATGGGAGAACGGCATGCGGCCATCTGTTCCATCCACCACCCTGGGAAAACATGGGGGACACGCACCGTGACCCTGTTGGATTCCATGGCAACCCAGAGTGCCCGCGGAAACCTTGACGAGTCCGGGTCCGGGTCCGATTCCGATTCCGATTTCAACTGCGCGCCCAATCCCTGCACTTCCCGGCTACAACTCCAGGAACGCATCGTCGAGCTGGAGAGACTGGTGTCCACCGATTGCCTGACGGGCCTGTGGAACCGGGCGCATTTCGAACGCCTGGTCGAGGCCGAACTGGACAGGAGCCTGCGCTACCGGCAAACCCTGTCCCTCATCCTGATCGACATCGATCACTTCAAACGCGCCAACGATCTCTACGGGCATCAGGCCGGCGACACGGTACTTCGGGAGCTGGCCCTCCGTCGCCAACGCCTCAATTCGTTCTTCGGACGCGCTCTTCCGCTGGGGTGGCGAGGAATTCGCCGTGCTGGCCAGCTCGACCGGCTACCGCGGCGCGGGCAGGCTGGCCGAAACCATCCGTGGGCGTGTGGCGCAGCATTCGTTTCCCGGCGTCGGCAGGATCACCGCCAGCCTGGGCGTGGCCGAGCACGACGGCGCCGAGAGCGCCGAGGAATGGTTCCATCGCGCCGACGCAATGCTGTATGCCGCCAAGGAAGCAGGACGTGACCGCGTGCATATCGATGCGCGCGGCAATTCCGACGCCTGGGCGGCCGACCATGGGCCTGCATCGCTCTGCCTGGTCTGGCAGGAAGCTTACGAATGCGGTGAGCCGGACATCGACCGCGAGCATCGCGAACTGTTCAACCTGGCAAACGCACTGATCCAGGCCTCGATCACGGGGGAACAGAACCTGGATCGCATCGGCCCTGCACTGGAGAGTCTGATCGATCACGTAGCCCGCCACTTCTCTCACGAGGAAACGCTGCTAGAGCAACATGGCTATGCGCGTCTTCCAGCGCACCGCCGGGCGCATGCCGGATTGCTCGGTCGCGCCAACGAGCTTAAAGCCGCCGTGGCTAACGGACAGGCCAGCCTCGGCAGCATGGTCGAATTCCTCGCGAAGGACGTCGTTGCGCGGCATCTTTTCGGGGCGGACAGGGATTTCTTTCCGCTCTACAAGTCCGGCGCGGCCAGGCGCGGCACTGCCCCCGATCAGCAGGCTTGAATCCCATGGCGCTGCTCAACTGGAAAAACGATTACCAGCTCGGCAACGCGCTGATCGACCGGGACCACCGGCAGCTGTTCGAGCTGATCAACTCCTTTCACTACGAATTCATCCAGAATCGAAACCGCGTGGAGATCCTTCGCCTGCTGAATGATCTGGTGAGGTATTGCGAGGAGCATTTCGGACGTGAGGAGGCGATGATGGCCAACCAAGCCTACCCGGGCCTGGAACAGCACCTGCAGAAACACGCCGAACTATTTGAAACGATCTTCGCGCTTCAAACCAAGTTGGAAGCCGATGCCATCAGGATGGAGCAGGAAACCGTCGCGTTCCTCAGACACTGGCTGACCGACCACATCGCCGAGGAGGACAGGGCTTTCGCCCGCTTTCTTGCCAACCCTGCCTGAGCGCGATGCGCTCAGGCGGCGAAATACCCGGGACAAACCTGCTTTAGTCGTCGAATCCCTCGTCCTGCGGATCCTCTTCGTTTGCCATCTTCTCGGCCGCCTCGCGTTCGGCCTGCTGCGCCTTGGCACGCGCCTGCTCGCGGCGCTTGTCCGCCGCTTCCTTGTGCAGGGGAATCGACTCCTCGCCGAACAGCACCTGGCGCAGGAAGCGGTAGCCGAACTGCATGAGGGCTTCCTCGCTTTCGAGCGAATCGCCGAGCATCGACTGAAGCTCGGCCTCAGGCAGATCGTAGAGCTCCTTGAACGGACCGCTGTCGACGAAGGCGCGGAAAGTGTCGATGTCGTAACAGGTCATGAAGAAGAGCTGGCGGCTGCGTACCGACGGCTTGCCGACAGTCGGGCCGGAGGATTTCTTCTTCAGCACCAACTGGCGCCAGCCGCGCCCCGTCTCGTCGTAAGTATCGAGACCCTGCTCGGCGCGGTAGTCGTTGATGGTCAGGCTGCGCGGCTCCTGGTGGCCAAGACAGTGGTCCTCCTTGACCAGCGCATAGGCATCGCGGTCGACGTACTCGTCCTGCTTGCGCATGG
>CXWK01023575.1_pt1 | contig 12664 bp, 11 predicted proteins | sample 590851 | NCBI WGS metagenome assembly CXWK01 (sample SAMEA3498364, study PRJEB10139) | wastewater metagenome | biome: wastewater treatment plant; material: activated sludge | place: Denmark | collected 2014-08-01
AGAAGCTTATCAATCTTTTGATTCCAAATTTAAAATTTTTGTTGCAGGTATAAGCGCATTAATAATGGGCGTTTATTGGAAAAAAATATTTACAAGAAACTCATTTTATATGCCACTGATAATTGGCGGTATTGCATTGTTTGCAACCTATCCTGGCGTCGTTAAATTTTTACCAGAAATTATGACTGCAATTGGCGGAGATAACATTGTTGTTGAAATGTTTATTCTGGTTTTATTATTTGCAGGACTTGGTTATGGAGTTTATTATTCAAGAAAAAACTCCAAGCCAACGCTTAATCTTGCTTTTATGTCATTCATTTTTGTTCTTGTGGGATTTTTAACTTTTGCAATGGTTATCATTCGTTCAAATCAAAATCCACCCATGAATGAAAATGCACCGGATACATTTACAGAACTTGTTAAATATTTAAATCGTGAACAATACGGCGACTTTCCTACATTTAAAAGAAGATTTGCTACTGAACCTCATCAAATGGGTGTTTACACAAACTACTCATCAGATCTTGATTTCTTTTATACATATCAAATGAATCATATGATGACAAGGTATTTGCTATGGAACTTTGCTGGTCGTGAAGGATGGGAACAAGATCAAGGGGCAAACATATATCCATTTAATGGTGTTGGTAATCTTATTGGGAAATTGATTGGAGTTAAATTTGAAGGAGAATCAAAAGATTCACTTTTCGGGATTCCCTTTTTACTTGGTTTGCTTGGCATTTATTTTCACTTTCGTAAAGATTGGAAAATGGCATCAGCGTTTATGATGATGTTTATCTTTATGGGATACTTAACTGCATTCTATCAAAACCAGCAGCAGCCACAGCCGAGAGAAAGAGATTACTTTTACGTTGGTGCTTTTTTCGTTTACGCCTTATGGATTTCTCTCGGTGTAAGAGGCTTAATTGATCTTGTGCATCAGTATGTTAAAAACTCATCAGCACGTAACGCAGTTGCTTACGCCGTGCTTGCATTGGGTATTGTTTTCGTTCCAGTAAAAATGTTAAAGGCAAATTATTTTACTCATGATAGATCAAGAAATTGGGTTCCGTGGGATTATTCATATAATCTTTTACAAAGTTGCGCACCAAATTCTGTTCTGTTTACAAATGGAGATAACGATACATTTCCACTCTGGTATTTGCAGGATGTTGAAGGTGTAAGACGTGATGTAAAAGTTGCAAACTTAAGTTTGTTAAACACAAACTGGTATATCAAGCAATTAAAAAATAACGACCCATACAAAGTTGGTACTGTAAAAATTCGGTTAAATGATAAACAAATAGATGAAGTTCGCCCTATTCAATGGGCGCCAAAAAATATTTCTGTTCCATTGCCAAGACCAACAAGTACAGTTTCATACTCAGATATTATGCAGCAGTTTGGTTTGCAGGATACATCCTTACTAAGACAAGGTGCAATAAACTGGACAATGAATCCAACACTTAATTATGGAAATGTTCAGGCTGTGCGCGTGCAGGATTTAATGGTTAAAGAAATTATTGAGGCCAACAACTGGGAACGACCAATTTATTTTGCAGTTACTTGTTCTGAAGATAGTAAAATCGGTTCAAGTGATTATCTAAGAATGGAAGGAATGGCCTTCCGTCTTGTTCCAGAAAAATCAAAAGGACGCGATGGATTTGTTGAGCCAAATATTCTTGCAGCAAATCTTAAAGAAGCCGTTGGTTATAGCAAAGATTATCAACCTGGATTTAAATTCCGCGGACTTAATGATCCAACAATCTTTTTTGATGATAACCACAAACGTATGGTGCAAAATTATAGAAACGCATTTTTACGTTTATCAATACATTATCTAGGAAAAGGACAAAAAGATCTTGCGGTAAACATTTTGGATGAAATGGAAACTAAGCTGCCGCGCAAGTTAATGCCAATAGACTATTGGATATTATATAGCATCGGTGATTTTTATAATCAAGCTGGTGCAAAAGATAAATTCTTAAAAATTGCTGGCGAAGTTGAAAAAGAGGCAGAAGCAGATTTTGAAAAAAATCTTGACAATGTTCAAAATATGATGACACCATTTAGAATCTTAACAGATATTTATGAACAACAAGGTAAGAACGATAAGCTTTTAGAAATGTGGTTAAAACTTGAAAGAATTTATCCACAAGATCCAAATGTTCAGGCAAGTGTTAATAAATATAGAAATCTTGTTCAAGGAAAAACAGATACAAGTAAAACCAAATAAATAATGTTTGTCATTCCCGCGAACCTGCCTGCGTAGGCAGGGGCGGGAATCTATTTTAAGCCTATCATAGATTCCGCTTTTTCGGGAATAACTTTTTTAAACTCTTTTGTTAAACTATTTATGAAGATCCTCATCTTAGCACTCTCCGGAATTGGTGATGCTTTAATGTTTACCCCAGCATTAAAACTGCTACGCCAATCTCTTCCTTCTGCTGAGATTGATGCCCTTGTAATGTTTAGGGGGACAAAAGAAATTTATGAAACAAACCCAAACTTTAACAAAGTAATCCATTTTGATTTTTTGAAAGAAGGAGCATTTAACTCCTTAAAGTTTGTTTTATCATTAAGAAAAAAATATGATGCCTCAATAAATGTTTATCCTTCCAACAGAAAAGAATATAATGTTATAAACTTCTTAATTGGTGCAAAGCAAAGGGTCGGAGTTGAGTACTTGCGAATGAACTCACAAAACCTTGGCTGGCTAAATAATGTTACGGTTTTAGAAAACGATGAAACACACAACTCACAAACAAATATTAAGCTTATAGAAAAACTACTTAACAAAAGTTTTGATCAAGAACCGACAATGCAAATTTCCATTTCTGATGAAGAAAAAGCATTTGCAGAAAACTATCTTAAAGAAAAAAATATTTTAGAAAAAGACTTTGTCGTTGGATTTCATCCCGGCTGCGCAACTTTAAAAAATCATATTAAGCGAAGATGGGAACCTGAAAAATTTGCCGAGCTTGGTAAAAAACTTATAAAAGAAAAAAACGCTAAATTATTTTTGTTTGGCGGACCAGAAGAAGAAGAATTAAAATCGTCAATCAATAAAATGATTGATTCTGAAAACTCTTATGTGATTAAAACAGAAAAGTTTTTGCAAAGCATTGCAATTATGAAACGATGCAATGTTTTTGTAACAAATGATTCAGCATTAATGCACGTTGCATCTGCATTGGGATTAAAAGTAGTTGCAATAATTGGCCCAACAAATCCACACTACATTCATCCCTGGAAAACTGAACACAAAATTGTATCACTGAATTTAGATTGTGCTCCGTGTTTTTTCTACTCACCAAAACCACTAACCTGCAAACGTAAAGACGTACAATTTAAATGCATAAAAGAATTGGATATTGATTCAGTCTGGAATAATATTTTTTAAAGGAGAACTACATTGGATTGGTTAAAAGAGATTAATGCGGCAGTTACTGTTTGTGATAACCAGGGAATAATAGTTTATATGAATGACAAATCAGAACAAGTATTTGAAAACGATGGTGGAAAAAATTTAATTGGCTGTAATCTGTTTGGCTGCCATCCCGAACCAGCATTAACAAAATTAAAAAAAATGCTGGCTGATGGAAGTACAAATGTTTATACGATTGAAAAAAACGGGAAGAAAAAAATTATTTACCAAACTCCGTGGGTAAAAGAAAATAATATTGAAGGAATGGTTGAAATATCATTTAACATACCGGATGAAATGCCGCATTTTGTTAGAAAATGACTGTCAGATTCTTTTGCAAGTACTACGCCTAATAAATACTATCCACCTTGTTTATTCTATTAACCAAAATTACTAAAAGGCATATATCCAATTTAAATAATATTACTCAACATCAGCTTCCCAATTTATTTGGTAACCAATAGAAAGCGAAAGATAAATAGTATTATCATATAAAGATTTTTCGCCAGTAGGGGTTCCCTCACCAATTTTTTCACCTTGATAATAATAGTCAACATTACCTCTAACTATTTTTCCAACTTCTAACGCTCCTTGCAGGCCAATGGCTATGGGAGTATCTTCAATATTTTCAAAATCTATTCCGCCGCCAAATCTAAACGATAACGAATTTGAATAATGATATTTTGCATCAAGACTCATAGGGTTTCCAATTGTATTTGGTGGAACTACACCTTCAGCTTCATAACTTTTAATAACAAAACCACCAAATCCATAAATAAAAGTGTAATAGTCGTTTGGGTCAACATACATTCCAAAGCCTAAATATGGAGTGATTTTATTTTTTATTAATGTTTCACCAAAAACATATTTGGCCGCATATAAACTCGAGGTTATTCCACAGCGTTCATAATTCACTCCAATAAAAACCTGGCCTTTGAAAGTTGATTCGTTTCCAAAACGATAGCTTGCATCAAGATTAAAACCTATAGCATTATCAAAGAAAGCAGCGATTGAAGGATATTCAACTTGAGATTGAAATGGCGAGTATTGTCCCTGGGTTTCTTGCTGTTTAAGATGTAAATCTAAATTTCCGCCTACCCGACATTTAAGAGATTGTGCAAAAGAAATTTGTGAAATAAGAAGTAGAGATATAAGAACTGTTTTCATTTTCTCCCCCTGTGGGATAAGATGTTTAATAGTTAATGATTTAATAAATATTTTTAATTTCCATGCAAAACATAAATGATAAATATTAAAACATCAATTAACAGCGGGCAACAAACTCAATCCATTTATCATTCGGGGTTAATTTTACATTTGCAATAGTCTAAACATCATCCAATTTTTAAGTTAAGGTTATAATTTTATACTTACATTGGGAGGAAATATGAACAGAACATTAAAAATAGTTTTCGTTTCTTTTGCATTAATGTTAATAACAACTGGTTGTGGTGGTTCTAAAGAAGAGATTCAAACTATCACTATTGGCGGTTCCTGTCATCCCAAGATCGATCGGAAACTTGGAGAACCAATAATTGTTGTTGATTTCATCGGCCTGACAGATGACACAACATTTTATGAACTTCCTAAAATTGTTTCAGGAATTGTAGCATTACAATCAAAAATTATTTTTCCATATAATGCAATATTAAAAGGAATTGAAGGAAAGGTTTATGTGTCCGTTGATTTGGATAGTCTGGGAAAAATTGAAAACTGTAAATTAGTAAAAGGAATAGATCCAGAATGCGATAACGCAGCAATTGAGGGAATTAAAAAACAAATTTTTGTTCCAGCAAAACGAAAAGGGGTTCCAGTTAAAGATACATTTGCAATTATGGTGTTATTTAGACTTCAGTAAAAAAGAAAATCAAACAAATTATTATTAGGAAAAAACAATGTTCACTTCATCAAAAAAATTCTATTTGATTATTCTTATCGGAATAATTTCAATTCCTTTTCAGCTTTTTACAAATGCTCAGGATAAACAACTTACATTTAACCAGGTTTATATGTTTGGTGAACCTAGAATTTTAAAACAAGCTCCGCGTTTGCAAGGCTGGTTTGATGATGATCATTATTTGATGCAAAAACGTGATGCGACTACAAGTGCAATGGTGAAAGTAAATGCAAAAACCGGAGAAGAAACAATCTTGTTGGATTTTAATGTAATCAATCCAAATCTTGATGAAGCAGAATTAACTGCTGAAGAAAATATTGGAATAACAAAAGATTATACCGGCTTACTTTTTTATGATGATAACGATTTATTTTTCTATTCTATTCCGCAAAATAAAGCAACTCGTTTAACAAACGATAAAGATGAAGAAGTTAATCCTATGCTTTCTCCTGACGGAAAGAAAGTTGCTTACACAAAAAACAAAGATATTTATGTTGTTAATGTTGAATCCGCGAAAGAAACAAGACTCACTAACGATGCAAGCGATGTTGTTTATAACGGTTATGCTTCCTGGGTTTATATGGAAGAAATAATCGGACGCTCGCTTAACTATCGTGCTTTCTGGTGGGCACCAAACAGCGAGATGATTTCTTTTTTAAGATTTGACGATTCACCTGTTCCTAAATTTCCACTTTACAAAGCTGATGGAGTTCATGGCGAACTTGAATGGGAACGATACCCAAAACCCGGCGATGCAAATCCAATTGTTAAAATGGGAATTGCACACATCAACACAAACAGGGTTGTTTGGATTGATGAAGATGAAACTGCAGATCAATACACTGCGTGGCCATTCTGGTCGCCGGACAGCAAAGAAATGTTTTACCAGGTTTTAAATCGTGATCAGAATGATCTGCAAATATTATCTGCAAATCCTGAAACAGGTAAAAACAAATTGGTTTATCAAGAAAAAAATAATACCTGGGTTGAATTCTTTGAAGACATTCACATCTTAAAAAATAATAAAGGATTTATTCTTCGATCTGAACTTGATGGTTGGAGACATTTATATTTTTATGATATGAATGGCAAACTTAAGAAACAATTAACTAGAGGCGAGTGGAATGTTTCCGATATTAAACAAGTTGATGAAGTAAATGAAAAAATATTTTTCCAGGCAAACAGGGGCGATAGACTAAACACACAATTATTTGTTGTTGATTTTGATGGCGATGATTTAGAACAGCTTACCAAAATATCCGGTACACATAAAACAACAATTTCACCATCCGGGAAATATTTTTATGATACTTATGCAGATATAAATTCACCCGGTAAGATGGATTTGTGTGATAGTGAGGGAAACTTAATTCGTAATCTTGGTGATAGAAAATCAAAAATATTTGATGAGTACAAACTTGGCAAAGCAGAATTGTTTTCTATCAAAACAGAAGATGGTTTTGATCTTCCTGCAATGTGGGTATTACCAGCAGATTTTGATGAGAATAAAAAATATCCGGTTTTGTTTGCTGTTTATGGTGGTCCTGGGGGAACTGATGTTACAAATTCTTTTTCTGCATACCTTGATAGATATTTTATTTCGCAAAGCGGAATAATTTATTTTGTGGTTGATCATCGAGGTTCAGCTTACTTTGGTAAAAAAGGAAAAGATTATTTATATCGAAATATGGGTAAGTGGGAAATAAATGATTACACAGAAGCAGCAAAATGGTTAAAGACAAAATCATTTATTGATTCAACAAAAATTGGGATTACAGGCGGAAGCTACGGCGGTTATGTTACCTGTATGGCGCTTACTCTTGGTGCAGATTATTTCACTCACGGTCTTGCAGAATACTCTGTAACAGATTGGGGACTTTATGATAATGTTTATACAGAAAGATATATGGATATTCCTGCCGACAACAAAGAAGGTTATAAGTTTGGATCAGCAATGACGCATGCCAATGATTATAAAGGATTGTTACGTATTACTCACGGAACTTTAGATGATAATGTTCATTTGCAAAATACACTTCAACTTATAGATAAGTTTACGAGCATGAATAAACATTTTGAGTTAATGCTTTATCCAAACGAAAGACACGGAGTTGGATTTCCGAAATGGGTTCATGCGCAAACCGAGTATGTGAGATTTTGGTATAAGAATTTTCTCGGTAAAGATTTTGTGAACGAATAAACACAATGGCACACGGATCTAACTGATTAAACGGATTAGGACAGATTTAATCCGTTTAAATCAGTGGCATCAGTTAAATCTGTGTTCCCATTTCTTTAAACTGCTCGTATCACTCTTCTAAAATGAAATCCGTAAACAGCGAGTGTCATCGCTGTTGGGAATTTACGTGGATACTTCCACAGACTAACAAAGAAAAGTTTCCAGAAATATTTTTTACCTTTTTCAATTATTCCAAGCAGCCAGAGTAATCTTACAAAAGCTTTTAACTGTTCAAGATTAATTACTTTTGGTGTCCATATAGGTACGTTATATTCTTTCAAAAATATTTTTAAGCGTTTATAATATTCTTCCTGCGAGTAAATTGTGTTTAACAATCGGCTGTAACCTCGAATAAGATTTTTAAATTCCATTTTAGGAACAAAGTTTATGCTTGCATCCATATTGTTGCCTGTCCACATTTCAAGCAATCTTCCTTCCTCTTTAAGTCTTTCATAAAGCTTAGTTCCTGTTGGCGCATTTAATAAACCAACCATTGCATTTGAAATACCGCTACGCTGGATAAAATCAATCTGTTCATCAAAAACATTTTCAGTATCATTATCAAATCCAACAATAAATCCACCAGAAACAAGCATTCCGCTTCTTTGTAATTTATTTACAGAATCAACAAGATCACGTTTTAAATTTTGCATTTTGCCACACTCAACTAAACTCTCGTTATTTGGAGTTTCAATTCCAACAAAGATGCTGTTAAATCCCGCTTCAACCATAAGTCTCATCAGCTCATCATCATCAGCAAGATTTATAGAAACTTCTGTAATAAAAAAGAATGGATATTTTTTTTCTTTAGACCACTCAATTAATGCGGGCAAAGTATCTTCCTTAAGTTTTCTTTTATTCCCGATAAAATTATCATCAACGACAGAAATTCCGCCGCGCCAACCAAGATCATACAAACGATTTAACTCAGTAATAAATTGTTCTGTACATTTTGCGCGTGGTTTTCTTCCGTTAAGCATTGTGATGCTGCAAAACTCACAATCGTACGGACAGCCGCGTGAATATTGCAAACTCATCGAAGCATACTTTTTTATATCAAGTAGTTCCCACATCGGAATTGGTGTTAAAGCAACATCCGGAAATTCATCTGTTTGATAAACATGTTTTGGTTTTCCATTTTCTAAATCGCTCAGGAATTGTGGCAAAGTAATTTCGGCTTCATTTAAAATAAAATGATCAACACCAAGAAGATCTTTATATTGTGTTGTGCAAAGAGGACCGCCGGCAACGACTTTAACACCAATTTTATTGCATTTTCTAACAATCTCTCTAAAAGATTTTAAATGAACATTCATTGCACTGATAAAAACGTAATCAGCCCAAAGAATTTCTTTATCATTTAGTTTGGATACGTTAAGATCGATAAGTTTTTTGCTCCAATCTTTTGGAAGCATTGCGGCAACAGTAATTAAACCAAGAGGAGGTTCTGCGGATTTTTTGGAAACGAATTTTAGTGCTTCTTTAAAACTCCAGAACGTTGATGGTGTTTCAGGATAAATCAATAGTGCTTTCATCATACATTTCCTTTTGAAGTTACATATCAAAACTGCAAAGAATATTAATGTAGTAGTGTAAAAGAAATGTAATTTAGATTTTTTAAGATTTGAAGTTGAGCTTAATTAAAATGATATTTGAACTGTTCATTTTAAATAGTCAAGCTGAACCCGACTACCGTCAGGCAAGTCTTGTTTCAGCTTCCCATAAACCACTCTATACCAGAGATTCCGAATGGCATTGCCATCGGAATGATTTATTTTTAAAAGTTATGAAACGCAGACATTCATTTGCATATAATCTTATAATATTTATTCTTGCACAGCTTGTGTGGCTTTCGGTGTTGCTGTTATGGATTTACTGGTATGTATCCAACAATATAATTTTTGAGCAAGTTGGCGAAAAGGTTTCTCCTCAAATAGTTTATGATGCGCCGAGCGTTTTCCCTTTTGTGGGTGGAATTGTTTTGCTTACAGGCTTATCAATAAGTTTAGTACTGATATTCCGACATTTAAATATTCAAATTAAGCTAAATGCGCTTTATGATAATTTTATTGCAAACGTAACACATGAACTAAAATCTCCTTTGTCATCCATCCAACTTTACTTAGAAACATTAAACTCGCGCGAAGTTCCCGAAGAAAAGAAAAAAGAATTTTACGGCCTGATGATGCGAGATGCTGAGAGATTAAAAAATCTTGTTAACTCTATTTTGGAAATAGCTTCAATGGATAAGAAAAAGTTTAACCGGGATTTTGAAGTTTACAAAGCTGATGAAACAATTAAAAAAATTATATTAGAGTCCGCCGAACAATTTCAGTTAAAGGAAAGCTCAATAAAGTTTAGCGGCGATGCCGGCTGCGATGTTTTGATAGATAGAAATTCCATTAAAACAGTTTTTGATAATCTTGTTGATAATTCCACTAAGTATAGCGTTGCCCCATTGGAAATTATGATTAAGTTTAAGCGCAATACCAAAAAAGCAGAAATAGAGTTTTCAGACAATGGAATTGGTATTCCGCATGATCAAATAAAAAAAATATTTCAGAAGTTTCATCGTATATACGATAAAGACATTCCTAATGTAAAAGGGACAGGACTTGGTCTTTATGTTGTTAGAGAAATAATTAAAAATCATAAAGGAAAGATCTTTGCTTTTAGCGAAGGAAAGGGCAAGGGATCTAAGTTTAAAATTGAGTTGCCAATTTATGTTGAGAAGAAAAAATCTGTAAAGGGAAACAAAAAGGATATTAAAAATGAGTGATGAGCAGATAGAAAAATCAAGAATTCTTTTGGTAGAAGATGAAGAAAATCTTGCGCATGGATTGGAATATAATCTTACAGCAGAAGGGTATTTAGTAACATTAGCTAGAGATGGAAAAGAGGCTATAAAGTTTTTTGATGAAAATGATTTTGATTTAATTGTGCTTGATATAATGCTGCCATACTTTAATGGATTTGAAATTGCAAAACACGTTCGCGAAAAACATCCGCAGATGCCTATTCTTATGTTAACTGCCCGCACACAAGTTGAAGATCGTGTTAAAGGACTTGAACTTGGTGCTGATGATTATCTTACAAAACCTTTTCATCTTAAAGAATTGCTGCTTAGAATTAAAGGAATGTTAAAGCGAAAAAGCTGGTATCAAAAAGTTGTTATTGAAAATCCAATTTATAAATTTGGAAACAACGAGATTAACTTTGAGAATCTTAAATGCACAAAAGGCAAAAAGGAGTTTCAACTTACTTCTTATGAAGCAATGATTATGAAATATTTAATTGAGAGCAAAGATAAAGTTGTGACTAGAAAAGAATTGCTGGAGAATGTTTGGAATATGAATCCCGATATTGAAACACGTACAGTAGATAATTTTATTGTTAGATTACGTAAACATTTTGAAGACGATCCATCTGATCCTAAATTTATTGTAAGTGTTAGAAGTGCCGGATATATGTTTCAAGTTTAAGTTCAAGAATCAATATTAAAACATTTAAAAATTATGAATAGATTAATTCATATTGATAAGATTTCAGATATTCCCAAAGAATATTTAACCACACCAATTGGTTTGCTACTTGAGTATCACAATTTAGATCGTGAATTTGAAAATTATTCCGAGGCACAATTACTTATTGGAATGTGTATGGATAACCGCAAGCATCTTCATATGCCGGATAATTTTGCTTTTATAATTCGTTCCGGCGGGGCTAATCTTCGCTACAGTGAGTTTAAAGTTTCATTCGCTGTTTCTGTTGGTGATGTAAAACATATCGCACTTATTGCACATAGCAATTGCGGAATGGTTAACCTGATGTCGAAGAAAAATAAGTTTATAGAGAAACTTTCAGAAAATGGCGGCTGGACAATTGAACAAGCAGAAGAACATTTTAATAACTATGCGCCAATGTTTGAAATAAATAATGAAATTGATTTCATTCTCAGTGAAACACAGAGATTGCGCCAGCGTTATCCAAAAGTACAAATTGCTCCAATGTACTATAAGCTGAAAGATAATTTGCTGTATATGATAAAAGAAGAATGAGTTATTTTAAAAATATCATCTTCTTCGTTTGAATGTAATCTCCGGCTTTTAATTGATAGAAATAAACTCCCGATGCTGGCTGCTTGATACTTGATTCTGGTTTGAACCCAACCACATAGTTTCCTGCTGGTTTTTCTTCATTAACTAATGTTGTGATTTCATTTCCAAGAATATCGTAAACTTTAAGTTGAACAAATTGCCTACTGCTTATTGCATATTGAATTCTTGTACTTGGATTAAATGGATTTGGATAATTTTGATACAATGTAAAGCTGGTTAAACTTGTGTTTAAATTGTTTTCAATACTGACAGGCAAACCAGTGGTAAGTGACAATCCATCAAAATATCCATCATTATTACTTCCATTATATCTTATACTCATTAAAGAAATCCTGATAAATCTTGTACCAACAGGCGCTAGTGTAGTATCAGTTAATTGTAACCATTCAGTCGTGTTAATATTTTCACCCAAATCAATTGAATCTAATACGGTTGATTTTATATCATCAAGATATTTAATAATTAGTCGGGAATGATCTACGGGATTTTGAGAATATGATCTTACATATCCTTCAAAATAAAAATGTTGTATTCCATTATCTATGGTAGTTGCGAAAGCAGAAACATCAATATCTTGTTGCAGCTCTGCATTTTGAGAAACACCGGCAAAGAACATATTATTTCCTTCATAAGAAGGCGGATTACCGGATTCTCTGTTTTGCCAATCTGCTCCCATTACTTCTATCCAGTTAGGAATTTCTCCATTGATAAGAGAATCCTCGCATCCAGGGTTTAATATTAAATTTTGTGCGATTGTAATCGAAATAATGTAAGAAAAAACAATAAATAACAAAAATAATCTTAGCATAATGCCTCCTGTTTTTTTCTAATAATTAATCAGAACAATTTATTTATCTAAGTAAAATCATTTTTTTAGTTTCCAAATATTCACCAGCCTTTAACTGATAGAAATAAACACCACTGGATAATTTGCCAGCACCAAATTCAATCTCATATGCTCCTGCACTTTTTTCCTCGTTAAC
>CXWK01071409.1_pt3 | contig 12664 bp, 10 predicted proteins | sample 590851 | NCBI WGS metagenome assembly CXWK01 (sample SAMEA3498364, study PRJEB10139) | wastewater metagenome | biome: wastewater treatment plant; material: activated sludge | place: Denmark | collected 2014-08-01
AGTCGGAAAGGGACACCAGGGCTTTTCGGACGGACTCTGCGATACCGGACTCGGTCAGTCCCTGCGCCGCGAGGAGGTCCGCGCGTTTGGCGTGGGGTAGGAACTCCGGTTCGATTCCGAGCGCCAGAACGGATGCGGGAGCCAACTGTGCGGCCAGTGCGGCACCAACACCGCCGAGCCGGGTCCCGTCCTCGACACACACCACGAGGCGGGCCCCCCGGGCCAGATCGAGAAGACCTTCACTGATGGGGAGCACCCAGCGGGGATCCACCACCGTTGCACCGATGCCCTCCTGCTGCAGGAGTTCGCCAGCGCTCAGGCAGGGCTGCGCCATGGCGCCGACGGCGACGATCAGGACGTCATCGCCCCAGTCCGCCAAGACGTCGACGCCGCCGCTACGACGCAGCGGGGCGATCTCGGCGGGCAGGGCCCCCTTCGGGAATCGAAGGGTGGTCGGGCCGTGAGCCGTGCCCAGCGCCTCGGTCAACGCTGATTCCAGGGTGGTGCCGTCCCGCGGTGCCGCCACCCGCATCCCGGGGATTCCGGCCAGCAGGGCCAGGTCCCACATCCCGTTGTGGCTGGCCCCGTCGTCGCCGGTGATTCCCGCTCGGTCCAAGACGAAGGTGACGGGCAGCGAGTGCAAGGCAACGTCCAGCAGGGCTTGATCGTAGGCGCGGTTGAGGAACGTCGCGTAGACCGCGACCACGGGATGGGCTCCCCCCATTGCGAGTCCGGCGGCACTTGTCACGGCATGCTGCTCGGCGATCCCGACATCGAAGAGGCGGTCCGGATGCACGGCACCGAAGTCGCTGAGCCCGGTGGGCCCGGGCATGGCAGCGGTGATTGCGACGACCTCGGGACATCGGTTCGCCTCGCGGATGAGCGCTTCTGCGAATGCTTGGGTCCAGGTACGCACGGGGGCAGCAGTCGGCTGCCCAGTGCGAGGGTCGATCACGCCGACACCATGGAAGCGGTCGGCATCGTCGGACTCCGCCGGCAGGTAGCCGCGACCCTTCTGCGTCAGGCAGTGCACGATCACCGGCCCGGGATACCGGGAGGCACTCTCGAGGGCGCTTTCCATCAATGCGATGTCGTGACCGTCGATGGGACCGATGTACTTGATGCCCAAGTCCTCGAACATCCCCTGGGGCGCGACAATGTCCTTGACGCCCTTCTTGACACCGTGCAGCGTCTCGAACATGGGGCGACCCACGACGGGGGTGCGATTCAGGGTCCGACGACCCCAGCCAAGGAACTTCTCATAGCCCCGGGTGGTGCGTAGCGTCGCGAGGTGGTGGGCGATCCCGCCAATCGTGGGACCGTACGAGCGACCGTTGTCGTTGACGACGATCACGACTCGACGGTCCGCCACGGCGATGTTGTTCAGCGCCTCCCAGGCCATGCCGCCGGTGAGTGAACCATCCCCCACGACAGCCACGACCCGGCGCCGATCGGCCTGGCCACTGAGCTCCCACGCCTTGGCCAGCCCGTCGGCATAGGACAGCGCTGTCGAGGCATGGGAGTTCTCGATCCAGTCATGCTCACTCTCCGCGCGGCTGGGGTATCCGGAGAGGCCACCCGCCTGACGCAGGGAATCGAAGTCGGTGCGACGGCCCGTGAGGATCTTGTGCACATACGTCTGATGGCCGGTGTCCCACAGAATTGCATCCGTGGGTGAGTCGAACACCCGATGCAACGCGATGGTGAGTTCGACGACTCCCAGGTTGGGCCCCAGGTGACCACCGGTGCGCGCGACGGAGTGCACCAAGAATTCACGGATCTCGTCGGCCAGTTGGGTCAACTCGGACTCGTCGAGTCTCGCCAAGTCAGCCGGGCTGTTGACGCCCTCGATCACACCCACCTGCGAAGTCTAATCCCGGAACGCGCGGCAGGCACTTAGCGTCCGAACGGACTCAGAGTCTGGCCCGCCATTCCCGGCCCCCGAGCGCCTCGCGCACCTGTTCCACCTGCCGCAGTTCCTCGGCGGTCAACGAGCCCTGCGCCTCGACGGCTGCCAGGAAGTGAGGCATCTCGTCGGCGGGCACAACATCACCCAACAGCCGCCGGGCAGAGGCGTAGGACTGCCGTAGCCCGGCCAACTCAGCGCCGAGGTGATCCGACACAAGCTGCGCCAACGCCCGCGGGTGGCGTCGCAGCACCGCGTGAGCCCGCCATTGTCCCGGGGCACGGTCCAGCAACCACGCCACCACCTTGTCCCCGAACTGGTCGGCTTGGGGCGGGGGGAGGTCGTCCGGCCACCCGGGCGGCGTAGCCGGCGGCGTCATGTCAGTCGAGCAGCGATCGCAGGACGTACTGCAGGATTCCGCCATTGCGGAAGTAGTCAGCCTCGCCGGGGGTATCGATGCGGACGATCGCGTCAAACGGAACCACCGTGCCGTCCTCGCGAGTGGCCACAACCGACACTGTGGCCGGCACCGGTCCGTCGTTCAGCGCCGTGATCCCGCTGATGTCGAACGTCTCCGTGCCCGTGAGACCCAGCGTTGCCGCGGACTGGCCGTCCAGGTACTGCAGGGGCAGGACGCCCATTCCGATGAGGTTGGATCGGTGGATCCGCTCATAGGACTCGGCGATGACGGCACGTACTCCGAGGAGCGACGTGCCCTTGGCCGCCCAGTCACGGGATGAGCCGGACCCGTACTCCTTGCCCGCCAGGATCACCAGCGGCACACCCGCCGCCGCGTAGGTCTGAGCTGCGTCGAAGATCGCAACCTGGGGTCGCTGCGGATCCAACAGGTCAACGGTGTAGCCGCCCTCGACATCGTCGAGCAGTTGATTGCGGAGTCGGATGTTGGCAAACGTGCCGCGGATCATGACCTCGTGGTTGCCGCGGCGCGACCCGTAGGAGTTGAAGTCCCGGGCCAGGATGCCGTGCTCGGTCAGGTAGCGACCTGCGGGACTGTCCTTCTTGATCGCGCCCGCGGGTGAGATGTGGTCGGTGGTGACGGAGTCCCCCAACTTGGCCAGCACCCGAGCCCCCGCGATGTCGGTGACGGGACTGGGGTCGCGCTGCATCCCCTCGAAGTAGGGGGGCTTGCGCACGTACGTGCTGTCCGCGTCCCAGGTGAATGTGTCGCCCGTCGGGGTGGGCAACGACTGCCACCGCTGGTCCCCGGCGAAGACGTCCTGGTACCGATCGGCGAACATCTGCGGATCGATGGCCGAGGCAACCGTGGCCTCGATGTCCGCGGCGGTCGGCCAGATGTCCCGCAGGTAGACCGGCTCACCGGCAGTGTCGGTACCGAGTGGCTCGTTGTACAAGTCGATGTCCATCGTGCCCGCGATCGCATACGCCACCACCAGCGGCGGACTCGCCAAGTAGTTCATCTTGACGTCGGGGTTGATCCGGCCCTCGAAGTTGCGGTTGCCGGACAGCACACTCACGACCGCAAGGTCCGCGTCGTTGACCGCGGCCGAGATCTCCGGCGGCAGCGGACCTGAGTTGCCGATACACGTGGTGCACCCGTAGCCCACCAAGTCGAACCCCAACTTGTCCAGGTACGGGGTCAGTCCGGACTTGTCGTAGTAGTCGGTGACGACCTGCGATCCCGGCGCGAGTGTTGTCTTGACCCACGGCTTGCGGGTGAGTCCCCGTTCCACGGCGTTCTTGGCCAGCAGACCCGCCCCGATCATGACGCTGGGGTTGGAGGTGTTCGTGCAGGACGTGATCGCCGCGATCACCACGGCCCCGTGGTCGATCGTCACCTGCTCCCCGCTCGCCATGGTGACGGGAGTCGGACGACTCGGGCGTCCCGCTGTGCTGGTGTCTGCGTGACGCGGCTTGACCGGATCGGTCACTCCGCCGGCGATGGGGTCGGACGCCGGGAAACTTGCCTCGTCGGCGCGATCGAGCCCCGATTCCGCGCCTGCGTGCGTCACGACCGCGCTACGGAAGGCGGACTTGGCCTCGGTCAGCGCAATCCGGTCCTGCGGGCGCTTCGGTCCGGCAAGTGACGGAACCACGGTGGCGAGGTCCAAAGCGAGGTTCTCCGAATAGGTAGCCTCGACGGCGGGGTCGTGCCACAGCCCCTGCTCCTTGCAGTAGGCCTCGACGAGGGCGATCTGATCGTCTGTTCGGCCGGTCAAGCGCAGATAGCGAAGCGTCTCCTCGTCGACGGGGAAGATCGCTGCGGTCGAGCCGTACTCGGGGCTCATATTGCCGATGGTCGCCCGATTCGCCAGCGGGACCGCACCGACGCCGTCGCCGTAGAACTCCACGAACTTGCCGACGACGCCGTGCTCGCGCAGCAGTTCGGTGATGGTCAACACAAGGTCGGTCGCGGTTGCCCCTTCGGGCAGTTCCCCGGTCAGTCGGAACCCGACGACCCGTGGGATGAGCATGCTCACCGGCTGGCCCAGCATGGCGGCTTCGGCCTCGATGCCGCCGACACCCCAGCCCAGCACGCCGAGGCCATTGACCATCGTCGTGTGGGAGTCGGTGCCGACGCAGGTGTCGGGGTACGCCTGGCCGTTGGCGGCCATGACGACGCGGGCCAACGCCTCGACGTTGACCTGGTGCACGATGCCAGTGCTGGGCGGAACCACCTTGAACTGGCTGAAGGCGCTCTGCCCCCACCGCAGGAACTGGTAGCGCTCCCGGTTGCGTTCGTACTCAAGATCGACGTTGCGGACCGCAGAGTCCGCGGTGCCGAAGAAGTCGGCGATCACCGAATGGTCGATCACCAGTTCGGCCGGAGCCAGGGGGTTGATCCGCTCCGGGTCGCCGCCGAGTTCCTTGACCGCCTCGCGCATGGTTGCGAGGTCGACGACACACGGGACACCGGTGAAGTCCTGCATGATGACCCGGGCGGGGCTGAACTGAATCTCGTCGGTGGGGACCGCCTGCGCGTCCCAGTGGGCGAGGGCCTCGATCTGTGACGAGGTGACGTTCACGCCGTCCTCGGTGCGCAGCAGGTTCTCCAGGAGGACCTTGTGGGTGAAGGGCAGTCGCGCAACTCCCGGCAGTGCGTCGATCCGGAAGATCTCGTAGTCGGTGTCTCCCACTGACAAGGTGGCACGGGCGTTGAAACTGTTGCGACTGGCTGTCATGACTCCCTCTCGCCACCACGACCGGTGGTCACCGCTGAGTGAAGGCCAGTCTAGTGTTCGCGACCGCGTCGGCATCAGCCCCGGTGGGACCATGCGACTCACCGCGACAGGACGGCAACCGCCTCGACGTGGTGAGTCATCGGGAACAGATCGAATCCCGTGACGGCGGCCACAGTCCAGCCGTCCTCCCGCAGGTACCCGACATCACGACCCAATGCCGCAGGGTCGCACGCGACGTAGACCAGTTTCGTCGCAGTGGTCTGCGTCAGCCCGGTGACGACCGCACGCCCCGCGCCACGGCGTGGTGGATCCAGAACGATCACGTCCGGCTGATCGGTGGCCGACCGCGACGAGCCGTGAGCAGCGACCCAGGGCCCCACATCGGCAGCTTCGATCCGGACGTTCGGCAGGTCGCGCAGGTTCCGTCGGGCCAGGCGGGCGGCACGGCGATCACCCTCGACGCCGGTGACGGGCTGACCGTCGGCGGCGAGACTCCCCGCGAACAACCCGACCCCGCAGTACAGATCCCACCAGGAGTCGGCCCCCGCCACATGTGGTCCGACCGCCGCCACCAGCGTCTGGGCCGCAGCTCGGTGGGTCTGCCAGAAGCCCGTGGCAGCCACCTGCCAGCGGCGACCGCCTGCCTGCGCCACCACCGACACGGGATCGCCACCGGGAACCAGCTGTGTGACGGCACCATCCGGCTGGTCGACCACGACGAGTTCCGAACCGGGTATCCCTGCCGGAGCGTCGGCCAGTGCCGCGTTGACGTTCTCGGTGGCGATGACGCAGTGCTGCAGTGGGACGACGGCGTGGCTGCCGTGGCGGCGCAATCCCCACCTGCCATCGTCATCGGCCAGGAACCGCATCCGGGTGCGCCACCCGGTTCCCGAGTCATCGGCGGCGAGGACCGGCACCGCCATCTCGACACCACCCAAGCGCTGCAGTTGCTCACTGAGCACGGTTGCTTTGAGTTCGCGCTGCCGGGACAGGGAGATGTGCTGGAAGTCGCAGCCGCCACATTCGGCCGCCACCGGGCAGGGCGGCGACACCCGATCCGACGACGCCGTCAGGACCTCGACCGCGTCGGCGGTCAGGTAGCGCCCCTTGCGGCCCTGACCGGTCACGCGCGCCGTCACTGTCTCGCCGGGGATCGCGTGTCGGACGAACACGACCTGCCCGTCCACCCGCCCCACTGCGTGACCCCCGTGGGCCATCGTGGTCACCGGCACCGTCAGCAACTGCTCGTGACCTGAGTCTTGCGGGGGGCCGCCCGCTGCGTTCGTCACCGGTCGAGATCGGACTGTTCGGTGCTGTCAGTGATCCCCAGGCGCACCGCAGCCGCGATCTCGTTCTGCGGCAGGTCACCCCGATCCACGGCAGAGGACAACTGCCACGGGACCACCACCATGACGACGTTCTTCGAGAACATCAGGCGGGTGCGCAGCCGTAGCGCGGACTGATTGTGCAGGATGTGCTCGTACCAGTGGCCCACGACGTATTGCGGGATGTACACAGCCACGAGGTCACGGGGCGAATCGCGTCGCAGACCCTTGACGTATTTGATGATCGGTCGCGTGATCTCGCGGTAGGGCGAGTCGAGGATCCGCAGTGGAACCGGGATCTCGCGACGCTCCCATTCCGCGACCAATGCCGCAGTGTCCCCGGGATCGACGTTGACGGTGATGGCCTCCAAGACCGCGGGGCGACTGCCCCGGGCATAGGACAACGCCCGCAAAGTGGGCTTGTGGATCTTGGAGACCAGTACCAGCGCCACCACGCGTGACGGCAGCGTCACGTTCTCGTCGGATTGGTCCAGGGCCAGTTCCTCACTGACCCGGTCGTAGTGGCGCCTGATGGCGCGCATGAGCAGGTACAGCAGCGGGATCAGGATGCACACGATCCATGCGCCGCGGGTGAACTTGGTCGCCAGCACGATCACGAGGACTGTGCCGGTCAGGATCGCGCCGATGAAGTTGATGACTCGCGACCGGATCATTGCCCGGCGTCGGTCGGCGGAACCCGGACCCCGCAATAGCCGGGTCCAGTGGATGACCATGCCGGTCTGGCTCATGGTGAACGCGATGAACACACCCACGATGTAGAGCTGGATCAGGGAACTGACATTGGCGTTGAAGATGAACACCAGAAGGGCGGCGGTGAGGGCGAGTGCCAGGATCCCGTTGCTGTAGGCGAGCCGATCCCCCCGGGTGTGCAACTGCCGGGGCAGGTGCCCGTCACGTCCCAGCACGGACCCCAACACCGGGAACCCGTTGAACGCCGTGTTGGCGGCCAGTACCAAGATCAGTGCAGTCGAGATGGACACGACGGCCACCGCCCAGGTGGCGTTGCCGAACACGGCCCCCGCGATCTGAACGATGACCGTTTTCTGACTCTCCCCAGCAGGCAGTCCGATCAGGTCCGCGTTGTTGTCCGTCACCTTGACGCCGGTTTTCAGCGCCAAGAAGGTGATGGCGGCGAACATCGTGGTGGCAATCAGTCCGAGCGCCAACAGTGTGTTCGCGGCATTGCGGCTCTTGGGGGGACGGAACGCCGGAACGCCGTTGGCGATGGCCTCGATACCGGTCAGCGCCGTAGTTCCCGACGAGAACGCCCGAGCCAGCAGGAACAACAACGCAAGGCCCGCATATTCGTGTTCCGCCACGATCTCGTACGCCGCAGACTCGGCCTGCAGGTCCCCGCCGGTGGCCATCTTGAACAGAGCGACCGCGAGCATGGCCGCGATGCTGAACATGAAGAAGTACGTGGGGATCGCGAAGAGGGACCCAGACTCGCGAACACCCCGCAGATTCAGGAATGTGATGCAGGCGATCGCCAGCAGCGCGATCGCCACCGTGTGCTCGGCGACGAATGCCGAGATGGACGCCAGACTCGCGACCCCAGCCGAGATACTGACCGCGACCGTGAGCACGTAATCCACCAGCAGGGCAGACGCGACCAGCACCCCGGACCGGGGGCCGATGTTGGTGGTGACCACTTCGTAGTCCCCACCTCCCGACGGGTAGGCGTGCACGTTCTGGCGGTACGACGCCACCACGACGAAGTACACGACGATGACCATGGCGGCGATCCATGGCCCGTAGGAGTACAGCGACGCCCCACCCAGCGCGAGGACCACCAGGATCTCCTGGGCTGCGTAGGCGTTCGAGGAGAGGGCGTCCGAGGCGAACACCGGCAGTGCGATGCGTTTGGGGAGCAGCGTCTCGTCGAGCTTGTCGCTGCGAAGTGCCCGCCCGACGACGATCCGTTTCGCGTATTCGGACAGGGCCACGATCACCCATCGTAGGACCGTCGTCGCACGATGAGCGAATCCCTGCGTGTAGCGTTGGCAACGGTTCCAGCCGGGAGGGGTCGCAGACGTGCACATCGTCATCATGGGGTGCGGTCGGGTCGGCTCATCCCTGGCCGTCAAACTCGAAGAAGAGGGCCATTCCGTAGCGGTCATCGACCGCGACCCGGCATCCTTCCGGCGGCTGGGTCCGGGGTTCCGGGGCCAGACCGTGACGGGTGTGGGATTCGACCGTGATCGGCTGCGCGAGGCCGGCATCGAGCGTGCCCATGCCTTCGCCGCTGTCAGCAGCGGCGACAACACGAACATCCTGGCGGCACGTGTGGCCCGCGAGACGTTCGGTATCGAGAACGTCGTGGCCCGGATCTATGACCCCAAGCGTGCCGAGATCTACGAGCGACTCGGCATCCCCACCGTCGCGACCGTCGCGTGGTCCACGGGGCAGATGCTGCGTCGGTTGCTCCCCGAAGGAGCGTCCGAGGAATGGCGTGACCCCAGCGGGACGATCATCCTGGCCCAGATGACGGTCGACCCGGGCTGGGTGGGACACCGCATCCGGTGGATCGGCGAACTCACCGGTACCCGGATCGCCTTCGTGACCCGCTATGGATCCGGAGTCCTGCCGGAGCCTGACACGGTCCTGCAAGAGGGCGACCTGTTGCACGTCGTCATGAAGGTCGAGGAGAAGGCCGCCGTCGAAGCAGCCCTGCGGCAGCCCCCCAAGGAGAACAAGTGACATGCGCGTAGCCATCGCCGGGGCGGGCAAGGTCGGCCGAAGCATCGCCCGCGAACTCATCGCCAACGGACATGACATCCTGCTGATCGATCGCGACCCCGAGATCGTCACCGGCAGTGTTGTCAAAGGGGCCGAGATCCTGCTGGCCGATGCCTGTGAGATCGCGTCGTTGAACGAAGCGGACCTGCCGAACTGCCAGGTCGTGGTTGCGGCCACCGGCGACGACAAGGCCAACTTGGTGGTGTCGTTGCTGGCCAAGACCGAGTACGGCGTTCCCCGCGTGGTGGCACGCGTGAATCATCCCAAGAACGAGTGGATGTTCGACGAGTCATGGGGGGTGGACGTCGCAGTGTCCACCCCGCGCATGCTGTCGGCACTGGTCGAAGAGGCCGTCACTGTGGGCGACCTCGTCCGACTGTTCACCTTCCGTCAGGGTGAGGCGAACCTGGTGGAACTGACGCTTCCCGCCGACTCCACGATCGCCGGTTCGCGAATTGGCAGTGTGGCGTGGCCGACCGACTGTGCACTGGTCGCGATCGTGCGCGGCACCCACGTCATCGCACCGACGCCCGACGACCCCCTCGAGTCCGGCGACGAGTTGCTCTTCGTCTGCAGCCCAGCACAGGAAGAGGCGCTGCAGGAGCTACTGGCTCCCGGCCACGTCCACCGGTCGGCCGATCCCGACGACGACTGATCAGGTCCGGGGCGGGTCCGGTTCCGGCTCGTCGGTAACGGCCGCTGGATCTTCCTTACGCAACAGGGGCGCCATGATGCGGTACGACATGTAGGCCACCAGTAGGAACAGCGGCCAGCCGAGCACCAACTTGGCCGCGCCCAACGCCCCCACCGCACCCGCCAGATACAGCGGCAACTGCACCGCCACGCGCAGCGAGAACATCCCGGCCCACAACCACGTCGCGGTGGTGGCGGCACGCCGTGCGGCCGGATCCCGGTACCAGGCCGTCAGGTCACCACTCACCGCACCAGCGGCATAGCCGACCAGCGGGCGTCTGATCAACGCCGAGATGGCGAAACCGGCTCCATAGGCCAGGTTGATCAAGATCCCGGGAAGGAAGAAATCCTCGGCCCGACCGGTGCGGGCAGCCAGAAATGCCGCGATCCCGACGCCGATGAGTCCGGCGAACACCTGCTGGAGTGGTTCACCGCGGACCTTGCGCAGGATCGCGACCGCGACCCCACCGGCGAGCGCAGCCCACACGGCGGGCATCAACTGGGAGCCGGTAACCAGGTAGACCACCAAGAAGATGGCCGTGGGCAGGCTGGAGTCGATCAGTCCACGACTGCCCCCAATTCCGTTCGCGAGGGCCTTGGACATCTCATCGGACGAGATGATAGGCGTGCGGTCGTCGCTCACGTGGTGCCGAGGGGCCGCAGTTCATACCGCGGGTTGAAGATCGTCACTCCGGAGGCATCACACGTCATCCGGCCCGTGATCACGATCGCGCGCCCCACCTCGATGCCGGCGATCTGGCGGCGTCCCAACCACACCAGCGTCATGTGGCCCGTGCCGTCATATAGATCCGCCTCCAGGGCCGGGGCTCCCGCCCGCGGCCGGACCATGACGCTGTTCAGAACGCCACAGGTGGTCACCTGTTCGCCCCGCTGACAGGCGTCGATCGGTGTGGCGCCGGCGGCCTCGGCCACCTGTTGCAGGTCACGCTCCTCCGTCGCCGAGCGCGACAGGCCGGTGCGGAAGCGCGTCCGAGCGGTACCCAGCAGTCCCATGCGTCCAAGGTAGCCCCGACCCGGGGGCCCCGCCCAGTCTTTGTCCGGCGATGGACCACCATGGGCAGCGTGACTTCCGCCATGTCCGACACTGCGTCGGACTGCCGCCTCGTCCTGGCTCACGGCGCTGGATCCGAGAGCGCCTTCTTGGCTGAGGCGTTCCCGGCCGAGCTCGTGGGAGTGCTCGACACCCGATTCGTCGATGACCGCACCGGGCGCATCGGCGCGGTGATGTCCGCCATCGCCGCCGCGGCGACACCGGACCGACCCGCGATCCTGGGTGGCGTGTCGCTGGGAGCCCACAGTGCCGCGCGGCTGCTGGCCCGAGCCGATCGACCGCCTCACGTGGTCGCGGGCCTCCTCGTTATGCCGGCGTGGACCGGTTCACCAGAACGGGTGGCGGATATGACCGGGGCAGCGGCCGAGGCTCTCGAGGTGTTGGGGCCGGCCGGGGTGCTCGCCGAACTGGATCCCGACGACTGGGTCACCCCCCTACTCCAGCGGGCCTGGTCGCGCCGGCGTCCCGCAGCACTGGTCACGGAACTGCGCACTGCCGCCGAGCAATCCGGGCCCAGTGACGAGGAACTCGGGGCCATCTCCGTACCCGTCGGCATCGTGGCGCTGCGCGACGATCCGCTGCATCCGGTGAGTGTGGCTCGGCACTGGGCCGAGAAGATTCCGCGGGCGACGGTGGTCGAACTGGACCGGGGCGAACCCGGGACGGGCCTCGCTTGCTTCGGGCGCGCGGCACGGGTCGCCTTGGGGCGGTGGACCTGACGATGGACGGGGGGAGGTCAGCCTTGCGGCTCTTCCCCCTCGCCTTCCTCGACCTCGCCGGGAACCTGCTCGGGCAGGCTCAGCGGCAGCACAGCGCCGACCGGCATCGCCGTGTCACCGCGAACCACCACGAGTGAGCGGAAGACCGACTCGAGTTGGTCCGAGCGGTCGGGATCGGTGCCTTCGCCGAACATGACTCCCTGCAGCAGCCAGCGGGGCCCATCCACCCCCACGAACCGGATGGGCTGGACCACCTGATTGCCCTGCTCGTCCTGCCCGGTCACGGCAGCAGCGATCTCAGACCCGAACGGGCCCACCGACTCATCGACAACGCCCCCGTCAGCACTGATCTGGGCACGCAGGTCGTTCAGCACCATCTCCCAACCGCCGCCGGTCCGGGGACCCGCGAACGCCCGCACCTGGACCGCGCCCTGACCGTGGACGAGGGTGATGGCCATCGCCTCGTTCGTCTCCTGGTCCAGTTCGACCCGGATCTCGAGACCGTCCACCAGCGGCACCTGAATCGCCCCGAAGTCAATCCGTTCCGCCGCCATGGCGTCGGGTTCGTCGACCTCGCCGATATCGAACGGGCCGTCGGTCCGATCGGCGGCGACCACGCCCGGATCCGATTCGACCGCATCTTCCGCTGCGTCCGCCAGGTCCTCGCCGGCGTCGACCTCCAGTGCTCCTTCCGGGTCGGTGTCAGCGTTCGCCGCGATTCCGTCGACCTCCTGCTCAGGTGCCGATTCCTGATCCTTGCGGCGCTTGAAGATCATTGCGTGTGTCCCTTCCTGGACCCGATCCCGGTGGAGCCGAATCCGCCCTCGCCCCGGTCGCTGCCGGGCAACTGCTCGACCTCATGCAACCGCACCTGCGGCACCTGTTGCACGACCATCTGCGCAATCCGATCCCCGCGTCGTAGCGACACGGGCTCCGCGGGATCCAGATTGACCACACTGACCTTGATCTCGCCGCGGTAGCCGGCATCGACGATGCCGGGTGCATTGACGATGCTGAGGCCGTGGCGC
>CXWK01010783.1_pt1 | contig 12660 bp, 13 predicted proteins | sample 590851 | NCBI WGS metagenome assembly CXWK01 (sample SAMEA3498364, study PRJEB10139) | wastewater metagenome | biome: wastewater treatment plant; material: activated sludge | place: Denmark | collected 2014-08-01
TTCGAAGGCGGCCACCCCGGCCAGCGCGGCCGACAGCAAATAGATCACCGGCACTGTGTCCCGGCCGGTCAACGTGAGGAGGGCTAATAATCCGGCGAAAAACACCGATGCCAGTTGGGTATAGATCAGCAACGTCCGCCGGTTGCGCGTATCGGCCAGCAAGCCGCCGGCCAGGGCGAACAGGATGATAGGAATGACGCGCACGAGGCCCAGGGTGCCCAACCCCAGGGCTTCCGCACCCAGTGTGAGGGTTCGACCGAATAGTTCGACGGTAAACGTCTGCCCGCGCAATAGTTCAAAGATGTGCCAGTTGACGGCCGTCAATTGCATTTGCGAGCCGACGGTAGACACAAATAGGCCGAACCACATGAGTCGGTAGTCATGATAATGCAGCGCGGGCAAGCGCTCCCAAACGGAGGGTTTCTGCGGTTGATGGGCCATGGTGAGATGGGATTCAACAAGAATACACCAAACGCCGAAGAGCATTTGCCCTTCGGCATTTGATGGGGATAGAAATGTGACTCAGAAGATTACGAACGCTCTTCCTGGATCCGGGGCGAGCCGTAGAGCCACCAGTAAGCGGCGTGCGGATAGGCTACCGCCCACTCTGCGGGCCAGACAAACTCGCCTGGGTGCCAGCGTCCGTGCAACCGCGTATCTAAGGTGGACAGGTGCTGCTGGGGCCGCGCTTCCACGTGGTAGGGCGGCATCTGCAGACGATCCAGCAGGGCCTGGATGGTGGCTCGTGTCTCCACGGCCGTGTCATAGTTGCTGGAACGATCGAAAACGCCGCGATCCATGTCCTTGAGGTATTCTTCCCATTGGCGCAGCCGGGCCTCGAGTTCATGGTGCGCTTTCTTCTCGAAGCGCACCACCCGGCCGGACAAGGCTTGATTGAACTGAGTCACAGCCCTCTCAACCTCTGCCCGTTGATCGGGCGTCAGCAAATCCCTTAGCGCCAATAATCGCTGTTCACGCAGCAAATAGCCGCCTAACGTCAGGGCCGGCATGCCGGCACCCGGTGCGGGCCAGTATAAGATATCGCTGTCGAGATATTGGGGCATTTGCTCGGCCATGGCCGATAACACCGCCACGTCTTGTGCTAAACGTTCATTCCCATCATGCATGGAGGCCTCCACTTGTAGAATTCCTTCATAGGATATAATAGACTCCAGCCTTGGCGGCGTCAAACCTTAGTAGGCCCGCGCCGGTTGCTCCGGCGCAAGTGAGGACAACATGAAACAAATGAGACGCGCCGCGATCTATAAGCTGGCTTCGGCGGCCCACGAGATGGAGCTTGACGTCATGAGTGGCGTCCTACATCGCGAGGAGGACGGCTGTTGGCAGATTGGCGATCACGACCTAGTAAGCTGGCTCGATAACCACATCGGTGAAGAAATGGTGCTGGTGCTCGCCTTACTGGACGACGACCGTGAGGTGCAAGTGCGCACCTGTCGTACGTGCGGCCGCGACTACATGGAGCTGGAGTGCCCCTACTGTCGCGCTAACCGTATTCGGCTGCGCGGCCATGCTTAACCCATCTTGTTAACCCGGACTAACTATTTTATCATTGTCATGAATTACACTTTGAAACACTTGCTCTTCCCCTTATTGCTGCTTATTTCGTTGGTGGCCGCCGCGCCGACGACCGCTCAGGAGCCACCGAGTCATCTCCAGAGCCTAGCCGTCGAGTTGTGGCCCGACTATGACCGGCCGGCCATGCTCGTCTTGCTGACGGCCGAATTACCCGCCGACGCGACGCTGCCGGCCACGTTGACCATTCCCGTCCCGGCTGGCGCCGACATCCACGCCGTCGCCAGCTTCAACGAGGCCGGCGCGCTGATGTCGGACGTGGACTATTCGGTGAATAACGGTCAAATGACGCTGACCACCCCGGCCAACCGTTTTCGCGTGGAGTATTACACGCCCTATGAGGCCGACGGCAACGACTATTCCTACGTCTATAATTGGATGTCTGATTTCGACGTCGACCAGATAACGGTCGTGGTTCAGCAGCCGCTGGCCGCCGTTGATTTTCGTATCGACCCGCCGGCCTCGGGCACGGCCGCCGAGCGCGGCGACAGCCTGACCTATCATACCCTGCCACCGCGCTCAGTAGCCGCCGGCGAGCCGTTCACCGTCACCGTCAACTACACAGTTGAGGCGCCGGTCTTATCGGCCCCCACGACCTCCGGGACGACCGGCGTATCCGACGCGACAACGGCCCCACCAGTCGCAGCCGCCGGGAATTTCAATCCTTTGTGGTTGTTGGCGGGAGCCGGGGCACTGGCTCTCATCGGCGGGGCGTGGTATATGGGTCGGCAGCAGGGCCAGGCCGCCGGACGCACCCGTAAACCCCAGCCCACCCGGCCGGCCAAAGCCAAAAGCGAGCCCAAAACAAAGAAGGCCGCCGCGCCGCCGGCCAAATCCGCCGCATCAGCCAAACCGGTCACACCGGCCGAACCGGCCCGTTTCTGCCACAATTGCGGCCAACGCGCGCACCCGGACGATACCTTTTGCCGCAGCTGCGGAGCGGAACTTAAGCGCAACTGATCACACGGTTGCAAATGCATTCTTAGTTCGTAGTCAGCAACTTTAGTTGCGTTCTCCGGTCGAACTCCTATCCACCGGCGACGCACAAGCGCCTGACTCCGAACGAAACAAACGAAAACGGCCCGTCCTGATGGCAGGACGGGCCGTTCTGTTTAGTCGAGCAATCGCGACTGGCTTTACTGGCCCAGGATATAGGCCAGAATGTCGGCCATGTCCTGGGGGTTGTCACCCATGCGCGAGGCGAAGGTGGCGGGCATGACGCTGGGCGGTCCGGAACACGGCCCGGTCGGGCAATTCGGAGCGATGAAGTCGCTCGGATAGAGGATCGAGTGATAAACGTACTGCTCCGCATCCATACCGTCGACGCGGGTCGCGCCCTCGGTATTGATGTCGACCAGCGAGGGGCCGATGGCCGCCGGTTGTGAACCGTCAACTGTGCCGTGGCAAGCGACGCAACCATAAGTCACGGTATAGAGTTCTTGGCCGCGCACGGGGTCGGCCGGCGGAGTCACGTCCGGCCCAGCCAGGAAATCTGTGACCTGATCCGGCCACTCATAGGTGACCAGCGGCGCGGCGCACAACGTCTCGCTCTCATAGTTGAGGACGAAATTGGTGACGTTCTGTACCTGGTCGGGGCGCAGCGGGCCGCCGAACTGATCGGCCCAGGTGGGCATAATCGGGCCGCGGCCGGCAGAGACGGTGGTCAAGACGTAGTCGTGCTTGGTACCGTTCCAGCCCATGTCTTTCATGCGCTGCGAGACGTCGCCACACAACAGGGCGTTGTAGTTNNTCCACGCCGTGACAGGTGGCGCAATTGTTGGCGAAAATCTCCGAGCCGGCCTCGATCGAGCGGCCTACCTCGGCGTTGGTAAAGCGCGCCAGCCGGGCCGGTTCGCGCAACGCCGCGTAGCCGAAGACCATCATCGCTATCATGAAGGCGACGGTTCCAATGACAATTTTAATCTGCATCGGTCATCATTCCTCGTTAGGGATGAGCAAGGCCGTGCCTGCTCATCCGTTTCGGCTTGTGCGGCGGCCGTCAGTCGGTCGCGCAGGACTTGTTCAGGAACCGGCACTCTTCTTCATAGTTGGAGTAGGAGTGGCGGGGCCTGGTCCATTCCGTAGTCGACACCTCGCCGGTATCCGGGTTGGTCACTTCATAGTGCAAGATCAACTCTTTCAGATTCGGCTGGACCTCGACGATTTCCAGCTTGGCCACCGGGTCGGGCATGGCGTCACTGGTAAAGAAGTTACTGAAGCGGCGCGCGCCGTTTTCCAGCACATCGACCTTGCATGCTTCCCATTGCGTATTGCCAGTGAGTGTACAACTCTGCTGGAACATGGCGCTCTGGAACTGTTCCAGACCGCGCGTCAGGAAGGGGTTGCCGTCGACAACCTGGCCGGGGGTGTAGGTTCCGGGGGTCATATGCTCATAGGGAATACCCTTCAGGCCACCCGCTCCTTCTTCAGGCAGAAGCTGGATGCTGACCTCGCGGTCGGGCGAAGACTGCACACGGAACTCCGGCGAACCCATCCAGTTGGAGACCAGCATGACGGTGATGAAGAGCATGGCCACGGTCAAACCGACGCGACGGTCGGCAAAGCGGCGGCTCTTGCCCACTTCGATGTAGGGCATGACGATGAACGCCACCAGCAGCAGCGGGATAAAGCCGACGACCAACGTCTTGTCAGCCAGTTTCAGCCAACCCTGCGACCATGACAGATACCATGGCGCGACGACGTGGAGCGGCGTCACCACCGGATCGGCGTGGGTCTCCAGTGGCGCGTCCCACAGCCAGAGCGAGCCGGCCACCAGGAAGAGCGTCACCAGGGCGGTCCACATGAGTTCGCTGGTCAAAATGTCGGGGGTGAAATAAGTGCGCTCATCACGCGGCACGCGCTTGGCCGTATCCTCGCCGACCTGCTCGCGGCCGGGGGGCAGCGAGATGCCGTAGAGCACGACCTTGTAGTAGTGGACAAAGAAGAATATACCGGCCAACACAGGCAGCAGCAGCACATGGAGCAGATACCAGCGCAAGAGGCCATCGGCCCCCAGAGCAGGACCGCCCTGCAGCACAAGCAGCACCGTGTCGTTGACAAAGGCCGGGGCCGGCGCGGCCGCGCCACCGCTGATGAACACTGTCAGCGCCCAGTAGGCCAACTGGTCCCACGGCAGCAAGTAGCCGCTGAAGCTCAGGAAAATAGTGAACACCAGCAGCAACATACCCGTGGCCCAGGTAAACTGTCGTGGCTTCTTATAGCTGCCGGTGACAAACGTCCTGAGCATGTGCAAGGCGACCACCAGCACCATCACCTCGGCCCCCAGCCGGTGCATATTGCGGAACAATTGACCCAAAGGCACGTTGCCCAGGATGTTCCACATGTTGCCGTAAGCCGTCAGCGGGCTGGGTGTATAGAAGACCATCAGGATGAGACCAGTGATGGTTTCCCAAACCAGCATGAAAGTCGCCAACCAGCCCAGGCGGAACGTCGGGTAGATGTGGGTGACGCCAGTGTGGTAGAAGCTGGGCCGGATGTGGAGCCAGAAACCGTCGGCCTGCGGTCGCAAACGGGGATTAGGCCGGCGCGGTTCGTCACCGCGCAAAGCCGCCCGAATGTCGGTGATGTTCATGCCGGCGGTGAGCCGCTCGACAACCTCATCCGCTTTCGTGACGACGGCCTGCTTGATCCCCATCTCGCGGACTTGTTCGACGAATGTAGCCATAACAACTCCTAGATAATTACGAATTACGAATTACGAATTAAAAATTTACGAATTACGAATTAAAAATTGCGAATCGAACCGGGGTGCTCCTAATTCGTAATTCCTAATTCCTCATTGATTAGGGGCAATTGCCCTGGAAATCGCACAGCAACGTCAGCGAAGGCCCTTTCTTCCGATTGCCGGTGTCGACGCGAAGAAAGGCCGTGCCGCTCGGCAGAATCAACGGCTGATAGATATCTTCGGACAGATCCGCCTGAGCCAGCACGGTGGTTTCATCGTCGGCGACGGCCTGCACCAGAAAGCGGTCAAGCGAACGCGGCGCGGGCGATTCGATGCGTCGCCCGTCAAGCCGGTACTTCGATCCGTGGCAAGGGCACTCAAAGCGGCTGTTCGTCGGCGTCCAGGAGTAGATACAGCCCAGATGCGTGCACACCTTATAGATCGCCGCGACGCCCTGGATAGGAGTCGGCTCATCGGGCGCCTGATACATCAAATCGTTAGGCTGCGTGGTGTCAAGGTTGACCAGCCAGAAACGACCTTCGGCGAAGTTGATCGGAGTTGAATTGATCGGCGGCACATCACCCATGCCGACCGTGAACGTTCCCCCAAACTCCCCTTCGCGAAAACGAGGGATCAGGAACCACAGGAGCAATCCCGCGCCCTGCAAAGCTACCAGAGCGATCGATGCGCCCCAGATGTAATAGAGGAACTCGCGCCGGCTGATGCCGCCGGAAGCGCTGGCTCCCGATTCTACTGCTGTCGCTTGACTCGCCATGTGGCTACTCTCCTGCCTCTTTTACGAATAATGATGCTCACGCGAATCTACTCTCTGCGAACCATGGCCTTTCGGCGACCGTTTGTTCAAGGCATTGTGCTTTTTATCACGAGAGCGGATTATAGCAAAACCATTCATACCAACAACAGCGGGCCAAACGGCCCGTTATGGGCGCTGAGGGACTCGAACCCCCGACTTCTTCGGTGTAAACGAAGCGCTCTAACCAACTGAGCTAAGCGCCCGAAAACGCGGCATGGCCACTTAAGCCTAGCCAATAGGGCGAAATTATAGCGTTTGATGAAGAATCAGGCGAATAATCAAAGGCCTTTTTATGAACGCTCTAAATCTGCGGCAGGACGATGCTCTGCTGATATTGGTATTTACCTTTGCGGTCGGCGTAGGACACTTCACAAATCTCATCTGCCTGAAAGAACAACACCTGAGCAATCCCCTCGTTGGCGTAGATGCGGGCCGGTAACGGGGTGGTATTGGAGATTTCGAGTGTCACATAGCCCTCCCACTCCGGCTCGAACGGCGTCACGTTGACGATGAGGCCGCAACGCGCGTAGGTGCTCTTGCCTAGACAGATGGTGATGACGTCGCGCGGGATGCGAAAGTATTCAACCGTCTGGGCCAGCACAAACGAGTTGGGCGGGATGACGCAGATGTCGCCGTGGTAATCGACGAAGGATTGCGGGTTGAAATTCTTCGGATCGACGACGGCCGAATGAACATTAGTAAAAATCTTGAACTCGTCCTTGATCCGGACATCGTAGCCGTAGGACGACAATCCATACGAGATCACGCCGTCACGCACCTGCCCGTCGACAAACGGCTCGATCATCCGCTTTTCCTGCGCCATGCGGCGAATCCAGTGATCGGGTTTAACTGACATGCAATACTCCTCGCGCTAGGCCGGAAATCGGCCGATAATGTGCGAATTGTGACCGATCGGCACGAAAAACGCAAAGACGCCGGGACGCGGAAGGTGTCCCCTCCGCGTCTCGGCGTCCTAGAGTTGAGATGGTTCTCTTTTAAAGTTATTGCGCGGCAGTGAAAGACGTGATGAGCGCGCCGTCGGCCGTGCGTAGTTCCAGGGTGTTGCCGCTAATGGTGTAGGTGGCCGCCTGCGGCAGCATGGTCACGAAGGCCGTTTCCTGTTCCATGACGCCCGCCGGCTCGGGGCACAGCTTGCGCGTCGTGGCCGGCGGCTCGATGGTGATGTTCTGGCCATCCAGCGTGTAGCTGGTCATGTAGGTGTTGCAGCCGGCCGAGCCGTCCAACTTGCCGTCCTCGGTGAAATTGGCGGTGATGGTCGTACCTTCCATCAGGTTGGTGACGGCCTCCGTGCCGGTGTTGTACATGGTGGCCGTCCAGGCCGTGCCGACCAGGCCGGTCGGTTGCGAAGCTCGGAAGGTCAACACGGTTTCGCCAGCGGCATTGGCGATCAGCAGCTGGTCGCCGTCAATCGTATACGTGGCCGCGGACTGCAGGGCCGCCAGAAAGTCGACTTCCTGTTGCATCAGTTCGGCCGGCTCACAGGCCATCAGGGTTGATCCAGCCTGACTGATCGTCAGGGACTTGCCATCCACCGCATAACTGGCGAAGTAGTTGTTACAGCCTGATTCACCACTGACGCGATCCAGATCGAACGTCGCCGTCAATTCCTTGTCGGCCAACGGCTCGACCAGCTCGCCACCGGCATTGAGATAGGTCTCCACGACCCAACGAGTGCCTACCAATTCCGCCACCTCCGTGGGAACCGGCATTACTTCAGATTTATCCTCCGCAGCCACCGGCGTCTTGTCCACACCTTCCATAGCCCCGCTCTCCACTTCTGCGCCGGTCGGCGTACAGGCCGTGGCCAGCACAGCTAACACCATCAGACCAGCAACAATCAAAACAGTTTGCNNCACCATCAGACCAGCAACAATCAAAACAGTTATCCTCTTCATTTTCTCTCTCAATTCCTTATTATGATGCTCGAGAAATCTGTGTCCCGCGAGCATGCGCCTTGACACACGCACATCTAGAAGACGTTGCCCGACGCCAAAAGTTCCCGAGCTCTCAATAAAATAAACCGCGCGCTCTGGGGAGCGCGCGGTTCGGAATCAGGGTTTGGGGCTAATCGCGGCCGATGACCGCGAGATAGGCCTGGATGGTGATGAAAGGCGCTTTGGTATCAACGGCAATGGAATTCGCCGGCCCGCCGTTAAACGGGCTGATACGGCCGCCGCTATCGCGCGCTCGAACTTGGAAGGCGTAGGAACCGTCGCCATCTTGCGCGGTAAACAGCTGGCTAGTACCGGTGTAATTGGACTGCCATGTCTGCCACGGGCCATCGTTGAAACGATATTGGACATCATAAGACGTAATCGTCGTGCCCGGCGTGGGCGTTCCGGTCCACTGGACAACGAATGTATTCTGCGTGGCCAGACCCGGATTAAAAGGCACAATAAAGGCATGCGGATCGCCGATCGAAATCGTCGTCTCGGCCTGCGCGCCTAAGGAAAAAGCTTGAACGTTGCCCACACCATCTACCGCGCGAACACGGAAGCCATAGGTGGAGCCGGCGGCCGCCCCCGTCACCTGACCCGACAGTGCGGTCGTCGCAGATACGAAAGTCTGCNNCGAAAGTCTGCCAGGGGCCATTGTCCACCTGATACTCGACGTCATAATGAGCAATGCCGCTGCCACTATCGGATCCTGACCAAGCCACGATGAAATTGCTTGAGAAGGTGAATGACGGCAGCGCGTTCATGCTGGCGGAAGGCGGCAGGGTATCGACTCTCGTACTCGCTTGTGGATTATTGGGGAACGCTTCCACATTATTGGCCAGGTCTACCGCTCGAACGCGGAACTCATAGAGATTGTTGTTTTGGCCGGTGAACGTGGCCGAGGTGGCCGTCGTCGCCGTTTGCCAGTTTTGCCACGCGCCGCCGTTGCTGCGGAACTGCACGTCGTAGTGACGAATGCCCGACCCGCCCGGGTTGTCGGAGCCGCTCCAACTGACTGTGAAAGTTCCCGGCGACCATTGCGGCAGCGCCGTCATGCTCGACGTCGGCGGGGTTGTGTCAATGGTGACGTTATAGGTCACGATTAGACGGGGATGCAGCCCGTTATTGGCATTAATGGCGGTGAAGACGCGCTCGCGCTGCTGCGGTGTTTCGTCACCCTGGAGCATGACGCCGTTATTGGCCCGCGTGCCCGATACCCATTCCTGCACAGCGCTTCCGATCTCCGCTTCGATCCAGCCGGTGGTGGCCGGCACTTGGCCCACGCCGATCTCCGCGCCCCAGCTGGGCGTGTAGTTGGCCCAGGTTAGGGTCGCCGCGTCCCAAGGTGAATTCAGAAAGCGCCCCAATATCGCCATAGGCGCGTCGCCGTTGGGTGAAGATGAGTTAAGGAAGACGCGCAATCTGGCCGACTGAATCGTCGCACCGGAGGGAATGTTGGACACCGGAAAGAACATGTATATCCGCTCAGCGCCGTTGCCCTGGGTCAGATTGAAGCCGACGCGCAGATTGGGATCGCTCCCCCAGTTCATATCCGGCCGATTGGACGACGTAAAAGTGTCCGCGCCGACCGGGATCTCGATGGAGATCGTGGCAACATCGCCGCGCCGCGTTTCGCTGAGGATAATAGGCTCCAGGGTAGCGGCCACTTCGGCGTCGCTAGGATAGCCATCGTCGGCCGCGGCCTCCTGAGCCGGCGCGGCCGCGGTCGTCATGACCAGCAAAAACGCCATCAGAATGGCGGCGATAAGTAATCGGGTGTAACGACCCGATACGTGTTGGGTAAAGTCTGACATCATCTTATTGTTCCTTGCTATTTTGTCTAATTCCAGGGCTTCCTCGCGACGCTGCGACCGTCTACTAATGATAGTTCGCGGTGCACATCCTAAGGCCCCCGATTGAGGAAATTGTTCCGCCAAAGATAGTTGTCCCTAGCGAGTTACGCAAACACCGAGCTTCCAGTATGAATTATAAACATTAAAAGCGAAACTGTTCAATAGGAATAGCGTCCTGTCGACCGCCGGAAACGGCCACAATCCGCGGCACGCACCGCTCAATAGATGTCTTTTGCCGCCTAATGCGCAAATATCGAAAAGTTTTATATACTAGTCTGTAGAAGTCGAGGGAAGGTTATCCATTTGGAGGTGCGCACGTGAACTTCTGGACCGGTTTGATCCTGGGAATTATTATTGGCTGGCTGGTCGAGTGGCTAATCGACTGGCTATTCTGGCGGCGTGATGCCGAAGAGGCCCGACAGGCCGACCTGCTGGCCGAAGAACGATGGGCGACGGCCAATCCGGATGTGGCCTGGGACGACCAGTTGGCTAATGCCGAGCAGGAGTACCAGACCCGCCTGCGCGCCGTCGAAGCCGATTGGCAAAATCGCCTCAATCTCAACGAGCAACAGTGGCAAGACCAGTTCGCGGTTCTTGAAGACGACAACAGGGATTTGCGGACACAGTTGACTGGGCCCGCGTTGGGTCTGGTCGCGACGTCACCGGCTATCGCCGCGCTCGCAGAAGACGAGTCGCTCGACTTGCCCGATGAAGCTCTCTTTGTCGACGAAATCACCATCGCCGAGCCCGAGCCAAACACAGAACTGGAAGAGCTAGTTTTCGACGACTTTGACCAGGCCGGTGACTTGGGGCACCTGGTNNTAGCGAAATCGATGATGATCTGGCGGAGCGTTTCCATCTGGCCGGCATCGATTCCATCGACACGCTGGCCGCGGCCGATCCTACCATCCTGGCCGTTGCCACGGGCCTGGAGCGTGACGAGACGGAAAGCTGGATCGATCGCGCCGCCGCCTCTCTGCCGAGCATTGAGGCGACCGCCGCGCCGGCAGCGACACCGAGTGATGATCTAACCCGCATCCACGGCATCGGCCCTAAATATGCCACTGTTCTGGCCGAGGCCGGCATCCTTTCGTTTGACGATCTGGCCCAAACGACCCCCGACCAACTGCGGGACATCATCAAGCCCAGCGCCATGCAGCAAATAAACTTCGATAGTTGGGCCGGTCAAGCAGTAGCTTTGGCCCACACGCGCAGCAGCCGCATGGGCGACGACCTGACGCAACTGGAAGGCATCGGCCCTGTTTACGCCGCCAAGTTGCGCGAGCGGGGCATCACCACGTTCGCCGAGCTGGCCGCGACCGACGAAGCTACCCTGAGCGAGATCGTCGGCGCACCGGCCTGGCGACGCATCAATTACGGTGAATGGATCACCCAGGCCCAACTGGCCGCCGACGGCGACGCCATCGCCTTGCACGAGCTGCAGAGCCGGTTGTTCCGTCGCAGCGGCGATAATCTGAATCTGATTCGCGGCATGGGCGAACGGTCCGCCACCGCTTTACAGGCCGCCGGCATCACGACGTTTGCCACGTTGGCCGAATCGACGCCGCAACAACTGGACGAAATCGTGCGCGGCGCGGGCGTTCGCGGGGGCTTCGACTATGAGGCCTGGATCGACGAAGCCGGATCACGCGCCGCGGGTAAGCGCGTCCCCGCCACGCGCACGCGCGCGATTCAAATCGCCCCTTGCCCGCAAGACCTCTCGGCCGTGGCCGGCATCGGCNNCGGCCGTAGTCGGCATCGGCCCGGTTTTTGAAGAACGGCTCTATGCGGCCGGGGTTGGCTCCTATTGGGCATTGACCGAGCTGCCGGATGAAGCGTTGGCGACCATTCTCGACGCCCAAAGCTTTCAGGATATCGACCTGGGCGCGATCAAGGCTTCGGCCATGCAACTGGCCGCGGAAAGCAATTCGCTGGGGCGAACGTGGGATGGTACGTCACGCGACGATTTCGACCGCCTGCCGGGGATCGGCGAGGTGTACGAGCGCCGCCTCTACGAGGCCGGAATCTGCACCTACGCGGCGATGGCGGCGGCGACGCCGGAACGGCTGGCCGATATTTGCCGAGCACCGGCCATGCGCACGCCGGATTACCAGAGCTGGATCGCCACGGCCGCGGAGCTGTCCGCCGCCGGAAGGAGCGACTAAGCGATGACCCGCTACCACGCCGATGAAGAGATTCGCCGCTATGACTTGATGAAGTTGGGCGTGCTGTTACTGCTGATCTTGCTGCTGGGCTTGACCTGGATCGTCACCCGCGACCTGTCGCCCCTGCCGTTGACCGGCGACGAAGCGGTCGGAACGCCCGTCGTCGAAGGCAACGAAAACGGCGAAGATGCGGTGATGCCTATGCCAACCCTCGGTGTGCCCGCCATCGATCCGCTCCTCGAATCGCCGCCACCCGGCAGCGTGACGCTGAGCGGCACGGCCGGGCCGGGGGCGCAGATCGTCATCCTGGTCAACGGTGCGGTTGCGGGTGCGGCCAGCGCGGGCGTCGACGGCAACTGGTCAGCTGCGGTCGACTTGCCGGCCGGCGACTACACAGTCCAGGCCCAAACCGTCGATAACGTCGGCAGCATCGTCGGCGAATCACAGAGTGTCGAAATTACCGTCGGAGGCGAGGCGGGCGCGGTCACCCCCGTGGCTCTCAATCCGCCCGAATTCGACGCGCTGACCAGCCGCTACATTTTTGCCGGAACGGCCACTCCGGGCGCGTCCGTCATCATCACTTCCAACGGCA
>CXWK01099470.1_pt3 | contig 12660 bp, 22 predicted proteins | sample 590851 | NCBI WGS metagenome assembly CXWK01 (sample SAMEA3498364, study PRJEB10139) | wastewater metagenome | biome: wastewater treatment plant; material: activated sludge | place: Denmark | collected 2014-08-01
TTACCTCCATAGCCCACCAAATTTAAAAGCATAAATATGATAAATGATTCAGTGATAGGTTTTTGTAAATTTTTCAATAAAGAAGTAGGTCGAATACATTATGGATGTAAAGGAATAGGTTCAAAATATGACGAATTTTATGATTGGTTAAAAACCAAATCGTATAAAACTACTTCTGCGGATTGGCCTTGGCATTATTTTAGATTTGACAAAAGTGAAGATGCAGACGAGTTTGAGAAAAGATATTCAAAGGAATATTTCGATGACTCTACAAAAGAAGATTAATAAATTGGGGCGTTAGTGATAACGGTAGCACATGATCCTTGCACGATTGAAGAAAGAGTTCGATTCTCTTACTGCTCCACCAGTTTTAAATGTTCGGCGTCTGATTGATTAACGAATGAATACCGCTGGCCGACTCATTCGTCAAAATAATGACGAGTTAACCCGGACACCATTTAGATAAACAAATGCTCCTATAGCCCAATGGCAGAGGCGAGGCACTTAAAACGCCTACAGTGTCGGTTCGAATCCGACTAGGAGTACCAGTTAAATTTCAGCCCTTGAATAAGGCTAGGAAGGAAGCGAAATTGGCTTCCATCCGAAAGGAGAGAGATAAAGGTACTGATAGGTTCAATTCCCCTGCTCTGGTGAGATTGGTGCTAATGGAACGTTCGTGAAATCCTCTGAATAAACTTTAAATAAAAACAAATGCAGAGGCATTATAGATAATTAATAAATGCTAGTGTGGCGAAACTGGTTGAAACGCATGGGTCTTAGAAGCCCATACCCAAGAGGTCAAACATTGTGGGTTCGAATCCCACCACTAGCACCCTTGATTTTAGATTCGAACCCATATAAATACAGTATATATGGGCAGAAGCAATTACACTGTAAGTGATCTAGAAGAAGCAATCAGAACATCAAAATGTTGGAGAGAAGTTTTAGAGAAACTTAATTCTTCTTTACATTATCGTGGTAGCCAATCTCATATAAAACACAAGGCTCAGAAACTAGGGTTAAATTTTTCCCATTTTATTGGGATTGCGCACAGAAATAGAAAATGTGGACCCAAACGCCCTATAGAAGATTATTATTTAAGCACCACTGTATCATCTGATTATTTAAAGAAGCGTTTACTTGAGGAGAATATTAAAGAGTATAAATGTGAGATATGTTCGCACAGTGAATGGTTAACCCAACCAATTCCATTGGAGTTACATCATATTGATGTAGATGCTACCAATAATAATCTAAGTAACTTACAAATATTATGTAGTAACTGTCATAGTTTAGTTCATAAAACTACACTTATCAAACTTAAAGCAATAAAACAAGATGCTGAAAAAATAAAAAATCATCTATTACGGACACCCAAAGTTCTTAAAGAATTAAGAGTGTCTAAAGAAGAATTACAAAATCTTATTATGAAGTTTCCGATGACTACTATCGGAACAATGTTTCAGGTCAGTGATAATGCGGTACGTAAATGGTGTAAACGATATAAAATAGAAATGCCGAAAATGCGTGGCGTGTGGCAGAAACGTAAAAGTAAAGAAACTGTTGACACCGAGAAAATAAGTGATATAATGTTGGAAAGATAACAATATCGCTGCTTAACTGAGATGGATTAGTGTGCGCCTGAAAAGTGTAAGAGGTCGGATCGTTACCGACAGCAGCGGCCAAATTTAATAAAAATGAAATCATTAAAAAGTTTAATATATGTCGTATTCGTCTAACGGTTAGGACGGTAGCCTTTCAAGTTACCAACAGGGGTTCGACTCCCCTATACGACGCCATCTTTAATAAAAAATGAAAATAAAATTTAGAATTTTGGAAATTGCTGATGATGAAGGCGTAATACGCTATAATGTACAACAATTATATTGTGGATGTTTTTGGAGTAAATCACGATACTCTGAACTTTCAGAAATCTACCCTTCGTATGAAGGTGAATTAGTATCTTATAGAGATTTTAAAAATATGAAAGCAGTTAGAGAAGCATTAGAACAAGTTAAAGTAGTAATGTCTAAGAAGTCTAAAGCTTATAAAAAAGTAGTAGAAGTGGTTACTATTGAAGTTCCTTAATTACAAATCAGTCTCCCAAACGCCTCTCGTTCACGAAGCGCACCAGTTTTCCTGAATTAACAGGTAATTTTATTAGACGTAATAGAAAAGGGAGTTTATTTTATAATGCGTTTGAAGCTACAGTGGACGGGCAACTCCCTCTTAAGGAGAATATTCGTGTGGGTTCAACTCCCACTAAACGCACCAATGAAAATTAAATATAAGGATGGTACATATGGATATGTAGATGATCAAGATTTTAATTCTGACGATGTAAAATTTAATCCAATAACTCGTAGAGCATCTTATCAAGATGCAGAAGTTTCTTATATCATGGATGATGATTATGATGAAGAATCAGATTATTAATTTAAATTGTTTCGTAGCTTAATAGAAAAGCCCCGACCTGATAAGTCGTAGATTGTAGGTGCAAGTCCTATCGAAACAACCATTGCCCATTGCAACTGTATTGAGTTCGATTCTCAAACTTGGCTCAAATTTTTATGACAAATTAAAATTATAATTAACTCTTGAATTTACCCACTTGATTATACGCCATCCTTTATTTTTTCCTGAAACTTTTTCATAAAAAGTTCTCCCTTTAAGAATATTGTTAAAAGAGTGGTATGATAAATTAAAATTTTTACAAAAGGATAGGATATTTTCTGTTCTATATAACTGATTAGAAGGGTCTAATAATTCATATTCACCCATATGAAATACCTTTGAAAGTTGTTTCATTCGTTCACTAGAATGTCTTTTTAGGTTTATCCCCTCGACAGTATTGTTCTGCCATTCTGTAAATTTCTTATTTCGAGAGCAACGACCTTCATCAGTAATTAATAAATGTATTTTGTTGTTTTTCATTCTTTCAGAGGCTCTTTCACGAAATTTCAAACCTTCATCAGAATCTAACCATTCTTTCTGTTTTTCACGAAAACTTGTTAAAGATGTTTCTGAATAATTAGCTTTGCCAGATTCTTTTTGGCTCCATCCACCTATTGTAGAATTGTATCCATCTTTATAAGAATTGTAAAGAGATATGTAATATTGTTCTTTGATAATTGCAAAATCAATAGATTCACACTCATCCAATTGTTCTATATAAAAATTATCTATACCATGCTTTAAACAAGCACGTTGAAATTTACATTTTCCTTTCTCAGAAGAAATTGAATAACAATGATTCTGAAATCTCCTCTTTAAAGACAAAGAAGTGTATCCTATATAAACTTTAGGATTGACTGTGTTTTTTATAATATAAATTTTGAACATATAGATATTTATACAATATACACCATTATAGTCTTGACAGTTAACTATTTTTATGGTATTATCATACAATGAAACAAGAAATTTTAAAGCTGAATGCAAATTTTTCGCCAATTGGAACAACGGATTGGAAAAAAGCTATGATAGATATAGTATCTGGTGCAGCATATCCAGTTGATGTAACTTATTACCAGAATAAACAAGGTGATGTCGATCTTGATAAAGTTGAATCATTGAACGTTATCAAAGACTTTGAAGAATGGTTTGATTTACCAGTTCGTCCATATGACGATTTTGCTAATTCTCCTAATCAAAGAGTTCGAATTCCGCCAGTTGTGGTATGTGCTCGTTTTGATAAAATCTTCCACAAGAAAGTGATTTTCCCTACCAAGAATAATATTTGGAAAAGAGACAATTACACTTGTGCTTACACGGGCAAGAAATTGCACAGGGATGAATTATCTGTCGATCATATCATTCCTAAGAGCCGTGGAGGTGGTAATACTTGGACCAATCTGATTACGTGTGAAAAGGCTACTAACGTCTTAAAGGCCGATAGAACGCCAAGAGAAGCAGGTATGAGATTGTTGTTCAAACCGTTACGTCCTGAGAATGGAATGATCTTCGATACTATCCGTGAAGAATGGAATATGTTCTTAGATGTTGATAAGTACAAATAAACAATTTTAAAATGAAGTCGTTTTAACGGAAGACCGTCTATGGTGACGATGCGAGTTTAGAGTCTCGCCTTCAATTTAAAAACACAACATGGGTATGTATAGACTCTCCTTGCGAAGGAGTTGGAATCTTAATTGGATACATGCAGGTTCAAATCCTGTCTTACCCACCATATGAATACAGATATTAAAGTTACAGTGAATGGCAAAACCGTTCTTCGATGTTCAACTGATGTTGACCTAAAAGGTAAGGTCGTTGAATTTTTGAAAAAAGTTAATGATATATGTGAACCTTGTAAGTTCACGCAATTTGAACTATTAAAATAAAACATACCTTGGTAGCGGAACTGTCTTCGAAACAGTGCATAACCCGTAACGGACGCATGCAGGTTCAATTCCTGTTCAAGGTACCCGAGTAGTATATTAGTGTAATGGCAGCACGCACCTTCCCGGTTGTAGAAAGGGTTCGATTCCTTTATATATGAAGTTTAATATAATGAAAACTCCAACAAAAAAACAAAGATTAGATTATATCAAATTTTTGGAAAAGAGATTAGCGAGTAAAAATTTCAAATCAAATGTTTCGGAAGACGAATATACGAAAACGAAACAAAAGCTTGACAATGAACGATTAAAGGTTAAATTGATGTAGTTAAAAGCGCGTAGGGCAGGCTGGTTGTGAGCAAGTGTCTGCAAAACACATTAGTAGAGTTCGATTCTCTATGCGCGCTCCAAATTTAAAATAAAAAAATTTATGTTATTCTCTCTTTGTATTATCTGGATGGTCTTTTGCCTCTATTCATGTTCCTAATGCTCAATATAAAAAAGCCTTAGCAAAGTTTGAAAAGGCAAAGGAAATACATGATAAGCAGGTAGCACAGTGGCAGGAACATAAAAAAATTTATGATGCTAAACAGCGTGAAAAAGCTTCAAAGGCTAAGAAAACCCGTGAGGATAATGAAAAAGCACTGTATTTAAAGTTAAAGAAGAAATTTGATAAAACAGATTCTAAGTAAAGGTTACGATAAGCAAATATGGCAGAGTTGGCTATATGCACCTCTCTTGTAAAGAGGACTACGTGGGTTCGAATCCCTCTACCTGCTCCATTTTATTTCGAATGCGTTTACTGTTTTTGTTTAATGCTCGAAAATTTGATGTAAGTGAATGACAATTAGGACATATAACTTCTAGATTTGAAGGAAGATTATTAGTGACATTGCCGTCAATATGATTAATTTCTAAAGGAACTTTATTTGTAATAGGATGGATTTTATCCCATCCACATTTAGAACATTTATTATCAGCTTGGTTTATTAGGAAATTTCTAATACAAGGTTTCATCTTCATGGTTTTACCAGTTATAGCAATAAAATTTCCTTGTTTCCATGCCATTAAATTTTCATTAGTCCGATATTTATTTTGACATAGGTTATTACAGAATTTAGTTCCTTTTCCTAAAATTATATTATTACAATATATACAGTTCATAAAGATATTTAAAATACAAATAACAAATAACAAGAAATGATTTCCAACTCCAATTTATATGAGTATAACAGATAATCAATTTAGAGCAGTTCAAGAACTGATTGACATTATGAAAGAGTATGATGTTCAATTTTCAGCTAATGATCTACATGGTGACGTAGATGTTTATATCGGAGAAGATATACATGTTCTAAGATTAGGCGCAGATTTATCATCATTAGAAAACTGGTTAGAAGCTCATGAACATTTAATTTAAAATATGTTTTGTAAATTTTGTTCACGGGGAATACCTAATAAAGGTGGATTATCAACTCATGAAAATAGTTGCCGATTAAACCCTAATCCTATAAAAAGAATTAGGAGTCCGTATGCAGGAGCACAGAAGGGTGTTTCAACATGGAATAAAGGAATTAAAATGGGTAGAAATGAATTATGGGAAATAAATTTTTCTTTTGATAAAGTTTTTATCGAAAATTCGACATATCCAAGACATTCTTTGAAGAAAAGAATTATTGATAATCAATTGATCATATATCAATGTGCATGCTGTGGACTAGGACCATATTGGAATAATAAACCAATGCCATTAATATTAGATCATATAAATGGAGTAAATAATGATAATAGATTAAGTAATTTACGTTTTGTTTGTAGTAATTGTGATTCTCAGTTGGATACATATAAGTCGAAAAATAAAACAAAGTTACTTGACTCTGATGTCAAAATAGGTTAAGGTATAGTATAAGGAAGATTGGTAGAGCGGTTTAATACGCTAATCTTGAAAATTAGAGTGTGCCCTAAAAAGCCACCGTGAGTTCGAATCTCACATCTTCCTCCATTCCAAATGCCCGGTTAGCTCAGAGGTAGTAGCATTGCATTTACACTGCAACTGTCGGGGGTTCGATCCCCTCACCGGGTACCAAATTTTATGCTAGAAGATGCAAATATGTGGGAAGATGTTGATAAGCGTTTCATTGAAAAAGTAAAAGAATGTATAGCATCTGAAAAAAGAAAAGATGAAGCATTTGATAGAATGGAAAGAGATGCAGAGCTTTTCCAGAAATGGAAAATAGCACATGAAATTAATGCATGTCGAAGTGTGCCAATGATAATGGATTTGTGGCAAGATTTTAAGGTTCTTGAGAAGAGAACCAGACCGTATTAATAGGAATTTAGCTGAATAGCGTAAAGCACCGCATTTACATGGCGGAGGGTGTGGGTTCGAATCCCGTAATTCCTACCAAATGAAAAAGAAAATTGATTTATCTGCTATATCTGATGAAGATTTACATGCAGAATTAAATAAACGTCACGAGAAAGAAACGACAACTACATTACGTGGATGTATTGCCAAATGTTGGCACTGTAAGAAAGGTTCCAATCTAAAAAGATGGTTTCATATTGAACGATACTGGGTTGAAGATAATGTTTATACTTCACATTATAATTTAGCCGATGATTTAATGATCGTGTGTCCTAATTGTAATAAAATCAATGATTCTCGAAAGAAGTGGCGATATGATACACTTACTCCTAATAAAGAAGATTTGAATGAATTGGCACTGTATAAATTGATTACGAAATTCCATTCAGCAGGAGGATACTTTGCCAAATATTATAAACGATATGACGGCGAGTATGGAGAGAAAAATACTTATTATGAAGTTCCTGATAGATATGTATATTCACGGGGAATGGATAATGAAGATCAATATAAGAAAGTAGAAGTAAGTTTTCGTTGACAGAACCCTAATGATGGGTTATACTTCTTCCTGTTAAGTTAATTGGAGTTGACGCGAATGCTGGTTTTTCGCGCTTGTCTGCTAAACAAGTGAGGTCTAAACAACCTCCGAGAGTTCAATTCTCTCCTACTCCGCCATATATATGCTTCTTTAGTCCAACGGCAGAGACGATAGTTTCAAAAACTATATAGTGTGGGTTCGAATCCCACAAGAAGTACCAAAATAATTAAGTTATTGGTGAATAAGCATGAAATGGTGATGCGCTATCTTGGTAAGATAGAGGAAGTCGGTTCGATCCCGTCATTCACCTCGTAAATGGAAGATTGACAGAGTTTGGTATTGTGCCTGCTTGGAAAGCAGAGTCCTAGCCCGAAAGGGGTAGCAAAGGTTCAAATCCTTTATCTTCTACCGTTAGGTTTTGTAAATGGAAGTGTTGCTAATATTGGCCTATGGGGTAGCCTTATAAACTACTAAGCACCGAATAGATAATTCGGAAAATGTGGGTTCGATTCCCACCACTTCTACCATTTAGAGTTAGCACCATAGATTAGATATGGATATGAAAGGTCAACGGCAGTCAGGAGAAACGCCGCCCGCATAGGAGATATAGATAGTTCCTGCAAAGCTATACAGTGTAAATTACACCTAACTTTAATATTTTTATGGTTTTGACTCTTTACAAGTGATATAGTACTTGTATGAAAACAGTCAATCTTAAATTAAAAGGCAATATTATTGCAGCACATGGTAACGGTTTCTATCGCGTTTCTTGTGAAAAAGTCCCAACTGATGTGATCTGTACCTTAGCAGGTAAGATGTCAAAAGGCTTCAATAAACCCGATGTAGGAGATAATATCGAATTCGAAATAAGTCATACAGATTTGACAAAAGGAAGAATCATTCGAAAATGGTAAATATTTAAATGAGTTTTAAATCATTTTTCCTTTTACATGAACGCCAATTTTTCATTGACCTTGCCAAATTTACCGAAGTAATCATTTCTCGTTTAGAGAATAAAATTCGTGATAAGAAAAATGGGGTCCGTTCTGGCAGTAAAATTACTGTTCCAGTAACAAAGGATAAAAAAATAGATTTCAAATTCTATAAGGGATATTCTCGTCGTACTCATGAAACACGTAAGTTGAATAATTGGACTGATACAGACGTTCAGGCAATTTACTACGGACAAGATGCTCAGCACAATGCTACTATCGAAGTATATTTTAATCCTGCAAAGTCTTCCGAAGCATATTATCGGGATAAGAAATTTGAGGATGTTATTGACGGTTCTTTACCTAAGTTTATTAAGGATTCTATTCGTCATGAGCTATCACATGCCTATGAAGATGTGGTAAAGGATGTGGCTAAATTTAAAGAAAATGATTATTCTGTAAGTAATGATAATTCTCATTTTGATCAAGATGAGGAAATTAATGCATATCTATCACAGTTCCTCACTTCTGAATTATCAGTTAATCGTGATGTGATGTTTAGAATCACTCAAGGTGATATTCATGGGGCAGTCAATGCATTTGTCCGTAAATTAAAAGAACAGCCATTCTTCTCTAAAATCACTGCACAAAATAAAATTTGGGTATTAAAGACCATCTTTACCTTTGTTCATGATATTGTAGAAAAGAAAAAGGCAACACTTCCGACTTGACAGTAACTAATTCTATGGTATAGTTTACTATGTTAGTAATATTACCAATTATATGTTTGATGTGGTCTTTTATTGGATTGTTTATAGGTATTCAAATAATCAGTGACAGTAATTATTCTAGCGCATTCCATTGGAATAGTAAAAATACTAAACAGAAAGCATTTCTCATATTTTTAACTGGACCCGGTATTTGGTTAGTAGGCGGTATAGTAATGGTGGGGATGAAAATAACAGATTTATGTTTTTCAGCAATTCATAAAGTTATGAATCTCTTAAAATAAGAAAAGATTATAAAAAAACCGGGAATTTTCATTCCCGGTTTTTTGCTTAATTTATTAAGGAGTTACACACTTACCACCAGTATTGGTTAAGATTTTATTTTCATAACCTGTATAGATTAGATCAATCTCAGCAGCAGCTTGATTATCGGTGTCGATAGAACCACTGTCGAAGTTGAGAACAGGACGCCACATCTGATAATGTAGTCCCACTGTAAACTGTGTTTTTTCGATTGCTGACTGATCATATTCAATCTGACCTACAGACTGCGGATATACCCCAATCAAGCGGTAAACACGGATTACTTGGCATTTAGGGGATAGCACCGCAATATCAATGGAAGCAGAGTCACAAGGGAAGGTAAACTGTCCACAAGAGGTGTCTTCATTGATGGTAGCAAATGACCAACGTTCAAGAGCATTACGAACAAGGTAATCACCGGGAGTATTGAAAGTAATAGTCCATGGATTAGGCTCATAGCTTACTTGACCGGGAATATTGAAGTTAAATCCTTGGAAAGGAACTTGAATATTGTTAATAGTTCTGCCGGGAATTGAATAAGCAGTAGCATAAAGGTATCCACCTGCTCCTGTTGGCTTTTCAATCAGTTCTGCACGTACATACGGAGGAACGCCGGGACCGACATCCAGAATACGAATTTGATTCTGACGAGAGAAATCGTGTTCCTGAAACACTTGTTTTGCTTTTTGAATAGAGCCGAGAGCCATGATAATAATATTTATCATGAAATTCCATTTTTCTAAAACAAAAAGGCTGGAAGTATTACTTCCAGCCTTTTTGTTTAATCAGACTCCCATTTTCGGTTACACCCCGATTTATCAATAAATTCGGCATATGCTCGTTTATATTTGATTTCCTCTTGTCGGTGATATTCATCTACATCTTCATGCGTTTTAAATCGCTTACAGAAACGTACCAATTTGTCAAAATTTTGACTTATCACAGGATGATCGGTTTTCCAAATACCTGAATTAGGGTCTGAACCTAAATGAAAAAATTCAGTAAATCTCCACCATATGCCATATCTTTTATATTGGGCAACATATGTGGTAACCATATATGCCATATCATCAAAGGGTACAACCCGTGTTTTGACCGGCTTTACCGTCTTTTCAGTTGGAACATATCCAACTTGTTTCAATACAACTCTCAAGAGATTATACATTATTTGATATGGTAAGTGATTTCTTCAATATTGCGTGCTTCTTCATTTTGTCCACATAACGAATATTTCATAGGAATTCCGTTATTGGTTCGGAGACATTCCTTAATATCTCCTGATACTGTCTGGACATAGTTGCAAATGGATTTATAAGGAATATCATGCTCAGGCACATCTGTCTTATAAATCTCTTCTCCTACATTAATAAATTTCATTGCATTTAGAAATGCAAACCATTTAGTTAATTCTATCTCAGACATTTCTGAGGCAGGTTTCGGATGACTACTGGTTAAATCTAATTCTATTGCTTGGTTGTTCATAAGGATATAAAGTTACAGTGCCGATAAAAGGCATATTGTTCAATTTTAAAGTTTTGACAGTGAAACCATTTGGAGCAGGTTCGGTACCATACTCAGCAAGACGGGTATCAATCTTAACCTCTCCAAGGAAAGAATTAACCATATTTTGTAGTACCACAGTATTTTCATTACCTTTGGTAGATGAATTGAACACTTCAAATGCTGCCCGAATCTTCCGAGCAAGAGCCGGTAGTAATTCACTATACTTTGCCCAAAATAGAATAGGATTATCTTTCATGGCGACTTCGCAGTCTTTGCACATGAATTCCCTTTCAATTTTTTCTTCATTACCCCAATAGTCGAATAGTGCTTGATACTGATCGGGATTTAAAATCTTCTCAGAAGCACAGAAGGCACACTTAATGGTGCGATTAGTACGAGGCAATCTTGGGCGCTCCTCTAGGATTTGCTTAGGTGGTTGTTTTTTTTGTTTTCTTGTTTTCTCTATTACAGGGAGAACAAAATCGGTTGTATTTTCCATAAATTTTATAATCTTTCGAAGAATTGTAGATGATAAAAATCCATTTCACCTAAATTCCCATCTAACCAAACTGCGCACCATGAACTATATACTTCACATTTGCTGACAGTATAATCCATACCGATAGTTAATTTATCTTGTGCATTTTTGATAATATTATTAAAGTGGGGATAAACAAATTTAGGCACGCCTCGAAATCTTAGTTTATCACCTGTTGTAGGCCAATCAGTTTTCATAATTTTTATAACAATCCATTTAGAATGCCCATAAGATATACCAAAAATGCCACATTATCAACACGATCTTTCGATAAATGTGACAAATCGACACTGTTGAGTATATCTCTAATGGATGTTATATCTTGTTCAGTATGAGTCTCTTTCAACGATTGTAGGAAGAAATCTTTTAGGAGTTGCCAATAGTGATCGCTATCTCTATTGAATGCACATGTCTTTGCTGTGAGAGTAGCATGTTTAAATTTTTTCTGATCATCCGCATTCAGACTTAAGGAGAATTTTCTAATAATTTCTTTTAAGTCTGGTAATGACGCGGGTGTCTCTGGTGTATTAACCTCTGCTTGAATGGCAGTATTAGGCCGGAAGAAAAAGGCACTATTCTCCAATGGTTCAAAATCCGGCTTTAAACGACTCATAGTACTTGAGTATTAACAGGTGTTTGGATCGCAGCAGTCATGAAGGTCACATGTACAGCATTATGCTTATGACAATTACCACATACATATTCAGTATCATCTAAATCGAGATTTAGAACAGCTAAATTACCACAATGTTGACAAGCGGTTTTAATAGGATATTGCTTATAAGGCTTACTATTATACTCGTCTATTTGTTTCTTAAGAACATATTTTTCCCATACATTCTCAAAGAGGTAGGGGATAATAAGTTGAGTTCCTATAGCTAATTCAAAAATACCCCAAAAGGAAAGTCCGAATACAGCATATGCTCCACTAGCTAAAAGGGTGGCTATTGGAGCCATGATGGCTAATGATACGATTACTGCAAGAATTTTTTTACTTGTTTTCATTAATTATGGTTTGGTTGGTTCGGATACGATACGAGTAATTCCTTGTTTATTGAAGGTGCTACAATGGTTGCATCTCCATACACAATTCATAACTTTACGTCATGAAGACTCGGTTATTGGATACTCTTGTCCGTTCACGGAGGACGAACATACACGACATCTAATTGGAATATTTCTTAACATATATGTGTTTATTTATATCAGATAGGCACAAATTACATGGTAATATTGTTAAACCAATCTTCAATATCATTTTTTGATGAATTAAATATAGCACTCCATGAGCCTAATTGTCATCTAAATCCACCTAAGCCATAATGTTCAGTAAGTCTAACAAACCGTTCTCCATTGAATGACAGTTCATATCCAATCTGATCAATGAAATATTGTTCATCGCCGGGACGA
>CXWK01003896.1_pt2 | contig 12656 bp, 12 predicted proteins | sample 590851 | NCBI WGS metagenome assembly CXWK01 (sample SAMEA3498364, study PRJEB10139) | wastewater metagenome | biome: wastewater treatment plant; material: activated sludge | place: Denmark | collected 2014-08-01
CTTGCCAGTGGTGCCCTAGCTCGTGAACAAGTGTTTCCATCTTGGCCCATTCTCCGTATCTCCACTCTTTGCCAATGTCACCATCGATGTAGTGCTGTTCGTTGAAGTCAATCCGAAAGGGCATACCTACTGCGTCGGGCACAAGGCGATAAGCCGCTAAGGTGTTCTTATTTCGTAGACTGGTGACACCAAACACCACCTCGGGTAACCGCTCAAACCCTTGGATATCTGAATAGAATCTGCGGTTGATTTCTCTGGAGCGTTCGTAGAATGTCTGTACTTCATGCGAGTAATCCCATCCTGCGTTTTCCTTTGCCACACGAACCATCTCTCCCGCTGGCGTGTAGGCTGGTTTTAAAAGACCTCTTCCATCAATTTGAATCCCCCGCTCCATACAAGTCTTCGATGAATCGTTTTCTCTCCTCTTCGTCGTCTAGGCAAGTTCCATCGTGGCTTTCGATTACTCCTCTGACCCGTAGCTCCTCTCCCTCAGCTAGACCTATTGCATCCTCGATCCCTCTTCTGTAACCAGCGGTGTATTGTAATTCTTCAGATACATCCCCCCATTGTTCCTGAAGATCCCAAAGTTGGGAGACAAGAGAAGGACTGACCCTTCCTGAACCTCTCTTCCTCCGTCTTTCCATATACCTTATGGTAGCACTACAACGCAAACTCTTGACTTGTGATGTATACTACACAAAACATGTTAAATGAAAGACAGTCAGGAGACGAAATGGATCAAACCGCTTCTGTCACCACACCACTCCATTCCTCTAGAATAGTTGAATTCGTGGACAAAGCCTTGAGTGGATCAAAAGACGATCCTGATGCTCTTCTGAAGCGGATGCCGGTTGCATTTGCGTTTGGTTTATTGACACCACTCATGGTCAGGCACGGCCTGCCGGACGCAGTGGCCTACGCCCCTGTAGGTATAGCGGTAACTGAGTTGGCACGGCTTTCTGTTGAGCAAGTAGGTCGAGCAGTTGATATGGTAAGAAAAAGTCGTGGGACTGTAAACACGAAGATTTGACATTCTGATCTGTTAGTTCTCGCTTACTAGTATGTTGTCGTAACAGACCTCCCAATACACACCTGACTGTGGTACCCCTATCCCCGCCCCCAGTGCAATAGAACCACTGTCGACGCTTGCTTCCGAATCCACTGCCCCAAGCGCCTGAATTCCGTTCAGCGAAAGAGTTAACTGATTCTCGACGACTTCAATCCGAACGTGTGACCACTGTCCACTTCCAAGTCCTAGAGAACTATCTCCTAGATACTTATACCCAGATTCTCTACTGACTGTCTTGCCAAATTCAGAATATGACTCTCTGAACGAGTAGGCATAGGTAGGGACAAAATCGTTGAATCGGATTAGCACTTGGCCTGCACCGTTGTCAGTTGCAGATGTGACAATAATCGCGTCCATTTCAAGAGTGAAGTCTTCCCAATTCTCAAGTTGTATAGGCGACGCAAATCCATAACCATTATCAGTTCGTACACACAGGAATTGGTTGTCATTCTCCGAACGGATTTCCCAAGTACCAACATCTGTTCTCCAGTTATGGCTTCCGTTCTCAAAGTCCTCTCTAAACAACTCAACTCCAGAGTCTCGGGATAGAGGGATCTCCACTGGTACATCTACTGCCTCAGGTGTGACAGTGTGAATAGTTGTCGGCGTGGTCGCCATAGATGGAGTCGTTGCGAGTGACACCGATGATGCTTCAATAGACAACGTCGGCGCGGGTTGTGTTGGAGAAACAAACTCGCTTGGGATTGCCGTTGCTGTGACAACCCGCACCTCAGGAACGGGGGTTTGCGAGGCGCTAATAACCGCATAGGCTGCTATCAGAGCGCATATGATACCACCAACGGTTTTGATGATTGTCCGCTTAGTCGCCCTGGTCATTAGTCTTCCCTCCCGACATGTACCCGCGAACTTCACCTAGATGTATTGTAATACACTTTACTCTGAATTGAGCGAACGAATAGCTGGCTTCACATACTCCCCGCTTCGTCTACGCACTTGCCACGCACGCTTACTCGCCTACGCCACCTAATCGGCTCCTTACGCTACGCCCTTTCCTTCATCGCCTTCGGCCGATGCCCTTCATTCACTTCGTTCCTTCAGGCACAGCCTTGACGCCTTGTAACCGGCTACACTACTCGCCTGGTGGCCAAGGCTTCGTTACGCTTTGCGGGCTGGCGTTGCTCCGACTACGCTTTATAATTTGTAACAGACTCTATATTCCACATCCTGTTTGGTGGGTATTAAAGGTAGAGTTCCACTCCGGTACATTTTTTTAGGGGGACAGATCAGTGGACTTTAGTAAAATAGTAGATTGGATAAAACTCTCTCCAAAATATCTATTTGCAATTGCAATTATTACTGGCTTTCTATTGTTTGCCCCGACTGGAATTTTGTCCAGACTTGGTCTTGCCTCCATTACTTCCCATTATAGAGCATTTATAGGGGTGCTTTTCTTGATCTCAAGCATTCTATTTTTAGTACACCCACTGGCCACATTCTTTGAGCTTATAAGTACGAGAGTAATGACAAAAATGCTTGTTAGGGATCAACAAAAGGATCTGTCCGAATTAACCGAGAGTGAAAAGGAAATATTACGAGGATATATTTACAACAAAACGCAGAGCCAGAATCTTAGTCCACTTGACGGAGTAACTGCTGGATTAGAAGCTAAGAGGATTATTTACCGCGCAGCCAACATAGGACAGATCCATCAATTCCCATACAATATTCAACCGTGGGCATGGAAGTACTTAAATAAAAACCCTGAACTCCTTGCTTCCAGTTCCAAGCCAGGGGGAGAGTAATTCAATTACTTGGAACTAAAATCCCGTAAAGGCTAATGTGTCGGGTTTGAATTACACGACTAAATCCTTCTTAATAGAGAGAACCCCACATCCCGATTGGATTGTAATCTAGGGACAAACAATTGACCTAGCACGGTTTTGGGGATAGATCAATGATCGTCTCACCTTGGCGCCGAATCATAGTTCTGATGCTGACTACTATCTCTCTTGCTCTTACTTCTTGTGGAGCGAACCCACTCGCTCCTGAACCAACTGCGGAGGTTGCCCTAAACAATGCCACGGATACTTCAGCCGTTCTCATATCCGTACAAGTGGTTCCAGGTGCTATTGAGAAGCGTGTTCTCAACGAAGAACAGATCACTCTCTATAACTGCAATGGCAATGTGCCCCTCAGCTCTACCGTTGAACGCTCCCACACTGTGTTTCGTGTTGCAGAGATTGGCACTTCGGCCGAGCTTAACGTATCGGGTTCGCTAGGTGTTCCCGGAGTTGGTACTGTCGAGGTAGGTTCTGCCATCGCCCAACACTACAATGTCAGCTACGGTGAAGAGGAAACTGTCAGCCGTTCTATAAGTGTTGCTGCAAAGGAAGGCTCACACGTAGAGCATGTTGTTCAGCAGTTTGAGACTTGGGAGACTGGTGAACTGGTGATCTTTGTAGGAGGTGTTGAGGCAACTCGAGAACCGTACAGCTTCCGAAAGGACTTTGGCGTAGAAGTAATTGAAATACTCAATATCGATGACTGCGTTACGGCGACCCCTGCCGTGGAATCATCGCAAGACGAGCCGCTTCCGACATACACTCCCTATCCTACATACACTCCATATGTGACTACTCAACCTGTGTTGGAAGAGGCGACAAATATCGCACCGGCTACTTCACAGGACACTCAATCAGGGATCACTCTGGCAATGAATGAAACTTGGAGGCAAAATGGCCTCTATATGACTTTGATGGAGGTCGCTTTTGAAAGTGGAGGTGAATACCCGCATGTAGATGAGCCAGGAATTATTCCGACTTTTCTGGTAGAGAATAATTCTGGTCAAGCCATAAACTTCGTTTTCGACACAAGAAACTTAATAGTCACTGATAACACCGGCACCCGGTATACAGTTGATAATTTTTGCACTCACCAATTCAATCTTGACCCAGGCGAAAGTTTCAAATCCCGATTTCCATGTGGTTCGTATTTCACAGGTTGGTACTTCGGGAACTATTTTGATCCAAATGTTAGCTCATTGAGCATAACCGTACTCGAATTTAGCAGAATCTCTGACGCTCGCTGGCAAGTAAACGTCTTGCATTAATTCCAGGCAGAATGTCAGATTCCTCTTGATCTGCTCACCGAAAACCGATCCAACTATTGTGAAAGGAACAGGTAGTCGAAGGTGCTCTCGGTTATTACTGGTGCTTGGTTAAGGCCTAGAGCGCACACAATAACCTAAACCCCACATCCCGTTTGGTTTGTAATTTAGGGCCAGACTAGAGCCATTGTTATCAGGAGGAGCGGTAGACTGTCCTACTCTTGACCCAACAATTCTTTGACGCGACAATTACACTAACGGTTGGTATTAATATTGGGATGGTTACCTGGAAACTCGAGTTTGAAAAAAGAAATATTACCTAATCATATAATAGGAGCTCCTCACAGGTTCTATAGGACTACGTCTTTCTGAACAAAGCAACGGCTTCATGGGCATGAACTAATATGGAAGTAGCAATCGGTCTAATTAGTGTGTTGGTCGCTGTATTAGGGGTGTGTATTGCATACCTCCAGCTTAAGCGCACACCTGAAACAAAAAAGGGTTCTGAAATACAAGAACTGCAGCCTGTCGAATTGGCTGACAAAGAGATATTTGAGAAATCTCCAGTAATTCAGGGATTACATCGTCCTTGGAGTTTCTTTGAAACCGCGTATTTGGCGTCCCCAAGGGTCAAAGAAGTTTTAGTGCAATGTAACTACTATTCTGCTTTTGCTATTGACAATAGTATTATGCTTTATCTTCCACCGCATTTCGGCACAATTCAGCCAGAGAGTATTGATTTGGCGATCTCAGATGATCACCCATTTCCTCTCCATCTAGAAAATCCTGACGAAAAAATGTTGTTACGATATGGTGCTAAGGTAGAGCACAAACAAATTGAAGAGTACTTGCGTGAGCGTGCCAAAGGAGGTGCTACTGGCAGTTTTAGGACCAAGGTCGCACTTACTCGAATCGAGAAACCTAATTCCAGAATTGAGAGACCATTGCGGCTGTTCGTTTCGCCTATATCGTATTGGACAGTACGAGAGTTTAATAGGCGTATACTTGACCAACCAAATGATGTGCTGACAGGATTGAGAAGTAATAGTCTAAAGAATTTATTCGCCTCGCACAGTGAAATCAATATTCCATTTCCGAATGCTCTTTATGCTGAAGTTGCGTTAATCACCAGTGATCAGAAATTCGTAATACTTGAAAAAAATCCGGATCTAAGTTCTCTAGCCGCACATGGGTTTAGGTGGACTTGTACGATTGAAGAAGGCCTTGAATGGTCAAAAATTCGTACCTATAAAGACTTGAGTTACATAGTTAGGGAGGGGGCCAGAATTGAACTCGGCCTGAGAGATGATGAGATCAATGAGGTGGTCTTTTTTGGAATAGCCTTGGAAAATACTCATTTGAACACTGCAATTATTGGTTCTGCTAGTTTAAACATAACATCTGGCGAGTTAACTTCAAAAATTGCGGAATCAATAGACTTTGGACGTGCCTATAGATATATCGAAGCAGACAGAGTTATTGAAGAACTCTTTAATCAAGTAAGCGATTCAGGCTCTAATTGGCATCCAACCGGTCGGATAAGAGCTCTCCTATCCCTATATCAGAATGTCGATATTGAATTAAAACGAAAAGAATTGAGCAGGTATCTGACAGAAGTTAATACTTCTGAAGCAATTCACTTAAACACTCCCCCACAATCCTAAACCCAACATCCCGTTTGGTTTGTAATCTAGGGGCAAACACACGCTTTGGTGCAGTTTTTGGGAGGGTAGATCAAACCTTGCCTGAGCACCAATCATGCTCGACAATTCACTACTCTTGTGTTTGACAAAGAACAATAGGAGTACGAGCCAAACGACAGGTTAGGTATGCCGATCACATCCGTTGGTCAACTCGCCACTTTACTCGGAGATGAGTTCATCATCCTTTTTGGAAGCGCAGTCTCAGGTGCTAACCTGCCCTGGGTTCCGATGGTGCCGACATTTCGGAGAACCCTACTTGAATTAGCTTCAGAAGTACTGCAATTTGGAACATACTCGCAACGACTCCTTGCCGAGTATGCTTTGTCCCTAACACCACAAGGAAAGCAGAACTATCAGCAAATACTAGAGACGACAAAGTTCGAGACATTTCTCCTTAGGTTGACTCGCATCGTAGAAAAGCCGCGAGTCGATGACCTATTAGTAAGGCTATACTCCTGTACAGAGAATCAATACGGACCCAATCACCTTGCGATTGCCCATTTGCTTCGGAAGAGGACCTGCCTGGCCGCATTCACCACGAACTTCGACAACGCGCTAGAACTTTGCTACCCTGATTTGACAGTGCTTGACCGCGAGACAAAACCACTCAGAATCCCTACTGTCGACGAACCTCCATGGCTGCTCAAGCTCCACGGCGACGCCAAATCACGCACTTGTATTGCTACATCACTGGAGTTAAGCCAAGCCAAGCTTCAGAACCGCTATTCATACCTCAGGAATCTCCTTAACGAGAGAAATGTCTTAGTTCTAGGCTACGGTGGTAATGGTGATGTAGACATTGCACCCCAACTCTGGAATCTGAATGCAAAGCTGTTTTGGTGTATTCGTAGTGAAGACGAGACCAACCAAGATCCTAGATACTTGAACCGAATTGACGTAGTGTGTGACCTCAGCCAGCCATCAACTACCGAAGCTGCTGGATCCAATCCCAATCTTCTCCTTCAATTGGCTAACCAGTTTGGCTGGATGCCCCAAGCACAAGGCCAAGAACATCCTTGGAGAAGTCGTCTCAAACAGTGGCTTCAGACGCTCTCGCTCGACGAGATAAGCGAATTTGTCTTGTCTTTGCATTCTTGGAACACGAACTGGCCGAGCGTTCATGTATCGTATGTACGGTGGCTCGAGAACAAGTCCCCAGAGAGCGAGTACCACCTAACAGCGAGCGAACTTCAGATATCAGCCTACAACTCTGCAGAAGCTGGCTTGAGAACGGCACTTACGGAAATGTCATCCTCCGACGTACAGCACAGTCGAGTGAATCAACAACTGGGTTTTGTGCTTTGGCGAAAGGGTAGGTTTCAAGCCGCGTTGAAGACCTATACGTCCGCAATAGAACCCTCGATAGACGTTGCACCAAGTCAAATGACCAATCTGACCGAAGTGACTCAACAGGCGGCTCGACAGTATCTAGAGACCGTCGATGAGATGATGTCATACAGTCCGCGCAAAGCGGATCGAAGGTTGATCTTTAAGACCTGGCAAGTCGCCCAAGTTGCACGCTACTTAAGTCAAGTGGAGAAGCTACTGATTGAGGATGAATACCTTGCTCGAATCGCGCTATTGCGAATTGATTATTGGATAGGGGTGCAGGTCAGACCCGAATTGGTAAGGGAGTTGCTCGACGAGGCCATGGCAATGGAAGAGTGGGAATCTGCGGCATTGACCGTTCAGCTTCTTCTGTTACTCACAAAAGGTGATGCTGAGAGCGAGCTATCCTCAATCAACAGTAAGCTCTATAGTCGCAATGATACAAAGCTACCGCGAAAGAATAACGCGTACCAAGCTTATGCTTCTCGCGGCGAATCTCCAATCGTTTTAAAGGCACTTAATGGTAGAATGCTCATGCCGTTTGGAATACCTGTACGAGAGGCCACATATCTACGAAGACGCTACCTTTGGAGAGGAGATTACGAACGTGCTCTTAGAGCATAATGTTTCTCTCAAACCCAGCAGGGACTATTCACTCAAGATAATGCCCTGACAGCTGAAAACTAACATCCCGTTTGGATTGCAATCTAGGGCCTCAGCTACTCTTTGTTTTCACGAATTGCAGTTAGTATGGTATTATTTGTCAAAATAGGCGGTCTGGATTTTGGTGTTAGTCAAGGGAAAGAAGTCTACGTTCAATTCTCCAATACTGAAAAATATTCTTGAGTTCAGACGCGAATGGAACACTACTTAGTTTTCCTGAAAGATCAAATATCCTCCTCATTTTCAAGGAGCGAATTAAGCGATTTATGTTTAGAGTTAAATGTCGATTGGGATGAAGTTGAAGCCGATTCCAAATCTAAGATAATAACCAATATCTTAAAATATCTGCATAGACGATCAAAATTAGATCCGCTAGTTTCAATATGTAAAAATAAACGCCCATTATTATCGTGGGATAGTCCAACATCAACTTATCTAGCACCAGGTCCTTCGCCGGATCTGCTTCCCATTATTGAACTTCATAAGCCACTTTTTTATGACTTGATTGAGGAAGTGGAGAAACATCCAGTCGGTCGTGCTCCTATCGGCAGTTTGCTAATAGGCATGAAACGAGTCACTAATGGAGAAGTGACGAAGGAAGAATTCGCGATCAAAATTATGTCCTTACTAAACAAAGGGGACATAAACTATAGTGTGGCAAAGCGTTTCTTGACGAGAATTGGTTATGATGTCAACGTGGATGATCAAGACTTCGTCCTAATAGTGAACACCGAAAGAAACTGATGGATAAGACAATTATCCTATTAAAGAAAACCCGTGTAAGGCTTCAGTCTCAATCCAAGTACTTGGCTGATTTTGACATTCCTAAGTTGAGACGTTTCAGGATCGAGCTATTAACGTTAGTCCGTGAAATACAAGCATTGATTTCAGCTTCCAAAAATTCGATTTCCCAGGATGATGTTAGCTTCCTAAAAGACTTCTTGCTTGAACTCGATAACCTTGAAATTGAAGTAAGCAGCGAGATATTTGCGAGGGAGCAAGAACGTGCATTATACACCTTATGGGAATCAGAATTAATTCCTGAGCCACTAACGGCACAGAATCCTATTCCAAAATTCCCAGCACTTGCGAAGTTCCAGGTTCCTAACCTATTTGATCTAATGGATGACTCTTGGCTTCCGAAGCCTCGCCCTAATAGCGTTGAACCATTGAGATGGGGGGTGGCATCGTGACCTACGAGCCTAACAACGCCTTGAGAGATTTGATGAGAAATCTCGAAATCCAACATAATGAATTGCCTGACGAGAACCTACATAGGGTTCGATATCCAACAGAATCTAAGATAGTTGACACAGGATTCCGCTTTGAAGAGAACACTTTGACACATACCACTTTGGTGGACAAACTTCCCGAAGAATCATTGCCAAATTACACATATGTGGCATCACAAACTCCAACCCGAGGCATGACTATAGTCACACAACCAAACAAGGGTTATGTTGGTGTTCAAGGTACCGAAATCCTTCCGCCAACGAAAGTGGCGTTTGAAGAAATGATCCTAGACACTTTAAGTAACACAGCTAATTTTGTTGATAACATCCATCCACTAATCACAAAAATTGCTCTAAGTAAAAAATAACATACTGCAACTTAAGCAACTCAACTAATCATCGATTGATCTATTCCCCGAAAGTGCTCCAGCTGCTGTGTTAGGATTTTGCTGTTAAAAAGCATTATCAGATACCAACCAACCTGCCCTCAAGTCTAAACCCCACATCCCGTTTGGATTGCGCTATGGCCTCGAATTAGCGAAAAAAGCGACTATGAATGATGATATTAGACTGCGATTTGTCTTGTCACAATTTACTGGGTTGGAAGAGTTACTTAACGACTGTTTGAATTTCATTCCATTTGTTAGTGTCAATGAGCGGGTGATCTGTCCTAGATTCACAACTCTAATTGTCGAGTCATGTGGCCTGATTGAGTCAGTATTCAAGGAATATTTGGGAGAAAAGGTAAGAAAATATGATCTGAAAAATTACGCGAAAATAGTTGAACCACAACTTTCGCTTGAAGAGACCATTTCCATCTTCCTCAGTCCGGAAATTTCGTTCCTAAATCCATTCAATGGATGGTCTACAAAGCCTCCGATTTGGTGGCAAGCATACAACAAGCTGAAGCATGATAGACTTAACCACTATGAGGTAGCCACGTATGAAAATGCAATACAAGCGATGGCTGGTTTGCATCAGGTAATCTCTCGCAATATTGACTTTGTCCCTGTATTGCTTTTAACTGGCTGGTTTAATTCTGATAGTACGGATGTTGGTGAACTAGTTGCCACCAGAATATCATTGTCTGGAATGCCAACCCCTATCATACCTGTTGAATCACGGTTCTTTGTAAGTCCACTGCATTCCAATTTCGTTGTCTACGAAAATGGCGAGGCAGTTGTAGAGAGTTGCGATTTCACAAATCGAGTTAAGAACGCTCTAACAGTATATGAATGGTTTTAATAAACCTAAAATTCTTACGGCAGTGCACCCACAACTGTAAACCCCACATCCCGTTTGGATTGCAATCTAGGGCTTCAACATCGCCCTCATCATCGCCCTGCTCGACCGGCTGGCCGCGCCGCTGCTGCCGCGGCGGACGGGGGCGGTGGTCATCGCCGTCGCCATCGTCCTCTACGCTCTGCTGGTCGGCGCGTCGGCCTCGGTGGTGCGGGCGGCGGTCATGGGCATCAGCTACCTGGTCGGCCTGCGCCTGATGGGGCGGCCGACGCTGGCCCTGGCCGGCCTCTTTAGTGCGGCCTTCGTGATGACCCTCTGGAACCCGATGACGCTGTGGGACTTGGGTTTTCAGCTCAGTCTGGCGGCGACATTGGGCCTGCTGCTCTATGCCGGGCGCTGGTCGCGGTGGTTGCGGCGCGGCGCTACACCGCTGCCCCAACCGGCCTATAGTCTGGTGTACGACTTGCTTGTGCCCACGTTCGCGGCCCAGGCGCTGGCGCTGCCGATCATCCTGTTCCACTTCGGCCGCCTCTCCCTCGCCAGCCTGCCGGCCAATCTGCTCGTCCTGCCCGCGCAACCGGCGGTGATGCTGACCGGCGGATTGACCTTGTTGGCCGGGCTGGCCCTGCCCGCCGCCGGTCGTGTGGTGGGTCTGCCGGCGTGGCTGTTTCTGACGTACACGATTGAGGTTATCGAGCGGCTGGCGCGGGTTCCCAAGGCATCTGTGCCCATGAACCTGCCGGTGGGCGGGCTGCTGGCCGTCTACGGTGTCATCGCCGTCGTGACGCTCTGGGCGGCCGTCGGCCCAACGCAACGGCAGGCGACACTCTCAAGAGCGCGGTCGAACCCCAGGCGCAACGCGGCGCTGATCGGGCTGGTCGTGGTCGTCGTCCTGGCCGGGGCGTGGTGGGTGCAACGGCCGGACGGGCGGCTCCACGTCGCCTTCCTCGACGTGGGCCAGGGGGACGCCACGCTCATCCAGTCGCCCGACGGCCGCCAGGTACTCATCGACGGCGGGCGCTACCCGTCAGTGGTGCTGGAGCGGCTGGGCGAGCAGATGCCGTTCTGGGACCACTCGCTCGATCTGGTTATCGCCACCCATCCCGACGACGACCACGCCGCCGGGCTGGTCAGCGTCGTGGAACGCTACGATGTGGACGGGCTGCTGACCAACGGCGCGACTGCCGACGACGCCGGCTACGCCGCCCTGCTGGCCGCGGCCGGGAACGCCAGCACGCCGGTGCTGGCCGCCCAGCCGGGCCAGAGCATCGACCTGGGCGACGGCGCGCGGCTCGACATTCTGAGCGCCGGCGGCGATGCCAGCATGGCTGACAACGACGCCTCGGTCGTCGCCCGGCTGGTCTATGGTGAGCTATCCGTCCTGCTGACCGGCGACGCGGGCGAGGCGGCCGAGGCGGCGCTGCTGGCCGGTGGGCAACTAACCCCGACCGTCGTGCTGAAGGCGGGCCACCACGGGGCGAATTCGTCCAGCGGGGAAGCGTTCCTGGCCGCGGTTCGGCCGCAGGTGGTGGTCATCTCCGCCGGGGCGGACAACAGCTACGGCCACCCGGCCCCGGCGATGCTGGCGCGGGTGGCGGCTATCGGCGCGACGGTGTTGCGAACGGATGAGGTGGGGACGGTTGAGCTGGTCAGTGATGGGGAGAGGATGTGGTGGGAGGCGAAAGCCTTGGGACAGTAAGCTTCGCTATCCCGTTCGATTAGTCATCTGGGGCTGAACTTTACAATTGTCATAGTTCAATCGTGATCTTTGACACTTGTTCAGGTGACTCCTTGCCAACAATAATGCAGTTGCTATTAGACTCAAGTGGAGGGGTCAAATGAAGCCATTGAACCTATTCCTATTATTGACCTTCGGCCTGTTTATTGCCGGATTCGCTCTGGTCGGTGCTCTCTTCGCCATCGGTGGACCGAACAGCCTCATCGTGCTGGTCCAGATCGCCATGGCCTGGACGCCGACGGTGGCTTTCGCCATCGTCCACCGCAAAGTGCATCCCGGCCAATCTTTCCGGCGCACCTTAGCTGACCTGTTCGCGCCCAGAATCAAACTGCTGCCCCTGCTGGCATCGCTTCTGATTCCGGTTGTGGCGACGACCATCGTCTGGCTTGGTTACTCGCTGGCCTCCGGCCAAACGCCTCTCGCTCTCGTGGCCGACCTGTCGCTGGGAGCGGTTATCGTCATCTTCTTTGACGGCCTCATTCGCGGGCCGCTGGGCGAGGAGCTGGGCTGGCGCGGCTACCTGCAAAACGAGCTGAACCAGCGCCATTCGTTGCTCAAGACCTCACTCATCGTGGGCGTCATCTGGGCCATCTGGCACTTGCCGCTGTGGTTC
>CXWK01005151.1_pt1 | contig 12656 bp, 15 predicted proteins | sample 590851 | NCBI WGS metagenome assembly CXWK01 (sample SAMEA3498364, study PRJEB10139) | wastewater metagenome | biome: wastewater treatment plant; material: activated sludge | place: Denmark | collected 2014-08-01
CATTGTGCGACAGAGTCTCGCACATTCCACAACTGTTGTCTATCTTACTGACCGGTGAGTAAGGAAAGCTCTCAAGGAAGGCACTCTGGAGCTTCCGGATCCATTTAAGGCTCACCTCCAGCAGGTGAAAGACGTACTGCGAAAACTTTCCGGGCGACTCGATATTAAGAATGCGGACGACAGAAAACCTATCAGAACCCGGCAGGCAGTTTTACACAGCGAGGAGTTCCAGGCACTTTGGAGTCGTATAAAGCACAAGACCACTTATCGTGTGCAGTTTGATAATGAGAAGCTGATTAACGAGTGTGCCACGGCGATCGGTGAATGCCCATCTATTAGCAAGACCCGCGTCCAGATACGCAAAGCGGACCTCGCCATTGGGCGGGGAGGGGTGTCCTCGGAAGAAACGGCCGCCGGCGCTCCCATCATCCTCGAAGAAACGGACATTGAACTGCCAGACCTGCTGACCGATTTGCAGGACAAGACGCAGCTAACGCGCCGCAGCCTTGTGCGCATTTTGATCGCTAGCGGCCGGCTCGATGACTTTAAGCGCAATCCGCAGCAGTTCATTGAATTGGCGACCGAGTCCATCAACCGCACGAAGCGTCTGGCTCTGGTAGACGGAATAAAGTATCAACGCATCGGCGATGAGCACTATTACGCCCAGGAACTCTTCGAGCAGGAGGAATTGACCGGCTACCTTAAGAACATGCTTGCTTCAAATAAGTGTGTTTATGAGCACGTCGTTTATGATTCGTCGGGTGTCGAGCGCACGTTTGCTGAGCAACTGGAGAAGAACGAGGCAGTAAAAGTTTATGCAAAGTTGCCCGGATGGTTCAAAGTCCCGACGCCGTTGGGTACATACAACCCTGACTGGGCCGTGTTGGTAGAGAAGGATGGGACGGAGCGCCTCTACTTCGTGGTTGAAACCAAGAGCAGCCTTTTCACTGACGACCTGAGAGACAAGGAAAGCGCTAAGATCGCGTGCGGCAGAGCGCATTTCAAGGCGCTGGCTGTTGGAGAGAAACCGGCAGAATTCATTACGGCCAGAAATATCGATGACTTGATGGCGAAGTGTTAGCCGTGGATATGTAGGTTTCTGATAGACGGTACCGTTGATGATAGAAACGTTTAAAGATATTCACGCGCCCCCAGATACTGCTGGTCCTGCCACCATTGATCAGGTTGTAAATGGAATGAGAATACCGGCTCACCAGCAAATTATTCTGTACACGTCGAGCCAATGGGAAGACCTCATCCATGAGTGGGCGCATTACTGTTTAAAAAAGCAATATGTGCAAGTGCAACGTTTTGGCGGAGCTGGAGATCATGGAATTGATATTGCTGGCTTCGAAAGTGACAAAAAACTGCAAGGAGCATGGGACAATTACCAGTGCAAACATTACGACCATGCTTTGTATCCTAGTGATGCATTGCCGGAAATTGGGAAAGTTCTTTGGCATAGTTTCAAAAAAGAGTATAAGGCGCCGCGAAAATATTATTTTGTTGCTCCCAAAGGTACTGGAACGACACTGACAGGGTACTTGTCAAATGCTGAGAAATTGAAGAAAGCCGTGATTACTCAGTGGAGTAAGGACATTGGATCCAAAATAACGTCAAAAGAGCAGATCCCACTGAAAGGAGATTTCCTTCAGTATGTACAGAATTTCGATTTCTCAAGTTTCGACGCAAGAACAACACTAGAAATTATTGAGGATCACAAGAAATGTCCATGTCATGCAGTTCGCTTTGGCGGAGGTTTACGCGATCGTCCAGAGAGTGAGAAGCCACCGGAGATACCGGCTGCAACAGAGAGTAGATATGTGGGACAGCTGTACGCGGCATATAGTGACCACGTAAAATCGCCAGTCTTGGACATGAAAGCATTAAAACAATGGCCCAAACTGGATAATCATTTTTCGCGGCAAAGGGAAGCATTTTACCATGCCGAATCATTGCGAGTTTTTGCAAGGGATACTGTTCCAACAGGCACCTTCGAATCTCTTCAGGAAGACATTTATTCTGGCGTGATCGATGTTCATAATGACGATCATGAAGACGGATATAAGCGGGTACTGTCTGTTACAAAGGCTGCGCGAGAACTTAACTTGACTTCCAATGCGTTGCTGTCGCGATCAAAACCAGCAGATCGAGATGGCATCTGCCATCAACTAGCCAATGAAGATAGATTTGAATGGAAAAAGCAATGACGAAAGGAAATGCTGTTACGTTCAACGGTCCTCTTGAAGCCGGGATCCGGACTGTAGCCGTTTTAGGTGCCGCACATCCTGACACATTTGACTTACAGCGCTTAATAGCGATGGATTACCTCCTAGTTCACACAGGGGATATCGGAGGACCGGAAAGCCTTCACCCGCCTTCTCCGCTGCATTCCGCCGAGCTCCTGGTCCGCAGGAGACTCGTAGAAAAGGCGGTTTTGTTGATGATGACACGGAATCTTGTCGAACGTGTTATCGGCAGGGATGGAATTAAATATAAAGCAGGGGAAAATGCCGCTCCGTTCCTTGCGGCGTTGGATTCTGAGTATTCGAGAAGTCTAAAGGAAAGAGCTGGATGGCTGGTGAAGGCATTTGGGACATATTCGGAGCAAGACTTCCGAGCAAAGATGCGCACGTTTTTCGACCATTGGGTTGAGGAATTTCAGGCTGCTGAGCGTAGTTTGGGAGCGGAGTGATGAGCCAGCCAGGTCTTAGATTGCTTCATTTGTCGTTTCACGGACCACACAAGAAACCGGCCAGTCTGGACTTTGGTGCAGGCCTCAATGTTCTTTATGGAGCTTCAGAATCAGGAAAGTCTTTCGCTTTAGAAGCGATCGACTTCATGCTCGGTGGAAGGCCGCCTTTGCGCGATTTTAGTGAAAGGGTAGGTTATGACCGGATTCTATTGGGAATGGAAAGCCTTTCCGGTGACATTTTCACTCTCTCAAGAAGTATTGAAGGATCTGCCTTTAAGGTTTTTGACGGGTTGCACAAAATTCCTCCGGCTGAGGATGTGACTGGTAAGGAACTGGGAGATTCACACACAGAGAAGAGCAGTAACAATTTATCGACTTTTCTCTTAGAACGTTGCGGGCTGGCAGGAAAACGAATTCGCCGCAATAAACAGGGCGATACTAATAGCCTTAGCTTTCGAAATGTGGCGAAGCTAGTCATCGTTGATGAAAAGGAAATGATCGAGCAACGGTCACCGTTAGAGGATGGCAATCCGACTGCTGACACGCCTAATTTTGCAACTTTCCGGCTTCTTCTCACAGGAGTCGACGATTCTGCACTTGTTGCAGTCAAACCAAAGACTGGCGAAGATCAAAGCCGGGAGGCGCAACTAGATGTTCTTGACCAGCTCTTAGATCAGTACAGAAAACAATTTAAAGAAATGGTGAAATCCGCGCCGGGTGAATTGGAAGATCAGCTTGAACGAATCGAGGGAATGTTAGCCCAACATTCGAAACAACTTGGAACGACGGAAGCTGAATATCGAGGCCGGATCGATCGACGTCGAGATCTGCGTAAGAGGCTTGAGGAGGCAAGGGATAGATACTCAGAAGTAGATGGCCTTCTTGAACGGTTTGCATTGCTCGATAGACATTACCAGTCAGATTTGGGAAGGCTGAAGGCAATTGAGGAGGGGGGAACACTCTTCGAAGTAATGGGGCAGGGACCTTGTCCATTATGCGGAGCTGCTCCGGTGCACCATCGAAAGGATGCTGAATGCGATGGCAACGTAGAGGCTATCATTGCAGCAGCCCGAATGGAGATTTCAAAAATTGAATTATTACGAAACGAATTGTCTACAACAACAAAAGATCTGAAGAAAGAAGCCGGAAGTTTTCAGAAGCGCCTTCCGAAAATCGAGGCAGAATTGACAGCTATTTCTTTGGAACTCGAAGAAAACGTGGCACCGCAGTTAAGCACATTGCGAGCTACCTACTCAAAGCTTGCGGACAAACGGGGTCAAGTCCGAGAAGCATTGGGGCTCTACAACACAATCCGGGATATCGAATCACGCAGAGCCAAAATTGAAACTCAGGGACAGGAAGCGAAACCAGGATCTGTAGCAGAAGGGGATTTGCCTACCTCCGTTGCTGAAAGTTTTGCAATGCATATTGAGCGGATTCTCAAGGCGTGGCATTTCCCCGACGCAGATCGTGTATTTTTTGATCCCAAAAGCCGTGACTTAGTAATCGCTGGTAAAGCTCGCGGGGCTCGAGGGAAAGGTCTGCGCGCCATAACTCATGCGGCTTTCACAATCGGACTGTTGGATTTTTGTAGAAGCAATAATACTCCTCATCCCGGCTTTGTCGTACTGGACTCCCCTCTTTTGGCGTATAGGAAGCCTGAAGGCAGCGACGATGATCTGACAGGGAAGGATCTCGAGGACAAATTTTACGAGTATCTCCTCGCCCTTCCCCGCAATCGTCAGGTTATCGTGATAGAAAATAGAGACCCGGTTGAATCTGTTCTTTCACAAGCGCAAATGATCATGTTTAGCAAGAACCCACATAGTGGGCGCTATGGGCTTTTCCCGTTTACTAACAATGAAGCGGAAATGGATATTCATTTGGCCGGTGACAGTAAATAATAAAAAAGTGATTCCTATTTTTGTTTTTTGATAAAAAGCCAAAATAGAAAAGGAGTCATCGAACTAGGATGAAGCCATCAGCAAGGTGGGGCCGTTGACGCCCGAGCAACGCGGACTTATACGCTCCGCGCCGAGAATGAAATCCGAGATCTTGCCCTGTTCAATATGGCGATCGATCGTCCTCGTCTTGATGGACTCCGTCCATGGTGTGACGACCGTCTGTAGTGCTCCCCTGAAATCAAGCCACCTGGGTTGATTGTTGCGCCCGATATTGGACCGGACTCCGATACCTTAACGCCTGATGTGGGCGCTCTTCGTTGTACCACCGCAGCCAGTCCCGAATGACCCGCCGCGCCTCCTCGAACGTCTGAAACCGATGTTGCCAGACACATTCCTCTTTGAGACTCCGAAAGAACCGTTAAATAATCCCATTCTGTTCCGGCGTGTACGGCGTGATGAACTCCTGCTGCAGCCGATAGTCCCGACAGGCTTGCCGGAACCGACGGCTCTGAAAGATCAGGCCATTGTCGCTGCGGAGGACCGGTGCGCCCGCCGGACGTAAGGTCCCAAAGCGCTGCAGACACGCCGCTTCGACCGCCCGTTCCGCCTCCTTCGCCCGACTGCGCAAGGCAAACTCATAGCCCATCACTTCCCGATCATGACAATCAATGACCGCCGCCAGATGCGCCCAGCCATCTTGTCCACAATCAATATGCGTCACATCCATGGCCCAGCGTTCGTTGCTGCGATCCGCCCGACTCGTCCAGCCTTGCACGCGAGGGCGTGGGGTGGAGACGCGTTGATGCACAAACCACCCGTTCTGCTTCAGCACACGATAGACGGTCTTCCGATTGATGCGGAGTCCGTCCCGGAATCGCAATAGCACCCACAGCCGCCGATACCCAAACGTGGGATTCTGTCGGATCAGCTGCCGCAATCGCTCCGTCCACGGCGGATTCGCCACAAGGCGTCGCGGTCCGCTCGCTGCCGTCCGATGCAGGCCCGCTCGGCTGACACCGAGGACCTGGCAACTCCGCCGTTCCGAAACACCCGACACCGTGCCTCTCACGCGTCGGATGTCTTCCGGTCCAAAGTGTACGGTTTCAAGGCCTCCCGTAAAATATCGTTATCGAGGACCAGGTCGCCGATCTTCTGCTTCAGCTTCTTGATCTGCTCATCCTTCACCGCGTCTTCATCCTTCGGGCGACTTCGGAGCGCGTTCTCGGCTCTCACTAGAAACTTCTCGCGCCAATCTTCGAGTTCTGCCACGGTCAGGCCATGCTGCCGAGCGGCTTCGGCGACGGACGTCTCGCCTTTCAGGATGCTGACGACCAGCGCCACACGCCGTTTGGCCGTCCACCGTTTAATCGGTTCGGTTGCATCGGTTGCCATCTTGCCACCTCCTCGGTCCACTCAGGACCATGTCGTGAAGGTGGTCTCAATTTCAAGGGGAGCAGGATACGTCTCCGGCGCGCAAACGCTCACGGGGCGCTGTCAAGGCGCCATGACCTTCGGAAGTTGATCAGCCGTGGCGAGTTGGCGAAAGTCGCCGAGATTAAACGTGTAAATCCGCTCCGCTGCACATTTGGTCGCACAGGCCAGCAGCAAAGCATCATAAATCTTGGCCCCAGAAATACCCGCATCCCGCACCACCGTCAATGCCTGGAGATACTCCTCATGCGTGAGGGGCACTACCGTACAATAGGGCACAATATTCTCCATGATGATGCGGGCCGCTTCACTCGGATGAATCCGAGGCTGCACCGGGAGCCGGGTCAACGCTGCGTAGGTCTCTGCAATCGAATGGGCACTCACAAATCCCGTATCCTGACCGGCGACGACTCGCCGCAGGGCGGGCAGGGCGCGCGCATGGTGGGGATGACTCCGTTCCGACGCGGCGACCAAAACCGTGGTATCAAAAAATACCTGCACCACGGCTCAGTCCGAGCCCACGGCCCGGAGGCGTTCGTCGCGCACGTCCTCTAGCACACGCGCCCAGTCCGCGTTGGCCTGCGCCGTCCCCTGGTGCACCCAGAGCCCATCCACATTGACCATCGTGGGGTGTGGCACAGGCACCCGGAGGAACAGCCCATTGGCTTGTTCCTGGACCTCCAATTCCATATCGGGTTTCAACCCGAGCCGATCCCGTAAAGGCTTCGGCACGACGATCCTACCCGACTTATCAATTTTCACATCCATACCATTTATCATGCCATATACCATTAGAAACTGCAATATGTCAGTATTGCGGATTTTTCAGTATCAGTAGCGAGTAAAAATACAGCATGATAAAGGACGTTATCATACTTTACTATTCTGTAGGGGACAGCTAAGTATCACTTTGTAAAGTATCTGGCGTAGAACTTTGCATGATATTTGGCGTATTCTTTGAGTATGACTCACCTAGCTGGGCTTCCGGACGAGGCCCGAACGCTCGCCCTTGATCGGTTCCGCCTCCTCCAACCCCATCTGGAGGACGGCCTCTCACTGAAGACCGTCGCGGCGGCGGCCCACATTCCGTTTCGCACCGCACAGCGGTGGGTTTCGCGGTATCGCCAGTTCGGCCTTGCGGCCCTGTCGCGAAAGCAGCGGACAGACACTGGCCAACACCGCGAGATGTCGGCCACGCTCAAGAACGCCATCGAGGGTGTCGCACTCCAGAAACCGCCGCTCCCGATTGCGACGATTTGCCGCCAGGCTCGGCGGATTGCGCAACACTTGGGTGAGGCCCCGCCGAGCTACTGGGTCGTGTATCGCATCGTGTCGGCCTTGCCCGCCGACTTGATGATGCTCGCGCACGAAGGGACGACGGCGTACAGCCAGACGTTCGAGTTGATCCATCGGCGGGAAGCGGATCGGCCAAACGCTATCTGGCAGGCCGACCACACGCCGCTCGACATCCTGTTGGTGCGCCCGGATGGTCACCCCGCCAGGCCGTGGCTCACCACGGTCATCGACGACTACAGCCGCGCCGTGGCGGGCTACTTCCTCTCGTTCGAAGAACCGTCGGCACTGCACACGTCGCTCGCGCTTCGCGAAGCGATTTGGCGCAAGGAAGACCCGCGCTGGAGGGTGTGCGGGATCCCGAATGTCCTCTACACCGACAACGGGAGCGACTTCAGGTCTCGACACCTGGAACAGGTTGGCGCGGATTTGAAAATCCGACTGGTTTTCTCCATCCCAGGCAAGCCGAGAGGTCGTGGGCGGATCGAACGTTTCTTCTGCACGGTGAACGAGATGTTCCTGTGCGAGCTAGAGGGCTACTCGCCAGCGGGCCGCGGGATGCGGGGAACCCCAACGTTGACGATGGCGGCGTTTGAGGCGAAGTTCCGAACGTTCCTCCTGGACATCTACCACCGGCGCGACAATGCCGAAACGAAGACGTCGCCGGTCGCGCGTTGGGAAGCCAACGGCTTTCTTCCGCGCATGCCGGACTCGCTGGAGCAACTGGATCTGCTGCTGATTCAGGTGGCGCAGGCGCGGCACGTGCGGCCCGATGGCATTCACTTCCAGAGGCTCCGCTATCTCTCGACCACGCTGGCGTCCTACGTGGGGGAAACCGTGACCCTCCGGATCGATCCCAGGGACATGGCAGAAATCCGAGTCTTCCACAACAATACCTTCCTGTGTCGCGCCGTGTGTGCGGAGCTGGCGGGTGAGACCGTTCCGCTTCGTGACATTCTCCGCGCTCGAAACCGTCGCCGGCGGGAACTGCGTGGGATGCTTCGAGACCGCGAAACCGCCGTGAACACGCTGCTGGACCTGAAGCGCGGGGCAATCACGACGCACAAGGATGACCCACCAGCCGCAACAGACAACCCGGCACGACGGGCGGTCTCCACCCTCAAGCGATACCGGAATGAATAACCATCACCCGATCGTGGACACCCTCGAACACCGACGCTTTACGGAGTTTTGCGACGCCTGCCGAACGTACAAATACATCGGGCTGTGCTACGGGACACCTGGCGTCGGCAAGACCCTCTCCGCACGAACCTACAGCCAATGGGACGTGGCCCAAGCGACCATGCCCTGGAGCGGAGAGCCGCGTGAGGGCCCGACGTTGGCGACCGTCTTCTACACCCCCTCCGTCGTCAATTCGCCTGGCCGTATCAGCAGCGACATCCGCCGTGCCCGCCACACGCTGACACTCCTCGCCAGACGCCCCGTCCAACTGGAGAAGGAGGCGCGGTTGGAATCGATCCGCCAACGGGATCAGGCGCATCAGGAGACCGTGATAGACCAACACGACTGGCTGCGGGAACCCATCCCGGAACTCGCACCGACCTATGGCGAGGTCGCGCGGGACTACCACACGAAGGAAACACAGATTCCCGATCCCACGTCGCTGATTGTGATCGATGAAGCGGACCGGCTCCGCATGGCGAGTCTGGAACAGGTCCGCGCGATCTTCGACGAAGGACAGATTGGGCTGATTCTCATTGGAATGCCCGGACTGGAGAAACGCTTGGCCCGGTACCCGCAATTCTACTCGCGGATCGGATTCGTCCACGAGTTCCGCCCGTTGGGCGCGACGGAGGTCCGCCGACTCCTGGCCGAGCGATGGGCCCCCGAGGGGGTCCAGCTCCCCGTCCCGCCGTGGGCCGACGAGGTGGTCGCGGCGATCATTCGGATCACGGGCGGCAACTTCCGCTTGCTCAACCGGCTCCTCACACAAATCGCGCGCATTCTTGAACTCAATGCCCTGCCCCGCGTGACTAAGGACGCAGTGGATGCGGCACGAGAGAGCTTGGTGATTGGGCAAGCCTAAGGGTATCTCCGCGTTGGGGACGCACACGCGCAGTGTGACAACGAGTCGGACCCACGTACGTGTCCTGGGTGTGTGGCATTGCAAAAAAGTCTTGCCTGATGATCGGACCTAGCGATAGATGTACGCCATGCGCATCGTCAGCACCAACGCATCACGATCCGGGAGTCGTGGCGTGTGCGCCAAATACTATGCAAAGTTCTACGCCAGATAATTTGCAAAGTGACAAACATGAAACACAGCATACAGCTCGCCATACCAGGAGCCCGAACACTCCCCGTTCTCTTTACACCAACACCCACCGCAACCAAACGGTTCGTCGAATTCTTCACCGCCAACATTCGAAATCCGAATACCCGGAAAGCCTATACCTGGGCGATCTCTGAATTTGCGACCTGGTGCGAACGGCATGGGCTTCTTTCCTTGCAAGGTATTGAGCCGGTGCATGTGGCCACCTATATTGAAACGTTGCAACGCCGGCTGGCCGCCCCATCTGTGAAACAGCATCTCGCCGCGATCCGCATGCTGTTTGATTGGCTCGTGGTCGGCCAGGTTCTCCCCTCCAATCCGGCGAGCTCCGTGCGGGGGCCGAAGTATTCGACGAAGAAAGGCAAGACGCCGGTCCTCATGGCCGACGAAGCCCGGATGTTGATCGAGGCCATTGACGTCAGCACGATCGTCGGCTTGCGTGACCGGGCCTTAATTGGATTGATGGTCTATACGTTCGCGCGGATTGGCGCGGCGCTCGCGATGCAAGTCGAGGATGTGTACATCCAAGGTCGGCGGACCTGGGTGCGCTTGCATGAGAAAGGTGGGAAGCTCCATGCGATGCCCTGCCATCACAATCTTGATGAGTACCTCCATGCCTACCTCAAGACTGCCCAGTTGACCGAGGGCACAAGGCCGCTCTTTCGGACGATGCACGGCCGGACGGGGCAGCTCTCCGACAAACCCATGACACAGGTGGATGCCTACCGCATGATTCGCCGTCGCGCGGTTGCCGCCGGCATTCGCACCAAGATCGGCAATCATTCCTTCCGTGCGACGGGGATTACCGAATATCTCCGCAACGGCGGGAAGCTCGAAATCGCCCAGCAGATGGCGAACCATGAAAGTGCCCGTACGACGGGCCTCTATGATCGACGTACTGATCAGGTCTCGTTGGATGAGGTGGAACGGATTGTGATTTGACGAGCCTGGATTGGAATTCCTGTGGTGTAGACTCTCTTGCGCCCTATCGTCGCGTCCCTTCCGTTCCCTCATCCCGGCCACCCCTGCCTTGACAAAATATAGTGATATCACTATATTTTAGGAATGCCGATGGTTCCACCTCTGAAGCCGGTAGTTTGGGTCGGATCGAGCCGCAAGGACCTCCGCGCATTTCCCGGTGCCGTGCAGGATCTCATGGGATACGCGCTGTTTGTCGCGCAACAAGGGGGGAGACATCGCGAGACCAAGACCTTGACCGGGTTCGGCGGGGCCGGGGTGGTGGAAATCCTCGCGGACCATCGTGGTGACACATTCCGCGCCATCTATACGGTGCGATACCAGGGCACGGTGTATGTGCTGCATGCCTTTCAGAAGAAATCGAGGTCTGGTCGTGCGACGCCGAAGCACGAGATGGACATTATCACACAACGGCTTCGTGCCGCAGAGCACATCGCACAAGGAGCACGGTCATGAGAAAGAAAGGATATGAAATTGGGGGACGGAACGTCTTTGAGGACCTTGGCGTGCCCAATGCGGACGAGCATGTGATCAAAGCGCAACTGGTCTTCAAGATCGAGACGATCATGAAACGACGCCACCTGACCCAGCGAGAGGCGGCCGCCTTGTTTGGCGTACGGCAGCCGGACATCTCGAAGATGCTGCGCGGCGCATTCCGCCAGTTTTCGGTTGAGCGGCTGCTCCGTTTCCTCGTCAAGCTCGATCACGATGTGGAAATTGTCGTGCGCCCTCACCGCGCCAAAACCTACGCGGCGGCCTTCCACGTGTCGTAAGGAAGGGATTGGAACACGCGTCGAGAGCGGTCGTCTAGTCAGATCCATCAATGTCGGCCGATCGTGTGAAAGACCGGCAGGGCAATGAAGCGGCGCAATCCTGACCGCCGGCCGGGCGCATCCGGTGTCGATCGAGGAGGCTGAGCAGGTTGTGATGTGACGGCAGACAACGACGGGAATCATGCGCACGGAGCGTGAGCCATGATGACACCCGTCGGGTGAACGTCCCTTCGACTACGACCCATGGAGGGATATGTGTTCGACGTATTCAATAATTCACGAGCGCCCGCCGGACCGCTTCCGGCTCACGATCAATCACCAGAAGATAGGCGCGTGTCGCTCCGCTAGGGATAGCTCGGCCCTGCTCCCATTGTTGCACGGTCCGAAAGCTGAACCCATACTGCTTGGCAAATTCGCTCTGACTCATCCCGACTTTCTTCCGAATGCGGGCCACATCTATCTCGTGAGGAACATGGACCACGTATGGATGCGTGTGTCCATTGACCCAGTCTAGAGCTTGCTTGGCACTCGCGATCATGCGCCGCCCTGCCGATGGTGTGTGCTTCTTCATCGCGCCCTCTTTCTGCGATACGCTGCCGCCAGAGCTCCCAACGTGGCCTTGAACTCGTTCCGCTCTACCGGGTCAGGTCAACCCGTTCATTCTTCGCAAACACGTTGAGGAGAAACACGGGGATATCTGTTCCACTGAAAAACGTGATCACCCGATATCCTCCTCGTTTTCCTTTCCCTTTTCCTGCAAACCGTACTTTTCTGGCTCCGCCTGTCCCCTGGATTTCGTCTCCGGCTTGGGGATCCTTGGCAAGACACTCAACGATACTCATCCGTTCCTGCTCTGAGAGACCGGCTCGCTTCGCATCGCTCAAATACGCGTCAGTTTCGATGACCGTCTGCACCGAGTAACTATACGTTATTTGTGTATAGCCGTCAATAACCGTCACTTCGCGAGCAACGGTTAACGTGCGCCGATCGTCGGATTACGTACTCGGGCCTTAATTGGGTTGATAGTCCATGCGTTCGCACGGAATCGCGCGAGGCGACCGATGCTCTAGGGAAGAATTCTTGGTGCACATCGTCCAAGTCGGCGCTCGAGGGTTCTCTCTTGAATGAGCCTTGGCAGGCTGCCCGTCGACTTGACCGTAACACTATGGACGACCAGGAGTGGCAATTCCAATCGGAGCCTGTGGAGCGGTCGAGAACGTGGCGGGAGTGGTAGGGAGCAGAACGCCACCGGCTCCAATCGTGAAACCGGATACACTGGTTGACCCTGA
>CXWK01000244.1_pt2 | contig 12655 bp, 10 predicted proteins | sample 590851 | NCBI WGS metagenome assembly CXWK01 (sample SAMEA3498364, study PRJEB10139) | wastewater metagenome | biome: wastewater treatment plant; material: activated sludge | place: Denmark | collected 2014-08-01
CGGAACGCGTTCTTGTTGTAGTAGAGAACCGGCACTGACGACGCGAATGGAATCGCCATCAAAATGTCGTTCACCGTGTAGTGCGCAATCCACGGCGGCAGCAGGTTTGACGTGTCGTAACCCGACGCATCAACACAAGCCTGGACCGGCAGGGCCGAGCGTGTGTCGATGAAGAACTGGGTGGTTGTGTCTTCGGCGATCGCTAACGCAGGTAGTTCCTCGGAGCCGAGTGATGCTCGGAGCTTGTCTTGGAGCTGGTCGTAGGAACCCTGTTCGATGACGGTCAAACGGACCCGGTCCTGGCTCTTGTTGTAGCGATCTGCCTGCTGTTCGAGTGCCGTCTTTGACTGGGCAGCGAGTGCGTGCCACATGGTGAGATCTACGACACCATCAGCATCGTCGAGCGCGTCAACGGCGCATTCGCCTACTTCGATGTCGAGCCCTTCGACCTGCGTGCCGCCGTCCGCCTTGGAATCTGCAGACGAACTGGCGCTTGAATCGGCGGGCTTATCGTCGGAGGAGTTGTCAGAGGAGTCGTCCGATCCGCCACATGCCGCGGCGATCAGCATGAGGACCGTAACGATCACCAACCACCGGTGTCGGGAGGCAAACGGCATTCGGGGTTCCTTTCGGGACTCAGCCTTTGACGGCGCCGGCGGTTAGCCCGCGGACCAACTGACGCTCAAAGAATATGAGCAGCAAAAACAAGGGGATAAAGGCCATTATCACCGCAGCGTAGCCCTGGTTGAGCTGGTCTGGGTTCGACTTCACCAGTGACTGCAAGGCGATCTGGATGGTGCGGTACTGCCGGTCGTCTGCGACAAGTAACGGCCAGAGGTATTGGTTCCACGCCATGAGAAATGAGAACACGCTGAGGGTGGCGAGCATCGGTTTGGCCAAAGGGACGACCACCCTGGTCAGGAACCCGAAATGGCCGTACCCGTCGAGAGCTGCAGCGTCACGCAGGTCGCCAGGGATCGCCAGGAACGCCTGCCGTAACAAAAAGGTTCCGAAGCCGAACGCCAGGAACGGCACGATCAGCCCTTGGTAGGAGTTCTTCCATCCGAGGTCGAGGATGATCTGGAAGTTCTGGGTGAAGATCACCTCAACCGGCACCATCATGGTTGCCAAGAACAGTGCAAAAATCACCCGCTTCAACGGGAACCGCAGGAAGGCAAACGCGTAGGCGGCCAAAACCGACGTGATTAATTGCCCGCTCATGATCGCCAACGACATGACGATCGAGTTGATGAAGTATCTACCGAGGTCGCCGTTGGTGAACGCGTCTGGGTAGACACGCCAGTTGAAGTCGCGGAGCAGGACTGGCGGGTCGGTCAAGATCTTTGCGGGGTGGTCGACGAGTGAGAAAACGACGGCGATATAGAGAGGAAACAACAGCAAGATTGCCATGAACGCGAGCACTAGGTATGTAGCTATTCGGCCGACTCGATCACGACCAGATGGGACGGCTTGGACCGGCTTGTCATGGTCGATAGAGGACGAACGAGGCGGTGCACCCTCGGGAGCTGCGACGGAGCCCCGCGTATCAATCGCCATAGTGCACCCGCCTGTTGAGGGCAGCGAACTGAACGAACGTCAGGAGCACCAAACCGCCAAACAAGATGATCGACTTGACCGCCGCTCCGCCGGGATCACTACCTCGTTCAGTGAAGATGTCATAGACGATGACTCGCGTCGCGTTTTGCGGTCCTCCCTGGGTGAGGATGTCGATCTGGCCAAAGGTCTGGAACGACACGATGGTCAGGATCACCACTGCAAACATCAATGTCGGCGAGATCGTCGGGATGATGACGTGGCGCAGCCGCCGGAATGCACCGGCGCCGTCGATCTTTGCGGCCTCGATCAAGTCGTCCGGGACGGATTGCAGCCCCGCCAGAATGATGATGAAGGTGATCCCCAAGTTCTGCCAGATGTTGGTCAGGGCGATCGACATAAGGGCCGGGGTGCGATGCTGCAGCCAGTCGACCTTCAGCACACCACCCTGCGGATTCAGCAAGATCAGAAAGACCAGCGACGCGACAGCCACCGATGTGGCTACCGGCGTCGAGAAGACGATCCTGAACACGGCTATTCCCCGGAGCGGCTGATTCACCAACCAAGCCAACAGCAGACCGAGCACCAGCGCGGGGATGACCGTCATCACCGAGAGCAGCACAGTTCGCCCGATGGTCGCATGGAACTCCGAGTCACCGAGAACGTCAGTCCATTGGTCCCATCCGATCCAGCGTTGAGGGGCGTCCGGGTACAGACCGGGTTGGTAAAAGGTCTGACGCGCCGTCCGATACAGCGGGTAAAAGACGAACACGGCAAAAATCAGGAACGACGGGGCGAGAAAGCCGTAGGCCCACAACGCCTCGGTGAGTCGGGCACGTCGGGACCGGAAATAGGTACCTGCGCCTTCGTCTACCGACAGCCGAGCCTGTGTGAGAGTCACGGCGCCGCCTTTTCGGGTATCCGCTCCTCGGTTGTCACGTCAAAAAGGTGAACATGTCCTGGGGCGATCCCGAAATGGACGGTTGCCCCGGGCGAAGGCAGTGCGGTGTTCTGGTTGGTGACGCGTGCTGTCAATTGTTCGCCAGCGCACTGGGCCACGATGTGGCTCTCATGGCCAAGCGATTCAACCGCAAGCACGGTTGCAGGTAGGCCATCGTCGCCCAGAACCAAATGTTCGGGCCGTACTCCGACGAGCACCCCTCCCGTGGCGAGTTGTGGCGACGTACCAAATTGTTTGGAGACGTCCAGTTCACAACCCTCGACCACAATCCGCACCGAGCCGTCGCCAACGACCGCGGCACCTTCGAAGAGGTTCATCGGCGGGCTCCCGATGAACCGGGCGACGAATGCATTGGCTGGGCGGTCATAAACGGCGCTGGGCGAATCGACCTGCTGAAGGCGACCTTGATTCAGGATCGCGATTCGGTCGGCCATCGTCATGGCTTCGACCTGGTCGTGGGTGACGTAGAGGAAGGTGGTGCCGAGCTGTTCGTGGAGTTGGACGAGTTGGATCCGGGTTTGGACGCGGAGCTTGGCGTCGAGGTTGGACAGCGGTTCGTCCATCAGAAACGCCTGGGGCCTACGAACAATCGCGCGAGCTGCGGCCACACGTTGGCGCTGCCCGCCGCTCAGTTGCCCAGGCTTTCGATCGAGCAGTTCGGTGATGCCGAGGATCTCCGCTGCCTCGGCGACTCGCTCTGCGCGCAGTGACCGTTCCACCTTGCGTGCCCTCAAAGGAAACTCGATGTTGTCCTTGACGGTCATGTGTGGATACAGGGCATAGGACTGGAACACCATCGCGATGTCCCGGTCCTTTGGCGGGACCTCGTTGACCACCTTCTCGCCCAGCAAGATGCGCCCGGAGGTGAGCTCGTCGAGGCCGGCGACCATCCGAAGGGCCGTCGACTTTCCGCAACCGGACGGCCCAAGGAGGACCATGAATTCGCCGTCGGCTACGGACAGAGACAGGTCATCGACAGCGACAACATCGCCGTAGGTTTTCCTGACCACGTCAAAGGTCACGCTGCTCATCCGCCGCCTCTCCGTCGCGCACCCACACCTTGGCGTTCTACGAGTCGCTGTTGGCAACTACTGCCAGCAGGTGAGTCCGTGCGTTGCGGATTCTAGGGCGCTGAGCATGGGTGGTCACGCGGCCGACCGGCCCGCCATCGGTGAATTCTTGGCGTCGGGCCGGACGCGCCGAGGCCCGTCACCACAGCAAAGTGACGGGCCTCGAACTTGGGTGATCACCAGCCTCTTGAGAATCTGAGGTTCGACGCGTACGAATCGTGCTCGAAGACCTCGTCACTCTCCGGCCGTTGGCGGGCGGCCGATCAGTACCTAGCTGGTGGCGTTGATCGTTTCCTCGGGGCGAGGATGCTTGCGCGGGCGCCCACGGGGGCGCTTGCGAGCGATGATTTTCCCGTTGACGATGATCTGACCGCCCCAAACTCCCCAGGGTTCGCTGCGTGCGAGGGCGGCGTTCAGGCATGGTTCAGTGACGGGGCATTCGGCACACACGGCCTTCGCCATTGCGATGTCTTCCAAGCGGTCCGAGAAAAAAAGCTCTGTCATTGAGCCGGAGGTATCAGCGCAAACTGCGAAATCCATCCAGGCTGGGCGCTTCTCGGCTAGCCGTATCGTCTTTGTCCGTGCCATCAGTGGTGTTCCCGTGTGTCCGAAGCATGAGCTGCTTCACGTCAATCAGTGCCGACGTTGGCCCCAGGGCTCAACCGTCAAGTGATTTATCGGCCGATACGAGCGTGAATCTTGAGCGGCAGGTCCACAACATTTGGCGAATGTTGAAATTGGTGTTCGCATCGAGAAACACGAGCGTTTGGCAGCTTGACGCTGAGTGAAGAACCATCACGCTGCGTAGAGACGAAGGTAGCGCAGAGAAGTCGCGAAGTTACAATGCGTGGGCAATAAATGAGGCTGACCAGGCAATACGCGACACATTTAGCTCAATGTTGCACATGTGGTTCAAAGAGAACAGTGTTCACGACGCGCAATGTGGTGAACGGCACCGTTCGTGGACGCGCAAAGGAGACGCACCCAGGCGCCTAAAGGACGCGCAAAAAAACCGCGCAGAAGCTGAGGGAAAGCTGGCTCTGGGCCTAGCCGTCAGCGAGTTTGGGAGACTCCTCCGGCGAGGCCTTGGCGCGGGACGCACCCCGTGTTCGTGTTGACGCGCTGTCCGCCGTCTTGGAACTGGCTGTGGCGCGAGCGCCGCGACCAGACGCCCTGCTTGGCGTGGCCGAAGTGGCATCCGAAGAAGTCGGTTTCTTTGCCGTACCGGAAGGTTTGGCGGTCGGTTGCTTCTTGGCAGCGGCGGTTGTCCGAGCTGTCGGTGTTGTCTTTCGCGTTGGTTTCTTCGCCGAAGTGGTCGGCTTTGTCGCGGCTGACTTTGCTGCTGGGGTCTTCTTTGCCGGCGACTTTGCCGGGGACGCCGCCTTTGCCGGCGACTTTGCCGGGGACGCCGCCTTTGCTGGGGACGCCGCCTTCCGGTTTACAGGACCCCCCGATACCCGTGCTGCCTTGGCGAGAGCAGCGTCATCCACCGAGGTGACACCTTCGTGAACCAGGTCGGGGATCTCAATCGACGTCATACCCATCACATCTGGACGGCTCGCGACGGCCGAATTGCGCTTGCGTTGGGCAGGTCGACCCGGTGCCGAAGCCTCCGCAGCTATCCGCAGTTCCTCCAACTCCATCGTCATACCTTGCGCAAGCACGTGGAGGTCGGGGGTCAGTTCGCGGCAACCCACGATGCCGAAGTCCATTCGGTCTTGGTAGGACATCACCGTGATGTTCAAGCCCGCGCCCTCAGCAATGGGCCCAAGTGGGAAGAGCGCCTCGATCGGCATACCCGCCATGAACAGGCGGAACGGGGGGCCTGGCACGTTGGAGATAGTGACGTTGTAGAGGGGGCGGTGGCGGTTGGCCAGACCGAGCGACGTGTACAGACGGGCTGCGCGCGCAAACACCGCTGGCGAAGCTGACTGCGCCCAATCCATCAAGAAGTTCGCACCAACGGCCTGATGCTGCTCTTTGGCGACCGCCATGTGCTCGTTGACCGCCATCAGGCGTTCAACCGGGTCAGCGATATCGGTCGCCAGCGATGTGAACATCGCCGAAATCCTGTTGCCGAGCGCCCCCGACTCGTCGGAGCCTCGAACGGAAATGGGCACCGAGGCGACCAGCGGTCGTTCGGGGATCTCGTCGATGTGCCGCAGGTAGTGGCGCAATCCGCCAGCACATACGGACATCACCACATCGTTCACCGTCGTTCCGAAGGTCGACTTGATGAACTTCACTGTGTCGAGCGGCATCTGCATGTACTCGAAATGCCGGTGAGGGGTCAGCGAGGCGTTGAACGGGGTACGCGGCGCCTGAAACAAGGGCGGTGGCCCAACGCCATCGCCGTTGTCGTGTTGCATGGCCCTCAAGCTGGTGACCGTGGTTCGCGCGATCTTGGCGAGTCGCCACGGCTGTTGGACGAACGCGCCCAAGGAACGGAGCGTCAACACCGTCTCTGACGGTGGGTGCTCTGGACGCCAATCGTCGTCGGCTTTGGTCGGCGGGTTTGCCGGCGACGGTTCAATGTCGAGCATGTGGACCATCAGCTCGGCTCCCGACACACCGTCGATCGCTGCGTGATGCACCTTGGAGATCAGTGCGCAACGATCGCCTTTGACACCTTCGACAAACCACATTTCCCAGAGCGGCCGGCTGCGGTCTAGTGGACGGCCGAACAGCCGAGCGGCGAGGGCTGCGAGTTCCTTGTGCCCACCGGGGGACGGCAGCGCGACATGACGAAGATGTGCGTCGAGGTGGAAATCCCGGTCGTCGATCCAAACAGGGTGGTCAAGGTTGAGCGGGATGTCCATCAGTCGTCGACGGAAGGGGGGCACCAGATGGATCCGCTCTTCGATCATCTCTCGGATGGCGGCGAAGGCTTCCTTGCCGGACAGCTCACCTGGGTCGAGGATGAGCACCGACGAGACGTGCATGTGGTTCGTCGGTGTTTCGAGGACTGCGAACGCGGAATCTATGCCGGTGAGTCGCTGCATGATGTTGTGGCCTTTCGCTTTCGCCAGAGGCCAAGGTTAGCGATGTGACGCCAACTGTGTATTCGCCTTGCCGTTTGCCCAAGCGATCNNCGTGGCGACTTCGAGGATCCGGCGTCTGCCTGTGGCTCCCATTTGAAGGAAACGATGACGCCAACGAGGCCGATCACGCCCCAGATGGCAAGGGCCCCGAGATGGCCCCACTGGATTCCGGGAGCGGCCGTTTGGGAGAGGTAGGTCGGCACTAAGGCCTCCACTAAGTGGCGGAGCGGAAACAGTGAAGCGAACCACCCGACCACACGGGGAACGTCGTCGACCGGCATGAAGGCGGTCGTCAGCATCACCAACGTTGTTGCGTTGGTGAGTGGGGGCGCCGCCGTCTCTGACGGGATCCAGGCGGTCTGGGCGACTCCGAGCGCCGCGAACGCTGCGGCACCGACAGCGATCGTCAAGATGCCAGCGGGGATCAATCGCCATTCGATGTCGACGCTAAAGAACAGCGCACCGACGATGAGCATTACGAAGCACAAGGCGTAGGCGACGACGAGTGAACTCCCGACATGACCTGCAACGTAGGCCCACTTAGGGAGTGGCGTTCCTTGGACGCGTCGGAGAATGCCCCGTTCACGAGTGACGGTGACCCGCATTGCAAGGGCGGTCAACGTTGCCCCCATGACGGCGAATGCGATGAAGGCGGGTGTGGCGCGCTGCTGGTAACGGGACGGCTCAAACTCTTCTAAGAAGTTCTTTCCACCGGGTTCGAAGACCAGCACCCCGATGAAGATCACCATCGGAAACACGACGGTAAAGAAGGCGGCTGCCGGGTTCCGCATGAAGATGCGGAGCTGGTAGCGGGCCTGGTTGACGATGAGGTGCGGAACCGACGGCCATTTTCCGGACGGCTCAACCGCTGGAGCGGGAGCTTGGCTTCCGGAAGGCGGCTGACGGCTGGCGGTACTCGCCGCAGCGGTCGCAGAACGGGAGGATCTGCCGTCTGGGGAGTCCGCTTGGTCGGTGGTCGTCAACTCGGGGCCCCCTCGGATGCGAACACGTCCGATGACGAGCCGACTAGGTCAAGGTAGATCTCTTCGAGGCTCGGCCGGCGCACCACAAGATCTGCCAGCTCAACGCCCGCATTCAACGCCCAGGTGGTGAGGGCGTGCAGCGTGGCTGTCGTCTCGCCAGTCTCGATCCGCCACGAACCGTCCGTCGTCCTGGTCACTCCGAAGCCGTCGGGCGGCGTCACACCGCTTCCGAGCCGGAAGGTGATGCGGACGCGGTTGGTGTGCGGGCCAACGAGCTGGGAAGGCGTTCCTTCGGCAAGCACCCTGCCGTCTGTGATGACGACGATCCGGTCGGCCAGAAACTCGGCTTCGTCCATGTAGTGGGTGGTGAGCAGAACCGTTTTCCCAAGCGCACCGAGGTCGCTGATGAGCTGCCAAGCCTGGCGTCGTGCACTGGGGTCAAAGCCGGTGGTGGGTTCGTCAAGAAAAAGCAGGTCAGGATTGCCAACCAGTGCCAAAGCGAGATCGAGGCGCCGCTGCTGCCCGCCGGAAAGACGACCCGAGCGGCGATCGGCAACCGAGGTCAAACCAACCAGCTCAAGCACTTCATCGACNNGGATCGGGATACCAAGACCCGAACATGGCAATGCACTCGCGGGGCGTCAACTCGGGATCGGTACGGGACTCTTGCAGAACGATTCCCATACGGGCTCGCATGCGGCGATCGCGAACGGCGGGATCAAACCCGAGCACCTTGACGGTGCCACCCGTGGCTTTTCGGTGTCCTTCGAGGATCTCGATCGTGGTCGTCTTGCCGGCGCCGTTGGGGCCAAGAAGGGCGAGCACCTCCCCGCGCTCGACAGAGAAACTGACGTCGTGGAGAGCGGTTACGTCTCCATAGGACTTTGAAATGTTGTGGGTTTCGATTGCGGGCACTGACATCATCGCCTCACGTCACCGGAGAACCCAGACAGTCCCAGACCTAGGGCAGCTGCGGCTAATCCGGCGGCCGCCAACATCCAACTTTGCGCCACCAGCGAGGAGAACAACACATCCCATCCAGCGTGGGCGGCGTCGCGGTACTGCTCGACGGCAATCGAATCGATGCTGGCCGACCGGACGATGCTTAACGCCACCAGGGTCAGAATGCCGCTGATCACGGCGCTCAAGCCGAAAGCCACCAGGATCCTGGTTGGACGTTTGGCCAGGATGCCCGCGATGAGGAAACTCGCCAAACTGACCAGGATCGATCCGGCCGCGGCAGGCCCGGCGATGTTGTCGAGCTTCCAGATGGGGGGGATCTGGTCCCGATCAGCAAGGGTCAGCACGCCAACCGTCCCCGGGTCGGGCAGCATGTCAGCGGCCTCGGGTGACAGCGCACGGATCCGGTCAAAAGTGCTGTTGACCTCGGGTGCAAGGTTCAAGACCAACTGGGCAAGGTCGTCGTCCATCATCGTGTTGTACGACACTTCGACCGCTGCCCGGAACGTGGAGGTAAACGCCGGGGACTCCACGATCTCTTCGGTCGCCGACTCGATCTGGTCGCCGTAGCGCTCAAGAACGGGTCGATCGGTGATGACCTGCTGGGTCAGGGCATAGGCCAACCCGTCCGCAACGGGCTGACGCTCGAGCATCTCGGTGGCGAGGTCACCGACCTTGTCGGCGTTCGAAAAGTCGTTGTTCAGCCAAAAGAGCGGGCCTGCCGCAAACATGGCAGCAAAACCGAGGAGCACAAATAGGCCGACAAGGACGCGTCGAAGCATGGCTGCAGTTTTGTCGGCCAAACGTTCTCAGACGAGTCAGGCGACAACCGTTCGCATGTCTGAGCCGCCCCAATACGCCTTCATCGACGTCAAGAGTCCATCGTCGCCGACGGTGAAGACGTCGATAGGCGACAGTTCGATCGTCATATCGCCGATCTTGCTGACAACGGTGAACATGAAGGCGATGGCTGACCCGCTGACCCGAATGGAGGATTCATCCACAGCCATTTCGAGGGAATCAGCCATCGCTAGCGATCCATCGAAAAACGCTCCAATCGCCTCTTTGCCGCCGTGCACAGGAGTGCCCACGGGATCTTCGACGGTCGCATTGTCGGCAAACAATGCGAGGTAGGCCTCACGGTTCCGGTTGTTCCAGGCTCCGATGTAGCCGTTGACGAGGGCGACTGCCTGTTCGTGATCTAGTGGCATGGTCTATCACTTGCGCGACGAGGTCGTGGTGACGACGGATTGGAAGGTGCACCAATGTTGCAGGGTACGCCGGTCATGGCCAGACGGGTATCGCCCCGGCACTGTCGACTACCCGCCCGTGTGTCACTGTCGTACCCGGCGTGTAGACCGATGTGCCGGCGAGTTAGACCAATGTGATGGTGAAGGCGGCTGACGAGGATATGAACGGAATTCGATGCGGGCACTGCGCGGGGACCCACGCGTCTGTCTCTGAGATCCGCAACTGTTCAGCCGAGCGTCCCGCCTCCTTCGACGAGGGAGACTTCGACGATGGCGCCGCGTTCGAACTTCAGACAAGGTCGGTCGAACCGGCAACTGCACCTAGCGCTACGGCACCCCTAGGGTCGGGCATCGACGAGCTCACCGCGGGTGAGTTTGACCGCTCGAACAACGGCTCGACATCCAGCTCGGCCAGCGCAATTTCGGGACCGACCCAGGTGTACCTCGCGGCATGCGAAGCCGATGACCCGGGGCGCTGGGCCGGTGAGGACCGTCTTGGTCGTGGGCTCCTGATCGGACCAGGTCAAGACATAGCGACGCCCTGGGCGTCAGCACCGATCATCGACCTGCCCGCCGAAGATTCTCAGGGTTTAGCGCGGGCGCTTGCCGAGCTTCAGATGGCGTGGTGCGAGCGGGAACGTGTGGTGGTGCGCTTAGAGGACGACTACTCACCAACCCGCGGTCGGGTTCTGGCCGTCGAACCGTGGACGATCGCCCCAACCTTCACTTTTGTCGAAGATCAACTCGAGTTTCTGTTGGCAGCGAACCTGGTCGACGCCAGAAGCGGCCGTTTTACTTGGCGCTGGGCAGCCGTCGCGCTCCAACTCGGAGCGACCCTTCCCGTTGCAACCGACGGGGGCGGGGGTCAAGACGGCAGCGGCGATGTCATCGTCCCGGGCGTCGGTCCTGTCTGGTGCGATGGGGGGCCGTTCGCCCCGGACATCGTCGACACCCTTCCAGTGCTCGGATGGCAAAACTTAGAGCGGGGGATTCTCCAGACCTGGGGTGGCGTGGCAAGGCGCACAACGGGCGTCGCGTCGCTCCACACGGGGCCGACGGGATCACTTGCGCCCGATCAGCTCCAGGCGGTCACCCACACCGGGGGTGCAACTCGCATTGTGGCGCCGGCGGGGTCGGGCAAAACGAGGGTTCTCACCGAACGCCTGCGCCACCTCAGCCAGACATGGGGGTATCCGTCAGATTCGTTAACGGTGGTTGCCTTCAACCGTCGGGCGCGCGACGAACTGGTCGACCGCACCAGCGACCTGCGACGGGCACATATCCGAACGCTCAACAGTCTTGGCCTCGCAATCGTCTCGGGCGATCGCCCGTTTGACGTTGAACCGAGACCGCCTCGTCCGCGCATGTTCAACGAGCGGGATCAGCGAGCGCTCCTTGACGAACTCGTGGGTTTCAAGCGGTCACTCAGCCAAGATCCAGCAGCACCTTGGTTGGAGGCCCTTCGGGCGGTGCGACTTGGGCTCCTTGATCCCGAAGTCGTTCAAGAGGATTTCGGCGGCGACGTCGACGGACTGCCGGAGGTGTTCCCGCGCTACCGCGAACGCCTCAAGTCGATGAACGCCCTCGACTTTGACGAGCAGATCTATCGGGCGATCGAGATATTGGTGACCGATCCTGCCCGTCGTGCTCGAGTTCAACAAGCGATGCGTATGGTCTTGGTCGATGAGTTTCAAGACTTGACGCCCGCTCACGTGCTCATGGTCCGGTTGTGCGCGGCACCGAGTTTCGACGTCTTTGGCGTCGGGGACGACGACCAAACCATTTACGGTTACAACGGTGCCGATCCCAAGTGGTTGATCGATTTTGGCCGGGTCGCGCCTGGCGCCGCATCAAAGGCTTTGACCATCAACTACAGATGTCCCGTCGGCGTTGTCGAGGCGGCGCGGCACCTGTTGTCGTACAACGACCGCCGAGTCGACAAGACCATCGAACCGAAGCCTGACCGGCAAGCGAGCGGCGCTGATGTGACGATCGTCCAGGTTGCCGACCCCACCACCGCAACCGCCGACGTGGTGGCAAGTCAGCTGGGGCTATCCAGCGCGACGCCCTGGGTGACCAGCCGGGCAGTTGCGGGCGGATTGGGTCCGGCGTCGCTCGACGGTTCGCCGATCGTCCCCAGCGATATTGCCATTCTGACCAGGGTCAACGTCACCCTTGCTGCTGTACAGGTGGCGTTGTCTCTCCGGGGCGTGCCGGTAGTCAACACCGTGGATTCCGGTGTCCTCAACCGAACCGGCCTTCGAGCAGCTCTCGCTTGGTTGCGCCTCGGCCTCCGTCCCGATCAGCTTGAGGCCAGGCTGATCGCGGACGCTGCGCGCAGACCGTCCCGTGCGTTGTCCCCCAAGGTCGTCGAGTGGATGGGTGAACAGCGGAACCTCTCCGGCCTGCGTCGGCTCGCGGGTCGGCTCGATGATCGAGCTGCGGACAAGGTCAAGAAGTTCTGCACCGACCTTGAGGGTTTGACCGAGGTGTGCCGAGCTGGTTCGGCCTCACGTGCCATCGAGTACATCCGCCAAGACATAGGTCTGGGCAGTGCGCTAACCAGCCTGGACCTCAGCAGGCGTGCGGTTGAGCGTGCCAGTCACGCCGATGATCTGGATGCTCTGCTAGCCCTCGCCAAGCTGCACGAAGATCCCGACGACTTCGCTGTTTGGCTCAAATCGGCGTTGGACGCGCCCGGTGTTGCCGATGGCGAAGGGGTCGTGCTCTCGACCGTGCACAAGGTCAAAGGTCAACAGTGGCGCAGAGTCGTTGTGCATGGCGTCGACATCGGCCGTTTTCCGCATGCGCTCGCTGAAGATATCGAAGAGGAGCG
>CXWK01000562.1_pt3 | contig 12654 bp, 9 predicted proteins | sample 590851 | NCBI WGS metagenome assembly CXWK01 (sample SAMEA3498364, study PRJEB10139) | wastewater metagenome | biome: wastewater treatment plant; material: activated sludge | place: Denmark | collected 2014-08-01
TGGAGAACCTGCTGGCCACGGCGGCGCGGGTGACGGTGCAGGACCAGTACCCCGTGTCGCGCCACGAGCAGATCAAGGTGCGCCTCGACCGCGTGGCCCCGGAGCCGGTGGAGCAGTCGGAGTTGCACCTGCTGAAGTGGCAACTCGACCTGGCCGCGGCCGAGAAGAAGACGATTCGCTACGAGTATCAAGTCGAGCACCCCCGCGCCCTGCAAGTCGTCGGCCTGCTCGACTGATCCGCTCCCCTCGCCCCCTGGGAGAGGGTTAGGGAGAGGGTCTTGTCCCCTCGCCCCCTGGGAGAGGGTTAGGGAGAGGGTCTTGTCCCCTCGCCCCTTGGGAGAGGGTTAGGGAGAGGGTTCTTTTCCCTCTTCCCCATTCGACAGATACATATAGAGGGTCTATGCCCACAGCAACCAGAATCCACGACACCGCCCCGCCCCGCGAACGGGCCTTCATGGTCGGCACCGAGTTGACCGACAGCGATTCGCTTTTGACCGTCGAAGAGAGCCTCAACGAACTGGCCCGGCTGGCCGACACGGCCGGCATCGCCGTCGTCGGCCAGACATCGCAGCGCTTCGACAAGCCCAATAGCGCCACCTTCATCGGTGGCGGCAAGGTCGAAGAGGTCAAACTGCTCATCGACGAGCTGGACGCCGACATGGTTATCTTCGACGATGAGCTACTGCCCCGCCACCAGCGCGAACTGGAGGAGGCGTTCGGCGAGGAGGTGAAGGTCATCGACCGCACGGCGCTCATCCTCGACATCTTCGCCCAACACGCCCGGACGCGGGAGGGCAAGTTGCAGGTCGAACTGGCCCAACTGGAGTACCGGCTGCCGCGATTGACGCGCATGTGGACCCACCTGGCGCGGCAGGCGGGCGGTCGGGCCGGCGGCGCGACGGGTGGCGTGGGTCTGCGCGGCCCCGGCGAGACGCAGTTGGAGACCGACCGGCGTTTGATCGGCCGCCGCATCAGCCTCATCCGCGAGGAGCTGGACTCGGTGCGCGCCCACCGCGAGCGCCACCGCTCCAAGCGCCAGCAGACGGAGTTGCAGGTCGTGGCCATCGTCGGCTATACCAACGCCGGCAAGTCGACGCTGCTCAACCGGCTGAGCGGGGCCGATATCTACGCCGCCGACCAGCTCTTTGCCACCCTCGACCCGACGACGCGCAAGGTCAACATGCCCGGCGGGCGCGAACTGCTCTTCACCGACACTGTCGGCTTCATCCAGAAGCTGCCGACGCAGATCGTCGCCGCCTTCCGCGCCACGCTGGAGGAGATCGGCGAGGCCGACATCCTGCTCCACGTCGTGGACGTGACCCACCCCAATGTGCTGGAGCAGATGGAGGCGGTCGAAGACACGCTGGCCGAACTGGAGGTTGACCATCTGCCGATGGTTGTGGCTCTGAACAAGGCCGACGCCCTGCAAGATCGGTCGGTACTGGACGATCTGCATCTGCCCGTTCCCGCGGCGGTCGTCTCCGCCCGCACCGGCAAGGGAATTGAGGAGCTATTGACGCTCATCGAGGCGACGATGGTCGGGCTGTTGCAGCCCGTCCGCGTCCACATCCCGTATGATCGCGGCGACCTGCTGTCGCTGTTCTACGAGCGCGGCCAGGTGGACGGCGAGCAGCACACCGACTCCGGCGTGACCCTCCACGGCCGTCTGCCCGCCCGGCTGCTGCCGACCTTTGAGCCGTATACCCACCACTGAGCCAATGACAATGAGCCACAGTTAATGACCAATATCACCGAATTAGCCCAACAACCGGCCGTCCGTGCCGCGCTGGCCGACTATCACGCGCGGCTGGACGACATCCTGGCCCAGATCGTCGCCATTCAGCAAGTGCCGGCGCCAACCTTCGACGAGGCACGCCGGGCGGAGTACATGGCCGCGCAGTTCCGCGCCGCCGGCGTGGCCGAAGTCAGTCGCGACGGTCTGCACAACGTCTTCGCCCGGCTGCCGGGGCGCGACGCCAGCCGGCCGCCGCTGGTCGTCTCGGCCCATCTGGACACCGTCTTCCCGGAGGCGACCGACCTGACGACGCGGCGCGACGGGGCGCGGCTCTATGGGCCGGGCATCGGCGACAACTCGACCGGGCTGGGCGGGCTGCTTGTCCTGGCTCAGACCCTGGTCAAGCGCCGGTTGCCCCATGCCGCCGACCTCTACATAGTGGCCAACGTCGGTGAGGAGGGGTTGGGCGACCTGCGCGGGATGCGCGCCGTCGTCGAGCGCTTCGGCGGGCGGGCGGTCTACGTCGTCGTCGAGGGCGGCCTCTTCGGCCAGTTGACCCATCAGGCCATCGGCGTGCGCCGCTACCGCGTCGAAGTGACCGCCCCCGGCGGCCACTCCTGGGGCGGCTTCGGCGCGGCCAGCGCCATTCACGTGCTGGGCCACCTCATTGCCGCCATCGACGGCCTGGAAGTGCCGGCCACGCCCAAGACGACCTACAACGTCGGCATCATCGAGGGCGGCACGTCGATCAACACCATCGCCAACGCCGCCCGGCTGTGGCTTGACCTGCGCTCGGAAGCGCCGGACGAGTTGGAGCGGCTGGTGGGCCAAGTGCAGGGCATCTTGCAGGCTATCAACGAGGAGCATGAGGCGGCCGACGACGGTGTGCGCCTCGTCGCTGAAGTGGTGGGCAACCGCCCGGCCGGGGCTGTCGCCCGCGACACGCCCATCGTCGTCCACGCCGACGCGGCGTTGCGGGCCGTCGGCTGCCCCGACGTGCACTACATCGTCAGCAGCACCGACGCCAACGTGCCCCTCAGCCGCGGCTATGAGGCCGTCTGCCTGGGCCTGACCCACTCCGGCAACTCCCACCGGCCGGACGAGTACATTGACATAACGCACCTACCCGATGGGTTGGGGCAGTTGTTGCTGGTGGCGTTGGCCGCCGCCGGCTGACCGGTGCGTCGCACTTTCTTGAGTGCGACGCACCTTCCGGGAGGCAAGCGACGCGGAGATGTGCGACGCACGCAGACCGGTGCGACGCACCTTCCGGGAGGCAAGCGACGCAGCGACGTGCGACGCACTCAAGAAAGTGCGACGCACGCAGACCGGTGCGNNGCGACGCACGGAGGACATAAGAGGGGGCAAACATGGACTACGAATTGACATCCGAACAGCGCGAACTGCGCGAGGTCGTCCACGGCTTTGTGGCCCGCGAGCTTCGGCCGCAGGCCCGCCACACCGACGAGACGGGCGAATTCAACTGGCCGGCGGTGCGCAAGATGGGGCCGCTGGGGTTGCTGGGGCTGGAAGTGCCGGAAGAGTACGGCGGCGCGGCCCTCGACGCCGTCAGCGTGGCCATCGTCATCGAGGAGTTGGGCTGGGGCTGCGGCTCCACGGCCCTGGCCATCGCCGCCCACAACGGCCTGGGCCTTGGCCCCATCGTGGCTTATGGCACCGAGGCGCAGAAGCGCGAGTGGCTGCCGCGGCTGACCAGCGGCCAGGGCCGGCTGGCCTGCCTCAGCCTGACTGAGCCGGGGGCGGGGTCGGACCTGAAGGGCGGCGTACGCACCAAGGCCACGCCCGAAGGCGACTCGTGGATCATCGACGGCAGCAAGATGTGGATGACCAACGCCTCCATCTCCGATCTGATGGTCGTCCTTTGCCGCACCGGCAACAGTGGCAACGGTGCGCTGAGCCACGTCCTCGTCCCGTCGGACACGCCCGGCATCACCATCGGCCCGCCGGAGAAGAAGATGGGGCTGCACGGCTCGCCGACCCACGCCGTAACCTTCGACGAGGTGCGCGTGCCGCGCGAGAACCTGCTGGGCGCGGAGGGGCGCGGGCTGGCGCAGACATTGGCCACGCTCGACAGCGGCCGGGTGGGCATCGGTGCGCTGGCCCTCGGTTTGGCCCAGGCGGCGTTCGAGGAGGCGCTGAAGTACGCCCAGGAGCGCCACGCCTTCGGCGAGCCAATCGCCAACTTCCAGGCTATCCAGTGGATGCTGGCCGACGCGGCGACGGAGATCGAGGCGGCGCGGCTGATGGTGCACAAGGCGGCGTGGCTGAAGGGGCTGGGGCGACCGTATAGCCAGATGGCCTCAATGGCCAAGCTGTTCGCCACCGAAGTCAGCGAGCGCGTCTGCCGCAATGCCATCCAGATTCACGGTGGCTACGGCTACAGCAGCGAGTTCGAGGTCGAGCGCCTGTACCGCGACACGCGCCTGATGACCATCGGCGAGGGGACGAGCGAGATACAACGGCTGGTCATTGCCCGGCACCTTCTTGCATAGGGATTAGGGATTAGGGATTAGGGAAGAACGTTCTTCCCTAATCCCTAATCCCTAACCCCTAATCCCTTGTTCAGGGCATCGTGCGCGGGCGCGGGAACGGCGTCGGCAGGTTGTCGAGCTGTTCGGGGCGGAGCAGAGTCGGCGGGTTGGGGCGGAACAGTCCGGCGTCGATTTCGCCAATGCCCGGATCGTAGACGAAGTAGTGGCTGACAGCGTAGTCGGCCAGTGGGGCGATGAGGCGTTGGGCCTCATTGGCAATGCCGCCGAACTGTGGCCCCAGATACCAGATCGATGCCCCCTTGACCGTCGGGTAGGCGGCATAGAGCCACGAAGCCCAGGCGATGTCCTCCAGAGCCTCGTCCGGCTCCGGCACACTGTCGTACTCCCAGCCCCACTCGGTTATGAGCACCGTCGGCCGCGGAATGCCGTACTTATCGCAAACCTCGAACAAGGCCTGGAAGCGGCCCACTAAATAGGGATAGCCATTGCCGATGTACTCATTGATCAGGCTGTACTCGTGGATGGCCACAGCGACTTCGTCGGGGTGCTCTCCGGCGTAGCGCAGGAACTCCAGCATCGCCGGATGCTCCCAGTCTTCCGGTTCCGGGACACCGGTTGACCAACTCAGCCCGGCGTAACGATAGCCCTCGGCCACGGCCAGTTTGGCCGTCGCCAGCGAGAAGCGTCCCAGGCGTTCGATTTGCAGGTTGCCGTCGTCGCCATAGCGGCCCGGCTCGTTGAGCGTCTCGAACCAGACGTACTTTTTGTCCAGTTCGCGGGGGATGCTGTCGCGGTTGAGTTGCCAGCTGACGGCCGCCGCCTCTTCGGGCGACAACGCCCGGTTGTAGAACGGTGCTTCATAGCGGGCGTCGGTCAGGCGAAAGACAAGAACGTGGGGCACGTTGCGCCCGGCGGCTTCGTTGGCCTGCATGAGCTGCTGGGCCTCATAGATCGGCCCGGCGGCGTCGGCGCTCTTCAAAAAGAAGGGCACGCCGGCGTCATTGAGCTTGCGGAAGTAGTTGCCCAGACCCTGAGCGTTGCCGCCGGGGCCGGTATGGAAGCCGATCTTGGTGAAGGCAATGTCTAACCCTTGCGTCTGGGCCGTGGTCCGCGCGGCGGCAAAGTCAATGGGCGGCACAGCGGCAACGATGGTCGGCGGTGGCAGCGGCGGGCCTAGAACCGTGTCGGGCGCGGCGGTCGCCGTGGCCGTCGGCGTTGGGGTTTCTGTCGGCGTGGCGCTCGGCGTCGGCGTGACCGTCGGGTCGAGTGGGCTGCCCAGGGCGGCTGGAACGTAGCCGGCCGGCGTGCCCACGAGCGCCCGCGGTGTGCCGGCCAGGATGAACTCCACCTCGCCCGCGGCGCTGACGGCGGCTGTGGGCAGCGGGGCAATAGCAGCTTCGACTAACTGGCAGGCCGTCAGCAGGGATAGCAGGCCAGCCGCGAAGGCGAGCGCGGCCAGGCCCAGAAGTCGGTTGGCCGACTGGACGCGGTGCTTAGAACGCGCGTGTGGCGTCGTGTTGGTGTTCAACGGTCTTTCTCCTTGCCGGTATCGCGCAACTGGATCTTTACTATACTCGATCTGGCGGCCCGATTGGAAGCGGCCGATGTAAAAATCTGGTGAATAGTGGGGCGTAGGGCCTGGCTGTCTGCGGTCGTGGGCGCGGGTTGCCAACCCGCGTTACAATCAGCGCTGTGAACGACACGAAGCGGGTGATGTTGCTGACGACGGTGCGCTCCTACCGGCTGGAGGCGTTCCGCGCCGCGGCCGAGCGGCTGGGTGTGGTCGTCGTCACCGGCCTCGACTTGCCGCCGGAGCTGGCCGATAGTTGGCCGGGGGCGCTGCCGCTGCCCTTTGCCGCGCCGGCGGTGGCCGCGGCGCGCATTGCCGATTATGCCATTGCGCAACCGCTGGCGGCCGTTCTGTCCGTGGATGACAGCGGCAGTCTGATCGCCGCCGCGGCCAGCGACGCGCTGGGCCTGGCGCACAACGACCCCGTTGCTGCCGCCGCGGCCCGCGACAAGTACCGGATGCGCTGCCTGTTGCGCGACGGTGGCGCGCCGGTGCCCTGGTTCCGCCGCTTCACCACCGCCGATGACCCGGCGGCCGTCGCCGCGCAAGTGCTCTACCCGTGTGTCGTCAAGCCGCTCAACCTCAACGGCAGCCGTGGGGTGATGCGCGCCGATTCGCCGGAGGAGTTGATTGCGGCCATCGCGCGGCTGACGCGGCTGATCGCGTCCGGCAGCCAAGCGCCCTCTCCCCAGCCCTCTCCCGGAGGGCGAGGGGGTCAAGACCCTCTCCCGGGGGGCGAGGGGGCTGGTTCCCTCCCCCTGTGGGGGAGGGTTAGGGAGAGGGTCTTCCTCGTGCAAGGGGGCGCAGACCCGCTCCCAAGGGGAGAGGGAGCGCAGGCCCTCTCGCCTGCCCCCCCGCCACCCCGCTCCCCCGCGCCCGCTCCGTATCTCGTGGAAGCATTTATTCCCGGCATCGAAGTGGCGCTGGAAGGGCTGCTGGACGACGGCCAACTGCATGTGCTGGCCCTGTTCGACAAGCCTGACCCGCTGGATGGGCCGTTTTTCGAGGAGACGATCTACGTCACACCGTCGCGGCTGCCGGCCGAGACGCAGGCGGCCATCGCGCGCGCCACGGCCGACGCCGCGCGCGCCCTCGGGCTGCGCGCCGGCCCCGTTCACGCCGAGTTGCGCGTCAACGACGCCGGAGCGTGGATCGTCGAGGTGGCCGGGCGCTCCATCGGCGGGCTATGCTCGCAAGTGTTGCGCTTTGGCGTAGACGCTTCGCTGGAGGAGCTTATCTTGCGCCAGGCGGTCGGTCTGCCTCTGGGCGACGTGGAGCGGCGCGACCGGGCGGCGGGGGTGATGATGATCCCCATCCCGGCGGCGGGGCTGTTGCGCAAGGTGGAGGGCGTCGAGGCGGCGGCGGCCGTGCCCCTGGTCACCGGCGTAGAGATCACCGCCCCACTGCACTACCCGCTGACGCCGCTGCCCGAAGGGGACAGCTACCTCGGCTTCATCTTCGCCCGCGGCGACACGCCGGGCGCGGTTGAAGAGGCCCTGCGCGTGGCGCACGGGGAGATGCAGTTCACGATTGATCCTCTGTTGCCCATCCTCTAAGCGCATGAGCCGCGCCACGTCTTTTCTTCTCGCTCCCTTGGCCCCTGCGGCGCGCCGCCGCCACTATTGGTTGGCCGTCGCCGCGTTCACCATCATCGCCGTACCGCTCCTATGGTCCTATGCCGGCTCGGCGGCAACGCTGTGGATGTACATCTTTCATCCATCCGACATCGCCACCTGGGATCAGTTGGTCGCCTACGTCGCCAACCTGCGCGTGCCTATCCCCATCCTGCTCTCGCTGGCCGAGATCGCCGAGTATCGGATGACGGGCGAGTTGACCGTGATGACCCGCGTCCTCTACCCAGTGGCCATCTATCTGGGTTTTGCCCTGGCGTTATGGCCGGCGTCGGCGGCGCGGCTGAGGCTGGCGGTCGCCTTCGTGTTGGCCGTGGTCTATTTGTGGGGTTTGCGCATCGTCCACTTTGCCAATCCCCAGACGTATGATGTCATCTTCCCGCCTTTGGTGTTGGCCTACGTTGTCCTGTTGGAACAGGCTGCGCGCGCCGACCGCGTAGCGCGCTCAGGCACGCTGTCAGCGTTGGGGGCGGGGCTGGCGTTGACGCTGGCCGAGTTGTCGCGGCCTTTCTTTATCTACCTTTTGCCGTTTCTGGTGGTGGCCGGTTGTTTGGCGTTGCGCAGACATAGGCGGCGCGTTGCCACGTTCCTCCTGCCGCTGGTCTTGCTGTCGGGCGGCTGGCATCTTCATATCGCTCGCACGCAAGGGCAGTTGACCTGGACCAACCATAGCGGCTATAACCTGGCGCGCAACTGGTCGATGATCGAGATGCCGCCGTTGGTCGATGAGATCGGCTCCGCGCCGCTGGCCCCCGACCGCTGGCTCAACCTGAACACGCCCGAACACGCCGAAAATAGTCGTCGCATCAGCGCGGCTATTGTGGCCTACATCCGCGCGCATCCGAGCCAGGCGGCTGGACACGCGCTGGCTAAACTGCGGGAGTTTCTGGCCATCCCAACCGGCTACTACCGCTGGCAACCCGACCACCCGGGGCTGCGCCTCTACCGCTGGGCGGCGTGGGTCGGGCTGGTCTGGCTAGGGGCGCAGTTGGTAGCGGCCGGCGTGGCTCTCGGGCGGCGGCAAGGCTGGACGATTGTGGCCGCCGAGAGCCAACTGATCGCCATCACCGCGGCGATGGTACTGGTGCTGGCGCTGGGCGAGGCGGGCGAAGAGGCGCGCCTCACCGTTACTCTGCTGCCGTTGCTGGCGGCGCTGCCCGTCTTTGGCCGCCCCAGGAGTTGATAGTTAGCAGTTGACAGTTGTCAGTTGTCAGTCAGATACCGCGACGAGACTAACCACCAACGACGACTATGAACTGAGAACTAACAACTGCTAACTGCCAACTATCCCTCCAACAACAACGCCTCCGGTTCCTCCACCAACTGCTTCACCCGCACCAGGAATTGCACTGCCTCGCGGCCGTCCACAATGCGGTGGTCATAGCTGAGGGCGACGTACATCATTGGCCGGATGACGATCTGCCCGTCGCGCACGACCGGCCGATCCTGAATGTTATGCAGCCCCAGGATGCCCACTTGCGGCGGGTTGAGGATGGGCGTACTGAGCATGGAGCCGAAGACGCCGCCGTTGGTGATAGTAAACGTGCCGCCGCGCAACTCCTCCAGCGTGAAGCTGTTGTCTTTGGCTTTGGCCCCGAAGTCGCGCACCTGGCGCTCGATGGCCGCGAACGACAGGCGGTCGGCGTCGCGGATGACGGGCACGACCAGCCCCTCCTCCGCGCCGACGGCGATGCCGATGTCGTAGTACCCCTTCAGCACGATGTCGTCGCCCTGAATCTCGGCGTTGAGGCGCGGGAAGGCCCGCAGCGCACCGATGGCGGCCTTGACAAAGAAGGAGGTCAGACCGAGTTTGACGCCGTTGGCGGCCGTGAACGCTTCCTGCCGCCGCCGCCGCAGGTCCATCACCGCGCTCATGTCCACCTCGTTGAAAGTCGTCAGCATGGCCGCCGTGTGTTGCGCTTCGACCAGGCGTTGGGCGATGGTGCGGCGGCGGCGGGACATGCGTTGGCGCTCTTCCGGGCGGGTGGATGGGAGGGCAGGGGCGCGGGGGGGCAGGGGAGCAGGGGGGATGGCACCGGCCCCCTCGCCCTGTGGGAGAGGGCTGGGGAGAGGGTCTGTACTCCCTCGCCCTCCGGGAGAGAGTGCGGAGTCCGCATCCTCAGATGCGGACGGTTGGGCCACACGGGCGGCTACGTCCTGCTTGGTCACCCGGCCGCCCGCGCCGCTGCCGGCCACGTTGGCCAGGTCAATCCCCTCGGCTTCGGCCATGCGGCGGGCAAGGGGGGTGGCGAGTGGCGAGGGGCGGGTGGCGGGTGTGGAGCCGGCATCTTCGGGCGCGGTCGGCGGCCGGCTATTAGCCGGCGCTACGGAGGCATTACTCCCCTGCTCCCCTGCGCCCCTGCTCCCCTGCACCTCCGTCCCGTCGCCATCGATGAGGCCGAGCACGTCGCCTATGCGCACGTCGCTGCCGGCGGGGTGGAGGATGCGCGTCAGCACGCCGGCGGCCGTGGCCCCGACCTCAACGTCAACCTTGTCGGTTTCCAGTTCCACGACGACGTCGCCGACCTTGACCGCCTGCCCTTCGGCCACGCGCCACTCGCCCACGGTCGCCTCGACCACCGATTCGCCCAACTCAGGAACCACGATCTCCGTGCTCATTGGCTCATTCCTTTCTTAAGAAACCACAGATTACGCAGATTACACAGATTTCAGAGAGAATCTGCGTAATCTGTGGTTTCTTTCTTAATCATTCACCTCAAAGGCCCGATCCAGCAGGGCCGCCTGGCTCAGGACGTGCATGGCCATCGTGCCCTCGGCCGGGCTGGCGCGGCGGGGGCGGGCGATGAGGCGCAGCGGTAAGCGACCATCGAGCAGCCGCAGCAGCCGCGGCTGGATGAACTCCCATGCCCCGGCGTTGGCCGGCTCTTCCTGGAGCCAGACGACTTCGCGGGCGTTGGGGTAGCCGGCCACAATCTCCGCCAGTTCGTCGCCCGGCCAGGGGTAGAGCTGCTCGACGCGGGCCACGGCTACGTCGCGGCACTCGGCCCGGCGCGGATCGGCGCTCAGGTCAACGTAGACCTTGCCGCTGCACAGGACGAGGCGGCGGACCGCGTCACGTTGGGCCGCGGCCTGCGCGTCGTCGATCACCGGCTGCCAGCGCCCCTCGGCCAATTCGCGTAGTGGTGAGTAAACCCGTGCGTTGCGCAGCAGGCTCTTGGGCGTCATGATGATCAGCGGCAGCGGGTCGGTCAGCAGCAGCGCCGCCTGCCGCCGCAGCAGGTGGAAGTACTGGGCGGCGGTGGTGGCGTTGGCGACGCGGACGTTGGTCTCGGCCGCCAGTTGCAGGAAGCGCTCCAGCCGGCCGGTCGAGTGGTCCGGCCCCTGGCCCTCGTAGCCGTGGGGCAATAGCAAGACCAGCGACGGCGTTTGCTCCCACTTGGCCCGGCCGGAGACGAGAAACTCATCGACGATAGCCTGGGCGGTGTTGATGAAGTCGCCGTACTGCGCCTCCCAGATGACCAGCCGCTCCGGGGCCTGGATGTTGTAGCCGTACTCGAAGCCGATGGCCGCCGCCTCCGAGAGCGGGCTGTTGCGCACCTCGAACGATGCCCGCGCCTGGGGGATGTGCTGGTGGGGAATGTAGACCGCGCCGCTGCTCTCGTCGCGCAGCAGGGCGTGGCGGTGGCTGAACGTGCCGCGCTCCACGTCTTCGCCCGTCAGGCGGATGGGCGTGCCGTCAGCCAGGATGGAGGCGAAGGCCAGCGCCTCGGCCGCGGCCCAGTCCACCGTCGGCGCGCCCGGGTCAGCGAAGAGGTCGCGGCGGCGGTCGAGCACGCGGCTGAGCTTACGGTTGACGCGAAAGCCGTCGGGCACGGCCAACAGGGCGTCGTTCAAGGCCGCCAGCGTGTCGGCAGCGACGGCCGTCTGTGCCCGGCGGGCCGCGCCGCCCGGTGGGGGCGGCAGTTGCGGCTCCAGGGCCGCCGCCGGCTCGTCGGGCAGGGTGCTGTAAATGGTGTTCAGGTGGTCGAGTTGCTGCTGAAAGAGCTGGTCACTGGTCTCGGCGGCGATGACGCCGCGCCCGACTAGCGTCGTCGCCCACTGTTGGCGCACCGTCGGCTGGCGGTCGATGGCGGCGTACATCTGCGGCTGGGTGAAGCGCGGCTCGTCCCCCTCGTTGTGGCCGTAGCGCCGGTAGCCGACCAGGTCGATCACGAAGTCGGTGGCGAACTTCTGGCGGTAGGCGCAGGCCAGCCGGGCGACTTCGATGCACGCCTCCGGGTCGTCGGCGTTGACGTGGACGATGGGAATCTTGAACCCTTTGGCCAGGTCACTGGCGTAGAGCGTGCTGCGCCCTTCCCACTGCGAGGTGGTGAAACCGACCTGATTGTTGGCGATGAGGTGAACCGTGCCGCCGACGCGGTAGCCGCGCAGGCGTTGCAGGTTGAGCGTCTCGGCGACGATGCCCTGGGCGGGGAAGGCGGCGTCGCCGTGAATGACGATGGGCAGCACGGCCTGGGCGGTGTGGTGGGGGCGGCCGGGGCGGTCGGCGCGTGTGCCGGCGGCGCGGGCCATGCCGGCAATGACCGGGTTGACGTGCTCCAGATGGCTGGGGTTGGGGGCCATCGTGACGACGAGATCGACCGGGTTGCCGTTGGCCAGGGCGCGGCTGGCCCCGGCGTGGTACTTCACGTCGCCCGTCCAGCCCAGATACTCGCGCACGGGATGGTCTTCACCGGCTGTGTCGCGGAACTCCTTCAGCAGTTCGTCGTAGGGCTTGTTGAGAATGTGGGCCAGGACGTTGAGCCGGCCGCGGTGGGCCATGCCGATCAGGATGGTGTAGATGCCCGCCTCGGCCGCCTCGCCGAGCATTACGTCGAGCATTGGCACCATCATATCCAGCCCTTCGGCCGAGAAGCGCGTCTTGCCGGGGAAGATGCGGTGCAGGAAGTGCTCGAACGCCTCGGCGCGGGTCAGCAGCTCCAGCAGCCACAGCGGGTCGAGCGGCTCCTGGGGCGGGCGGAAGCGACGGCTTTCGGCCGCATCGCGCAGCCAGGCGCGCTCTTCGGGCAGGCGGATGTGGTCGTAGTCGTAGCCGATGGTGGCGGAGTAGACGCCGCGCAGGCGCTCAATAGCCTCCAGGGCGTTGACCGCGTCGGTCGCGCCGGCCATCGGGCTGCCGACCAGCGACGCCGGCAGGGCGCGCAGATCGTCGTCGGTCAGGCCGTGGGCCGCCGGGTGCAGGTC
>CXWK01004908.1_pt1 | contig 12641 bp, 10 predicted proteins | sample 590851 | NCBI WGS metagenome assembly CXWK01 (sample SAMEA3498364, study PRJEB10139) | wastewater metagenome | biome: wastewater treatment plant; material: activated sludge | place: Denmark | collected 2014-08-01
GAGGCCGCCGCCCCGATGGCCTGGACCTTCAGCCGCCTCCGGGAGGCGCTGACATGACGATGACCGACCTCTACTGGGATCCCTTCGACACCGAGATCGACAGCAACCCGTACGGCATCTGGAGGCGGATGCGGGACGAGGCGCCCGTCTACCGCAACGACACCTACGACTTCTGGGCGCTGTCCCGCTACGACGACGTCGAGGCCGCGCACCGGGACCCCGCGACGTACTCCTCGGCCCACGGCACGGTCCTGGAGCTGATGGGCTCGGGCGAGATGCCCCAGAACATGATGATCTTCCTGGACCCGCCGGCCCACGGACGGTTGCGGACCCTCGTCTCCCGGGCCTTCACCCCCCGACGCATCGACGGTCTCGAACCCCACATCCGGGAGCTCTGCGCCCAGCTGCTCGACCCTCACGTCGGCGGGAACGGCTTCGACTTCGTCCAGGACTTCGGTGCCCAACTGCCGTCGATGGTCATCTCCGAGCTGCTCGGCGTGCCCGACGAGGCACGGGAGGAGGTGCGCCACGCCATCGACGACACCTTCCACATCGAGCCCGGGGTCGGGATGATCAACGACTTCTCCCTGGAGGCCCGCATCCGCCTCTGGGGCCACCTCCAGGCCATCATCGACGACCGCCGGGCCAACCCGCGTGACGACATGATCACCGACCTCGTCCAGGTCGAGATGACCGAGGCGGACGGGACCACTCGCCGGCTGACCGACGAGGAGTGCTCCGGGTTCGTGAACCTCCTGGTCAGCGCCGGTACCGAGACCGTGGCCCGCCTCCTGGGGTGGGCGGCGATCCTGCTCGACCAGCACCCCGACCAGCGGACCGAGCTGGCCGCGGACCCCAGCCTGCTGCCCAACGCCGTCGAGGAGCTGCTGCGCTACGAGGCCCCGTCACCGGTGCAGGGGCGCTGGACCACCCGCGAGGTCGAGCTGCACGGCACCACCATCCCCCAGGACAGCCGGGTCCTCCTCCTCACCGGATCCGCTGGGCGGGACGAGCGCCACTACCCCGACGCCGAGCGCTTCGACATCCACCGGACCTTCGACAACCACGTCTCGTTCGGCTACGGCATCCACTTCTGCATCGGGGCGGCCCTGGCCCGCATGGAGGGCCGCATCGCCCTCGAAGAGGTCCTCGCCCGGTTCCCCGACTGGCAGGTCGACCACGATGCGTCGGTACGCCTCCACACCAGCACGGTGCGCGGCTGGGTCAACGTGCCCGTCAGCATCTGAGACGCCACCCCGCAGCGGGGGGCCTGTCGCCCGCGCACAGTTTCCGAACTACTGTCGGAAACTTCACCAGTCTCCGGGGGGAAACGATGGCTCGTCACCGATGGATCGTTGTGCTGGGCGCGCTGACCCTGCTCGTGGGCGCCTGTAGCAGCCAGGCCGCCGACGAGGAGAGCGGGTCTGGTGACGACGGTGGCGACAGCGACACGGGCGGCACCGCGATCGACGGCATCACCGACGACACGATCAACATCTCGTTCATCGGCGCGGACTTCGCCGCCCTGGCCGAAGCCGGTCTGGCACCAGACCTCGGCGACATGGAGATCACCCTCCCCGCGCTGGTCGACGACATCAACGAGAACGGCGGCATCGGTGGCCGGCAGGTCAACCTCACCGTCGACCTGGTCGACGGCACCGGGGGCCCGGACGTCGGCCGGGCGGCCTGCATCAAGGCCACCGAGGAGGACGACGCCGCGGTCGTCGTCGTCTCCCCCGCCATCAGCCGGGACCTCGTCCGGTGCACCGCGGTCCAGCAGGGCACCGTCACCATCGGCATGCCGGGGTGGGACGACCCGCTCTACGACGAGGCCGAGGGCCGCCTGTTCAGCGTGGGCTCCCAGACCTCGATGGGTACCTACCGCAACACGGCGGTCTGGGCCGACGTGCTCGACCAGGCCGGCGAGCTGGAGAACAAGACCATCGGCGTGGTGACCAGCGAGGACTTCGGGGCCCTGTCCGCTGGCACCGAGGAGTCCCTCGTACCCCACCTGGAGGAGCTCGGCTACGAGGTCGCCGAGTTCGCCAGCCTCCCGTGCCCCGAGGGAGACAACGACTGCGAGCAGCACGAGCCCACGATGCAGACGTTCAAGGACGCCGGTGTGGACCTGGTGTTCATGAACGCCGGCCCGCTCGCCGGGCCGGCCCTCTTCGCCGCCGCCACCAGCCTCGACTACCAGCCGCAGTGGGTCACGTGCTGCAACAGCATCACCGACACCGTCGTGCAGTTCGCCGAGGGTTCCTTCGACCAGCTCGACGGGACGCTCGGCGTGAGCACGACCTTCTCGGAGCGCTCCGAGGAGGCCGAGACCTGCAACCAGATCGTGCGGGACCGGACCGATGAGGACTACGACACGCCCTCGGACGCCTACGGGTTCACCGGCGTGAACTGCATCGCCCTGCTCGCCCTGCGCGACGCCATGGACAGCATCGACGGAACGGTCACCGAGACCGCCCTCATCGAGGCCGTCGAGGGCCTCGGCGAGGTCCCCTCCCTCGAGGCCGGGGTCACCGGGTCCCTCGGGCCCGACAAGCATGACGCCGGCGACTTCGTGTTCCTCGCCCAGTTCACGACCGAGGCCGGCGAGTACCTGCCGGTCGACGACGAAGAACCCATCGAGGCCCCGGCCTGACCGGAGCACCGGCCGTGGCGGGAGCGGGCGATCGGGGGGACGAGGGCGGGCCCGGCCTGGTCGCGGCGGTCCTCGAGGGGGAGGCCCAGCGGGAGGCCACCCGCGCCCCGACCCCTGCCGTCGTGCTGCCCGACGACCTCCTGCCCGGGGTCGGCGAGGGCGAGGCGATGCCGCTACGCGAGGCCCTGCACATCGGGGGCTGGGCGACGGTCGTCACCATCGGGCTGGCGGGGGCCATCGCCGGGTTCGACAACACCGCCCTCGCCGTGCTCAGTCCGGACATCCAGGACACCCTGGGCGCCAGCGATGCCGTCATGGGAGCCATCGCCGGGGCCAGCGGCGTCCTGTTCCTCCTCGGCTCAGTGCCGATCAGCAGCCTGGCCGACCGCCTCCCCCGCACCCGGATCGCGGCGGTCTGTGTGGCGGTCTGGTCCGTCCTGATCGCCGTGACCGGCCTCGTCCAGAACGCCTTCTCGCTGTTCCTCGCCCGGGTCGGGGCCGGGCTGGCCCAGTCCTACGAGCTACCGGTCAACGGGCCGGTGCTGGTCGACGCCTATCCGATCGAGGCGCGCGGGCGGGTCTTCGGGCTCTCCTTCTCCTTCCAGCTCGGCGGGTTCATCCTCGCCCCCCTCCTGGCCGGCGGGATCGCCGCCGTGGTCGGCGGCCCGGAGGCCTGGCGCTGGGCCTTCTTCATCATCGCTGCCCTGGCCGTGCCGCTGGCCTTCGCTCTGGCCCGCCTGCCCGAGCCCCGCCGGGGTCGGGGCGAGATGCAGGCCGTGTTGGGCAAGGAGCTCGACGACCGCGATGAGCTCCCCATCTCCCTGAGCGTCGCCTTCGAACGCCTGCGGACCATCAAGTCCTTCCACTTCTTCCTGCTGGGCATGGCCAGCCTGGGCCTCGCCCTCTTCAGCCTCCCCCTCTTCCTCAACCTCTTCCTCGAGGACGAGCTGGGCCTCGACGCGCTCGAGCGCGGCATCTTCACCTCGCTGACCTACGTCCCGGCCATCGCCGCCATCACCATCGCCGCCCGCAACAGCGACCGGCTCTTCCGCCGCAGCCCGCCTGGGGCCGTGATGCTCATGGGCGGCCTGGTCGCCGGCTTCGGGATCTTCGTCGCCCTCGCCCTGCTCATGCCCAATGTGGTCCTGGTCGGCATCGTGCTCTCCATCGGGGTCGCGATGGCCCGCGCCGCGTTCACCGTCGTCTTCGCCACGACGGCCGCCGTGCTGCCCTACCGACTGCGCTCGCGGGGAACGGCGATGGTCGGCGTCTACCTGTTCTGCTTCGGCGGGTTCTTCGGCGCCGTGCTCACCGGCGTGCTGAGCGACGCCATAGGGCGCCAGGCCGCGGTCATCGTGGTCGTGCTCCCCTCCAGCCTGATCGGCGGGGCCCTGATGGCCTACGGCGCCCGCTACATCCGGGGCGACATCTCCCGCTGTGTCGAGGAGCTCCAGGAAGAACAGGAGGAGCTGGCCCGCCGCCGAGGCGTCGACGGCGAGCCGCCCGTGGTGCAGGTCCGCAACCTGGACTTCGCCTACGGCTCCGTGCAGGTCCTCTTCGACGTCGCCCTCGACGTCCACCGGGGCGAGACCGTCGCCCTCCTGGGCACCAACGGCGCCGGGAAGTCGACCCTCCTGCGGGTCATCAGCGGGCTCGGCGTCCCCCGCCGCGGCGTGGTCCGGCTCAACGGGCGCACCGTCACCTACGCCGACCCCGAGGTCCGGGTGAAGATCGGCATCGTCCAGCTGATGGGCGGCAAGGCCACCTTCCCCTCCCTCAGCGTGCGGGACAACCTGCGCACCGCCGCGTACCTCTACCGGGGCGACGACCTGGAGCGCCGGGTCGATGCCGCCCTCGCCCGCTTCCCGGCACTGGCCGAACGGGGGCGGGCCCGCGCCGGAGACCTGTCCGGCGGCCAGCAGCAGATGCTGGCCCTCGCCATGGCGCTGGTCCACGAGCCCGAGGTGCTGGTCATCGACGAGCTCTCCCTGGGGTTGGCCCCGATCGTCGTGGCCGACCTCCTCGCCACCGTGCGGGGCCTCAAGGACCAAGGCCAGACGATGATCATCGTCGAGCAGTCCCTGAACATGGCCCGGGCGCTGGCTGACCGGGCGCTCTTCATGGAGAAGGGCGAGGTCCGCTTCGACGGCCCCATCGCCGACCTAGTCGACCGGGATGACCTGGCCCGGGCCGTGTTCCTCGGCGGCACCGAGGCATGACCCCGACCCTGGCCTTCGACGTGTCGGCCCAGGTCGTCTTCAGCGGCGCCATGCGGGGCCTCGTTCTCGGCGTGCTGGCCGTCGCCGTCATCCTCATCTACCGCTCGTCGCGGGTCATCAACTTCGCCATCGGCGAGTTGGGCGCGCTCGGCGCCGCCCTCCTGGTCCGCCTCGTCGTCAACTGGAACTGGAACTGGTATCTCGCCTTCGCCGTGACCATGGTGGTCGGTGCCCTGCTGGGTGCCGTACTCGAGCTCGGCGTGGTCCGACGCCTGTTCCGCGCCCCCAGGGTCGTGCTCTTCGTCGCCACGCTCGGTGCCGCCCAGCTCTTCCTCTTCCTGCAGTTCGTCCTGCCCGACGTGGACGAGTACGGCGCCTACCCGACGCCCTTCGCCACGACCTGGGACATCGGCGGGGTCATCGTCCGCAGCGAGCACGTGCTGGCCCTCGTGGTCATCCCGCTCGTCGTCGCCGCCCTGGCGTGGTTCCTGAACCGGACCCGCCACGGGCTCGCCGTGCAGGCCTCGGCCGACAACCCCGACGCCGCCCGCCTGGCCGGCATCAGCGTGAAGGCCATGTCGACGGTGGTGTGGACCCTGGCCGGCGCGCTGGCCACCCTGACCGTCGTCCTGGCCGCACCCATGAGCAACGCCACGACGGCGGCCACCATCGGTCTCGGCCCCGGGCTCCTGCTGCGGACCTTGACCGCGGCCCTCATCGCCCGGATGCGGTCCTTCCCGATCGCCATCGCGGCCGGGATCGGCATCGGGGTGTTCGAGGCCGTCCTCTTCGTCAACCATCCCGAGGACCCCGGTCTGCTGGACGCCGCCCTGCTGGTCATCGTGCTGATCACCGTCCTGATCCAGAGCTTCGGGCGAACCCCCCCGGCGGAGCGGGAGGCGTGGTCGTTCGCCCCCCGGGTCCGGCCGGTTCCCCGGTCTGTCGAGGGTCTCTGGTGGGTCCGACACCTGCCCGCGCTGGGATCGAGCGTGGCGCTCCTCATCGCCGTGGCCCTTCCCCTGGTGGTCACCGAAGCGTCCCGCCACTTCCTGTACAGCCGGGTGCTGATCTTCGCCCTCCTGGCCCTGTCCCTCACCGTCCTCACCGGCTGGACCGGGCAGCTCTCCCTCGGCCAGGTGGCCTTCCTCGGCCTCGGGGCCATGACCACCTACACCCTCGTGGTCGAGGCGGGTCTGGCCTTCCCGACCTCGCTGCTGCTGGCCGCGGGGGTCACGACCCTCATCGCCATGTTGGTGGGGACCCCGGCGTTGCGCATGACCGGCCTGTTCCTGGCCGTCACCACCCTCGCTCTCGCCGTGGCCGCACCGTGGTTGCTGTCGCGGCCGGTCTTCGCCGACGACCCGTCCCTGATCCTGCTCCCCCGCCAGCAGTGGCTGGGGATCTCCCTGGCCTCCCAGCGGGCCTTCTACTACGTGTGCCTCGGGGTCCTGGCCCTCGCCATCGTGGCCATGGCCCGCATCCGCCGCAGCGGGCTCGGCCGGACCATGCTGGCGGTCCGGGACAACGAGCAGTCCGCCGCCGCCCTCGGCCTCTCCCCCGTGCGCACCAAGCTCGTCGCGTTCGGCATCAGCGGCTTCCTCGCCGGCCTGGCCGGCGGCCTGTTCGGGGGGTTGCTCGTCTCCTACGAGCCCGGCCGCTTCCTCGTCACCGATTCCCTGTCGGTGGTGGCCATCGCCGTGGTCGGTGGCCTCGCCTCCATCACCGGCACCGTGCTCGGGGCCTTGCTGATCATCGGCTTCCCGGCGTTCTTCCCCGACAACCCCGAGGTGGCCCTCCTCACCAGCGGGGCGGGGATCCTCCTCCTGCTCATGTACCTGCCCGGCGGACTGGTCCAGATCCTCTACGGCGTCCGGGACCTCGCCCTCGGCTGGGTCGCCGCCCGCCGACCGGAGCCGGAGGCGGCCCCGAAGGTGCTGCCCACCGGTGGCGGCCACCTCCCGGAGCGGCCCCTTCCGCCCGAGGGCGCCGCCGGACTCGTCGTCGCCGGGGTGCGGGTCCGCTTCGGCGCCCGGGCCGTCGTCGACGACGTGGACCTGCACGTCGAGCGGGGCGAGGTCGTCGGCCTCATCGGGGCGAACGGGGCCGGCAAGTCGACCCTCATGAACGCCATCGGCGGCTTCGTGCCCGCCGACGGCCGTTTCGAGGTCCTCGGCACCGACGTCACCGGGCGGGCGCCCCACCGACGGGCCGCCGCCGGTCTGGGCCGCTCGTTCCAGGGCGCCGAGCTGTTCGGGGACCTGACCGTCGGCGAGACGGTGGCCGTCGCCCTCGACTCGAGGGCCCACGCCGGCCTGCTCAACGTGACCCTCGGCCTGCCCAAGGCCCGGCGCCTGGACCGGGCGGTCCGGGCCCAGAGCGACGAGATTCTGACCTTCCTCGGCCTCGGCCCGTACCGGGAGCGCTTCATCAGCGAGCTGTCGACCGGCACCCGCCGCATCGTGGAGCTGGCCTGCCTGATGGCGGCCGAGGCCCGCCTGCTCTGCCTCGACGAGCCCACCGCCGGCATCGCCCAGCGCGAGAGCGAGGCCTTCGGCCCGCTCCTGCTCCGGCTACGGGAGGAGCTGTCGGCCAGCCTGCTGGTCATCGAGCACGACATGCCCCTGGTCATGGCCATCAGCGACCGCATCTACTGCCTGGAAGCCGGCCGCATGATCGCCGAAGGCACCCCCGACGCCGTCCGCAACGACCCCCACGTGATCGCCTCCTACCTCGGCACCGACGAACAAGCCATCGCCCGCAGCGGCAACGCTGGCTGAGCGCACGCGACCCCCTCGCCAGAACCCCGGAACCCGCGGCCCACCGGCTCAGTCCTCATCCCGTTCGACGAGGACGCGGTGAACTCACGTCGGGGCGGTGAGCCGGGCCCGGAACCCCGGGCCTCAGAGCCGTCCGATGACGGCGACGACGAGGACGGCCAGGCCGGCGACCACACTCACCAGGTACAGGCCGTCCGCCGCTCGGGCCTCCCGGCTGCGCCGACCATGACCGACGGCGCGCCAGACCCGGGACGAGAACCGCTCGGTGCGGCGGAACGACAGGAACTGCACGACCGCGATGGCGGCGGCCAGGGCGACGCCCGCCCAGGTGCCCCAGAACAGGACGGCCGCGATCACCGGGGCGGCGAGCAGCAACCAAGGCGTCAGCATCCGGCGATCGCGTGGTCGCTCACGAGTCGGGTCCGGCGGCCTCGAGGGCGGCCGTCATCTGGCGGTGGACGGCGTTGATGGCCGCGTGGGGGCGGATCATCACCCGGAACTCCACGATCCGACCGGCGTCGTCACAGCGGATGCATGCACTGGGGGGGATCCTCACACATCGGTGACCTCAGGACGCGGCCCCGTCGGGCCGGGCCGCCCTCGACGGTCAGCGGGGTAGTGGGTTCGGGCCGGTGGCCGTCACCAGCCGCGGCGGCGTCCAGTCCTCCACGTGCTCGATGCCGTCGAACCGGGTCCCCTGGTTCTCGACCGCGGCGCGAAGGGAGCACCGATAGAACTTCACGTGGGTGAAGTCCTCGAGGAGGACGTATACGGGGTCCGGCTCGCTGTTGGGACCCTGGAACTGCTGGCCTGTCAGCACGGGCTTGTGGGCGTCGACGAACGCATCGAACGTGTCGCCGATCACGACCCCGAGGTGCTCCAGGCCCATCTTGTAGACGCGCTGATGGACCGGAGGGATGAGCTCGATCAGCGGGACCTCCTTGCCGTCGAGGACCTCGGGGGGCTCGGCGGGAACGATCAAGGAGATCGGCCGGCCGTTCCAACGGTTCTCGCGGTTCGCGCTCGCATGGCGTTCCAGGAGCGTCCGGACGTGGACGTACTGGTCCCACTCGGGCACGCGGAAGGCGAGGTGGCTGAGCTCGTAGGGAGCGATGTCGATGCCGAGCGCCAGCAGCCGGTCGCGCTGCTGGGCGGCGAACGCCCGGTAGTCGCCGATGATGTCCTCGATCGGGTCGGTCACGTCCTCGCCCCCCGTTGGTCACCGTAGAGATCTGTCCAAGTCTGCCCTCGATGCGCTCCCAGCGCAGCCGCAGTCCAGACCTGGTCCGTGACCAGTGAATCCCCGCGTGGAACCAATCGTGCCCACCAGCGAGTAACAAGGGCGGGCAGAACGGCGCCGATCCCAGGAAGTGCGATGACCCAACCGACCAAGCCCGTGCGTGAGCTCCCGAAGGACCCGGGTGGCGTCGTAGCCCTGCGCATCGCCAAGGTCCTGACGTGGCTGGTCTACGCCTACTTCATGCTGGCCGTGATCATCCTGACGCTGGCGTTCTTCCTGTTGCTGTTCAACGCCAGTGAGACCGCAGCCTTCACCGAGTGGGTGTACCGCTCGGCTGATCGGGCGATGCAGCCCTTCCGCGGGATCTTCCCCGCGGCCGAAGGCGAGAACGGCTCGGTCCTCGACTTCGCCGTCCTGTTCGCCATCATCGTCTACGGCATCGTGGCCATGCTCCTCAGCGCCGCCATCAGCTGGATCGACCGCAAGATCCACGAGGAACGCGCCAAGGCCCGCTGGCTCGCCGGCCAGGACACCGCCCCGGCCTGAGCCCGGTCAGTCCTCCATGACCTCGGCTTCACCGGTGGGGTCGTAGTCGCTGTAGAACTGGCGGCTCCAGCGGCGGTGCTCGAGGATGTCCTTCTCGCTCTTGGTGAGCACGGGGCGGGGTCGGTAGATCTTGTTCTCCCAGATGGGGATGTCCTGGCTGACGCCGCCGCAGAAGGCGTCGGCCGCCTCCTTCACCGACTGCTCCCCGTTGGCCTTCGGGGCGGTGAACACCCAGCGGACCAGGACGTTCTCCTCGTCGATGGGCGTGGTCGAGGACAGGAACGTGACCCAGCCCTTGATCCGCAGGACACCCAGGCCCAGGCCGTAGCCCTCCTGCACGAAGTTCCCGTCGTTGCCGATCGTGCGCTTGTAGGTGCCGTCCACGTAGAACTCGTCCTCGGGGATGGCGTCGGTGCCGTGCACGTAGCGGAAGTGGGCGAAATCGACGTTGTTCTCGGCCATCTCCTGACAGGCGATGGCGATCTCGAACTCCCGACAGTCGATGTCGGTCCACTCGGGATCGGAGAACTCCTCGACCTCGGGCACGTCGTAGAAGGGCTCGGCCTCCTCGGCGTGGTGCCAGGCCCAGATCATCTTGTTGCGCTCGATGGTGGGATAGGACCGGGCGTGGGCCTTGGAGGGGATGTGGTCGCTGTCGGAGTACGGGATGTCGACGCACTGGCCGTCGGGACCGAAGGACCATCCGTGGAAGGGGCAGCGCAGGCACTCGCCCTCGACCTTCCCGCCGACACCGAGGTGCGCACCCAGGTGGGGGCAGTGGGCATCGACCAGGCGGGGCTCGCCGGAGGCGGTGCGGTAGAGGACCAGGTCCTTGGCGAAGAGGTAGAGCGCCCGGGTCTCGCCGGGGGCCAGGTCGTCGGCCTGGGCCACGATGAACCAGCCGTTGGGCACCGGGAACGGGAAGCGGCGACCCCGCTGGCGGGTGACCTTCAGCCGGCGCGAGGCGTCGGTCACCAGCTCGGGGTCACGGGGCATCGGCAGGCCCACCAGCGTCTCCGCCGTCGCCGCCTCGCGGGCGGTGCGGGGCGGTGGGGCCTTGAGCAGATCGGTCACGTCGGGGCTGGTCATCGGTCCTCGGGGACCTCCTGTAGAGGGGTCTCGCCGTGGATGTCCTCGACGAGGGGGCCGATGCGCTCGACCAGCGGGGCCAGCGCTGCGGCATCGATGTCATAGAGGCCCACCGCATTGTGACCGAGGATCGCCCGGCACTCGTCCCGGGGCACGTCCTTGAAGCGGCGCCGCACCAGCTCCCGGGTGTAGGGGAAGGTGCCCTCCGGGTGCGGGAAGTCGTTGCCCCAGAGCAGGTTGCCGATACCGACCTCGTGCCGGCGGTCGATGTCCTCGACGCCGGGGGTCGACGCCGCGAAGAAGCAGTTGCGGTCGATGTATTCGCTCGGCTTCATCGTGAGCTGTTCCCGGAAGGCGTTGCCCATCTTCTTGGTGTTGTGGCCGCCGAGGTACTTCTCGTCCATCTTGCTGACCAGGTCCGGCACCCACCAGGCGCCGTTCTCGGCGATGACGTAGCGGAGGTCGGGGTGGCGCTCGAACACCCCGGCCCAGAGCAGGACCCAGAGCGGCCGGGCCGCCCACCAGTAGGCCTCGGTGGCGTAGATGGCCATGAACCCGGGACCGAGCTCGTAGTCGGCCGGGCCGGCGCCCGAATGGGTGTGCAGGACCAGGCCCCGCTCGGCCACTGCGGCCCACACGGGCTCGTAGACCGGCTCGTGGTAGGCGGGCGAGTCGAACCAACGGGTCGGGATCATCACCCCGCGCAGGCCCCGGTCGGCCGCCTCGTGGATCTCGGTCACCGCCGCGTCCACGTCGACCACGATCGGGACCACCGCCACCCCGATGCGGCGATGGGGCTCCTTGGCACAGAAGTCGGCCAGCCAACGGTTGTGGGCCCGGGCCCCGGCGAAGACCAGCTCGGGGTCACAGCCCGTGGGGTTGCCGAGGCCGGAACCGAACGGCGAGCTGGCCACCCGACCGGTGCCGAGCACGTCGGCGTCGGGGAACAGGACCTCGGCGGCCACGCCCTCACCGTCCAGGCGCTCGTTGCGGGCATCGGAGTCGTAGGCGGCGTGCAGGCCGCCGTCGCCGGTCTTGGCCTCCCACTCCTTGCGGAAGTCCTGGTTCATCGACTGCTGGAACTCGCGGATCACCCCGAGCTCGGCCTGGTGGGCGTCGAACTGGGGGTGGTAGGCCTCGTCCAGGTACTCCCGGTAGTGCTCGGCCGGCGGGCCGGTGTGGCCGTCGGAGGAGATCAGCAGGTAGCGGTCTTCGGTGGGCACGGTGCTCACAACAGTCCCTTCTCGTGGACGGGGAGCCGGCCGTCGGCGAAGGCCTCGCCCCGCGTCCGCATCGTCTCGGCGATCTTCTCCCGGCCGATCATGGTGATGAAGTCGCCGTCCTTGATCCCGGCGATCAACGCCCGAGCCAGCTCGTTCAGGTCCTGCCACGGCAGCTGGTAGCCACCCTGCTCGGCCATCGCCTCGAGCTTCTCGACGGTCATCGGCTCGGTCGTGCGGGGACGCTCGCGGGCGAGGTCGTCGGGTCGGGTCTTGTCCGACTCCCAGAGGCCGGTGCGCAGCAAGCCGCCGGAGGGATAGAAGATCGACGCCCGCAGGTTCGTGCCCTCGCTCTCGAGCTGGCTGGCCAGGCACTCGGTGAAGATGGTGACCGCGGCCTTGCTGGCGGCGTAGACCGAGGCCGTCGGCAGGGGCTCGATGCCGCCGTCGCCCGAGGACGTGTTGACGACGTGGCCCTCCTCCCCCGCCTCGATCATCCGGGGCACGAAGGCCAGCACCCCGTTGACCACGCCCATCACGTTCACCCCGTGCACCCAACGCCAGTCGTTGACCGTCGTCTCCCAGGGGGTCGACGACGGGGCGCCGACCCCGGCGTTGTTGACCAGGAGGTGGCAGGCGCCGAAGCGCTCGTAGGTGGCGTCGGCCAGGGCCTCGACCGAGGCCGGGGCGGTCACGTCGGTGACGACCCCGAGGGCCTCGCCCCGCTCGCTGAGGGCGGCGGCCGTGGCGGCCACGAGGTCGGCCTGCACGTCGGCCACGACGACCTTCATGCCCTCGGCCACGAGCTCTTCGGCCAGTGCCCGGCCGATGCCACCCGCGCCGCCGGTGATGACGGCGACGCGTCCTGTCAGGTCCTGCATCCTGGCTGGTCCCCCA
>CXWK01004291.1_pt1 | contig 12637 bp, 24 predicted proteins | sample 590851 | NCBI WGS metagenome assembly CXWK01 (sample SAMEA3498364, study PRJEB10139) | wastewater metagenome | biome: wastewater treatment plant; material: activated sludge | place: Denmark | collected 2014-08-01
TAAAAGACAGCCGCCGGATTCACTATTGGTCTGGTGCTGCAAGCCTTACCCAAATTGCAAATGATGGGATAAAGAACAAAGAAAGCAGCAGATTGACCCAACCTGTTCCAGAAATGGAAGTAGTGAACGTTTGCGAAACGATTCCAATTTCTGAAAAGGCATTGAAAAATCTTGCTGCTCACCCAATCTGGCAGGCGTGATGGATATTAAATTTTGGGCTGGTGAAATCGGCTGGAAGTGGGTATTTGGGTGAGTATTTGGACGAGTATAGCTCTTGGTTTGGCTCTATGGATGTGCATGGTGATGGGGATAGGTCGGGATTTGGCTCTGGGAATGGGGATAGGTCTGGGAATGGAAATGGGTAAAAATTAAAGAAATGGAAGAAAGTTTTTGGAGCGGAATGGAAGGCGGCAAACAAGACCTCACAGGTTATTGCTCAGGATTTGCAAGTGGATGGGGTAGTACTGGAATGAGTGGTGGTGGTGACGGTCGGGCAACAGGAATGGGTAGTTTTGAATTTGAAGGAGGATAAATTAAAAGCAAATGATTGAAATCGGAAAAGACAAACCTTACCAGGGATATGAAAAGAACTTTCAAAAGGCTTTGGTTTACCTGATACGGTTTAAATATCCGAGACTTGAATTTTTTGCTGTTCCAAACGGTTTCCGGGTTACGTTTCAAAGAAAGACAACACGAACAGGAAGCACTTTTGATAGTTATATTAGCCAGAAAGAAAAAGAAGCCAATTTAAAACAGGCTAAAGAATTGAAAGCGCAGGGAATGAAGGGAGGAGTTTCCGACCTACAAATCAAAGAGGCAAGGCATGGGTATAATGGCATTGATCTGGAGCTAAAAGTAAAAGGCGGCAGGTTGTCAGATGACCAGAAAAATTACCTTGCCTCAGTTGAGAAAAGGGGCTATCTGCCAATTGTTGCCTACAATGTAGAATCAGTTGACCGGCTTTTAAAAAGCTACCTTAATCCTGAATCAGATTTTAAAACAGATTTACAAAATTTAGCGCACAAAAAAAAATAAATCAAAATGGAAATCAATGAGTTTAAACTTCGCCTGATTTACAACGACATGGCGTTTTTTTACAAAGACGACGCGGTCTTGCAAAAGAATTTGTCAATTGATGCACAAACAAAAAGCCTTTTGGATTTGCTTGAAAATGTCGGAAACGACTACCACGAAATCAACAAGCGTCTATTTTTGTCGGATTCAAATCATCCCTATTTCATTTTCCACCTGAAAAACAACCGCATTTTTAATTCCACTTTTTGGAGTTTCACATTTGCGGAAATCCTAAATAACAGGGAGGCGAATTATTTTATCAACGCTTTGGAAGTGACAGAGTCGAAAGGGTTCCTATACGAAACCGGAAAATTCAATTGCTCGGTCGAAGAGTTCTTTGCGATTGCCACCGAATTAGGGATTGAGATTACTCTTTCCCTCCCTGACTTTGATAGCTTTTTGTCTATTTTCTTTGTGCAAAAATCGAAAAAATGATGGAAGATGAATTTTGGGCTGGATATGCTTCTGGTAAGGGGCTTATTTATGTTCATTCTTATACTGGTTATTTTAATGGTGTTGGGTCTGGACTTGGTATGGGTTCTTATAATATTGCCGTTATGGGTTTTGGTAAAGCTGATGGGAGGGGGGATTGGACTGATGAAGGTAATGGTTAAAAATTAAACAATGATTAATAACGCTGAATTTTTTGGAGGGATTGAACCGTGTGATTTAGACGGCAATTGTGCAAGTTCTGGAACTGCTTATGGTTGGGCTTATAATTTTGATGCTGGAGGTAGTGGCGATGGGAATGGTTATGCGGATGGACATACAGAAATTGAAAACCCTTTTTAAAATTAAGCAATGGAACAGAATAAATTTTTCGAAGGGTACGGGGATAATCCAGATAAGGGGTTTATGGATTTTTGGGTTTGGAAATATGAGATTGATGTAATCGAAGATGGCGGGCAAGGAGTTAATGATTTGTGTGACTCTGATGGAAATTCATTTAAACTTCCTGATTATTTACCTTTTTAAAATCCAATGACATAGAAAACAATTTTGAATCAGTAGTTTTTGTAGGGAAAGAAAAGCCGAAATGTTTGGAGTATAGGGATGTTTATAGAAAGGATTTAGAATTAACACATTCGGCTGGACTTTCAAGAGGCATGGCAGGCGGGAAGGGTAATAAGGAGTTTGATGGAAACGATTATTAACTATAAAACCCTAAAGTCATGAAAAGACGATTCAGTAGTTTTATGTATTTCATCATCAAAAGCCTGGTCAATTTTCTTTTAGCGATTTACGCTATTTTCAGACCGGATGAGGCGCACGAAATATCGGATGACGTTGACTTTAAAGAATCAAACAGGCAGGAAGTTGAAAACGCTTTGTACGGAGACGGAAATTGTGAGGTTTTAATTTATCATCATCAAAATTGAATCAAAATGGCAAACGTAAAAAAAGAGTGTCACGAACATGAAGATTTGACACAAAATCAAAAACTTTTGGATTATTTTAAAACATTCCCCTCAATCACTCAGGGAGTAGCTTACAAACTATTCGGCATTTTCCGATTGGGCGCACGCATCTACGACCTGAAAAAAAAGGGGTTTGAATTTGATTCGCAGATGATACCGGTTAAAAACCGATTCGGCAAAACCTGCCACGTAAAGCAGTACACCCTTAAAAAAGAATAAGTCGTTTTGTATCCATTTTGAATTTTCACAAAGCGGAATAAAAAACCGCTTTGTTTTTGTAGTTATCAAATAACTTTGTAAATTTGTCACATGAATACACCAATAAGCGAAGTTTTCAACGAGGATAACATGGCGGTAATGGCTCGCTATCCTGACAAGTTTTTTGATTTGGCGGTGGTTGATCCGCCGTATCAAAATAAAGACGCGATAGGATTAAAAGATAATATAGGGGCGAAAAAACAAGCAGCGAAGCGAACCAAATACAAAGTATTTGAAAACATTGCACCAACTCCAGAATATTGGCAAGAATTAAAGCGAATAAGTAAAAATCAAATTGTTTGGGGGGGGAATTACTTTGGCTTAAAGGGCGGTGTAATCGCTTGGAATAAAAACGGAACCGCATTTGGGGATGGTGAAATTGCGATTTGTACAACGCACAATTCAGTTAGGTTTTTTGAATACACCTGGAATGGAATGTTGCAAGGCAATATGAAAAACAAAGAGATTAGAATACATAATTGCCAAAAGCCCGTAGCTCTTTACGAATGGATTTTAAAAAACTACGCAAAACCCGGCGATAAAATACTCGATACCCACATGGGGAGCCAAAGCAGCCGGATCGCAGCCTACAAATTAGGCTTTGACTATTGGGGCGCAGAACTGGACGAAGAATATTTTGAACAAGGAAACAAAAGATTTCGCGAGGCAATCGCCTTGCCGCTTTTTGATCAACCAAATATACATCAGAAAGAATTGTTTTAGTGGTTGGTTATTCCTAATTCCATATTTCAGCCGGGCGGTTGAAAAGTCGTCCGGTTTTTATATCTTTGTGTAAAAATACACAATGAAAATATTAGGAACGTCTGTAGTATGGATTTTGATAGCGGTGGGGGTTTGGTATTTCACTAAAAATCAATGCAAGGAATGTACTGATTCACTTCAAGTAATAAAAGTTAGCACAAAGGAATTTGTTGCACCTGAAAAGGAAACGACGATTCCAGAACCGAAAAAGGTTCAAACAAAAACTAAGAAGAAGGTTGTTTTTTACTCTAATGATGCTCCGGAATTAGGTAGCGATGAGGATTTTGTTAGCTTCGTGCTTGAAGGCACCGAAACGAAAAAAGAACCTGACCTGTCTGATTCCGGTTTTTTAATTAGGGATTTTAACCTTTACGAGATTGAAGATTCTACCGATGCCTGGAAGTTAAAAGCCATCGCATACGTGGATGGGGAGTTAATCAGTTTTAGCCCGTCGGTACAAATAAATTGCCCGCCTCAAAAAATCCTTACACAAATTCCAAAGTTTGCCGTAATGCCGTCGGCTTATTATTTCGAGGGGTCGGGTTTAGGAGTTGGTGGAAATCTGCTTTACAAAAACTACTCAGTCGGCGGCGGCTATTTCCCGCAAAACAAAAACTATCTTTTTCAGGCAGGGTATTTAATCAATTTGAAATAATGGTTAAACTAAAAGACATTTTTACCAATCCAGCGAATCCGCGCATAATAAAAGATGCCAAGTTTCAAAAGCTGGTTAAAAGTATTGACGAGTTCCCAAAGATGATGGAATTGCGCCCGATTATAGTAGATTCAGAAGGGATGATTTTGGGAGGGAATATGCGTTATAAAGCGCTCAAGGATTTGGGGTATAAAGAAATCCCAGACAACTGGGTAAAGCGGGCGGATTATTTGACCGAAGATGAAATCAGACGTTTCATTATATCTGACAATGTTGGCTTTGGGGAATGGGATTATGAATTATTGGCAAATGAGTGGGATGTTGGAGAGCTAAACGATTGGGGTTTGGATTTGCCGGATTTTGTGGATGAGGACGAAATAATTGAAGTTGAAGAGGATGATTACGAGATTCCAGAACAGATTGAAAGCGATATTATTTTAGGAGATTTATTTGAAATTGGAGAGCATCGATTGCTTTGTGGAGATAGTACACAAACAGATACTTTTTTAAAACTTATGCAAGGAGAGTTGGCGGACATGGTTGTGACTGACCCTCCTTATAATGTTGCTTATGAAGGTGGAACAAAAGATGCCCTTACTATTAAAAACGACTCAATGGTTAATGATGAATTCTACAAATTCCTTTATGATTTTTACACTGCATTAACAACCGCAGTAAAAAAAGGAGGCGCGATATATGTTTGGCACGCTTCTTCTGAAATTATTAATTTTGGTAAAGCATTAGTCGATGCTGGATGGCTATTAAAACAACAGCTTATTTGGGTGAAGAATCAAATGGTAATGGGTAGGCAGGACTACCAATGGAAACATGAACCTTGTCTTTATGGATGGTTGGATGGTGGAAGTCATAATTGGTATTCTGACAGAAAACAGACAACAGTAATTGAATGGGATAAACCAAGAAGAAACGGAGAGCATCCAACAATGAAACCAATTGGTCTTTTTGCTTATCAAATAGAAAATTCATCAAAAAAAGGAGACATTGTGATTGATGCATTTGGCGGTAGTGGAACAACTATGGTCGCTTGTGAGCAGTTAAAACGTAAAGCAAGAGTAATTGAGTTAGACCCAAAATACTGCCAAGTAATAATTGAAAGAATGTTTAAGTTAGACCCAACGTTAAGCGTTAAAAAAAACGGTGAAGATTTTAAACTAAATTAATTCAGGCAAATTTCAGGCAAATGGGAAGAGGAGGTAAAAGGTCACCGGCGACCGAATTTAAAAAAGGGGTTTCAGGAAATCCAGCAGGCAGACCGAAGCAGTTGCCAAAGCTGGACGTTCTTTTGGCTGAGGTCTTGGGTGACGAAAAGGACGGCATCACCGCAGGTCAGGCAATACTTATGAAGCTAAGGCAAAAGGCTTTGAATGGTGACATTAGAGCCGCTCAACTACTTTTAGACAGGGGTTACGGCAAGGCAAAGCAAACGATTGAACTACACACGCCCGAGCCGATTAAGATTGAGGTCGTCCCGTATATTGAGCCCATAACAAGCGAAGATGACTTGCCAGAATATGAAGAATGAAAACGACAACCGTTTACGCATGGAACGCTAACGCAAAGCACCGGATAGTCGTTAACCAGGGCGGCAGTTCCAGTTCCAAAACCTACTCAATCGTCCAGGTTCTAATCATTAAAGCGATTCAGGAAGCCGGAAAAGTTATCACTATCACCGCTCAGGATTACCCGAATATGCGTAAAGGGGTATTGCGTGACTTTGAGCGGATAATGTCAGAGCCTGCTTTAAATGCCCAATTGACCGGATTTAATAAAACAAACAACACCGCGCATTATAAGAGCGGTTCGATAATCGAGTTTGTAATTTTCAAAGACGAACAAGATGCCAAGTCAGGAAAGCGCGACTACCTTTTTATAAATGAGTGTGACGGGATTACCTTTCCGGTTTATCAGGCGCTCGCGATGCGTACCCGAGTGCAAATTTTCCTGGACTACAATCCGACGCGCCAATTTTGGGTTCACGAAAATTTATTAGGCAGGGAAGATGTAATAATATTTTACAGCACATGGCGAAATAATCCATTCCTTGAAAAATCCATCATCGCCGAAATCGAGCAGTACAAAACGATTGACGAAAACTATTATAAGGTTTTCAGTTTAGGCAGAACGGGAGTTTTAACCGGTCAAATTTTCCCGAACTGGAAACGAATCGAAACATTCACGGCAACTAAAAATGTGGTTATCGGATTAGACTTTGGTTTTACAAACAGCCCGACGGCTATTGTGAAACTTGGCGAAGAAAGCGGAATAATCCAGGGGCATGAAATTTGCTATCGGAGGCAAATGTCGAATCAGGATATTATAGAGGTTTTGAAGGATGCAAATCCGTACCGTGACATTACGATAATCGCAGATTCAGCCGAGCCAAAAAGTATTTCAGAAATAAAAGCGGCTGGGTTCAAAGTTTTGGGCGCTGAAAAAATCGAAGTGAAGGAGGGGATTAATTTTATGAAAAAATGGAGGTGGGAAATTACCGAAGACAGTACCAATTGGGAAAAGGAAAGGAAAAATTACATTTGGTCAAAGGATAGAGACGGGAAAGATTTGAACGTTCCAATCAAAGCATTTGACCATTGTTTTGACGCTGCACGGTACGCGTTTTTATTTCAATGGCATGGGAAAAAACTCATTCGGGTTTTATAGATTTGTTCTTTCTAAACTTTTCTTTCGGGCTGCCAATGGGTAGCCCTTTTTTCCATCATCCTGCTTTATTTCACGCCTTTGGATGGATATTTTAAAACCGAACTACTGATTTACCAGTATAGCGAAAGATGGAAAAAATTTGTACTTTTGGAATAGTAACTTTTGTTTTCATAAACGGGATTTTCGTAGGGCTGATTCGTTCAGCCCTTTTTTTGTTTAAAAAAGTTTAATTTTGTCAAAAAAAGGCAATGACAAAAGAGCAACTGATAGATATAATCCAGGAAGGACAATTACACCAAAACCACACACGGACGGTTGAAATCGCATCCTTTGCAAAGCAGATTATGACGGGCGAAGGTCAGGATGATTTAATAGTAAGCTACAAACCGCGTGAAAATGCGGAGCAAAAACATCAACGGATAAAACTTTACAACTCTTTGACAGGATTTGCAGCCGGTCAGGTTGTTTCAATTTACAACAAAGTTCAAAGGGTGGACAACTTGAAAAAAGAAGTCAGTCACAAATCAGAAAAAGGGAAAGGGCTATTAGATGCAAAGATTTCAAAGTTTTATCGGGGTCAAAGTTTGGATGATTATTTGTTTCAAAATCTCGAGCACCTTAATTTTTACGACCCGAACGCGCTAATACTTATTGATAGGGTGGACGTCTTCAATGAAACCGGTTTAAAATCAGATGTCAGGATTATTCCAGTCATTTTTAAATCAAAGCAGGTAATTTATATCGAGCAGGACGAAATGGATATTACCGCCGTCGTCCTGAAAAAAGAAAGGCATTTGAAAGTGCCGAAGACGGAACAAAAATTAAACATTGGAAAGGATGGGCTTCCGGTTAAGTCAGAAACCGAAAACAAAACAGCCTGTACGTTTTGGCTTTACCAAACGCAGTCAGGAATCAGGTTAAAGGAAGTGGTTACTGAAAGTGAGGAGGTTTACGGTGAGATTCAAATCCCAATCGAAATTGAAGGCAAGCCGAAACTTTTCGAGGTGACTGAATTTATTCACGGCTCGGATATTTGTCCGGTCGTCCGTGTTGGCAGTTACTTGGATGCGCAAACGGACTGCGAAACTTTCGTCACACCTTTGGAACCGGCAAAGCATATTTTCAAAGACCTGATTAACCTCAAATCAGAATTTGACTTAACCAGGGCGCTGCATACCTTCCTGCAAAAAATATCACTTGCCCCAAAATGCAAGCACCGCGTAGGGAATCACATTTGCACGGATGGATATATCGGGGAAAAGGTTTGTGAAAACTGCGAGGGTTTAGGGTTTGACGTTCACAAAACCAGCCAGGACGTTATCTACCTGAACTTCCCGGACACTAAAGACGAGTTAATCCCGCTGGCAGAATTTACCCGTTATATAGAGCTACCGGAATGGCTTCCGAAATGGCAGGATGAACAAATCGAAAAGGCAGTTTCTAAAATCAGCCTGGCAATTTTCAACACCGAAGTTTTTAAACGTCCTCAGGTCGTGGCAACGGCGACAGAGGTAAACGTTGAATATGACAAGGTTTACGATATAATTTACAGCTACTCAAAAGCCTTTTCCAACGCTTACAAGCGTATTATTCAAATCGTAAATGATTACCTGGAACTTGGAGACGGTTTAAAGGTGGTGCATGAATTTCCACGCGATTTTAAAATGAAATCAATCGGTGAACTTCTGGCAGAACTAAAAACAGCTCGAGAATCAGGGGCAAACCATATTATTTTGAATCAAATAGAAATGGACGTTTTTGAAAAACTGTATGCTGATGACCCGAATAAGATAAAGAAACTTGAGGTATATCAAAAGCTAAAACCGTTTTCGGACAAACAAGCGGCTGAAATCGTTTCCATCATCGGTTCACGTTCAGCCGATGACCCGGAACGCGCTTTGTATGAAAACTTTGAAAGGGTGTTTCAAATCCTGACCTCGAAGGATGAAAATTTCACTAATAAAACTTTTGAAATGCAATTGAAGGAGGCGAAGGAAATCGCTTTGCAACTTCACGCTGAATCAAAATTTCAAACGTTTCAAATGCCTGACTTCGGCGCGTAATGAAAAAAAGGCAATACTATCAAAGGCAAAGGGAAGAACTGGCGAGCAAATATGAAGGGCTGCTTTTTAGCAAAATAAAAGCTAAACAAAGTAACCTTTATTTGCGGCTAATGGCTATCCTGGAGGCGATAAAAGTGGATGAAAAGGGGTTTATTGTCTTTGATGTTAAAAACGTTTCTTTAATCAAAGACGTAAATCTAACCTTAGACGCATTTTCACAAACAGAATCGGACTTGGCGGTATGGGTAGGCAGTCGGGTTAAAAAGTTGCTCGGATTGAATGCGCTCTATTTTAAGTCCTTTATTGATTTCAACTACGACAAGATAAATAAACAAGCATTGCAGGTCATAATGGCTCAATTAGGTTTCAACTCAAAGCAGGAAAAAATTATTCCAGGTGGATTTTTGGACAATTTAAAAGCCGGTCAGGCGATTAAAATGCAAACCGGAAAACTAATTTCCGATGCAATGGCAGCAAATCAAAGCCTTGGAGAGTTCAGGAAAAACTTCCGGAATATTTTCGTCAATCCCAACGGCATGGGAATTTTGGAAAGACACTACGCAACGGTCACAACGGATTTATTTCAGAAATACGACCGGCAAATCAATAACACCTATGCGACCGAATTAAAACTAAATAACGCGATTTACAGCGGAACGGTAATTGAAACGAGCCGCCCGTTTTGCATTGCCAGAAATGGAAAGGTTTTCACCCGTGACGAAATTCTTAGCTGGAAAAATCTTGAATTTGCAGGCAAGCCAAAGAACTACAATCCGGTCACAGATTGCGGCGGTTACAATTGCAGGCATCATCTTTCCTGGATTTCCGATGAACTTGCATCCGAGTTGAAAAAATAATTCAAAAATTTTTCACCCTTTTTTTGCTTATTAAATATAAGTTTGTAAATTTGTGCTATCAAAAGGAATTAAATAATAACCATTAAAAACCAAATTATAATGACACCACCAGAAGGAGCCGAAAGGAAAGCGGTAGCGGCAGATTTACGCAAAGACGAAAACTTTTATTTAGTGCCAGACTTACAAGGCGACTTTGTAAAAGTAAAATACCTTGGATTAAATTATAAATCGTGGTACTGTTTTAATGAAATCGGAACCGGAAACATTCACGGCGGGCCGGACTTAAGAAATGTCTGGTTGGCAAAAAAGGATAAAAAATGAAAGACCAAATCCAAAAGATAATCGAAAAAATCCCCCCATTTATAACCTGCGGAGGTCAGGAATTTGGATTTGCAATTTTGCACAACACAAACGAAATGAAAATGGGTTTCTTTCCGGTTGGAAACTTGCCGGAATTATGGGTGAATCCATTGACGCATCAAATGCAAAACTACGTTTTTTACCACCCGATTAAAACGATGGAAGATTTCGAGGAAGGGTATTACCTATGCGTCGCAGTTGCAGAAATGATTGAAAAATTTGAATTTTTAAAGTAATGTTGGAAAGAATAAAAAATAGAGATTGGGATAATATTTATAGCCAGGCTAATGAGCTACTTGAAAAGCGAATCAAAAGTCTTGCCGGTGAAAAAATTATCTACGACCAAACAGGGGAATGCGTTATCGCTTTAGGGTCGGAGCAGGCAATGTACAACATCCTCCAAGCCTTCATTAAGGAATATGCCGAAGGTTCGGCAATGTGCGGATATTTGACAGAATTGGAATTGCATTATTTTAGGTTGAATTTTTAAATAACTCAAAATGAAAAATCGTCTTTTATTTGTCTCGTTTATTTTAGCATTTATTACTTTACAATCTTGCAGATTCGAAAAGTATCCTGAGATTGAAACGAACATTAAAGTAAGCAACTACCTTCGTAAAACCTACGATGCGAGTGTTTGTGTTTGGGTTAATACACCTGACGGTTTTGCGTATAGTTTAGAATATTACGAAAAAATTTATGACGTTCCGAAAGGAGTTGCAGATAGTTTTGTGAGGGAAAAACTAAAAGAGGCTGAAATTGTCAAACTCCAGATTGACAGCTTTTTAATAACTGAGCAGAAAAATAAATAAACCATGAAAAGAATCATTTTACTTTTAATCGTTTGCGCACTTCCTTTAATTGCCGCAAAAAAAGGCATTGAGAAAAAGGAAATAAAGTATCAGTTTTCAGCCTATGAAATGATGGCTTTCATTATCAAAAGTCACGAATCATTTTCACCGGTCGCTTACCGTGACGGGAAGGATGCCGACGGTAAAAAGCGCTATTCTAAAGGATGGGGAACAAAAGCCAGGGGCAAACAAAAAACAACACTAAAGGAAGCAAACGAGGATTTCAAAAAGTACATTATGACGCGGCTAATGAATGACATTGAAAACGTCTATCATCTGCGGGAACGCGAACCGGTGGTTTATGCCTGCCTTTGCGACCTTGCGTATAATCGCGGGTCAATTCCTAAGCCGATTCAACGGGCTGCACTTGACCAAAACTTTGAAAAGGTTGCAAGGCTTTTGCCGAGATATGTCCGGGATTCACACGGAAAGAAGTTAAAAGGGTTGGTAAAGAGGCGCAATTTTTGCAAAGATTTGATTTTGAATAGGCACAATAAGCCATACGTCAACGCCAAAATTAAAGAGCGAAAAGAAATTATAATCTCTAAAATCACGAAGTAATGAACTCAATTCTTTGGGCTGGATTCCTGCTTTTTGCCGGATGGGTTTTACTAATCCTATTACGCGAACTGTTTAACGAACTTTCAAAATGAAAACATACTTGGGAATATTTTCTTTTTTAATTGACATGATTCTTTTTGCAGGGTGCATTTTACTTGTAAAGATGGAAATCACCGCAGGCGTTTTGACAATGCTAATCGCCGTATTTTTGATTACGGTTTTCCTCAATCTGAAAATGAATTTGAAATAAAATGTACCCTGCTTTTTTTAAAACTTGAATTATGAAAGATGACTTTTGGATTGGGCAATGGGATAGGACTGGATTAAAATCATTTACCGGACATGGGGATGGTATGGCAAGTGGATGTGGTATAGGGGTAGAAAAAAAGGCATCAGGATATGGGGATGGGCTTGCAAGTGGGGAAGGGGATTATGATAGTAGTGGAGATACAGATAATTAAATTTTTAAAAAACAATAAATGAAAAATTTACTCTTTGTTTTAATCCTGTTTTCAGTCAATGCCTTTGGGCAAATTGACATCACCGGGCAAACGTTGAAGGTTTTGCCTGAGCCGAAAAAAGAACGAAAAACCTTTTGGAAGGACGTTGCAGGATTTGCCTGCTTTGCTGTCGCTGGAATTGCAAACGGTGGACGCGAGGCTTACCATGCCGAACCTTCAATTTTTGAAAACAGATTTGGATCGGGCAAAACTTCCTGGTTTGGAAGTGAATCCTGGCGAAGGAAATACAAAGGACTTGACCCAAATAACGAAGAGGCTTTTTTTTTGTCCAATACTTTACTTGTACCCGTCACCGATTTTTATCACTTTTCACAGACAGTCAGGAACGCCGGAAGTCTTGGAGGTTCTTTCCTGCTTTTGTACAATCGAAAAGGAGGTTTTTGGAGGCAGGCAGGACGATTCGGAATAGGAATTGCAGTTTACGGGGTAAGTAGTTCATTGACTTATAATTTATTAAGAAACAAATAATTTTTAATCATTAAACACAATCACACATGAAACAGATTTTATTTTTGTTCGCTTTTCTCATTGCCTTTCTGCCGGCAAAGGCTCAAATCGATTGCGGGGAAACTTATTTT
>CXWK01020436.1_pt1 | contig 12631 bp, 14 predicted proteins | sample 590851 | NCBI WGS metagenome assembly CXWK01 (sample SAMEA3498364, study PRJEB10139) | wastewater metagenome | biome: wastewater treatment plant; material: activated sludge | place: Denmark | collected 2014-08-01
GTTCGTGCAGGTAGTAGATGCTGGCCAGGTCGGTGATGAAGCCCAACTGGACGAATAGCTCAGCCTGGCGAATGCCAAAGCCTTCGATGTCCATTGCGCCCCGCGATACAAAGTGTTCAATGCCGCGCACCAACTGCGCGGGGCATGCGCTGTTGACGCAGTAATACGCCACCTCGCCCGCCGTGCGCTGAATCGGCTCGCCGCAGACTGGGCATTTTTCCGGCATGGTCCACACGCGCTCGGCGCCGTCACGCAGCTCTGGCAGGCTGCGCAGCACCTGCGGAATGACCTCGCCCGCGCGCTTGATCGCCACACGGTCGCCGATGCGCAGATCCAGCTCGGCGATGTAGTCGGCATTGTGCAGCGTGGCGTTGCGCACAATCACGCCGCCGACAGCCACCGGTTCCAGCACAGCAAAGGGATTGATCGAGCCGGTGCGACCTACGTTGACCTGGATGTCAAGCACGCGCGTAATGACTTCGCGCGCCGGGTATTTGTAGGCCGTGGCCCAGCGCGGCTCCTTGCCCACAAAGCCCAGCTCTTCATACAACGCCAGCTGGTTGATCTTGATCACCAGGCCATCCGTTTCGTAAGGCAGCGCCTGGCGCTGCTCTTCCCAGGCCGCCACGTAATCCACCACCTGGTCGAAGTCGTCGAAAAGGCGAACATGCTCGCCCAGGGGAATCACCGGGAAGCCCAGATCACGCAGGTAGGTCAACGCGTCCCACTGCGTCGCGAGTGCGGGTGCGCCTTCAAGCGCCACCACCTGGTAAGCCCAGACGCGCAGGGGGCGCTGCGCGCTGATCGCGGAGTCAAGCTGGCGCAGCGAGCCGGCGGCGAAGTTGCGCGGGTTGGCGTAGGTGCGCGCTTCCTGCGCCGCGCTCAGTTGATTGAAGCGCTGAAAATCGGCCACATTGACATAGGCCTCGCCGCGCACCACCAGGCGCGCCGGCGCGGGCCGATCACCGGTCAGCGGCACGGTCAGCGGCAGCCCGCGCACGGTGCGCAGGTTGGCGGTGATGTCCTCACCTTCCAGGCCATCGCCGCGCGTAGCGCCCAGCACAAAGCGCCCGTTGTCGTAGTGCAGCACGACCGTCAAGCCGTCAATCTTCGGTTCGACCACGTAGGTTAGGGTTTGCCCCACCTCGGGCGGCAGCAAGCGCAGCGTGCGGTCGCGCCAGGCGCGCAGATCGCCGGCATTGAACGCGTTGCTCAGGCTGAGCATTGGCTGCGGGTGGCGCACCTTGACGAAACGTTCGGCCACCCAGCCTCCCACGCGCTGCGTGGGCGAGTCCGGCGTTTGCAGTTCTGGATGATCGGCCTCCAGGCGCCTCAATTCGTTGAGCAGCGCGTCGTACTCCGCGTCGCTAATCTGCGGCGCGTCGAGGACGTGGTAGAGGTAGCCGTGATAGTTGAGCGCCTGGCGTAGGGCGGCGGCGCGTTGCGTGAGATCTATCATGTTGCTCCGCTTAGTTGATCGGCTGCAGCCAGTTGGCAGCCGCCCAGCCGATCGTGCCATCGTCTTGGCGGAGGCGCCACCAGGTGAAGCCATCGGCCGCGGTGGGATAGGGATCTGCGTAGCCGGGCGGCGGCTCCATGACCGTCAACTCAACGCCATCGTTCAGGGTCGTGATGCGCTGGTTGGTTTGTCCAGGGCCAAAGCGGAAACTGATCCCCTCGGGATCCGCGTTGATGATGCGTACACGCCCGCCGACCCGAATCTGGGCGCCCACGATCGGCGCGGGCGTCGGCGTCGCCGCCGTGCCGGTGATGGGCAGGCCGGCCGTGGGAGTGATGATGGCGCCGGCCAGGGCTGTGGGCGTGGGGGTGGCCTGGAAGACTTTGATTTGGGTGGCGGTGGGCGTGGCCGTCGGCTCGACGCGGCCGATGCCGCCGACGCCCCAGATCAAGGCCAACACGATCAAGGCCAGAACGGCGCCGCCGGCAATCCAGGCCAAGAACCCAGGGCGCCGGGAGCCGCTTTCTTCCGCGAAAACCGGCTCATTGGCCCATTCTTCAGCGCCATCAGCGCCATCGGCGGCGGCTGGTTCATTCCAGTCGTCACCCGCCGCGGGCGTCTCATCGGGATCAAACGTTGGCATAGCCAAATGCCTCCATGTCAGTCAAAATTGCCAGGCTCAGCACGAGCGCCTGGTTGCCCTGGACAACCCAGCGTGCTGGTCGCCAGTGTGCCGTCATTATACCAACGGACAGGATGCTTGACAAAGACATCCGCACGCATTTGTCAAAGGGGCGGCAAACTGCTAAAATTGTGAAGATTTGCATAAGAAATTGAAATCGTCAAACAAAAACTAAAGGTGAGACCACATAGAGGAGGATAGACGGGGTGATTCGTCGCAATACACAGACAGCCGCCTACTGGCGGGAGCCGTTCAAAATCAATCTCGATGATCTGGAGTACCTCGGCAGCTATCTTCAAGAGAAAGAAACACCGCAGACCACCGAAAGCCTGACCCTGGCCTTGATGGAGTACCGCTGCCAACGCGAAGAGAGTAAGATACGTAATGAGTTGAGCAAGGGCACGATCTATCAACCCAGCAAGAGTTACGATGTCGGTCAACAGGTGGTGTTTCCGGCGCTCGAATATACCGTGGGGACGATCACCGCGCGGCGCCATGGGGAGAACCCGGAGCACGGAGAATTTGATGTCCTCGAGGTGATGTTTGAGGGCGAGGCGCAGCGGCGTGAGTTTGCCAGCAGCCTGAAAACAACACACCGGCTCAACCGCACCGATGGCGACACCATCGAAACCGGCGAACGCCTGCAAACCCCGCGTGAACTCTACAGCCAATATGGCAGCCCTGTGCGCGCTGCGTTGGTGGAGCAGATGCGCTCCTCCACGCAGCCGGCCTTTGTGCGCGATGGAGATTCATGGCTCACGCGCGATGTCCTGGTCGAGGTGCACATCGGGCATCTGAACATTNNTGCCAGAGCACTTGCGTCGCTTTTCAACGAATGCCGTGCTGCGCCAGGATGAGCGCTTCGATGACGTGGGCAGCGGGGCTGAACCGGCCTGGTATCTGCGCCGCCTGGAGCCGCCTGAAGTTTGGGAGACGCCCGCCATCTTGCGCTATGAGCCAGTCGCCTATGATCGCATGGTCTTGGGCGTCGAGATGCTGCAGCAAGAATGGGAGCTAGACGACGAGTGGTCAATCGGCAGTATCACCGTCGAGCCATCCATGGTCGTGCCAACGGTCACGCTCAACCTGATTTATCCCCACCTGCGCTCCGGCACCCTGCCCTTGAGCAGTCGCGCGCAAGGCTTCTTTCCACGCGGTCTTGGCCGCAGCACTATGATCACGCTGATTGATGGGCGGTGGGGGGCGCGCTTCCCTGCGTTTGTCTGCCATGAAGGACGCTATATCGCCGGCTTGAGTGGTTGGTTCGAACAGCACAAGCTGCCGGTGGGCGCGATTATTACGCTGGAACGCACGCGCGAACCGCTCGAATACGTGGTGGACTTCCGGCCGCGACGGATGCGTCGCGAATGGTCACGCACGGCCGAAATCAAGGACAACGAACTGGTGTTCGTGCTGCAAAAACAGGCCATCACCTGCGACTACGATGAGCACCTGACGGTAGCCGAAGTAAGCCTGGGCGCGCTGGATGGTTATCGCCAGCAGATTGCGGCCGAACAGGTGCCGCTCAGCCGTCTCGTCAGGCAGCTAACCCAAGAGTTGGCCGGCAAAAGCTCACAGGGGACGGTCCACGCCAAAACAATTTACAGCGCAGTCAACCTGGTGCGGCGAACACCGCCCGGGCCGATCTTCGCCATTCTTGCCACCGATAGCACCTTGCGCAGCATGGGCAGCGGCTATTGGGCGATGGCAGTTCGTGTCTAGTCAAGAGTTCATCAAACCAAGAGAAAGCGGAGATTTATGGCAACGACCTGGATGAAACCAACCATTGACACCAAGTTTCATATTGACTTCAACTGGTGGGAAAAAAGCGGCCTTGATTTCCGCCTGTATCTGCGCAATCAGTTGTGCGATGATTGTAAGGCGCGTTTCCCTAGTCACCGCCACACCGAGATGGTTGACTGGATTGACCCTGACACGGCGGAGGTCAAGCGCACTGATGCGCTGTGGCAGTGCTTACGCACGGTCTGCGCGCGCAAGCCAGACTACATCAACAACAATTTGCCGTTGGCCTCGGCTGTTTTTCGCCTCTTCCTGGCAAACAACAACGAACCCCTCAGCCCGGCGGAGATGCACAACCTGATCCCATGGAAACTACCGGACGTGATTCTGCGCACCCTTACGGGCGGCGACACGTACATGGGAATTCGTCCCCTACACCTGGTTTCACGGCAGTAGCGTTGCCAAACCTGGGCTTGGAGAAGAACTAGATGCCGGCTCCCATCTTTCCCTTTACGGCCATTGTCGGCCAAGACCGCATGCGCCGGGCGTTGATTCTCAATGCCATTAGTCCGCGCATCGGCGGCGTACTGATTCGCGGCGAACGCGGCACCGCGAAATCAACCGCGGCGCGCGCGCTGGCCGCGCTCCTCCCCGAAATCGAAGTGGTAGCCGACTGCCCTTTCCAGTGCGACCCCAATCGCCCGGATCAGTTGTGCGACAACTGCCGCAGTCGCCTGGAACGCGGCGAGGTGCTGTCCACCGCGATTCGGCGCACACGTTTCGTTGATCTACCGGTCAGCGCGACTGAAGACCGCGTCGTGGGCACGCTGGACATCGAAAAGGCGATTCAGCGGGGCGAACGTCATTTTGAGCCAGGCGTGCTGGCCGCAGCCAACCGCGGCCTGCTGTACGTGGATGAGGTCAATCTACTCGATGACCACGTGGTGGATATTTTGCTCGATTCGGCCGCGATGGGCATCAACGTAGTCGAGCGCGAAGGCATTTCATTTCAGCACCCCGCGCGTTTCATCCTGATCGGCACCATGAATCCAGAAGAAGGCGATCTGCGGCCGCAGCTCCTGGATCGTTTCGCGCTGTGTGTGGATATGCAGGGCATCAATGACGCGAATCAGCGCGTCGAAATCCTCAAGCGCCGCATCGAATTCGAACAAGACCCAGACGGCTTCCGCGCGCGCTGGCACACGCCCGAACGACACCTGACCGAAGAAATTGACCACGCGCGCAGCCGTTTACCCCTGGTTGAGTATTCGCCGCGCGACCTGTACATGATTGCCGCTCTGACCGCAGATTTCAAGGTGGACGGCCATCGGGCCGACATTGCCATCCTGAAAACGGCGCGTGCCCATGCCGCGTACGAAGGTCGCTTGCATCTCAGCGAGCGCGACATTTTGCTGGCAGCCGAGCTGGCTTTGCCCCACCGCATGAAGAAAGCGCCCTTCCAGGATATTGCCCTGGAGCCGCGCCAGCTCGAAGAGCGCCTGCGTCAGATTCGCGCGGATATGGGGCCGCCCGAAGAGAGCAGCGGGGCCGAAAATCAGACGCCATCGTCGAGCGTAAAAAAAAAGATGACGTAAGCGACGAAACGCAAGAGGGTGAACCGCAAGGCGCCAGCGGCTCGCCCGATACAAGCACGAACCCCAGCAAAGGCGGAGAAGAAAACAAAGCCCCGGCTGGCCGGCCGATCAAGATCGGCGACACCTTCAAAACCAAGCGCCTCGATACGCCGCTGGATCGGATGGCCCGCAGCCAGGCAGGCAAACGCTCTGTCACCCGCACAGAGCGCAAGCGGGGCCGTTACATCAAATCCCGCCCCATCCACGACCGCCCCAATGACATCGCTTTCGATGCCACCATTCGCACAGCCGCGCCCTACCAATTGCAGCGCGCGCATCTGCGCGCCGAACGCGCGGTCGCCTTCGCTGTGCAGCGTCGCGATTTGCAGCAGAAGATCCGCGTACGGCGTACGGCCAATCTCGTGCTGTTCGTCGTGGACGCCAGCTGGTCCATGGCCGCGGCCGAACGTATGGAGGCAACGAAGGGGGCCATTCTGTCGCTGCTGATGGATGCCTATCAACGACGGGATCAGGTGGGTTTGGTGGTGTTTCAAAAAGACCGCGCGCGCTTGATCTTGCCGCCGACGTCAAGCGTCGAATTGGCGGAACGCGCCCTGCGCACGATTCCCGTGGGCGGCAAAACGCCCTTGAGCAGCGGCCTGCTGCTGGCGTATGAAATCTGCCTGGCCGCCCGTCAGCGCGACCAGGAAGTGCTGCCGATCATCGTCTTGCTGACGGATGGCGCCGGCAATGTCTCGATGACGGGCATGCCGCCGCAGGAAGAGGCCACGCGCATGGCCAACCTGATCAAAGCCAATCACCTGCGGGGCGTGGTCATCAACATGGAGCATGCGGCGTTCGATCGCGGCCTGGCGCGCAACCTGGCCGAGGCCATGGGCGCGCCGTGCTTCACCATGCCTGAATTGCGCGCCGACATGCTGGTGCGCACGGTGCGCGAACATCTCAAGCCGTAACGCCGTAGATGCGATTCAGACGCGCGGTCTCGCGCGTCTCCACGGCGCGCACAAACGGCTCCACATTGCGTGCATGGTGGAAAACCTGGTAGCCGCGAATCAGGAAGCCAAGCGTTGGCTCCCAGCCCAGGCGCCGCGCGGGCAGGCGCAGGGCCTTCAGATGCCAGTCAATTAGCGGCAGGCGGCTGAGGTTGGCGACTGACCGCAGTGTGGCGCCGATGCGCTCGATCTGCTCGACCCGCGCCAAGTAGTTGTCGCACTCACGATAGGCCCACTCATAGTCCTCGGTCGTCCATGCGTCGGCTTTGCCGTGCAGCACCAGCACATCAATCAGATAATCGTCGAGCGCGTCGGTCAGTTCCACCAAGTCCAGGGATTCCTTCATCGCGGCCAGCGGCTTGGGGCCGACAATGTGCACTAGCTTGTCGTACAACTGTCGAAAGCGCGTGTTGCGGTCGTCGAAGTCGTGCGGACCGTAGATATCCTCGAAGAAGAACTGCGCCAGCCGGCCATACTGTGGGGAGCGCGCCAGGTCGTCATGATCCTGACGCAGGCGCACACTCTGGAATGCCTGCAGCCGCACGCGCAGCTGCGTACGATAGGGATCGGTCAGATGAGCTGCGCGGTGAACCGGATCGTAGCGGACGTGCATCCAGTCAGGCATAGCAAGGGCCGAAAATCATGGCGCTAATCCATGGGAATGACGAGGTTCTTGGGAAAAGGTGATAGGCTGTGCCACGCGCCCTGCGCGTCCGCGAAGAAGGTGTCTTCGATGCGCACGCCGTAGCCTGCTTCGGCATCGTACAACCCTGGCTCGATCGTGATGACAGCGCCTGGCAGCAGAGGCACGCTCGATCCCGGCATGTCGCTGAGGATGGGCGCTTCATGCACGCGCAGCCCCAGGCCATGCCCCAATGAGTGGTTGTAACCGCGCGTGGTCATACGATCCTGGCGAATCGTGGTGTAGCCACGCGCCTCGAAGTAGTCGCAGACCAGCGTTTGGTAGAAGCCAGAGGCCTCGCCGACGCGCAGCGCGGCCACCGCCGCGTCGAAGGCGCCAAGCACCGTGTCATAAACAGCCTGGACATGCGGCAGGGCATAGCCAATGCAAAATGTCCGCGTCATGTCGTGATAATAGCCAGAACGCTGGTCCCTGGGGAAGATGTCGAATACAATCGGGCTGCCCAAACGCAAGGCTTGGGCGTCGTTGCCCGTGTGATGTGGATTCGCGCCGTCTGCGCCCTGGGCAAAAATCGTGGCGCCGTCATCCACCAGTTCCAGGTCGAAAAAGCGGGCGCGCATGAAAGCCTTGACATCGCCAATCGTCAACGGCTGACCGTCGGCCTTGACCAGGATGCCCTCTCGCGCAGCCTGCCGCTGAATCAAGTCCACCACGGCTTGCACCACCTGGGTGGTCTTCTCGCCGACCTGACGCAGCGCCGCAATTTCCGCGGCGTCTTTCGTCTGGCGCACACGCTCGAAGACGGACTCGAACTCGGCCACCGGTTGAATGGCCGGCATGGCCTGCAGCAGGCTGCTGATGAAACGGTAGGCGTAGCCGGCATCCATCTTGCCCAGAAACGCCACGCGGCCTTGCACGCCCAGGTCGCTGAGGATTTGGCGCTGATACTCGACCATGGCGTCGAAGCGATCGGGGAAACGGCCTGAGATGGCGCGATAGTCCCAGCGCTGGCGGTTGATGAGCGCCAGTCCGGACTGCTCGGCCGCAAAGCGTTCGATCGGGCTGTGAATGAGCAGCGGCGCCTCGCCCCGTTTCTTCACGATCATAGCGCCCTCGAGCAAGGCCCCGTTGGTCATGTAGAACACGTCAGGATCCAGCGTCGCGTCGCCCGTGAGGACAAAAGCGTCCAGTCCCATGTCGGCCATGGCCAGGTCAAGATCTTGTTTCATGGGACTACGCCGGTTGAACGATGAGGCTCGTGTCTTGGAATTTGCGCCCTTCGTCAATCAGCATGATCGGAATGCCATCACGAATGGGATAGCGATAGCCATTGCGTGGGTTGATGAGCCACTTGCCGTCGGCGCTGAGCGTCAACGGCCCTCTATCCAACGGGCAAACCAGGATTTTCAACAGGTCAGGGCTAATTTCGCCGCCCAGTGCGGCCTCGCTCAAGGCTTCCGCCTCAGACGGGCCTTTGTTCTCTGTTCCGCTCAGATCAATCGCCTTCTGTTCGCCCAGGGTCTTGCGCAGAATCATGATGGCCACTGCAATCAACGCCAGCGGCAGCAGCCATTTCAGCAGGTTTTTCATCCGGTGATGCTCCCTTTTCTCTGTCAAGTCGTTTACAGATAGCGCTGTGCAGGGTGGTTTTTCACCCCAGGCAGCGGCGCACTTGTTGCTGTTTATCTTACGACGAACAGAACGACTTGGCAAATTCTACTTTCAGGCCAATTTGCCTTGCAAGCCTGCTGCCCCTTATAATCGGCGCATGGCCACACGACAGGAGAGTGATCTATACGCGCCGCTCAAGCGCTTCTTTGAGCAGCAGGGCTACGAGATACGCGGCGAGGTCAAGGATTGCGATCTGGTGGCCCGACAGGAAGCGCGGCTGGTGGTGGTGGAGATGAAGCTGACGTTCAACCTGACCCTGGTGCTGCAGGGGCTGCGCCGCCAGCAGGTGACAAATCATGTCTACGTCGCGATCGAAACGCCCGGCCGCAAGCAGCGCACGCCGTGGTGGCGTGAAGTCCAGCAGTTGTGCCGACGGCTGGGGCTTGGATTGCTCACCGTCAACTTTGCCATCGAACCGCCGCTCGTCGAAGTCGTGCTGGAAGCAGAAGCCGCGCAAGCGCCGCGTACGCGGCGCAGCAAGCAGGCCCAGGTCGCCACGGAGTTCGACGGCCGCATGGGCGATTTCAACACGGGCGGCAGCACGCGGCGTCCACTCGTCACCGCGTATCGCCTGCAAGCCCTGCGGGTCGTAGGGCATTTGCATGCGCATGGCGCGTGCTCGGTGGAAGATATCAAGGCCGCGGTGGGGTTGAGCAATACCGCGGCTATTTTGCAGCGCAACTATTACGGCTGGTTCGACCGCACGGCGCGCGGCGTCTACGCCTTGACGCCCGCCGGTGAACACGCGGCGCAGCAGTACGCGGACATCATCGCCTCCCATCCGACCCCAACGTGAGCAAACAAGTCCGAACCACAGGAATTCCCAAATACAACACACATTCAGCCGCAAAGAACGCATGCGGGGGCGAGTAATCACAAAGAAACGGTGGGTCCGGTGCAAATTGGCGGCTGTTTTGCGTTCTTTGTGATCTCTGTGGTTAAGAACCCGGTCCGCAGTGGGGCTGCCGGCCAAACAAGCGCAGGAGTCCGGAACTTGTAAGGTCGCAGGGTGGTTTGACAATTCACTAAAAGCGGTTAGAATAACTTTGACCCTCTTGACCAAGGAGAAACCCACTACATGGGTGAATGGGAATGTATGGAATGTGGGTATATTGCACCAGGGCAGAAACGGCCAGACCGTTGCCCTGAATGTGAGGCGCCCACAGAGGCATTTGAATACTTCGAATACGAAGAGGACGACTTCGTAGACTTCGACGATCTCGACGAGAGCGACGATGACTACGAAGATGTAGAAGCTGTGATTGCAGCGTGACCTCGTCAAAAGGAGATACACCTATATGACCAAGATTCTCTGCCCCCTCTCAGACTGTGGCAACTGGGATGACGGCTTCTGCGGCGCCGAGACAATTCGCCTGAGCGAAGAGGGCTATTGTTTGACCTACGAAGAGGTAGGACAGGTCGAGGCGGATGCAACGGATGACCAGTGGGAAGACGACGATCTGGATCTCGACCTGGATGAGGACGAGGACTGGATGGATGAAGACGACATCGAGGATGACGAAGAAGAGGACGATGACTGGAGCGACGACGCCGATGACGATGACGTCTCTTCCTGGTAGGTGAACGACCGGTAAGTGCTCACTCGGTAAGGCCTTCTCCGCGGCGGAGACAGAAGGCCTCGTTTCTTCGATAGATTATGGCAACAAAAAACCAGGCTTCCGTGTGAAGCCTGGTTTTCTATTGCCAACCGCGCACTGCTCAGGCCTGGCGTCGGCGCAGCAAGAAATAAGCCACAATCGCCAGGACCAGAATAGCCCCGCCCAAAAGCAGGGACTGTGAGCTGCCGCCGTTGCCAGCCGCTGTAGAGCCGCTGGCAGGGCCTGTGGGCGATCCACTGCCGCTGCTGGCTGCAGCATTGCCAATGGCGACGTTGACCTTACCCTCATTGATTTCGCCGGGCAGCGCCGTACCGCCGGCCCCGGCCAACTGCAGCTTCTGCAGCTGCAAATCCAGGCTGCCCGCGGCTTTGGTCTTCCAGTGCAGCGTGACCATCAGACCGTCGCCGCCGGCGCCTGCCTGTTGACCCAGGGTGTACGCGCCGACGGTGGCGCGTCCCCCTTCCTTGGCAAAGGCCGGGCCGAGCTTAGCGGGGCTGCGACCAGAATTGCCCAACCACGGGCCGAGGTCAAAGGAGGTCAACTCCACCAGGTTGGCGTCATAAATGACATCGAACTGGAAGCCCAAAACGGCCTCCGCCCCTTTGATGGTGACGTCGGTCGTGAATTCACCACCGGCCGGGACCGCGGCGGCCGGGGGGGTGAGTGTGACCACCGCGCCGGCCGCCTGGGCCGTGGTGGTCGCCAGCAGGGTCAACGCGAGAAGCAGGTAACAGGTTGCGCGTGTGAGTCGCATAGTTTTCCTCCGATTCAACTGTTGTCAGGACCTGCGCAGGCGCAGGAAAGCGGCCGCTGCGGCCGCCGCCAGAATGACGCCGCCCACCACCAAAGCCAGGATCGGGGCTGAGGTCGCCAGCGGGGAGGCTTGCGGCAGGGGATTATCAATCNNGTGCCCTGGGTCGTGTCGCCACACGCGCCGCCGTCGAAGAGGTCGGCGTCTGGTACATATTGCTCACTTTGCAGGCTTACGTCTACAACATCAGTGAGAGGATTCTTGCGTTCAGCATGACGCGATCGCAAATCTACGACAAAGCCAGAACGACAGTCCTGCCACGTCAGAGTTGCCAGAACGATTTCTTCACCCCGGACGCCGTTTTCGATGCGATTTGTACAAAAGCCGCTTAGAAAGACATCGTTAGCGTCGAATGGGTCAGTCCCGTCCACGACATGGATTACAAAGCCACAATCGAGTGCTTGCCATGCCGGGCCAGGGGATACACTGGCGAGGTGACCCTTGGCGTGATCAAAACTGGCATAGACATCCCACGCCACAATGGGTAAACTGCCGGTGTCCACAGCCAGGTTTTTCGCCACCAACTCAGACGTCGTCGCATTTAAGGGGCGAATATGAAAAGAAGTTGGGTCTGATGCTGACGCAAAGTTCACTACAGTCAACATCATAAATAAGAACACGAGGCATAAACGAAGAAGCAGCAAGAAAGCTGATTTATGATACAGCATCAATCATCCTGAGATGCGAAAAAACATGCTCGATCAACTAGCACAAAAACAACAGGGGCGGCTCTGCTGAGCTGCCCCTGTCATAGTAGATGTGTGACCTACTTAGGGTTTGCGAAGAAGGACACCGCGAAACGCAGCACCCGCTGCAGCGAGTAGAACCACAGCACCAGCCAGGGCCGGATATAATGCATTACCAAGTGGCGTCACCGGGCTGGCGGTTACGCCGGCCAGCATTACAGCCAGAGGGCTACCGCAGGCACCGCCGTCAACTAACTGATTGTCGGGGACAAAATACTCATTGAAGAGCGGATCGAACACTTCGGTCAAGGCAGGGCTGCCAACCGGGTTAGTCTTCAAGTCCACCGTGAACGGTGATGTGCATGTCCAATTCAATGTGGCGAGCACGACGTTGCCGGTTGGTGCTGCAACACCAGCAGGTGGAATGCTTGTGGTACACGTTCCGTCGACCTGTACACCAGACGGATTCAACGGATGAGGATCTGCTTTGAACGTGCCAAAACCGCAGTTAAGGGCCGCAAAGTCAGGCCCAGTTGTCACGGAAGACAGCGATCCCTTTGTATGGTCGTACTCAAGATACACAGTAAAGCCGATAGCCCCGTTTCCAGTACCAGACGGGCCTAGATTACGTGCTACGATTTCGCTAGCATTACTACCAATAGGATGGATGTAAAGAAGACTGAGCGACACATTGGCGGGTGAAGCACTCGCCATGCCGGCTGCCACTATCAGA
>CXWK01028452.1_pt2 | contig 12626 bp, 11 predicted proteins | sample 590851 | NCBI WGS metagenome assembly CXWK01 (sample SAMEA3498364, study PRJEB10139) | wastewater metagenome | biome: wastewater treatment plant; material: activated sludge | place: Denmark | collected 2014-08-01
CGACTACGATCGACTGCGACAGGCGATTACCCCCCAAACCCTGTGTATCGTTGCTACCCACCTGCTCGGAATTCCTGCCGATACGGAACGGGTCAGAGAGTTGGCAGCCGAGCGTGGTGTATTCGTAATTGAAGATGCAGCGCAGGCGTTTGGTGTCAAGCGAGGCGGGAGATATTTGGGAACGGGCGGAGATGTGGGGATCTTTAGCTTCGGGCGCGGTAAACAGGTGACTTGTGGGTCCGGAGGAATGGTCGTCACTGGACGAGAGGAGATCGCTCGTATCCTGGATCCGTTATATGAAGCATTACCGGAAGAATCATTCCTGGAATCGGTGATTGAATGGGGGCTCGCAGCCGCGATGCAGATGTTTCTACGAACATGGCTGTATTGGATTCCTGCGAGGCTGCCATTTTTGAAGCTGGGGCAAACCATTTTTGATCCAGGTTTTCCCGTCAAGAAACTGTCACTCATGAAAGCGGGCTTGTTGGAAGGATGGAAACAGGCGCTGGATCAAGGGAATGCGATCCGGCAGCGCCATGTTCAGCGAATCGTCGGCCAACTGCAAGGAGTGACCACCGCGTGGGGTGGTTTGCCGCTGTTGCGTGTGCCGGTTTTGTGCCGTTCCCGATCGCATCGTCAGCGTCTGAAGGAAACGTGTCAGGCCATGGGGTTGGGGAATCTCTACCCATCAGGTGTCAATATGATTCCAGACCTCAAAGGTTCGCATGACCTGGATGCGTTCGTAGGGACGGCGATGATTGCAGAACATCTTGTGACGTTACCAACACATCATTTGGTATCAGCTGTCGATCTGTGTGAGTTAGTGGGCCGACTCAGGAGGGCAGGTAGTAAAGGCACGGTGCCTGATGATTCATGCAGTGCGGTTGACACTTGTACAAGCAGGAATCCGTGAGCATGAAGTTTATTGTCACCGTTGACGCAGAAGAAGATGAGTGGAATATTGGAAAATCTTCTTCGTGTTCGGTGAGCAATGCTCTGCAGTTGCCGACCTTCCAAGCGCTGTGTGATCGATACGGCATTCGTCCGACCTATCTAGTTACCTATCCCATGGTGCAAGATCTGGGATCAGTACAAGTATTTCGGGATTTGATTGCGAAAGGTACCTGTGAGATTGGATTGCACTGCCATCCTTGGAATACCCCTCCCTTCGATGAGAATTTGACGGAAATGAACAGCATGCTCTGTAACTTATCTACAGATCTTCAATTGAAAAAGCTTGAAACCGTGGATGGTGCAATTCAACAGCAATTGGGGGTAAGGCCGGTTTCATTTCGTGCCGGTCGATGGGCCTTCAATTCCAAGGTTGCGGAGCATTTGGTCGGGATGGGATACAAGATCGATTCTTCAGTAACGCCCTACGTGAACTGGAAGCATCGGTATGGACCAGATTTTACCGATTACCCACTCTGCCCCTACCGGTTTGACCCAGCGAATATTCAGGCGCCGGTTTCTAACGGTAAGGTACTCGAGATTCCAGCAACAATCGGATTATTGGGGTGTTCAAGCCCGTGGGGTGAGAAGTTGTGGAAGGCCATCTCAAGGGAGAATCTGTCGTTCTTAAAAGGCACTGGCGCGCTTGCCACGCTCGGAATTGTTCGAAAGATTTGGCTTTCTCCTGAACTCACGGATGCTGCTACGATGATCAGCCTCATGCGGCAACTCCAAGGGCAAGGGCAGAGTTGTTTTAACATGGTTCTCCATAGTTCTTCCTTGATCGCAGGGCTGACTCCTTTTGTTCGGACAACGGCAGATGAAGCGCGGTTATGGCAGCGGATGGAGGTCGTCTTTCAGTACATCAGTTCGAACGGCATGCGTCCGCTCACTCTCGCAGAAGCCTGTGCGGATTATGAGTAGTGTTCTGTTTTGGGGGGCACTGTTCTTTATTGGATATGCCTATTGGGGCTATCCGCTCGTACTTGCAATTTTGTCGCTGTTCCGGGACCGCCCCGTCCGCAAGGCTCCAATTACACCGCCTGTGACGTTCATTATTGCCGCATTTAATGAAGAGAGTCGAATCACGGAGAAATTAGACAATACGTTATCCTTGGATTATCCGGCTGGTCATTTGCAAGTGATCGTAGCTTCCGACTGTTCGAACGACCGGACGGACTAGATTGTTGCCGGGTATATCCCCAGAGGAGTGCGGCTGGTCCGTATGCATGAGCGCAAGGGGAAAGAGTATGCCCAGCAGCAGGCCCTCACATTTGCAAATGGTGAGGTCGTCATCTTTTCAGATGTCTCGACCGTCCTTCAAGCAAATGCTGTGCGGAGCATCGTGTCCAATTTCGCCGATCCGACCGTTGGGTGTGTGAGTAGTGTCGATCGATTTATCGATCCAGATGGCACTGTAAGTGGGGAAGGCGCCTATGTCAGATATGAAATGGCTCTGCGAGGCTTAGAGAGTCGCGTCAATACCCTGGTGGGATTGAGCGGATCGTTCTTCGCCGTGCGGCGCGAAGTCTGTACCAATTGGGTGCCCTATTTACAGAGCGATTTTAATACGCTGCTCAATGCCGTACGACTTGGGTTGCGGGGTGTATCTGACCCGCAGAGCATAGGATATTACAAAAATATTACCGATGAAGAGCGGGAGTATGAACGAAAAGTCCGAACAGTACTCCGCGGAATTTCAGTGTTTATGCATAGCATAGTATTGATAAATCCAGCCAGGTACGGGCTTTTCGCCTGGCAGTTGGTCAGCCACAAGTTGTGCCGATGGCTCGTACCTCAAGCGATGATTCTGTTGCTAGTGAGCAATGGCATGCTGCTGGAGGAGTCCTGGTTGTATCAGTCGGCGTTTGTCTGTCAGGTAGTGTTTTATGCCACGGCCTTAGCTGGTCTTGTTTATCGGCAGGTACTCTGGCCGACAATGGTGAAGCTGCCCTCATTTTTTGTATTGGTGAACCTCTCGATCTTGACCGCATGGGTTCGATATCTGCGTGGGCAACGCGTTGTCTTCTGGGAACCATCGAAGCGGTAGCACATGAAAAATGCTGGGCATAGCGTGGAACCGCCATCAATGATTTCGGTCCTGCACATCTTCTCTGGAGATCTGTGGGCGGGAGCTGAAGTTGTGATTTTCACAGTATTGCAGCAATTGGCTAGGAGGTCATCAACCCGTGTCCTGGCATTAGCTTTAAATGAAGGTATCTTGGCGAAGAAGCTACGCGAAGCAGGTGTGAGGGTGCTTGTCATTTCTGAGACGGAGCACTCGATGATGGGAATAGTGCGTTTGGCACGAAGATACTTGCGCAGCGAAACCATTCATATCGTTCATACCCATCGGTATAAGGAAAATCTTATCGGGTGGCTGTTGAGTATGGCACTGAAGGTGCCGTACCGCATTGCAACATTACATGGCATGCCTGAAGCTCCTGTGATGCGAGGAAAGGATAATTGGAAGACCACGCTCATCCATGCAATTGATCGTGCGGTACTTCGATTGGGATTTGCACGGATTGTGGCAGTATCGCGAGACATGGCAACACTTTTGACCCAGTCGAAGGCGTTTCGCCAGACTCAACTTTGTGTCATTCACAATGGGATCGCCATCCCTCCTCTGCCGAAAGACCGAGGCAGTTCTGTATTATGTACTGAGAAAAGAGCGTTTAAAGTTGGCACGTCCTGTCGGTTGGTTCCAGTGAAGGGGCTGGATCTCTTTCTCGACATTGCCAAGGGAGTGACTCGACAAAGTCCACACGTGCAATTCTCGATTTTGGGGGAGGGCCCGCTACGATCATATCTTGAAGAACAAATACAGGTTCTTGGGTTACAGGAGGTAATAAACATTCTCCCATTGAGAGAGGATCCTATTTCTTACTATAGGTCGCTTGATCTCTATATCAATACATCCGTTCACGAAGGTATCCCATGTAGTGTGCTCGAAGCGATGGGATGTTCTATACCGATTGTTGCGCCGTTCGTGGGTGGGATTCCTGAAATTGTTACACATGGGGAGACGGGATTGTTAGTGGCTGATCGCAAGCCAGAGGCATTTGTGGATGCGATTCACGCTCTAGAGCGGGACCCTGATCTGCGTATGAACATGGGGCTCAAGGCAAGAGGAGTGATCGAGTCCCGGTTTAGCGATATTGTGGTCGGAAACTCGTATGCGACACTGTACCATTCCCTGGTCACGGCTTGAGTGGCTGGTCGGAAAAGCATGAGAGGGCAATGTTATGGGTCATGTGTTGTCGTGGTTTCGCCGTCAGCGGGCTAAGCGATATATGGATGGACTTCTTGCGAAAGGGCTTAGAGTCGGAAGTCATACTCATATTATGGATGGAGTGTTTCTTGATCCTGCCCATTGTTTTCTGATTTCGATCGGAGACTATTGCACGCTCGCTCCTAATGTCAGGGTGATTGCTCACGACGCCAGTATGAAGAAATTCATTGGAGTCACCAAGATCGCACGCGTGACCATTCATGATCATTCCTTTATTGGCGACTCCGCGATCATCCTTCCTGGCGTCGAAATCGGACCATATTCCATTATAGGGTCCGGTGCGGTCGTCACCAGAACGGCTCCTGCTCATACGGTTGTGGGTGGAAATCCAGCTCGCATCTTGTGCACTTTTGATGAGTTTGTGAATAAGCATATCGAGCAACTTGCGCAGGTCAAGTGTTTCCCCAACGAGCGTTACGACCTTGGTCGTATCTCAGGCGACGACAGGGAGCAGATGTTAACCTATTTGCAGAGTCAGGCTGCGTATATGGGATCCGACCCAGGATCAGTTGACCAGCAGGTACAGGTCTAGCAGACCGGACAGAAGTGACCTCCCATGAAGTCAGTCTTAGTCCTCGATGGAAACCAGCGGAGTGCGTTAGCCGTGACTCGTTCGTTAGGCAGAAAAGGGATTCCAGTGACGGTAGGCGATGTGCAGCCCCATTCATTAGCTGGCGCATCGAAGTATTGTCGGGCTCAGTGGTCCTATCCGGTTCCCAGCGGGGATGGGCGCGCATTTTGCGATGTCGTGGCAGCCAAATGTGCTCAGGATCAGATCGGGGTACTGTTACCAATGACGGATCGAACGCTTGAGCTCGTGCTGCGGAATAGAGATCGTTTTCAGCGTACGATTGTGCCTTTCGGTGATATTCAAGCATTTCGAACGCTGACAGATAAAGCCCGATTACAGGATTGCGCGAATTCCTTGGGGATCCGGATGCCCCGTACCATTCAACTATCGGCTACCGGCGACACCGAGTTGGATTTTAGGGGCTGGAAGTTTCCTGTTGTTGTGAAGCCAGCTCTGCCGCATACACGACATCAGATAGGGACCGTGCCAAAAGTGAAGTATGTATGGAGCTTGGCGGAGTTGCGCGAGGCGGCTCAGCAATATCTCGATGCGCATGATGGGGCGGTGTTGGTGCAGGAATTCGTCGAGGGTGAGGCAAGGGGGGTCTTTCAACTTTGCGACCATGGTCGACCGGTCGCGGTGTTCTCTCATCGGCGGATCCGAGAAAAACCGCCGTCAGGAGGCGTCAGCGTTCTGAGTGAAAGTATTCCTGTTGCGCCGGAACTTCGCCAAGTGACGGAACAGTTACTGGACGCCGTCGGTTGGCATGGGCTAGCAATGACGGAGTGGAAAATTCCTGTAGTGGGACCGCCATATCTCCTCGAAGTGAACGCAAGGTTTTGGGGCTCATTGCAACTGGCGGTCGATTCGAACATGGATTTCCCTTTGTATATGTACCAGATGGCTGACGGCTGCGTGCCAGAAGCTCCGAGCACATATCGTACAGGGATTCGGAGTCGCTGGTTATTGGGTGACGTAGATCGATTATACATGGTTCTGTGCAAGGCTGATGAGTTACGACGAATGACGTGGCAGTCGCGCATGAGATTGCTACTCGAGTTTTGTCTTTCAAGTGGACCTAATGTTCATTACGACGTGAATCGGTGGGATGACATGCGGCCGTTCTGGTATGAGGCGCGACGGTATGTCACGGCGTTGGCCTCATGACGACGTATAGAGGGATGGTGCATGTGCATTCGGATTGTTCATACGATGGACAACATTCCCTTGAAGCATTGGTGCAAGAAGCGAAGCAACGGAGATGCCGATTTCTTGCGATGTCGGAACATTCGGATACCCTCAATGCTGATCGTGTGACTGAATTTGTCGTGGCGTGTTGCAGGGTCTCAAGCCCAGAGTGTCTGGTTATCCCGGGCATCGAATTTACGTGTAAAGACAAATTACATTTGTTGGGGTTTGGTGCACAGGAGTTCATCGCATCAGACAATCCCGTCGAAGTCAGTCGGTTTATTCACGAGAAAGGGGGTGTGGCTGTTGTGGCACATCCACGGAGGTATGACTATCGAATTCCACCGGATCTCGTTCCTGAGTTAGATGGGATCGAAGTGTGGAATGCCGGCTATGACGGGCGATTTGTTCCCGATACTAATGCGCTGAGCCTTCTTCATGATCTGCGTAAGCGGAATCCGGCGCTGTTAGGTTTTGGTGGGCAAGATCTGCATCGGATTGCCAGTCATGATCAGATCTGCGTATCCGTTGAGGCTGCTGAACTGAGTCGTACCGCGGTGCTGGAAGCACTCAGTCAGGGAGACTTTGCAATACAGGGTCCGTTATGGACGATTGATCCGAAGCAAGAATTGGAAGCAGGGTGGGCTGCCCTATTGTCGATCAATCGATATCTGTTTGATCTAGGGAAAACAGTGAGAACAGCTCTGCGGAAATAGCTCTATTGTGATGTCACAGGTGCAAATCTTGGAATCTGCTAGTCGGGTTGTCGCGCTCCCGCAGATGTCGGCATTTCCCTATAAATTGGTGCTGGCCTATATCGTATTGGAATTCGGTAGACCACAAGAGGTGATTCCAGGACTGGCGGCTCTGCATTTGCCCGGTATTGCTATTGGGCTATTGGCTTTCCAGGTCATGAGGTCCGGACGCTTTTCCTTCAGTGATCGGCAAAGTGTTTTATTGAGTGTCCTGCTTGTGCTCTTGATCCTCCATGTTCCATTGGTAACGAATACGTTCTACGCATTCAATATCACTTGGAGTATGACGCTGCAACTGATCGTTTACTGTGGGATCATTGTATTTGTTGATTCCATGGAACGGATCAAAACCATATGTACGGTTTTGTTAGGTGTGCATGTGTACCTGGCCCTGCACGCGTTGGTTCTGCATGGACGCGGGGTAGGAGGGTTCCTTGGTGATGAGAATGATTTATGTATGACATTGGACATGATGGTGCCTGTTCCGTTCTTTCTAGCCCTGTGTGAAAAAAATACTGCAAGAAGGCTCTGGTATTTCGTTGCCACCGGGATGCTCATTATCGGAATTGTGGCCACGTCATCTCGAGGGGGATTTTTAGGTTTACTGGCTGTTGGGGTGTACTGCTGGATTCGCTCTCCTCGAAAGGTAGCCGCGCTTGGTGTGATTGGCGTATTGGTAGGCGCCATGCTCATCTTCACCCCACAGTCCTACTGGGATGAAATGAGCACGATTACAAAAGGGACAGAGAATGAAACCGGTGAGGATCGTGTCTATCAATGGGAAATCGGGTGGGAGATGTTTCTTGATAACCCGGTCATTGGCGTTGGGCAGGGAAACTTCCCTTTTGAATTTCGAACCTACGAGATCAAGGCCGGGTATCCAGAGGGATTGCATGGGCGCTCACGCGCGGGGCGGGCTGCGCACTCGCTGTACTTCACGTTGATGCCCGAGCTTGGTCTTGTTGGAATCTATATCTTCTTAAGTCTGTTGAATCAGTCGCGTCGTGAATTGGTGACCATACGGCGAAGCCTAATTCCAGCTGAGGAGAGCTCTGAAGAAGAGGAACATGATGTGATCAGAAATCTGACCTTTGCACTGGAGGGAAGCTTCGTGGGGTTTCTGGCGAGTAGCGTGTTTATTACCACGTTGTACTATCCTAACTATTGGATTTTGGTTGCTATCGTATTGGCGCTGCGAAAGGTGGTTGTGGGTGAAACCACTTAGCGTGTTGCACACGATTGAGACTTCCGGCCCTGGGGGAGCTGAGAAGTTATTGCTGAGTCTGGTCGATCAACTTGATCGGTCGAAGTTTCAGTCGAGGGCCTGTTTGATTAAGGATGGATGGTTGCGAGGGCAATTAGAAGCTAGAGGATGCGAAACGTTTATTGTTCCAGTGCGTACCACGTTTGATTTTGCCTGTCTCTCCCGTTTACGCAAAGAAATACTCCGTCGAAATATTGATGTGATTCATGCGCATGAATTCGCCATGAACACGTATGGGAGCTTCGTGTCTGTTCTGACGGGGGTGCCCTGCATTGCAACGCAGCATGGTACGCATTATTTCTGGAAGAAGTGGCGCCGGCGATGGGCCTATAAGTTTGTTGCACGGCACAGCTCGCTCATCGCTGTTTCCAAGGATGTGGGCAACTGCCTCGCGACTAATGTGGGATTTGCGATCGATCGTGTTCGTACGATCTATAACGGGATTGATCCGTACGCACATCAGCCGGATGATGTGATTCGACTTCACGTACGGACAGCGTTAGGTATTGCCGCGTCGACGCGAGTGATTGGCACGGTAGGTAATCTCTATCCGATCAAGGGGCAGAGGTTTTTAATCCGCGCCATGCCTGCGATTATACGAGGCTGTCCCGACACCATTCTGGTCATCGTGGGGAGAGGGGAACTACGCGAGATATTGCAAGCGGAAGCGGATGCATTGGGAGTGTCCGCTCATGTCCGGTTGCTGGGGTATCGCGATGATGTCCCGGCGCTGCTGCAAGGCATGGATGTGTTTGTTTTGCCGTCTCTTTCGGAGGGCCTGCCGTTTTCTGCGCTGGAGGCGATGGCCACAGGTAAACCGGTCGTCGCAACCCGGGTGGGCGGAATTCCTGAAGTGGTCGTTGATGGGGTAACAGGGTATCTTGTGCCGCCAGAGGATTCGTCTCTCCTCGCCGAGAAGGTTCTTGGCCTGTTATGCGATGCTTCTCGTGCGAGGCTCTTTGGCCAAGAGGGGATGCGCCGGGTCGAAAAAGAGTTCAGCTTACAGGTAATGGTCCATCAATATCAGAACTTGTATCAATCGATTGCAGGAAGGTAGAAACGACTGTGTCCTTCGCGCGCAAGGCTTTCCAGGCAAGCGTGTGGTTTGCCGTCTTTCAATTCGTCACCCAAGTACTCTCCTGGTCCGTCACGATTCTGATTGCCAGACTATTGCTGCCGGAAGATTATGGCCTGGTCGCAATGGCAACACTGCTGACCAGTTACGTCGAAATCGTCAGTGAATTGGGCATCGGATCAGCTATCGTTCAACGATCGTCTGTGACGAATGAGAATCTGAATGGTGTGTTTTGGTTGGGGATTGGTACCGGAATTGGGTTTGCTGGACTCGGTGTTCTCCTGGCGTTTGTGACCGCCTGGGTATTTGACGACCTGAGAGTCGTTCCGCTCACGCAGTTTGCTTCTCTCCAGTTCATTCTTGGCGGACTGCTTGTTGTTCCACATAGTCTTCTCATGAGAGAGGTTCGCTTCAAGGAAATCGGGACCATTCACCTCTGCGCTGTGAGTATGGGCAGCCTGACATCGCTGGGCCTTGCATGGTGGGGATGGGGGGTCTGGGCCTTACTGGTAGGATATCTGACACAGCGGGTTATTACTGTTATCTTGTCCTATTACTTTTCAGGATGGTGGCCAGGTCGAAAGTGCAATTGGGCAAGTGTTCAGCCATTCTTGCATTTTGGGCTCAAAGTGACCGGGTCAGGTACGGCATACTATGCTTTTCAAAAAGCCGATCAGTTCGTCGTGGGACGGCTATTCACGGCACAAGTGCTTGGGTACTACTCCATGGCACTGCAACTCGCCAGCTTACCCACGGAAAAAGTGGTGGTATTGATTCGGAAAATAGCCTATCCGGTATTTGCTCACTATCAAGACGATCCGCTCAAATGCCGATCGATGTTCCTGCAGGCGACACAATACATGATGCTCATGGTTGCCCCGCTCCTTGTGGGTGGCGCCATTTTTGGAGAGGAGCTGATTCTAGTCGCACTGGGAAAACAATGGGAGCCGGTGATTCCGCTATTTCGGGTATTGTGTGTAGCCCAGGTGTTTATGGCCTTGGCCACGTTAACGGGGATGGTCCAAACGGCCTTGGGGATGCCTCAGCGCGTATTGGCCTTCAATAGTATCTTGGCTGTGCTGATGCCGTTGTCGGTTCTGATTGCAGCTCAGGCAGGGTTTGAGTTCGTGGTGGTTCCCTGGATCACGATTTTCCCGATCGTGTGCATGGTATGGATTCGGTCAGTGCTCAATACTTTGGGAATTTCGCCGTTGTCTTACTTGAAGCAATTTGTCGCGCCGCTGCTAGCCTGCCTGGTTATGGTTGTTGGCGTACTGAGCTCACAGGCCCTACTTGGCGCTGTGCTTCCCAGCTTTAGCGGACTGCCGCTGCGTGTGGCGCAAGAAATCGCACTGGGGGGGCTGTTATACGTGGGATACTTAATGGTTTTTGACCGAGCCATTATGAAACGATTTTTGGCACTGCATAGAGGTTAGCCATGAAACCTCATGTTTTGTATGTGACCTGTGCACCCTATTTGATTCCCACGAGTGGTATCGCGAAATCAAAATTTGCGTGGCTCTCAAGGGCCTTTTCCGGAGACGTGTTGTCAGCCGTGCATCGGAAAGAGTTCTCCATGGCCGTCATGGGAGAATTTTGTGCGATAGGCCCGTATGTGCCCGGGTGGTTCCGGTATCGTTTAGCTGTAATTCGAAAGTGGTACTTTGCGTTGTACGCGGTGGGGGTCAGCGCATTTCGGCACTATTATTGGAAACGATACGATGTTGTGGTATCGCATGATCCATTCAGTGCAGGGATTATTGCACTAATTATCGCCAAGCTTCTGCGAGTTAAACTCATCGTGGAAGTGAATGGAAATTATTCCAAGGTTGATACATGGAGCAGCATCAAGCCGTCACTATCTGAGCGGGCCAAATTGTGGTATTGCCGTCTGGTGATTCCCGTTGTGTTGAATCAGGCAGACTCCGTTAAGCTACTCTATCCTGCCCAACTGCAATTCATTGAACCAAGAGTTCAGCTTCAGCGCAATCCTCATGTCATTCACGATTTTGTTCCAATTGCAGAATTTGGTGGTACCTGGGTGGAACCGCGCTATCTGGTGTTTCTTGGGACTCCGTGGAAATTGAAAGGTGTCGATCTGTTGATCGATGCCTTCAAACAGTTGTATGCCGATTATCCACAATACCGCCTCAAATTGGTGGGCTATCAATTTCCAGAAGAACGGGCCTACTTCAATGGTCTAATCGGAGAACATCCAGCAATCGAGGTATGCGGGCCTGTCTGGTATGAGCAAGCGATCAAGCTGGTCAATGAATGCTGGGCGTTGGTTTTGCCATCTCGATCGGAAGGCATGGGACGAGTGTTGTTGGAAGCGATGGCGGCAAAAAAGCCCGTGGTTGCGTCACGGGTCGACGGGATTCCAACGTATGTGCAGCACGGACAGACTGGATTACTCTTTGAGTCGGGTAGTACGTGTGATTTGGCAGAGAAGCTCCGAATCCTGATGAGTGATGAGGTCTACGCCAAGCGGATAGGTCAGCAGGGGTACGACTATGTTCAACGCTATTTGTCTGAAGCAGTGTTTGTTGAGCGATATCGTGCCCTAGTGGAGGAGCTCGTGCCAATCCGTTCCGAAGATGAGGCGGTATGCCTGAAAATGAATTGATGTGGTCGACGAGCGAAGACTTCAGAAGCGATGAACTGTCTGGATAATTGGTTGGTACCCATTCAAGAGGGTCTTTTTGATCTTCCTGCGTTCCGGACAGCGGTCGCAGGCATCTTTTGGGGGAAAAGTCGCGTTCATCACTTGTTAGGACGATCGTATGAGGAAGCCTGCGATATTTGTTGGTTGGGCCGTGTTTCTGGAGTTCCCATCTTCGAGTCGTATGCAAGGCGGTATGTGTCGTCATTGGTAGAGGACGTTAGGCGACGTTCCTCGAATTTCCTGCGAGAAGTGTTTCTCAAGAGCTCCTCAGCTGTAGAAGCGAGAGAACCCTATCTCCTCTCTGGCAGTGGGACGTTGGACATTTTTCGGGATTTGATTGTGCTTAAAGAGCCATCCCGTTTGGAAAAGGGCGTCGTGATGATTAAGTATACGCCGACGTTTGACGCCTTTGTCGCACTATTTGATCTCGACGCCGTACAGAATCACTATTACATCGTGCTTGAGCCGAGTTGGGCAGGCTATTGTGACCCGAGTCTCTTGCTGTTTGTGTCGAAGCGCCATCCGGTCTTTGTTGAGTCTCCTGAACCGCTTGACTATGGATTTCTCGAATCACTCAACAGCAATTTAATTCCGTTGACAATTGGTTCGGCCGACTGGGTTGACGGTGAGGTGTTCAGCCCCGGTCTGAGGAAAGAGAAAGAGTTTGATGTGGTGATGGTCGCGAATTGGGGGCGACACAAGCGTCACAAAGAACTATTTCGTGCCTTGAGCACCATTCGGCATCGCCGTCTTCGCGTCCTGCTGATCGGATTTGAGTGGGGAGGGCGTACCAAGGAAGACATTGTGGCCGAGGCGAACCGATTTGCCCTCCAGCACGTTGACCTCATCATTGAGGAACAGT
>CXWK01006880.1_pt1 | contig 12611 bp, 13 predicted proteins | sample 590851 | NCBI WGS metagenome assembly CXWK01 (sample SAMEA3498364, study PRJEB10139) | wastewater metagenome | biome: wastewater treatment plant; material: activated sludge | place: Denmark | collected 2014-08-01
GGCCAGGGGCTGCTGGAGATGGGCACCGACACGGAGGACTTCGTCCGCCTGTCGCAGCGCATTGGGCGAACGACGGGGGGGATTTATCCGACGACGCTCGTTGCGCCCGCAAGACACGGGCCAGGTTCCAGGTTCCAGGGGCCAGGGGAAGAACGCTCTTCCCTGGAACCTGGAACCTGGAACCTGGCCCCTGATGCTGGGCCACTCGTCACTCGCTTGATGCTGCGCGGCAAAGCCACCCTCGACAAAGCCCCCGCCATGCTCGACATCCTGCGCGACGTGCTGCTGACGGTGCGGCTCGATAACCGCGAGCGCTTCCGCCAGATGGTGCTGGAGGCCAAGGCGGGAGCGGAGGCGCGGCTGGCCCCGGCCGGCCACGTCGTCGCCAACACCCGGCTGCGCGCCCACTTCCACCCCGCCTTCGCCGCCGAAGAGACGCTGGGTGGGGTCAGCCAACTGCTCTTCCTGCGCCGGCTGGCCGAGCGGGTCGATAGCGATTGGCCCGGCGTGCTGGCCGACCTGGAAGCGACGCGGGCGGCGCTGGTCAACCGGGCCGGCGTCATCGCCAACGTCACGGTGGATGAGGCGGGCTTCGGCGCCTTCGCGCCGCGGCTAGGGGAGTTCTTGGGCGCGTTGCCGGCATCAGACCTGACAGGTGTTCCCACACCTGTCAGGTCTGAATTACCCCCCCGCGAGGGCCTCTCCTTCCCCGCCGCCGTCAACTACGTCGCCAAAGGGGCCAACCTCTACGAGTTGGGCTACACCAGCCACGGGTCGATGTCGGTCATCGCCAACGTGGTGGGGGCCGACTATCTGCTGGCCAAGATTCGCATCCAGGGCGGGGCCTACGGCGCCTTTGTCCGCTTCAGCCCCAATAGCGGGGTACTCACCTTCCTCTCCTATCGCGACCCGAACCTGACGGCCACCTTGCGGGCCTACGACGGCGTGGCCGACTTCCTGCGCGGCCTGGAGCTGAGCGACGACGCCCTGACCCCGGCCATCGTCGGGGCCATCGGCCGCATCGACGACTACCAGTTGCCCGACGCCAAGGGCTACACTTCGCTGACGCGCTATCTGACCAACGAGACGGACGAGTACTTACAGGCGTACCGCGACCAGGTGCTCGGCACGACGGTGGCCGACTTCCACGCCCTGGCCGACGCCGTGGAGCGCGTGGCCGAGGTGGGCGAGGTGGTGGTGCTGGGCAGCGCGGAGGCGTTGGCGAAGGCGAATGAGGAGGGGGTGGGGTTGGAGATTACGAAGGTGATGTAGTACCCTAGACCTCTGAGGTCTGCGGCAGACCTCAGAGGTCTAGGACACAAGTGATAACGATGCGCACGCCAATTCTGCCTAATCGCACGCTGCGCGCCGCCCGCGTGGGCGAGAAAGCGGCCTTCACGCGCACGCTGACCGAGGCCGACGCGGCGCTGTTCATCGGCGTCACGTGGGACGTGAACCCGTACCACACCGACGACAGCTACGCCGCGCAGACCCGCTTCGGCCGCCGCATCGTCCCCGGCCTGCTGACGGCCAGCCTGTTGACCCACATCGGCGGGCTGTGGGCCTTCCTGGCGACGGAGATGACCTTCGAGTTCCTCGGCCCGGTCTACGTCGGCGACACAGTGACGGCCGAGGCGGAGGTCGTCGAGGTCAACGAGCGCGGCTGGGTGCGGCTGGCCGGGCGGGTGGTCGGGGCGGATGGCGCGGAGGTGTTGCGGGCGGTGATTCGGGGGTATCCGGGGAGGTTTGAGTAGCCTCATGTCCACCTCCATCACCAGCCCCACCAACCCCCGCATCAAGGCCGTCGTCAAACTGGCCGACCGCCGCACCCGCGACGCCACCCGCCGCACCGTCGTCGAGGGCGTGCGCGAGGTGGGGCTGGCCCTGGCCGCGGGCGTGGCTCCGGTGGAGGCTTACGTCTGCCCCGAACTCATAGCCGGGCCGGAGGCGGAGCGGGTGGAGCGCCATCTGGCCGGCCTGGCGGCGTCGGGCATGACCGAGTTGTTCTACGTCTCCCCGCCTGTCTTCGAGAAGCTGGCCTATCGCGGCAACAGCGGCGGGCTGCTGCTGGTCATCGCCTACCCCAACCCGTCGCTCGACGCGCTGGCCTTCCGCGCCGCGCCGTTGGTGGTCGTCATCGAAGACCCGGAGAAGCCGGGCAACCTGGGCGCGATACTGCGCACGGCCGACGCGGCCGGCGTTGACGCGCTCATCGTGCCCACCGGGACCGCCGGCACCGACCCTCACAACCCCAACGTCATCCGCGCCAGCCTGGGGGCGTACTTCACTGTGCCCGTCGTCACGCCCCCGGCCGAGGAGGCCATCGCCTGGCTGCGGCGGCGGGGCATCGCCATCGTCGCTACCACGCCGGTGGCCACGACCCTCTATACCGACGCCGACCTGACCGGCCCGGTGGCCGTGGTCATGGGCAGTGAGGCGTGGGGGCTGAGCGAGACGTGGTTGGCCGCGGCCGGCGTGCAGGTACGCATCCCCATGGCCGGGCGGGTAGATAGCTTGAATTTGTCGGCGGCGACGGCGTTGCTACTTTACGAAGTGGTGCGGCAGAGAGGGTAGGGGGTTGGGGAGCAGGGGTGAAGCGCGTTATTTGGGGAGTGGAGTCGTATGCCCTCTGAAGTTTTACGCTTGTAGCCGCCGGTACTATCGTATACAATACAACAATGAGCATCCCACGGGTGGTCATTGACACAAATGTCATCATTTCTGCCCTTCGCTCGCAACGCGGCGCGTCTGCCTTACTGTTATCTATGCTCGGCCGTGGGCTGTTCGAGATGCATATTTCTGTCCCTCTGGCTCTGGAATATGAAGACGTTCTGTTGAGAAAAAGGGATGAGTTAGGGTTGTCGACCGACGATGTCGTTGGGCTGGTTGACTCCTTGTGTGCCGTGGCGCATCGCCATGACCGCATCTATTTCAAGTGGCGGCCGATGCTGCCTGATGAACGCGATGAGCACATACTTGATCTGGCGGTAAAAGCCCAGTGTGAGGCCATCATTACCTTCAATGTGCGCGACTTTAGCGGCGTAGAAAGGTTCGGTATCCGTGCGATCGATCCACAAGCATTCTTGCGCGAAATTGGAGTAATTCCATGAGCAACGTGTTAAGCCTGCGCATTCCCAAGTCATTGCATGAGGAAGTGAAAGAGTTGGCCCATGATGAAGGCGTATCGCTTAATCAGTTCGTTATGCTGGCGCTGGCCGAGAAGGTGGCGACGCTGCGGACCATTGACTATCTCGAGCAGCGCGCCGCGCGGGGCAGTCGCGAGCGACTGTTGGAGATTCTGGCCAAAGCGCCCAACGTTGAACCGGAACCCTATGATCGGCTAGACGCGCCGGGCGCCGCGTCGCTAGGGGCTGGCACGCAGTCGGGTCAAGGCCTGTGAATGGCCTACCAAGCGACTCGACACTGGCCTGAAACCCGGCGCGAGCATTGCCGCCCCGCGCAAAACAGCCGATAATATCCTGTACCAAACTTCCCAACCCGCGCCGGGGAGCACCGGCCGCGCTTTACAGTTCAAGCCTTGGCCGCCGCGTGAAGCCCTCCCGGCACGCGCCGCGGCTGCTGCCCATAGGAGAAATTACGATGTCGAAGCTCGTCAAAGTTGCCGTCACCGGCGCCGCCGGCCAGATCGGTTACTCCATCCTGCCCCGCCTGGCCAACGGCGAAGTGTTCGGTCCCGATACCCGCATCGCCCTGCACTTGCTGGAGATTCCCCAGGCGCTGGGCGCACTCGAAGGCGTCGTCATGGAACTCGACGACTGCGCCTTCCCTCTGCTCGACAACGTCGTCATCAGCGACGACCCGCGCGTGGCCTTCGACGGCGTCAACTGGGCGCTGCTCATCGGTTCGCGGCCGCGGTCGAAGGGCATGGAGCGCGGCGACCTGATCAAGGTCAACGGCCCCATCTTCGTCGGCCAGGGACAGGCCATCAGCGAAGTGGCCGCCAACGACGTGCGCGTGCTGGTCGTCGGCAACCCGGCCAACACCAACGCCCTGATCGCCATGAACAATGCCGGTGACGTGCCCGCCGAGCGCTTCAGCGCCCTGACCCGCCTCGACCAGAACCGCGCCGCGGCCCAATTGGCCCAGAAGGCGGGCGTGCCGGTGACGGCCGTGACCAACATGGCTATCTGGGGCAACCACAGCGCCACGCAGTACCCCGACTTCGAGAACGCGCGCGTCAACGGCCACCCAGCCATGACCGTCATCACCGACCACGACTGGCTGCGCGGGGCGTTCATCGAGACGGTGCAGAAGCGGGGCGCGGCCATCATTGCCGCCCGCGGCCTGTCGTCGGCCATGTCCGCCGCCAACGCCGCCCTCGACCACGTGCGCAGCTTCCTGCACCAGACGCCGGAGGGCGACTGGTTCTCGGCCGTCGTCCCGTCCGATGGCAGCTATGGCATTGACAAGGGCCTCATGTTCTCCTTCCCCGTCGTCAGCGACGGCCAGGGCGGCTACCACATCGTCCAGGGGCTGAAGTGGACCGACTTCGCCAAGGAGAAGATCGCCCTCACCCAGGACGAGCTCCGCGAAGAGCGTGCCGTCGTCGCCGATCTGCTCAGATAAGAGGAAGAAACCGCAGATTACGCAGATTTCGCAGATTAAGAGATATGATCCGCAGATTTGGCAGATTCGGCAGATTTTCAGAAACTCTTCGATAATCTGCCAAATCTGCGGATTATTCTTCTTCAATCTGTGTAATCTGTGGTTCTCTTGAGGTCTTGTTATGATCAAGAATATCAACCACATCGCCATCATCGTGCCCGATCTGGAAGGCGCAGTGGCCTTTTGGGAGGGCGCGCTGGGGCTGAAGCTGGCCCGGACGGAGTCGGTGCCGGCCGAGGGCGTGGACGTGGCCTTCCTGCCCGTGGGCGAAAGCAACGTCGAGCTGCTGAAGCCGACCGCGGCCGACAGCGGCGTGGCCCGCTTCCTGGAAAAGCGCGGCCCCGGCATCCACCACCTGTGCTTCGAGGTCGATGACATCGAGGCTACTCTGGCCCAACTGCGCGACCGCAACGTCCAGCTCATCAACGAGCAGCCGCAGGAAGGGCACGGCGGCCGCAAGTACGCCTTCGTGCATCCCAAAAGCACGGGTGGCGTTCTTGTTGAACTTTATCAATTGAGTGGTGAGTAAAGAAGAACCTCACGCAAAGATCGCTAAGGACGCCAAGCACGCAAAGAAGAAGTCTGTGTAATCTGTGGTTTCTCTTTGCGTTCCTGGCGCACTTGGCGATCTTTGCGTGAGGTCTTTGACTCGTCACTAGGGAGAGATTATGGCTGATCAATATGACGTTGTTGTGCTGGGCGCGGGGCCGGGGGGCTATGTGGCGGCGATTCGCGCGGCGCAGTTGGGTTTGCGCGTGGCCGTCGTCGAGCGGCAATACATGGGCGGCGTCTGCCTCAATATCGGCTGCATCCCCACCAAGGCCCTGCTGAAGAACGCCGAAGTGGCCCACACCCTGCAACACCGCGGCAAGGAGTTCGGCTTCAGCTTCGACAACCTGAAGCTCGACTACCCTGCCGCCTTCAAGCGCAGCCGCCAGGTGTCCGACCGGCTGGTGAAGGGCGTCGGCTTCCTGATGAAGAAGAACAAGATCGACGTCTATGACGGCACGGGCACGCTGACCGGGCCGAACACCATGCAGGTGAAGCTGAACGATGGCAAGGAAACGACGCTGACCGCCAAGAACTTCATCATCGCCACCGGCGCGCGGCCGCGCCCCTTCCCCGGCGTCGAGTTCGACGAGCAGCGCGTCATCTCCTACATCCCGGCCATCCTGGCCGAGAACCCGCCGAAGTCGGTGGTCATCATCGGCGGCGGGGCCATCGGCGTCGAGTTCGCCTACATGTGGGTCAACTACGGCGTGGACGTGACCATCCTGGAGATGATGCCCCACCTGTTGCCCAACGAGGAGCCGGAAGTCAGCGACGTGCTGGAGAAGGCGTATAAGAAGCTGGGCATCAAGTTCCAGACCAACGCCAGGGTGACGGGCATCGAGAAGACCGACGGCGGCGTGCGCGTGCTGGTCGAGGGCGGCGAACCGCTGGCGGCCGAGCAGTGCCTGGTGGCGATCAACTTCCTGCCCAACAGCGAAGGCATTGGCCTGGAAGCGGCCGGCGTGCAACTGACCGAGCGCAAGAACATCGCCATCGACGGCCACATGCGCACCAACGTGCCCAACATCTACGCCATCGGCGACGTGGCTACCGACTACCGGCTGGCCCACGTGGCCTCGGCCATGGGCATCATCGCCGCCGAGACCATCGCCGGGCACGAGACGCATCCGCTCGACTTCCGCATGATGCCCCGCTGCACCTACGGCCAGCCGCAAGTGGCCAGCTTCGGCTATACCGAGGCGGGGGCGAAAGAGGCGGGCTACGAAGTCAAGGTCGGCCAGTTCCCGTTCCAGCCCAACGGCAAGGCGCTGGGGCTGGGCGAGCGCGACGGCTTCGTGAAGATCATCGCCGATGCCAAGTACGGCGAGATTCTCGGCGCGCACCTGGTCGGCCCGGACGTGACCGAGCTACTGCCGGAGCTGACGCTGGCCCACAACAACGAACTGACGGCCGAAGAGATCGCCCGCAACGTCCACGCCCACCCGACGCTGAGCGAGGCGCTCATGGAGGCGGCGCATGGGGTGGAGGGGCAGGCGATACATATCTAGAACGACGTGCCGGGCAAGAAGATCGAATACCTTACCTATCTACGCAATAAGAGACCCGGCCGCCGAGCCGGGTCTCTTCGTTATTGCAGATGCTGTCCCAGGCGCGCCACGTCCCAGACCCGTTCGGCGATTCGCTGGTAGAGGAACTGCCTTTCGTCGAGGTCCGCTTTGCTAAACTCACGATGCGGTCTAAAGGGGAGTTGGCTTCGCTTGACAAAGGCCAGAAATCCGGGATTCCGTTCATACGCCAATTCGTGCAAGCTCTGGGCCAGTAGGTTTTGCTTCAGATAATGCTCCCGTTTCTCGAAATAGGGCAAGTCATTGTAACTGGCGTTAAACGCTTTTGGCAGCAATAGCAAAGCACCAATTCTGTTTCGATAGGCCTGAAAATCGCTGCCAGAAAACTCATCAATGTGTCGTTCGGGGTGGTTTGCCCAGATATGTTCCACCTCGTGCCGAAGCTTCCCGCGCCCGCCCACGTATTCGGTATAGCGCGAGGGAAGACCCGACTCCCTTTCTACATATTCTGTCATTCGGGCCAGCATGACGTGTATGCGCCACCGATTACCACCTGTCAGGGAGAACCGGTCATTTGTAGCAAACGTTTCCTGCTCCGCCGTCAACCGTTCAGACAGGACTTCCGCGACTTCGGTCGCGCTCCTGCGTCGAATATCGCGCATAACTAGAAACATGGCATACTGCATCGTTGAGTACTCAATAGAGCGCCAGTTCCAGATACGGCGCGCGATGAGAATATCCAGGTAAGCGCCGACTATGCCCAGCTTGCGCAGAGCTTCTGCCTCCGAGTCGTCGAAGCAAAGCGGGGCAAGTAGCACCGGATATTGGAGCGTGAAGTTGACTCCGGCATTGTAGTAGACAAACTCCAGACCAGGCGTGAACTCATACGCTGCCCGGCGTAGCCGGTAGTACCATTGGGAGTAGAAAGCGAAATCATGCTCGATGAATGCAGCAAAATTCTTGCTCTTTCCGTCCAGTCCCAATCTCTGATTGTTATCGCGAACCCAGCGATGGAACTCAGTGCCGATACGGTCAAAGTCCTGTGGCGTGGCCCCCTTCTTGCGTTCTCGAATACTCTCGGCAAATTGACTGCGTAACCACGACTTGATAGCGTCGGCGTCTTCCTCGCGGCCGTACTCCTTAAGTTCGGTCGCGCGCTTTTTCCAAAGGATGTTCGCTCTATTTCGCTGTTGTGTATCGTTGATGTTGGCTAACAAATAGCCTTTCAACATATCAGTCGGCGCTAACGCGAGGCCGCGATCGTTCATCGTCTCGAAAATGGCGTAGGCATCGTCGTCGGAGTAGGCCGTGATCTCGACCATGTGAACGTTTTCGATGAACCAGTCCACGAAGAACGGCAATACCTCGCCGCCTAGCTCCATCGGAAACTGATCTTCGATATCTCGATAGCGGCTCAGGATGTTGCCCACCGACTCTGGCTGCCCGTTTTCCTCAATATGCTGGCCGTTGTATAGAGCTTCCATCACAGCGGTGCGCTCTTCGACGTCCAGGTTAAACGACCTCTTGCCGTACTTCTGTGAAAATATCAGATCGGCGATTTGGGCTTTCTGTTCTACATCTGTAAGTAATCGATGCAGATAGATAAGCAGCAACGTCAGTGAAGTCAGTCGTTGCTGCCCATCGATGATGTACTTCCGACCCTCCTTATCACTGATAATGATAGAGCCAAGGAAGTAGTGGCCGTACTCAGCTACCGCGCCCCGGTCGTGTAACGGGTCATAACTTTCCAGAAATTTGTCGCTTAAGTCATCCAGGAGCTCGGCGATTTGCTTGCTCTGCCACTTGTACTCACGCTGGTAATAGTCAATCGCATACTTTGTGCCGCCAAGCAGTTGGCGAATTGTTTTGGCGTCAGCTTGAACTTCTCGCATTGGATGTAGCCTCATCGTCTGGATTTACAACGATGAATACTATGCCTATCCCGGTCTAGACAATGCATTTAAGAACGATTGCATACCCCACAACTGCACCCCCAAGCTCAACATCTCTTGTCGCAACCCCTCATCGGCGCGCAAGTCATCGTCGCCAGTGACGATTGCATCGGCATGGCCGTCAATAGCCGTTGCTAAGACCGGTTCGTCCTTGGGGTCGCGGCAGCGAGGAGGAACCGTCTCCAAAAGGACCGGTTCACCACGTCGTTCCAGCAGTTCCAGCAATTCCTGCAATTCGAAGTCATCAATTGCTTTCTTGAGTCGCGGCCGCTGAGCAACTTCTCTCAGTTCTGCAAGGAGTTCCTTGCTGACAAGCAAGGTGAATTGGTTATCATGCATGGCCTGAAGGACCGGCAGTGACACCTGCCCCCCAAGCAGAGCACGGTCCCAAATATTCGTATCAACAACAATGCGCAACACGTGACGGCCTAACGAGCACGATTTCGGACAGACCGAACCTCGGCATTGATGTCTGCCATTGTAATATCTGCCGGCGGCTCTTTCCGGGCCAAGCGCATGATAAGCTCGGCCAACCGCCGGTCCAGATCATCTTGAAGCAATGCCTCAGCCACCTGCGCTCGCGCTTCTGGCTCTAATTGGCGTACTGCCCGGATCAGGTCATCGAGAGATAGATGAACGTTTGGAATAGTCACTGTTGTTGAAGTCATAGCGCCCTTCCAACCGCATTATATCATCGCTCCGCCCCCCGGCCGCTCTTGCACCGCTCAGTTAACCGGTGTTGGAGTATTGTATCACTAAGCTTCAGAACCCAAGTTTCTTCTGAGAGACCTGGTTTCTAACACTGATTCCTGTTACCCCCGCAAAATCTTCTCCATCGCCTTCCCCCTGGCCAACTCATCGATCAACTTATCCAAGTAGCGAATTTCCCGCATCGTCGGGTCTTCGATGTCTTCCACGCGGACACCGCAAACCACGCCTTTGATGAGCGTCCGCGATGGATTCAGTTGCGGTGCTTCCATCAGGAAGGTCTCGAGGTCGGTCTGTATTTCCAGTTCCGATTCTAGCTCTGCCTGACTATAGCCAGTTAGCCAGCAAATAATCTCGTCGACTTCGCCTTGCGTGCGCCCTTTCCGCTCTGCTTTGGCGACGTATTCGGGATAGATACGCGCGAAACTCATTGTATAAATCCGATGTTTCTTTACGACGCCTTCTTGTTGCTTTTGCATGGCTGATGTCCTCCACTACGCAGGATTATATCCTGAAACACACTCGCTAATTAATCACGCCGCGGCCGCTCCTGCACCGCCCACGCATTGCCATCCGGGTCGTCGAAGTAGATGAACGAATTCCACGGCCCGCCGCGCCCATCGACCCGCGTCGCGCCTTCATAGTGGCAGACGGGGCTGACGTCCACGCCACGCTCGGCCAGTTGGGCATGGGCCGCGTCCACGTCATCGACCACCAGTTGCAGCCCCTTCAGCGACCCCGGCGGCATGTCCACGCCCATGCCCCGGCCGATGACGATGGAGCAGCCGGAGCCGGGCGGCGTCAATTGCACGATGCGCGCGCTCTCGCCGACGCTCGTGTCGTGGTCGACGACAAAGCCGACCTGGGTCTCATAGAACTGCCGCGCCTGGTCGATGTCGGACACGGGGACGATGACGACTTCTAGTTTCCAGTCCATCCTGTGCATTCTCCTTCATCGCTTCCCATAGACTCGCGGGCATCCCCCACTGTGCCAAATGCTCCGTACTTCTTCTCCAAATAGCGTCGATAATCCTCTATTGAGGCATTGGCTGGCAGTATACCGATAAGGCTTTGTACAATGGGCGCATCCTTCAGATAGCTGTGAGCGTCATCGCTTAGCAGAATAGCAGCGAGATAGCGATGACGCGCATTGGGGTCTAGCTCGAACTCGGCCGGTTCCGTTTGCTCCCAATAATCGGCTAAGCTGTGTGGATCCCAGAATTCGGCCATCTGTTCGTAGGAGTCGAAATCGGGAAGCTGGTTCTCGTCGCTCATAGTTATTCGCTCCTGCCATCGCTACGGCGAACATTGTACCATAAGAAAGAGCCAACCCGTGTGGCATCAGATTAGCCTGCCATAACTGCTGTACAGTCACCCGCCCTATCCCGGCTATAATGGGGCGCTAAATCCGTCATCATAATCGCCTCATGAACCACCGACCTATCTACCTACTGCTGTTCCTGTTGCTCCTCACCGCCGCCCTGCCCGCCTGCGGCTCCTTCGTCCCGGCCGATTCACGGGCCGACGCGCCGTCCACCCTCTCCCCGGCCGAGTTGGCCCAGACGCCCCAGCCGACGGCCGCGCCCGTCACCGAGGACGCCGGCGGCTACGCCCGCGCCTTCTACCGCGCCTGGGAGACGGGCGACTACCTGGGCATGTATAGCCTGCTGGCCCCCAGCAGCCAGCAAGTCGTCGACAGCGCCGCCTTCGTCCAGCGCTACGCCGAGACGATGGACACTGCTGCCATCGAGCGCGTCACCACCCAGCCATTGGCCCAACTGCAAGAGGGCGAGACGGCCGAGTTCAGCGTCCGCGTCACGCTCACCTCGGCCGTCGTCGGCGACATCGTCCGCGACCACACCATGCGCCTGGCCTATGAGGGCGGGCGCTGGGGCGTCGTCTGGGACGAGGGGCTGATCCTGCCCGAACTGGCCGGCGGCAACCGGCTGGCCCTGGAGCTACGCATCCCGTCGCGCGGCAACATCTACGACCGCGACGGGCAGGCGTTGGCCTACCACGGCACAGCCTACGAGTTGGGCGTCATCCCCGGCCAGATCGCCGACGAGCCGGGACTGCTGGCCGCCCTCAGCGCCGCGCTCAACACCACGGCCGACCGCATCCAGGCCAAGTACGCCACCGCCCTGCCCGACTGGTACGTGCCCGTGGGCATCGTCAGCGAAGAGACGTTGCAGGCCAATGCCCTGGCGCTGGAGCCGTATCTCGGCCAGGGGCTGACCACGCCCGACCGCAAGCCGTCGCGCCTCTACTCCGACACCGACTCGGCCGCCCACGTCATCGGCTATCTGGGGCCAATTCCGGCCGAGGAGCTGGAAGAGTATAAAGCCCGCGGCTACCGGGGCGACGAGCTGGTCGGGCTGGCCGGGCTGGAGGGGTGGGGCGAGGAGTATCTCAACGGCACGCGCGGCGGCATCCTGAGCGTGGTCGACGCCGCCGGCAACGTCGTCGACGTGCTGCAAGACCGCGAGCCGGAAGTGGCCCGCAGCCTCTATACCACCATCGACCTCGACTTCCAGGCGGCGGTGGAGCAGGCGTTGGCCGACGCCATCGCCACCCACCCGGCGGCCGAGTTCGGGGCCATCGTCGTCCTCGACCCGCAGAGCGGCGCGGTGCGGGCCATGGCCACCTACCCCAGCTACGACCCGCAGGCGTTCAACCCGCTGCGCGACGACGCGGCCGACGCCATCGGCGCGCTGCTGAACGATCCCGGCCAGCCGCTGCTGAACCGGGCCACCCAGGGCGTCTATCCCAGTGGCTCGACGTTCAAGCTGATCACCTATGCCGCGGCGCTCAACAGCGGCCTCTACACCGCCGACAGCCGCTACAGCAGCACCGGCGCGTGGAGCCGGCTGGGCGAGGCGTTCACCAAGACCGACTGGCTGACCGGCGGCCACGGCACGATCAGCCTGCGCCAGGCCATTGTCGTCTCCTGCAACACCTGCTTCTATGACGTGGGCTATACCATCGACAACGCCGACAACACCCTCTTCCCGCGCATCGCCAAGGCGTTTGGGCTGGGGCAGCCGACGGGCATCCAGGGCGTGGCCGAGGCGGCCGGCCTCATCCCCGACCCGGAGTGGAAGCTGGCCGAGGTGGGCGAGGGTTGGGCCACGGGCGACGCGGTCAACATGGCCATCGGTCAGGGGTACGTGCAGGTGACGCCGTTGCAAATGGCCAACGTCGTGGCCGCCATCGCCAACGGCGGCACGCTCTACCGGCCGACGCTGGT
>CXWK01016987.1_pt2 | contig 12610 bp, 10 predicted proteins | sample 590851 | NCBI WGS metagenome assembly CXWK01 (sample SAMEA3498364, study PRJEB10139) | wastewater metagenome | biome: wastewater treatment plant; material: activated sludge | place: Denmark | collected 2014-08-01
CCCAGCCGATAGTCGACAAATGGAAGTCGTAGCTCAACAGAGGAGGCCATACTGAGCCGGTCTCCCTGTGCGATGCCATTTTCTTGCAAATAGGTTTGGCAGATGAGTTGGGTGAGTACGATGTCAATCGGCGGCCAAGGAAGAGGGACTCTAAAAACATCGTACACTGCTGTCCTGCTCAACTGGTCGAGAAAGGTTTTGGTATAGAGGTCTCCTACTCCCTTACAGGCCAGTTGAAAATCTGGTGTCAGGTCGTAGAACACAACCTGTTCTCGAGCGCTGGACCGGTCACGCGCATAGGCTTCCCAGGAGGGACGTAGGCCTGCATAGGATTTCATCCATTCCTTAATTCCCCAGAGCGACCAATAGACAGGGGCTGTCAGCGCAAGATATTCAGCGAAGTGAAATGAACCACCTGCTTGTCCCTTCAACTTTCTCCTCGTCTGAGTCACTGCCTCTCGTACCCATGGATACCCCCAAAAGAGTTCGTCGCCGCCATGTCCTTGCAGCATCACGGACACTCCGTGAGCCTTGGCCGCCTTCATGACCGAATAGTAGCCAAGTGCCGAAATGTCTGCGATCGGATCATCAAGCCAATACATCAACTCAGGAAAGAACGATGCGACGTCGTCGGCACATAACTGAATCTCATGAATGGGCATGTTGAGATGTTTAGCAAGCGCCTTGGCGTCGTCTCGTTCATCGAATGGACTCTCTTCCCGATAGCCGACCGTGAAGGCCTGCATCACGCCGGGATACTTGCGGGACGTCATGGCAGCAATTGCGCTCGAGTCGAGTCCCCCACTCAGGGCAATTCCAATCGGAACGTCTGATCGAATGATGAATGAACTGATGGTCTCCAATTCATGTCGGATTGCTTCGACCGGATTGTCAGTGCGTACCGGAACATCCTCCATGCGCCAGTAGCACCACTGTTTCTGTTCCCAGTTGTTCACGTCGATCGTCAAGATGTGAGCAGCCGGAAGCTTGCGTACCCCTCGTATCGGCGTCATTGGCTCCGGCACATACCCATAATGGAAGTATAAGTTGATGACTGTCGGATCCAGAGCAAAGGGGACACAGCCGGCCGCCAGGAGTCCTTTGAGCTCGGACGCAAAATAGATCTCGTGTGCTCCGATGTGCAGATAGAGGGGTTTCTCTCCCATTCGATCACGCGCCAGCATCAACCGTCTTTTTCGGGAATCCCACAGAGCAAAGGCAAACATCCCCCTGAGATGCTGGACGCAATCGAACCCGTACTGTTCATAGAGATGTACGATCACTTCGCAATCACTGCGGGACTTGAATCGATGCCCTTGGGATCGGAGCTGATCGCGTAGTTCGACATGGTTGTAAATCTCTCCGTTGACGATCAGCACCAGTGAACCGTCCTCATTGAAGAAGGGCTGCTGTCCCCCATGCAGATCAATGATGCTTAAACGGCGCATGGTCAAAGCGACTGATTCGTCGCGAAAGCTGCCTTGTCCATCAGGTCCACGATGGATCAACTGCTGTCCCATCATCGCCACGCTGGCGATTGCGCCGGGACTCATTGGCACTTTAGAAATGGCTCCTGCTATGCCACACATAGACAGCTGTGCTCGTACAGTGTATGGATTCGTCCTATCATCGTGATTCTATCCTCGGTTGGACCGACTTGTGAGTTGTTCATATGCCGAACCGAGTGTCTGAATTTGAATGAACGCTACTTCGTAGAAGTAATTGGCGAGAAATGGATAGCGTGACCGATCGCGCGCGACCATTCCATGAACCAGCTTTTTGAGCAGCAACAACACGGCACGTCCCATTCGAATAAATGAACGAAACCACGTGTGTGTATGCGAGTGATCTGTTTGGTTGAGGACACGTTGCCAGGCTCGGCCTGACACAAACATCTGCTTTGCACACCAGAAAATGCTCATCTTCTCAGGCCGTACGAGATGAGACACGATGAGCCGTGGATCATAGTAAATGACTTCTTGTGGATGCTCCTTGCAGATTCGTCGTTGAATCACAGTCTCTTCCCCGTATCCCAATCGATCTCCCATCATGCCAACCTCTGTACTAAACCCTCCAAGCTGTTCCAGTAGGTTACGGCGAAAAAACATGTTTGTTCCGCAAAGATATTCATCCCTGGCGAGTTCTTTTGCTGCGGTCCCAACGTCATAACTTCCGTACTTATCGTGGTACCATTGCGGTTTCGTGGCGTTGTAGAATGGTCGGTAGGGGCCACCAAACATGGCCGGTCCAATCTGCTCAATGATTTCTTGCGCCAAATACAACCAGTTCTTGGGAACAGTGCAGTCATCATCAATATAGGCGATATACTGCCCGCGCGCTGTTTGATACCCAGTATTGCGACTATACGAGAGCCCTTGTTTCTCTTCAAAGCAATATCGAATATGTGAAAAGGTCCTGCTCACATCGACGGTGTACCGTTTGGTCTCGTCAGTTGAGTTATTGTCAACCACGATGACTTCGTATCGTGACGGATCGAGCGTCTGTTCGCAGACGCTACGTAGAGCGGATGCCATCAACTCGTAGCGATTATACGTGCAGAGCACGACACTAATAAGAACGGACTCAGTTGGTGGCACGACTCATCCCCAGGAATTTCTTCTGCGGATCTTTCCGGAGTAGGCATTTCACGAGGAACTTCAAATGTTGCCATGGCCCCCATACGGATAGAGCCAAGCGAGGGGCGCGCCAAAACTCAATCACCGTCTTCCATCCCTCCTGAGTTGCTAACATGCAGATATCGCTCCACCATCGGCCCAATACTGCAAGAAAATCAGCGTCTGGGTAGATCTTGGACAACTCGTTCGCACGAAGGAGTTTCTTAAACCATTCACGGGTAGCAGAAAGAAATGAGGTGGATGACTCAAACTCCCACCGACTTATGTCGTGATGCAGCTGTGCTTCCTCAGGGGAAGGACTGATACCAAGACGAGCAAGCTGAGATAAACGGATGAATTGTGAAGAGGCTTCCATATTCTCAATCCGCCTGTGACCAATTTGCTGTGGATGCATCCGGTAGCGAAGCAGGACGGCCGGTACATTTGCAAAGCGCGTACATAGTGCTGCACGTGTCCATAGATCATAATCTTCTGCATCGAGGGCACTATTGTCATACTGAAGCTTATGCTGGATGAGCACACTTCGGCGAAGCATTGTTGATGGGTGAGCTAATGCTGAAGAGAACAATAACTGACAGCGGATGGCGCCATCGCTAGTTGGATATTTCACAACCGCTGAGGTTTCACCCCCAAACGTTTCGATCCAAGAACCGCAAATCCCGATCTCTTGATGCTTATCCAAGAACTCAGCTTGAACGGTAAATCGGTCTGGCATGCTGATATCATCGGCATCCATGCGAGCGATATATTCGCTGTTTGCGAATGCCATGCCGTGATTGAGGGCTGCGACAAGACCAGCATGAGATTGATGCTGTACGCGAATTCGACTATCTTCATGCTGAATTCGATCCAAAATGTCAGCGGTGCCATCCGTCGATCCGTCGTTCACCACGATTAACTCAAAATTGTGAAATGTTTGTGTTAAAATGCTTCGAATCGCGTCAGTTAGATATGCCTCTCCATTCCATACGGTCAATACGCAACTGATGCGAGGAGCCTGGTTCATGATCCTCGCCCTTCGAGATATGCTCTCCCATATACAAGTCCCACCATCTCTCAAATAGTAGCGGACTTTCTTGATCGTGTCGCTAAAGTCTCAAAAACTGAAAATGTTGGTGTCAGAAACAGCCGACCCATAGAGCCTGTTGAGAGCAGCGCTATGTATATTAATATCCCACCCCCACGCTGAGTGGGCCAAGGTTTTAAAAATGCGCAGTGGGTTCGCAATCTACCGAAATCTATTGTGATCTCGCAAAGCACGAAAGGTAGGGGAAATGGAGGATTGTTGCCAGAAGCTGCGGTGTTGTAAAAAACTAGAATAGTTAGCTGGGCAAGCATCTACTCAGAGCACCTGTTGAGTGTGCCCGCACCGTGCATGTTGGCCGGTATTGTTGCCCGTAGAATCAGTGAGCAACCCCATATGCTGAAAGATATCAGTAAATCGCTTCGTATATGTATGATCGCGGATGGTTCGTTTGTAGCCAGATTGTGCAATAGCTTGGCGTTCATCATCGTGCGCTAAGTAATAACGGACCTTGTCAATTAAGTCGTCTACATTGGTGAAGGACACAACCTCTTTCCCAATCTCGTAATACTGCTCAAGATTGTCTGCCTTTCCAGTCAGGAGAAACCCTCCACACCCTGGGACCTCGAAGTTGCGTCCTTTGATCTGATCGCCATAGTGTGCTGCTAGTAACGGCGGATGCGAATCGTCAGTAATAGAGGATGTGCCACTAACCCCCGGAAAGACCTTCTTCGCGGTCATGTTAATCATATCCCTAAAGGAGATCAGTTCCAGAGAACGGGAAAGCATGCTGCGCACCGACTGGTCTCGTCGAGTTTCGTGCGAAGCGGTCGGCGTGTGGGTATGATCCGGTACTGACGCATTGCTCAAATTCAGGTTGATACGGCTCTGATTAAATACGCGAATCATCTCTTCCTGTGATAGGCGCCCCGACTCCCATCCTGTCCCCCATACCTGGACTTGAATGCCAGACCTTTTGAGAGTCTCAATCATATGCTTTCTGTTGCCATGCGGCTGTCCGATAAACGTCACGTCGTATTTCAAGGCCATGTCCATTTTCTTGTACAGAAAGTCATTGCAACCCCATTGGCTCTTGATGACATTGCGATGCCCAAGCGCTCTGTATTTGGGTACGGCGCTGGAAGCAGTCGTCACAATCCATGTAAAGCAAGGCCCCCAATGGCGTGAGTACCGTTCAAATCGCCAATGGTCATCACAAAACCAATTAACCGTCGTAATCCCCTGGTCTTGACCTAATGCCCGTACCGTCAGAGGGTCGAATTCATCTCCAAACAACACGGTAAACACCAGATCAGGCTTTTCCACCTTAGCCACTTCAGCCAATCGACGATTCATGAACTCTTTTCCATGTTCTTGGAGCAAAGTCATGAAGTCGAAATAGATGATATCGTGCCCCATATGGACAAGGGAATGATAGAAGTTGCAGTGCTCGAAGCTAAGCCCCTGCTCCGGCCTTCCATAGTCATATTTCATAGCCGTATAGAGAATGCGCATGAGTGGGCTTAACTCTTTCCGGTAGCGACCATTTCTCCTGGCACTACTGGACTGTAACGATTAGATCGGTAGTGCCATCGCACCACTTGGTGACTCTGTGCTTAGAGGCTCTAGGGACAAATCGAGCCGAAAAACTACTACCGAATTAACTGATACAGTCCACTACTCCTCCAAGCAGCAGCATCATTCCCGAGTGGCACCGCCATGCCGGCAGCTTCCATGATGGGACAATACTCTCAACATGGCCTCGCAGATGTCCTCTTAACAACACACTACTCTTGCGCAAAGTACAGATACATCTCACTGCCGTCTTGCCGACCACGCCGAGCATTCCATTCTTGGCGCACCTTCCACTTCAGAAAATGGTCGGTCCCACGTGCTATCAGATAGGCGGGAGCAGTAGTGACTAAGAAAACATTGTACTTCAGTCGCTTTGGGCACTTTCGACGAATGCGGTCATAATCGGCAATGAGGAATCTTGCCCATCCAAATATTAACAAGACAGACCGGAGCATGGATAACCTCCATTTGGACGATCTATCCAACGTAAACGAGGTATCCGAGATATCACGGATGAATGGCAGGGAATTTTTGGTGATCCAATCGATTGCGCCGTACCACTGATTGTNNAAATCACGTTGTGCCAGACTCTGCAAGTCTTTCGTACGTAACCGTCGAAGGTGTCCTTCGTCTTCAAAAAAGAATCGGTTCGCTTGTTGCTTGTCGATTCCGCCCTTCCGCAAGCTACACAACTGAAATTCAAAGCTCCCTTCATTTCCACACGGCAAAATATGAACCATGCCGCCTTTTGGCTTCAGCAGTCTCACCAGCGTGTTCCATACCCGATCCAAATCGTAAACATGCTCCAGGACATGGTGCGTAAATACCAACTCGTAGGACTGCACATCCACAGCATCCTCGCAAGAGAGAGAAAAACGACACTGTGGATAACGAGCTGACGCATGTCGAATCGCGGTCTTGCTGATATCTGTTCCTTCAATAGTCCACTTCGGCAGCGCTTCAGCCAGAATTGATGTCAGGACACCATTGCCGCATCCGAAATCAAGCCCCCGACCGTACTTGGGCAACGGAAGTTCTTGTAGCAGACTGATCAGACGTTGCTTTTTCTCGATTGGCCACTCCTCCACATACCCCTTTGAAAAGCGTTCTTCATAGAAGAGAACTGACTGCTCTCTTTGATGAAGCAATTTATTCTGTACCGCCATAGGTAGTCCTCCTCAGCTTCCTCTGTCCGCTTTGACTGCCTCAACGTGATGCCACACGATTGGAGGCTTTTCATCGAATTGCCTCAGCCAATAGGCAAGCCATCCACTTGAGGCAGCGTGGAGAAACCAGTCGGCCAGATTCTACCGGAGACAGTCACATCGCGACCCAATGATCGAGGTACTACGGGACAGTTCCTGAAGCAACCTCAGAAAAAACCACCCCTTGGGTGCGATCGATAGGTAATTAGGACATTTTTGCTCTCTAGTGGCCTTGAGGTTGATGTATGTTCTCCTTACACGTTGTAGAACCAGGCGGGTCCGTATCGATTACAGAATTCCGAGCAAGTAATTCCCAAGAATCAGCAAAGTGAAAAGGATTCATCTTTATATGGGAATACAAACCATTGGCTGCTTGCCAGACCATCTCCGAATGTTCCAGGGATAGGTCTCTCCATATTTGCGCGGCAGTGTTTTGTCCCACAATATAGGCGCTACGCGCCCTAAAGAATTCCTTATCAATGATGATCTGCTGAACATGCCTTGTGGTTTCTGATAGCGCAAAGGTTGACACGAAGAGATCTGGCAGCAACGCCACCTCCCGAATCAAATACACGGGAACCAAGTTCACACAACCTTCTTTGAGACGGAGCGGTGATGCGGTGTGTGGAATCACCTGGACCTCCGAAGTGCTTGTCTGCAAAAACACATATTGTAGCGCTAGCATTTCAGGAAGGTCCACGATGACATATGTTGGTGTCTTGGGCAGGAGCCTAAGAAACACGCGGCACAAGCTTCCATAGCCTCCACCAAACTCAATCACTGAATTCAGAGACTCTTTTCCAAGCTCCTCTGTTATTCGAGAAAAGTAGTAAAGCATCCCTAGGCTATTTGCTGACATTCGGAGTTCAGAGCAATCAATTATGGGATTCCCTACCCGAGCTTCCTTATACTTCAGGCAGGAGCTCCATCTTTCTGCACGCTTCAAGTAGGCTAATTCATACTGTTGTGGTTCACCAAAACCAGTCCGAACAAACATACTTTGGATAATTGGATGCCTTAGAAAAGTATACGGCATTCCTTTCTGAACAAGTTGGGCAATTTGTCGGCGAGCATCTACCCACATTGGATGGATAAACTCTTGTTCCACCCGCTGCATACCTAGGTTCCAGGTCTTATGCAATTCTTCCGACCTGGACCTCGCGCAGTAGAAGAACGGATGCCGCATCGAATCCCAAATCTTCGTCAGGGAGTCCTGCATTGGCATACCGTTAGTGACCATTGCCTTTCCTCTGTTCAAACATTCTTCCTTCGCCCATACCTACACCGTATTCTTAGGTGTGAAAGGTTCCCATAAGCTTGTTAATCACACGATTCAACTTCATTCCCCTTACTAGTGACGGTTTGCGACTGCGGGCTTTTTTGGATTGCTCCACGTGGGACTTAATAATGAGTCGTGAGACGATAATGGCCACCTGCATACCTGCCATCAGATCACATCCTACACGTGTAACAGGCCGTAGCTCTGTTGTGTGTTCCCCGACTGGTCGCTCATCGATGGAGATCATGGTTGGCACAAGCGCCAGGAGTATCTCGACGAACCTGACATCGGGTTACTGACCCACATGTGTATCAATCCGGAGTTGTGGGATGATTCGGTTAGCCCATACCGCTTGACTGATAAAAATAATGAGGATCACACGGCATCACCGTCCTCCTATTGAATGGGCACGGATATCCGTCGACCAAGGTCAATCATTCAGTATTGAGTAATTGGCGCTAATGATATGCATTACACCAACGATCGGAGTAATCCATTCTCGACTCGGTATTCTCACAACCATTCCATTTCTGTAACCGAGCTAGGGTAACCACCCATCGCTCATGTGAGCTGCGAACGCACAAGCGGACACACTGGAACCCTCGCCGACGTTATTTCGGATACAATGCTCAGGAAATTTTGGGCTGCCCGTTCATCTGTCATGTGACTCAAAACCCACTGGCGCGGGTCAAAGTATGGTAAGGTGTACTCGATCTGAGACAGTATTGCCTCAAACTCTTCAAGTGTTGTCCACGACACCCCCGTTTTGTTTGTGAGATACGGACAGGAACTAACTTCCGTGTACCGTCTTCCTTCGAAAGTCAACTCTCCCGGATTCCAGACGAGCGTTGGGACACCCATAGCCCAAGCCTCTGCCAATGCCAGCCCTTGGCTCTCGCTTCTACTCAGAAATACAGCAAAGGCAGATGTTCTGAGCTTGTGCCGGTACTCCAATTGTTCATACTGTCCGTATAAGAGCCTTGTTGGGTTCCACCCTTGTAATCGCAGCAGTCCCTCAGTTTTTTGCCAGAGTCCTTCCGGCGCACCTTTGACATAGAGGAGGACCATACGCGGAGCACTCGTCTGTCTCGCACCATTCCAATAGTGTTGGTTAACTCCGGCTGCCCATATCCTGATGCGTTCTTCAAGGGCAGGCGCATCCTCAACGTACGCTCTACGGACCCAGCCTGAAGGTACGAGGCACACATCGACTTCTGGGGCGGCAATGACACCGCCAGATTCGATCGGTCGTACAACAATGTTGGGACCTGCTAACAGTGTTCCGATTCGACCTGATCGTTTCCACCCTATGGCCTGTAAGAGCGGAGTTATTCCCGCCAGCACAACTACGACTTCTCCAACCTCGCTGACGACGGTCGGATTGTAGCGATAGCGGGCTCCTAAAGATGCCAAGCCCTCTATTAAGCTTCGAGTTACGCCAGTATGCCCTCCATAACTCTTACGTGCCCAACATCGGCGAACAAGACCTTGAAACCTCTTCCCCCACGATTTGAGGAATCCTGCCGAATCTCCATGCGTGTCATATACAGAATCGGTAAGTACTGTGATCATTACAGTCGTACACCTTTTCTCGCACACAGAGCTAATGATCCAAATAAGCGAAGCGGTAGCACGTATTGCAAGATGCGATCCGTTGAAATAGCCCACCGCATTGCAAGGGTTTCCAGGCGAGATAACCTAGGCTTCTCCAGATGGAGATGAAGTTGTCCTGCAGCTATAACAAATGGACGGACGATGTTAAATCCCTTCATTACGACATGTTCAAACCCTTCGTCCTCAAATATTTCGCGAAGCCGCTCAGATTCAAGCAGCCAAACATCAACACATCCTGACAGATCTATTGGGGGCTGCTTGCGAAGGTCCTCAATATACTGAGATCCCATAGTCCAAAACTTCGCTACGAGATCCCAACGACCTGATTCATAGGCAATTGCACCAGGAGTTGGCTCATGCAATGCAGCAAAAATTCCTCCAGGCTTCACTAATCTCTTCAGTTCTCTCACCGCATGCGGCATATCGCATAAGTGATGGAGAAAAGAATTTCCCAGCGCGATATCAAACGACGAAGATGGCAGGCCGCTTTGAAGTAAGTCCGCCTTCATGTACTTAACCGGTAGATTTGGATAACACCGTTCCAGTAATTTCTTGGATTCCTCTAATTCACCTGAGCTTGCGTCAAGAACGGTCAGGCTTCGAGGGCGAACTCTCTTCAGGAGATGGAAAGACAGAAATCCCGTTCCGGCGCAAACATCTAAGATATCGCATTGTGACCAATCCATATGTGGCAAATGAAGTGAGAGTAGCTTGATCCAAAGCTCCTCTCCATATACGTCCTGTAATCGCCACTCCTGTTCATGGGAGGAAAGGCTTGCATTGCTCTCAAAGAGCTTCTGAGCCAAACTACCCTCAAGGACATACCTTGATAGCTGTTTGATATCATCCGGTAGAGGAAGTGCAGGGTTCAGCATCATCCTTCCGTATAAGCAGAGACATCCAAAACGACGCTACCTAACTGATCACAGGCTTGCAATGAGAGGGGGGAGCCGGTTGGTCGACAAGCTGTCACAGAGAACGAGACGGAATCCCACCAGTTTTCAACGTGATAGGCCATAGGCATTCGGCAGATAAAATCTAGATAGTACGTATCTTGAACAAAAGGCAGCGAGGCAATTTTTAGCACGATTGTATCCCCAGGGCGGTACGATTGATCAGCCTTTTCCTGGCCAATCCAACTGCTGACATAGGCAATGAGATTCTGTTGTGAGTTTTTTATTCTCACTTCAACTCCAAAAGGCTCAACCGGGATCCTATTTGTCTTCACCACAATACTAAGTGATTCCCCAAACGTAAATGTTGACCGTGGTACACCATCTTGACCAAGAAGCTTGACACTATGGATGAGGTCTTCTATTTCACGATGCCCTTGTCGAACAAATACTCCGGATGCGGCATGAGTTTCTGGACTCACCTCCATGAGGTACGAATTTACAACAGTCTTGGCATCTGCGTATTCCACAAGACGTCCTCCGTCGAGCAGGATAGCTCTATCGCACAGATGCAGAATGGACCCCATATTGTGGCTGACAAAGAGGATTGTTCGACCTGTTCTCTTCGCAGTTTCCTCCATCTTGCCCAGGCATTTTCTCTGAAAGTTAATGTCTCCGACGGCCAACACCTCATCAACAATCAAGACCTCAGGCTCCAAATGGGCTGCCACGGCAAATGCAAGTCGGACATACATCCCGCTGGAGTAATGTTTAACCGGTGTATCGATAAACTGTTCGACTTCCGCAAATGCCACGATGGCATCAAAATGGCGAACAAGTTCCGGCTTCTTCATTCCAAGCAAGGCGCCGTTCAAATAGATATTCTCTCGACCTGTGAGGTCAGGGTGAAATCCTGTCCCCACTTCAAGTAAAGAGCCAACTCGCCCATGAATCTCCGCCTCGCCTTTTGTGGGCTTAGTGATCCGAGAGAGAATCTTAAGCAACGTGCTCTTCCCGGATCCATTTCGACCGATGATGCCCAACACCTCGCCTTGCTTGACCTCAAAAGACACGTCTTGAAGTGCCCAGATGGTATTTGTATGTTTCCCGAGACCGGACGAGGTCGCCCCGGTAAAAGTATTCCGCTTCGGCAACTGGCTTCCGATTGCATATTGTTTACTCAATCCGCGTACACTAATTGCCAGATTACCCATTGGTCACACGATCTCCGCGAAGGTTTCTTCCATACGGCGAAAATAAAAAAGGCCAGATACGAATACCACTACCGTCACTACCACTGATGTCAGCAGCATGCCTTCGGTTGGACCACCGGTTCCGAGTATCGACCACCGAAACCCTTCCACGACCGTCGCCATTGGATTTAGGCCGTACCATGCCCGCCATAAGTCGGGAACAAGGCTAGTGGGATAGGCAATAGGCGTGGCAAAAAACCAGATCTGTGTCACAAACGGCAGCGCATGTCCCACATCCCGGTACCGGACATTCAGTGCTGAAAGCCAGAATCCCACTCCAAGAGATGTCATGATTGCCAAGAGAACAAAGAAGGGCAAGAGCAACGCCAATAAGGCCGGCACTATATGAAAATATGCCATTGTGATCACCAGTATGGTTGCTGCAACCATGAAATCCATCAGGCCGCCTCCGAGGGCCGCCACTGGTATGACCAGGCGAGGGAAATACACCTTAGTGAGGAGATGTTGATTCGAGATCAAGCTTTGGCTTGTATTACTGAGGACCTGGGCGAACAATTGCCACGGTAGGATTGCACATAAGCTGAATACGGGATACGGCAAACCATCGGAAGGAACTTTCGCCAGCCAGCCAAACACAACACTAAAAATGAGCATGAGACTGAGCGGTTTGATCAGGACCCATGTCAACCCGAGTGCAGTTTGTTTGTAGCGAACTTTGATGTCACGCCAAGCTAAAAAATATAAGAGCTCTCTATATGCCAGAAGTTCTTCAATTTCCAACGGTGTCCATCTGCTGGATGGACGGATGTGCACCGTATTCAGAGCAATCTCCTCTTGTGTCACTAGGCTCTCGCAGCTATTTCGCTGATATCGATCTTTCTTGAGACATTAGGCCAACCTTCCCTGGAGCCGAACTTGCTCGAATAATCGATCGAACCGGTGCTGCCAGGTGTGTTCACCTAATGCACGCTTCTGCCCTGCCTCACGAACTTTCTCAGCCACTTGTGGGTTGCGAGAGTAGAACAACGCCTTTTCAATAAAATCACCAGGTTCAGACCACGTCACGATTTCTTTGCCGAGTTTATAGTACTGGGAATGGTCCGGAGCTTCCTGCACCAAATAGAACCCTCCTGCCATAGGCACCTCAAAGTCTCGCAATCGACATTGCAA
>CXWK01003671.1_pt2 | contig 12597 bp, 10 predicted proteins | sample 590851 | NCBI WGS metagenome assembly CXWK01 (sample SAMEA3498364, study PRJEB10139) | wastewater metagenome | biome: wastewater treatment plant; material: activated sludge | place: Denmark | collected 2014-08-01
ACGTTCTCGGTGTTGGGGATCGACCCGATCGCCAACAACGTGTGCGAGCCCGTCGCCGACCGCCCGTCGTCGCAGCGCACGGTGACCGACCCGTCCTCGCCTCGATCGATACCAACGGCCCGGGCGCCCTTCATGAGGTGAACGCCCCGGCCGAGGAAGTCCGTCTCCAACGCCGCCGCCACTTCGGGGTCCTTCTGCGGCAGCACCTGCTGGCGGCTGACGATCAGGGTCACTTCGGAACCGAACGAGCTGAACATGTGGACGAACTCCACGCCGGTGACGCCCGAGCCGATCACGATCAGGTGCTCGGGCAGTTCCGGCGGCGGGTAAGCGTGGCGTGTGGTCAGCACCCGCACGCCGTCGGGCTCGGCCCAGTCCGGGATGCGCGGGCGGCTTCCGGTGGACACCAGAATGGCGTCGGCCTCGATCGTCTCCTCCGAACCGTCGGCCAGCGTGGCCACCACCGTGTGCGGGTCGACGAGGCGGCCGGTGCCTTCGATCACGTTGACATGCTGGCTCTCGAGCAGCGTCCAGTTGGTTCTCACCAGCGAGCTGGTGATCGACTCAATGCGGTCGCGCACCGAATCGAGATGCACCACCGAGTCACCCACGCCAACGCCCATCGAGCCGGCCTCGGTCACCTGATTGAAGGTGGCGCCGGTGGCGATCATCGCCTTGGACGGGATGCAGTCCCACAGCTGAGCGGCGCCGCCCAGCACATCGCGCTCGATCACGGTCACCTCAGCTCCGAGGCGGGCCGAATAGGTCGCTGCGGCCACGCCGGCCGGGCCACCACCGATGATCACAAAGCGCAAGGGCATGCCCGCAGGCTACCCATCGCGCCCGTTCGGGGCCGCCGAGCGCCTTCGGCCGAGAATCAGCCCTGAAGCGCAGCCAACAGCTCGCGGAGCGGCTCGGTGTAGTGGCGGCTCTCGGCGAAACCGTGATGGCGCCAGGCGAAGTTGTCGAGCACCGAGTTGGCCGGGCGGGGCGCCGGGCGGGGCGGGTCAAGATCGGTGGTCATGATCGGGCTGATGCGCTCGGGATCGAACCCGGCCAGGTCAAACACGGTGCGGGCAAACTGGTACCAGCTGACCGCACCCTGGTTGGTGCAGTGGAACGTGCCCGGCACCCGCTCGCGGCCCAGCTTGATCACCATGCCGGCCAGGTCGGACGTGAAGGTGGGGTGGCCAAGCTGATCGTCGACGAAGCTCAGCGGGTTGGTCCCCTCCCCCAGCGACAGCAGCGTCTTCACCATGTTGTGGCCGTGCTCGCCGCACACCCACGACGTGCGCACGACGCTCCAGTTGGGGTCGATCTCCATCTCGCCGCCCAGCTTGGAGCGTCCGTAAACCGACTGCGGATTGGGCCGATCCCACTCGAGATACGGGCCGTCCTTGGTGCCGTCGAAGACGTAGTCGGTCGAGAGGTAGACAATGTGGGCCCCCACCCGGCGGGCCCCGTCGGCGAGGAAACGGGTGGCCAGGGCATTGGCCCGCCACGCCGCCTCGGGCTCGGCCTCGCACCGGTCGACAGCTGTGAAGGCCGCACAGTGGAGGATCACGTCGGGCGATAACTGGGTGACGATCCCGAGCGAGGTGTCTCGATCGGTCAGGTCGAACTCGGGCAGATCGACCGGCAACACCTCGTCGCGTTCGGACAACCTCGAGGAGATATCGGTTCCGAGCTGTCCACGGGCACCGGTGAGCAGAATGCGCATCCGATCATCCTTGCACGACCCTGACGAACAACCGGCACGGCGCTGAGGGCCATGCCGGGATGTGCTGCATGGGCCAACGTCGCTTCCGGGGTGGCTGCGCCTAGGCCTCGGTGCAGGCGAAGGCACCCAGCCCCGCCGCAGCGGTGGCCACCAGCCCGGCCATCACGGCTGCCCGCGGGGGCAGGCTTTTCGTGACGCCGGCGGCGAGCGCAGCCATCGCATCGACGCTGTCGACCGCCACCCCGCACCGCAGCGCAAAGTCGATCACATCGTCGGAGGCGCCGAACGCAAACGGCGCCACCATGAACAGCTCTCGCGCCCCGAACAGGCGAGCGAGGTAGGGAGCGGCCGGGTTCTCCTCGGCGTCGATGCCCATCAATTTGCCGGTCGCGCCCGGCGCCACCAGCGCACCGACGCCGACGCAGCCGCGGATGCCGACCAGCGCAGTTCGGGCATGGCGCGGGGTGATCGTCAGGTTCATCAGGTCAGTGTGACACGACCGTCCAGACCACAGCGGTTGTTGATCGGGCGGCTCGGTGCTCGGCCCGTCCCCTACGCTTCGTCTCATGGAGCTTGGAGCCCTGGATCGTGCCACCACCGATTTCTCCGATGCCCCGGCCGGGCGGGCAGCCGCACTCGCCACGCTGGAACGAGCGCTGACAGCCCCCGGGCTGGCCGACCGGATGGAGCTGACCGTCTGGTCCCCGACCTTTGACACCTACCGGGTTGCGGCAGTCGACGGTTCGGTGCTGTTCCGTCGTGTCGAGGTGAACGGCCGGTGGCGCTTCGACGAGCTGGAGGTCACCGGTCGCAACCCGCTCGCCGATCAGGCGACTGACCGCTTCCTCGGCCTCGACACCGAACGACAGCAGCGATTCCCCGACCGAGTCGACAACTCCTATCCCTACGCCCACGACGCGATCGCCCAGTTCTTCGATGGTCCTCACGCACCCGACCTTCTCGCCACCCACACAGGCGCCCACTCGGTCGACGACAACATCGGCCAACACGGTTCCCTCGGCGCCATCCAGGGACGGGCACCGCTGATCCTGTCCGGCTGCGGCGTGCTGCCGCTGGGCACGCTCGACCGGGCGACCCGCATGGTAAACGTCGCCCCCACGCTCGCCGCACTGTTGGGTGTGGACCCCCATCCCGCCGGCGTCGGCCCGACCGGCCATCGACGGTCCGATGCCCTGCTCGCCCGCCAGGACGGCGACCCCGAACTCGACGTGCTGGACGGCGAGACCCCCGACCACCTGGTCGTCTTCCTTCTCGACGGCTGCAATGCCAACCTCCTCACCGACGTGATCGCCTCGGGCGAGGCCCCCAACATCGCCGCCCTGGTCGCCGCCGGCACCACGTTTGGCCACGGGGTATTCGCCTCGTTGCCAACCGCCACGCTGGCCAACCACACCACCGCGCTCACCGGCGCTCAGCCGGGCCACTCCGGCGTGATCAACCACGCCTGGTACGACCGTGAGCGCGACGCCGAGGTGGACCTGTTGTCCTTCGAGCAGATGTTCCATTCGTCGAGCCACGTCGACCCGTCGGTCGAGACGCTCTTTTCGGCGGTCGCCCGCAGCCGGCCGGGGGCCTACACCAGCGCCAGCTTCGAGTTCTGCGACACCGGGGCGAGCTTCTCAACCTTTGCCCTGGTGCGCGATGGGGTGACCGCCGACCTGCCCGAGCTCGACGAGGTCGCCCACCTCACCGACGACCCCGGCCTTCGCAGCGACCAGTACAACTTCATGTCACGGGTCGATCACCTCAGCATCGGCCACACCATCGACGCCTGGCGACGAGTCGACGGCAACCCGCTGCCCACGCTCAGCTGGTGCAGCCTGTCGCTCACCGACGAAGCGGCCCACGAGGTCGGCCCCCATCACCCGGCCGCCCGGGCGGCTGTGCGTGACTCCGACGCCAGGGTAGGCGACGTGCTCGCCGCCGTCGACGCCGCCGGCGTCCGGGAGCGCACGGCGGTGGTGGTGCTCGCCGACCACGGCATGGAGCAGAGCGATCCGACGATGTCCACCGGCTGGGCATCCGAGTTGGAGGCGACCGGCATACCCCACCGGGATGTCGGCGGCGGCCTCATCTACCTCGTCTGAGGCTGAGTTCGCGCCTGCCCCGGGCCAGGCTCGCGGCGGGAGCACGTCCAGCTGGGGCCAGAACAGCCAACTCGGGAGCCCAGACGTCGCTCAGGCGGTCGTTTCCACTCCCCGGTTCAGAGAGGTCTGCCAACTCGGGAGCCCAGACGTCGCTCAGGCGGTCGTTTCCACTCCCCGGTTCGGCGGGACCGGCGGCCGAGTCGAGCGCCGCTGGCCTACCAGCGGGAGCGGGACTCCTCGGCGAAACCCTGCAGGTCGTCGAACTCGACGCGTTGGCCGTCATCGTCGGCCACCCAGCCGGACCAGTCCCCGAACACCTGGTGGGTCTCGGTGCTCAGAACCCCGACGTTGGTGCGGGAGTGTTTGTCGTAGCGGGGCGTCAGCTCCAGCTCGAGGTGGCCGCTCGGGTCGGTGACCCTCCACGGTCGCATCGGGTTGTCCCACGAATAGTCCCAGCCCAGCTCGGCCCCGATCTTGGTGAGTCGGCCGTCGATGATCACGCCGTTCTCGGTCAGCCCGGTGCCCTCGGTCCATTTGCCACCGATCTGAAGGCCGACCACCGGCCCATCCCCACTCGCCCGCCCGGCGCCGCCACCCCAGTTCCAACGAGTGGAGTAGGGCCAGCGGCCTCTTCCGACGTCGAGCACACCCCAGGCACCCCGAAGCGCATCCTCCAACACCCGGGTCATGCCGCCGATGGTCAAGTACCCGGTGGCGGGCCGGGCCTGGTGCTTTGAGGTGTACTGGAAGCGCTTCTCACTCCATGGAATCACCACGTTCAGCGACTCGTGATCATCGGGCAATGCGATGTGCGCCTCAAGCTCGGCCGACGACCCGTCGGGCTCGGTCCAGCGCGCCGAGATGGTGGTCGTTCCGTTGCCTGCGTCGTCGATCGTCAGATCGAGGAGCTTGTGGCGCAGCGTGAGCGGCGTCGTGCCTGGGCGTTCGGGCAGCTCCAAACCTCGCCCCAGCGGCGACACGACGTTGACCCCTCCGTGATCACCGGCGGCCAGGTCGGCCCACCAGACGTCGGCCAGGCCCAGATAATCGATGTCGGCATAGGTAGCCGACACCACCAGGTCGCCGGCCAACACCGCCCAGTAGTCCCACCGCTTGTTGCGTCCCCAATTGCCCCGCAGGTTGCCACGCTGCAGCGGGGTTGACGACCACCCGATGGCGTCGGGGTTCAGCCGGGTGCCGCCGGGGTTCAGACGGGAGCCGCCGGGGCTGGTCAGATCGATCGATTCGGTCAGCCGTCGTTCGTGCGTTGGGGTCGTCGACATAGCCCGAGACGGTAGCCCGCACCCGTGCCCTTCCTCACCGGCCGATCCGGCCCGCCACAGCGGCGACACGACCGCCTTGGCTGACGCACCCGACGGCATTTGCACGCTCAACGGGTGAGCAAGCTGCTGCCAAACCAGAATCTCCTGGCGCTTACGACCGAACAGGCGGACGATGGGTCCATATCTCACCGCGCTCGACCGGCCGCCGGCGACCGCCCGCAAGGGATGGTCGGCCTCAGGTTCGATCCCGAGACGTGGTGATCCGCAGCAGGAACACCGGAGAGCAGACCGACTGTGCGACCCGAGAAGCGGTGCGACATGACGAACGAAGCGCCATGACCGAAGATGCGCAGGCGACGCTATGGAACGACGTCGTTGGCGATGCCTGGGTACGACACGTTGGTTCGTTCGACGCCACGCTGGCACCGTTCGGCGACGCGGTGATCCAACGGCTCCATCCCGACCCCGGCGACCGGGTCCTCGACGTCGGCTGCGGGGCCGGCACGACCACGCTCGGTCTCGCTGCAACGGTTGCACCCGGTGAGGTCGTCGGCGTCGATCTCTCTGCCCGCATGCTCGGCGAGGCCCGTCGGCGCGTCGACGCAGGGAACGTCGCCAACATCCGGCTGGTCGAGGCCGACGTTCAGACGACCGACCTCGGCGATGGCGACTTCGACCTGGCCTTCTCGCGTTGCGGCGTCATGTTCTTTCCGGACCCGGTGGCCGCCTTCTCCAACATCGCCAAGGCGATCAAACCCGGCGGGCGGATGGGGTTCGTGTGCTTCATGTCCGCGATGGAGAACCCGTTCATCATGGTGCCGGTGCTTGCGTCCGCCGCTCATCTCGACCTGCCGCCCCCACCCCAGCCGGGGGACCCCAGCCCGTTCTCGCTCGCCGACCCCGACCAAACGCGGGCTCTGCTCGAAACTTCTGGGTTCAGCGACGTCGAGATCGAACCGGGGCCGGACGAGGGCGTCCTCTATGGCGCGTCCGATCTCGAGCGACTCGCCGAGGGTCTCCTCGAACAGAACCCGGCCACCGGGGCCCTCATGGCGAATGCCGAGCAGTCGACTCGATCGGCGGCGATCCACGCCGCCGCCGAGGCCATCGGCGAGCACTGCGAGGACGACGTGGTCCGCATGGGCGCAGGATCCTGGATCGTCACCGCGCGACGACGCCAACTCCGGCGTGATCAGCTGGTGGAACGAACGCACCAGCCGCTGGTCACCCGGTAGCGCGCCCGCCCCGTCGGTATGGTGCGTTGATGAGCGAGACACGGGTGATCGGGGTCGACGTCGGCGGCAGCGGAGTGAAGGCCGCGCTGGTCGATGTGGAACGGGGCGAATTGGCCTCGGACAGACCTCGCCTGGACACCCCTCAACCGGCCACCCCGGAACGGGTTGCCGACGCTGTCGCCCAGCTGGTTGACCGACTGGGCGGCGCGCCCACGATCGGCGTCACCATCCCCGGCGTGGTTCGCAACGGCGTTGTCCGCACGGCGGCCAACATCGATCCGTCCTGGATCGGCACCGACGCCCGGGCGTTGTTCAGCAAACGGCTGGAAGCGCCATGTGTCGTCCTCAACGACGCCGACGCCGCCGGGTTGGCAGAGATGCGTTTCGGTGCCGGAAAGGGACGTAGCGGCGTCGTCATCCTGTTGACCCTGGGCACCGGCATCGGCAGCGCGCTCTTCGTCGACGGCGAACTCGTGCCCAACACCGAGCTGGGCCACATGGAGTTCAAGGCCCAGGAGGCCGAGCACTACGCCGCCGCCTCCGTGCGCAAGGCCGAAAACCTCGGCTGGGACCGTTGGGGCACGCGGGTCGGCGAGTACCTGGCGATGCTCACCGTGCTCTTCTCACCCGAGCTGATCATTCTCGGCGGCGGGGTCTCGCGGAAGTTCGACCGGTTCGCCAAGCACGTCCTCGCCAAGGTCCCGTCCGGAACCGACGTGGTGCCGGCGACGCTGCAGAACCAGGCCGGCATCGTCGGTGCGGCCATGATCACTCAAAAGAAGTCCGTGGCGGAATAGACCCACCACCCCGCTCGTTCCACCGGTCGTGCCTCCTTTGACGAATACCCCCTTGTCCGTGCTCGACCTGGCCGTCGTGCGCGGTAACGCCACGGTGCGCGAAGCCCTCGAGGCCAGCGTGGCCATGGCGCAGTGCGCCGAACACAGCGGCTACCGCCGCGTCTGGTACGCCGAGCACCACAACATGGCCTCGATCGCGTCGTCGGCCACCAGCGTGTTGATCGCCCACGTGGCCGCCAACACCAAAACGATCCGCCTGGGCTCGGGCGGGATCATGTTGCCCAACCACTCACCCCTCACCATCGCCGAGCAGTTCGGCACGCTGGCCACACTCCATCCGGGCCGAATCGACCTTGGCCTGGGTCGGGCGCCGGGTACCGATCAGGCAACGATGCGCGCCCTCCGACGCGACCCGATGTCCGCCGAATCGTTTCCGGAGGACGTGTTGGAGCTGCAGGGATTCCTCGGCTCGGAAAGCCGGATTCCCGGCGTCAAGGCCATCCCGGGAGCGGGCACCAACGTCCCGCTGTACATCCTGGGTTCCTCCACGTTCGGCGCCCAGCTTGCCGCTCAGCTCGGTCTTCCCTACGCCTTCGCCTCGCACTTCGCCCCCGAGGCGCTCACCCAGGCGATGCAGATCTACCGGGCGCGGTTCAGCCCATCCGAGCAGGCCGACTCCCCGTGGGCGATCGCCGCGGTCAACGTGATCGTCGCCCCAACCGAGGAGGAGGCCGCCGAGGAGCTGCACCACGCCAAGCGCTCCCGCATCGCAGCGCTGCTCGCGCCCGGACGCCGGTTTTCCGAGACCGAGCTGGACGCGGTCGTCGACTCGCCCGGCGGACGTCAGGTGGCCTCGATGATGCGCTACACGGCCGCCGGAACGCCGGACACGGTGTCGGAGTACCTCGAGGACTTCCGTGCGCTCGCCGACGCCGACGAGCTGATCGTCGCGCCCGGCTCGCGCTCGGTCGAGGGTCGCCTCCAGTCGCTCGAACTCCTCGCCGAGGTGGCCGGTCTCGGCTGATCCTCTCTCGGCGTTGCACTGACGATCAGTCGATCAGTCGATCAGTCGATCAGTCGATCCGCCGACGGCTCGCCGGCGGATCGCCGTTCGCCTACGTGCTGTAGGTACCGACGATGCGTGCCTGTTCGATGATGTGGCCGTCGATGGCCGCCATCACCTCGGCTCGGTCGGCGCCCGCCGACAATCCTGAGGGCTGGTCCAGTGCGTACAGGTGAAAGAAGTAATGGTGGGTGCCGTGCCCGGGGGGCGGCGCCGGTCCGCCGTAGCCCTCCTCACCAAACGTGCTCGTGCCGGCCACGCCGGCATCGGTGCCCTCGTCAAGGCCGGAGCGGTCCGGCTCGATGCCCGTGAGCACCCAGTGGGTGAAGCCATCGACCATCGGGGCGTCGGGGTCGTGACACACGACGACCAGCTCGGCCGTGCCGTCGGGAACGTCGCTCCATGCCAACGGTGGCGACACGTTCTCGTTGGAGTAGGCGTACTTGTCGGCCAGCCTGTCGCCGTGCGCAAAAGCGCTCGAGGTGATGGCGAGGTCGCCGAGGTTCAGGTCTGCCATGGTGATCTCCTTGCCGATGAGCGGAACGGTCCTACGGCTCGACCGTACCCCGCGGCGACGCCGATCAACCTGGAAACCCAGGTGAGTCCGCAGGCCCGCCGTGGGGCTGCCGTATCCTGGGATCGATATGTCCTCTCGTACCGACCCGCCTGCGCCCGATGGCGCAGCCGAACCCGACGCCGGCGACCACGACTCCAGCGGCTCGGGCTCCAACGCCTCCGTCGAGGCGCAGCTGGAGATCTGGCGCCTGCGCGACGCCGTGATCGGCGCCGAGGCGACCGCCGGCGAACTGCGGGCACGCTTGACCGAGGCCGAGCACACGATCCTGGCCATGCAACGGCCGGTCACTCGACGCAACCGCACAACCGACAAGGCAATCGGGCTGGTCCGTCGACTGCCCGGTTCGGCAGCGACCCGTCGGCGCATCGAGGCGACTCTCCGCGCGTCCCGTGCCGCGCGCCGATGAAACCGCTCCCCACGATCTCGGTCCTCACCCCGGCCTACGACACCACGGTGGACCTGGCCCGACGGTTGGCGGGCTCGATGCTCGCCCAGCGGGCGCACTGGGAGTGGGTCGTCGTCGACGATGCCTCCACCGACACCTCCGGCGTCGACGAGATTCGGCGCCAGATGGGCGACGACCCTCGGCTGAAGCTGATCACCCACGACACCAACCACGGCATTGTCGGGGCGACCGCCACTGCGCTGGCACACGCCAGCGGCGCGTTCGTGGCGTTGCTGGACCACGACGACGAGCTACACCCCGACGCCCTGGCCGAGGTGACCGCAGCGATCGAAGCCGTCGACGAGGTCGACGTGATCTACACCGACGAGGACAAGATCGACCAGGCCGGCCGCCACCACGAGCTGCCGTTTTTCAAGCCCGACTGGAGCCCCGAGCGGCTGCGCTGCCAGATGTACCTGGGCCACCTGCTGGTGATCCGTCGGACGCTGATGGAAGCGGTGGGCGGATTCCGGGTCGGCTACGACGGCAGCCAGGACTACGACCTGGCGTTGCGGGTCACCGAGCAGGCCGGGCAGATCCATCACATCCCCAAGGTGCTCTACCACTGTCGGTCGGCTCCCCGGTCCGCGGCGGACCGCATCGACACCAAGCCCACAGCAGATGACGCGGCTCGAGCGGCATTGGCCGACCACGCCAAACGGGTCGGCCTGGAAGCGGATGTCGTCGACGTGGAGCCCGGGGTCTACCGGCTGCAGCGCCACTTTCGTGACCGCCCAGCCCCGTTGGTGTCGCTCGTCGTACCAACTCGGGGCACATCCTCGACCGTGTGGGGTCAACGCCGGTGCTTCGTCACCGCCCTCGCTCGGTCGCTGGTGGACCAGACCACTTACGAGCCGTGGGAGTTGGTGTGCGTCGCCGACGCCGACACTCCAGCGGCGGTGCTCGAAGAGCTGTCAGGCATCCTCGGCGACCGTTTGGTCCTCGTCCCCTTCGATGCGCCCTTCAACTTTGCCCAGAAGACCAACCTGGGCGCCGCTCACGCCAACGGCGAGGTGTTGTGCCTGCTGAACGACGACGTCCAGGTGATCACCCCCGACTGGCTCGACACGCTGGTCGGGTTCCTGCGAGAAGACGACGTCGGCATGGCGGGCGCCCACCTGCTGTTCGCCGACGGCAACCTGCAACACGCCGGCCATGCGTTCCTGTACAGCAGCGTCACCCACCTGATGCTGGGCCGCAGCCCCACTGACGAGGCCAACCGGCGGGTGCTCATGTGCGACCGGGAAGCGGCCGGGGTCACCGCCGCGTGCGCCGTGATCCGCCGCGACGTATGGGACGAGGTCGGTGGCATGTGGGAGGGCCTGCCCGCCAGCTTCAACGACGTCGACCTGTGCCAGAAGCTGCGGTTTCGTGGATACCGCATCGTCGTGTCGCCTCATGCCCGGCTGTACCACTTCGAGAGCGTCAGCCGAAACCCTCAGGTTCTCGCCTGGGAGGTGGAGGCGATCAACGATCGCTGGCGCCACCGTGTGTACAGGGACCCCTACCTCAACCCCAACTGGGCCGACCATCGGGCGCAGCTGATCGAACCGACCAACTGGTAGTTGCCTCCGACACTTCTCCCTGGGTGGTTGTGCTCGGTCAGGGCCCCCAGAAGGTCGACTCTGCTCTCATCGAGGGGAGTCTGGAGCAACACGAGCGGTTCTCGCCAGCCCAGCTGTGCACCAAGCTCGACACCCGACGGATGCCGCAGGTGGGGTTGCGCGACCCGCGATTTTCTGCTGGACATCGCCGGACTGCTCGGTAGGCTCGACATGTCGACCGGGGGGTCGACGGCTGCGGCAGGGATGCTTTGGGGTGGGGCCGATTGCCGCGGCGATGTCTGTGCGAGGGCCTCATGGGTGACGGCGATCTCTCTGAAGCGACCGAGACATCGACGGTCAGCCCTGCTCCGACAGGCGCCAATCAGCGAGCCACCAAGCGGCGCCGCGTAGGAGCACCAGCCATGTTCCTCTCCGCCCGCCTCGCCATTTCCGTGGTGATCGGCGGAGCGTTGCTGATCCCGGCCGCAAGCTGCGGCGGCGACTCCGGCAGGGAAGTCACCCCGCTGGCCGAGGCGGAGGCGGAGGCCACCACGTCAACGACAGCCGTTTCGGGCGACAGTGGGACCGCCGCTTCGACCGCTTCCGAGCCGTCCAAAGCTTCCGCCGCCGAACCACCTGACACACGCGGCTCAAGCGATCCGACCGAGACCACGGTGCCCCCGACATCGGCCCCATCTGCTGAGCGCTTCGCCGACGGCACCGTCGTGTCCGCTGGCGGTTACGAGGCCAAGACCCCCGCCGTCGCCAGGGGGCTGCTGCTGGAGCCGGAGTGGACCGACGAGCAGCAGGAAGCCGCCGACGTCATCCACGAGTACCTCGACGCCATGATCACCACGGTCACCGACACGAAGCCGGACACGGAGATCCCGACCTCGATGACCGACCTCGAACGCCCCGACCTTCTAGGCCAGGTAGAACCGCTGTTCGAAAGCCATGTTCGAGTCCAACGGCTAACCGACCAGGGGAGCTACTACGCCTACCCAAGGAACTCGGAGGGAGCGTTCTGGATCGACGACATCTCGCCTGCCGCCAACGAGCGCATCCAGATCTCGCTGTGCGAATACAACGACTACGAGAGTCGCAGCGCCAAGACGGACGAAACCAAGAACGACGGGGTCAGCTCTGCTTTTTGGGAAGCTCAACTCGTGCCGACACCCGAAGGACTGAGGTTCACAGCGATGATCCTTCAGAACGCCAGGAATGGGAAGACAGGATGCGCGTCAAATCTCTAACCCTCATAGTCGCACTGGCCTCACTCTCCATGACTCTGCCTGCAGGTGCAGAAGATGTGGGGGGCGGGGACGACGGGCAGATAGAGGCGGGGGCCGTGGCGCCCGGGAGCAATGGCGGCGGGGGTGGCGGTGCCGGACCCAGTTCTGCTGCTGGCGGGGGTGGAAGCGGCGGCCCGGGCAGCGGGTTTCCCGGTCGCGGAGGGGGCAGCTCCGCTGTCGACAATGACTGGGATTGTCGGTTCTACAAGCACATCGACAACGTGAACGGTGCTGCAATTGGCGGCGACGAGGTGACGGATCTCGCAGCCAACAACAACTACGTGCGGTACTGCTACTACCGGGGAGAGCTGCGGATCACCGAGTTGTTCACCTACAACCCATCGATGCCCGGCGGGCAGCCTCCGCCAGCCCCGGCCGACCCCGAGCAGCTGGCCAGGGCGGCACTGGATGCCGCCAAACTGCCCGACCCCGAGCTGGTGTCTGCACCACCCCAGGGTGGCACCACCCCGGTGAACCTGCCGGTGTGGTTCTGGGCCGATCTGCCCGGCCCGGACCAAGCGACGGCCCAGGCC
>CXWK01010203.1_pt1 | contig 12596 bp, 12 predicted proteins | sample 590851 | NCBI WGS metagenome assembly CXWK01 (sample SAMEA3498364, study PRJEB10139) | wastewater metagenome | biome: wastewater treatment plant; material: activated sludge | place: Denmark | collected 2014-08-01
GTCCCAGTCGGCCAGCGGTGCCGACTGCCACCACCAAGCCGCATCCTGTGGCGACCGGGTACCCAGCGATGCCCGACCAGTTGCCCAGAGGAGCTGAGACCACCCGCCGGCTTCACTCGGTGTCCACGGAAAGACCCGTTCGACGACCGCCCGGGCGAGTCGATCATCCGGGGGCATGATCTCGCTCCGAGTCGTGCCGGCGATGTCGAATCCATGGACGAGGAGTTCGGTGCACGCCATGCCGATCCATCCGGTCCGGTCGGCGAGTCCCGAGGGATGGAACGCTCGGGCGTCGTCCGGCATCGACTCGAGGAGCGTGACCAGGATCGATGAGGACGAGCGGAGCGCGGCGAGAAGTTCGGCTGGGGTCGCTTCGATGTCGCCGTTGCGTGGAGGTGTGATCCGATCAGTTGCTCGAGTTGCGATGTAGGCGCTGTAGAGCAGGAGCGCGTCGACGAGGTGATCGAGCGTGCGTCGTGGAGACCAGGCGTCGGGCGGCGCCTCTGTCCACTGCCCATCTCGCAGGGCGCCGGTGATCCCCTTGACCCATTCCGTGGCGGCGTTCACATGATCGGGCACGAGTTCCACGACGACAGTCTGGCAGAGCATCGTCGGCTGTCGATGAAGTATCCGCTCGACGCGTGGGCGCGCCCGTGATCGACACGTCCAGGACGTCTGAACCCTGGCTGCAATCAACAGGCGGTAGATGACACCGGGTTGAAGCCTCTTCGAGCAGTGACGCGACGATCTCCATCTCGCCTTCGGTTTAGACCGTGCGGTCGTGACCGACTTCGTTGATGAGCCGCAGCTTGGTGTCCTCGCACAGCTGACGGGTCGAGGGCCGCGAGTCGTAGTCCAGACCAACGCCAACATCCGTGAGCCACTCCTACATTCTGTCGGATCGCCGCCGGCCCGGGGTCGTCAGCTGGGTACCGGCATTCGGTGACACCCTGGCCGGCGAGCCCGATCGTGAATTTGGGACGTTCGACTTGGGCCGTGATGTGGCACCAGTTACTGCGGAGTGCGTGCGTTACGGGGCGGGCGTTATCAAGTGCCCTCGACCGGCGCTTCGGCTGGCTTCATGCCTCGACGGGAGACGCCGCTTGCCACGTCCACCGAAGCCAGCAGATGTAGCTCTCTGAATCGCCCAGAAAGGCCGTTGGTTGAACCGCGCACCTTCGGGCTACGACATGATCAACGGGTTCCTGCAGACCAACGAACTCGCCCCGCTGATCCCTCGCATCTTCCAGCTGCGAGCGTCTGCACAGGGCTGCTCAGCTCGCCATGCGCGTCCTGGCCGAGGACGAGGAGCTACAGAACGCAATCCGCCAACAGCTCTGCGGGAGGGCCACCGGAGCGCAGGCGGCGCAGCCGTCGCGCTCGGCGGCCCTCGCAAAGCTGCGGCAGAAGCGTCAGAAGCTGCTCGAGCTGTACTACGCGGATTCCATCACGGCCACCATGTTCGCCGAGCAGGAGAGGGCACTCACTCGCAATATCGAAGCCATCGAGTCCGAGGCCGCAGAAAGTCTGAAAGAGGTGAACCAGGGCCACATGCTCGCCGAGCAGTTCGAGCAGGTCGCCACTCTGCTGCGCACGATGGACACCGACGCCATCTGGAACGCCGCCAACGACCGCGAACGCAAGATCCTGGTGAACGAGATCATCGATGCCGTGATCGTGCACCCCGACCGCCTGCAGGTGGCCATCAACGGCTCACCACGGCTCACAGTGCGCTTCGACGAGGTGGGGCTCCGAGAAGCGCAACAGCCGCCCCTGGAGGCGGCCGGTACGAGAATCGGGGTGTCGAAGGGGGGACTTGAACCCCCACGAACCTAAGTTCACCAGCCCCTCAAGCTGGCGCGTCTGCCTATTCCGCCACTTCGACGTGGTGAGCTACGAAGGCTATCGCAGCCGTGTTATCGCACCAACAGGAAACTGAGGGCGATGATCGTGCCGATCCACAGAATGCCGAACACGGTGGTGATGCGAGTGAGGTTGCGCTCGGCGGCGGTGCTGCCCAGCGCAGTGGAACCCGCGCCACCGAACATGTCGCTGAGGCCACCGCCGCGACCGCTGTGCATGAGCACACCGGCGACGAGACCGAACAACGACAGCACGTTGACAACGAGCGACAGGTACATCATGAAATCGCGCACGGTCACGAAGCCTATCGGTCAGAGCGACGCGCTCGACACGCCAACCGGCGCCACCGAGGGAAAGTGGCACGCCACCGGGTGGCCGAAGCCACGATCGATCAGCGCCGGCTCTTCCATCGCGCACACATCCTGAGCGATCGGGCACCGCGTACGGAAGCGGCAACCGGTGGGCGGGTTGATCGGGCTGGGCGGGTCGCCTTGCAGCATGATGCGCTGGCGTGTGCGCTCGAGCTGCGGATCGGGCTCGGGCACCGCCGACAGCAGCGCCTGCGTGTACGGGTGCGCGGCGGCCGTGTAGATCTCCTCCGCCGGGCCGAACTCCATGATCTTGCCCAGGTACATCACCGCCATCACATCGCTGATGTGACGCACCACCGACAGGTCGTGTGCGATGAACAGGTAGCTGAGGCCCAGGCGATCCTGCAGGTCGTCGAGCAGGTTCACGACCGCGCCCTGCACGCTGACGTCGAGCGCCGACACCGGCTCGTCGAGCACGACCAACGACGGGTTCAAGGCCAGCGCACGGGCGATGCCGATGCGTTGGCGCTGCCCGCCGGAGAACTCGTGCGGGAACCGACGGGCATGATCGGGCGCGAGGCCCACCAGCTCGAGCAGCTCTTGCACACGCTCGTTGTGGTCGCCCTTCACCTTCTGGATGCGCAACGGCTCGGCAATGGCGGAACCGACCGTGAGGCGAGGATCGAGCGACGCCTGCGGATCTTGGAACACGATCTGCATCTCGCGCCGAAGCTTGCGCATCTTCTGGCGCTCGAGACCGACGATCTCCTGGCCCTTGAACTTCACCGAGCCGGAGGTGGGCTCGGTGAGCCGCAGGATGGTGCGCCCGACGGTGGTCTTGCCACTGCCGCTCTCCCCCACCAGCCCAGCGGTCTGGCCGGCCTCGACGGTGAACGACACACCCGACACCGCATGCACGATGGCCTTGGTCTTGCGCAGCCCGTTGGACCCGCTGATCGCGAACTCCTTCACCAGATCGGTGACTTCCAGAATCGGCTCGCTCATACCTTCACCCCAAGAGTCAGCTCGCTCGCGCGCACGCAAGCAGTTGCGGAAGGACCGAACGGCACCAGCTCAGGAAGGCCGACCGCACACACGCTCGTTGCGTACTCGCAGCGGGCACGGAACGCGCACCCCACCGGCGGCTGCAACATGTTGGGCGGGCGGCCGGGAATGGGCTGCAACCGATCCTGCCCCACGCGCGGCAGCGAGTTGAGCAGGCCCTCGGTGTACGGGTGAGTGGGCCGCTCGAACAGGTCGTCGACGCCGGCCCGCTCGACCACGCGCCCGGCGTACATCACCTGCACACGGTCGGCCACGCGAGCGATGACACCGAGGTCGTGGGTGATCATCACCACCGCCTTGTTCATCTCCTTCTGGATGCGCTGGATCACTTCCAGGATCTGCGCCTGCACCGTCACGTCGAGCGCTGTGGTCGGCTCGTCGGCGATCAGCACGTCGGGGTCGTTGGAGATGGCCATGGCGATCATCACCCGCTGGCGCATGCCGCCGGAGAACTCGTGCGGGTACTGCCGGGCACGATCTTTGGGCTGCGGGATGCCCACGATGTCGAGCAACTCGACCGCTCGCTTCGAAGCCGCATCCTTCGACAGATCTTGGTGCGACTGGATCATCTCCACGATCTGATCGCCCACTCGGTACACGGGGTTCAACGCCGACAGAGGGTCCTGGAAGATCATCGCGATCTTCTTGCCGCGCACCCCGCGCATCACCTTGTTCTTGGCACCCACCAGCTCGATGCCATCCACCACGGCCGAGCCGGTGATGCGAGCAGAGTTGGGCAGCAGGCCCATGATGCCGAGGAACGTGACGGACTTGCCCGACCCGCTCTCGCCGACCACCCCCACCATCTCGCCGGGGGCGACGTCGATGTCGACACCACGCACGGCCTGCACTTCGCCGTTCATCGTCTTGAACGTGACCCGCAGGTCTCGCAGGGAGAGCAATGCGCTCGTCATGTCACTTCCCCGTATCCAGCTTGGCGTCGACGGCATCGCGCAATCCGTCACCGATGAAGTTGATGCAGATGGCGAGCAGCACGAGCGCACCGCACGGGAAGACCACCATCCACCAGTTGCCCTGCTTGGCGCCCTCGGCCGACAGCTCGACGAGCTTGCCCAAGGACGTGGAGTCGGCGCCGGCCTGAGGCCCCAAGCCGAAGAACGACAGCGTGGACTCGCCCACGATGGCACCGATGACCGACAGCGTGAGCGCGATGAGGATGGGGCCGATGGAGTTCGGCAGCAGGTGCGAGATCACGATGCGCGTGTTGGACGCGCCGACCGCCCGTGCGGCCTCGACGAACTCTCGTTCCTTCAACGACAGCACCTGACCACGAACCAGCCGCGCAACACCCATCCAGCCGAAGATGGCGAACAGAGCGATGATGAACCGGATGGACGAGATGTCGCCGATGATGGACGTGATCCAGGGCACGTTGCCCAGGAACGCACGCATGATGATGATGACCACGATGAACGGGAACGCCAGGAAGATGTCGGTGACTCTCATCACCAGGTCGTCGAACCGGCCACCCTTCAGCCCGGCAATGGCGCCCACGGCCGTGCCGATGACCACCGAGAGGATGGCCGAGGCAACACCGATGAACAGCGACGTGCGCACACCCCAGATGAGGCGGCTGTAGAGGTCGTGACCGATCTGGTCGGTACCGAACCACGCAATCGAGCGCGGCGACAGGTACTGGTTCTTGCCCTCGCTGATGTCGAGCACCTGCTCATTGATGCCGTACCGGGCGGTCCACGGCGCGAAGATGACGATGATCAGCAGGAACGACATGATGACCGTGGAGATGGCAGCGCCCTTGTGGTGCCAGTAGCGCTTCCTCGCCATCTGGAACGGCGTGAGCGCGCTGACGTTGAGCGCCTCCAGGTCGTCGATGTCGGCCGTGGTTACGACCGCAGGAGCGAAGTTGTCAGTCAAGTCGGATCCTCGGGTCGAGAAAGGCGTACGTCACGTCGGCGAACAGGTTGAACAGCAACACCGACGTGATGATGATGACCAAGTAGGGCATCATCTGCGGGAAGTCGCCATTGGTGGAGGCGAGGATGAAGTACTTGCCCATGCCGGGGTAGTTGAAGATTGCCTCGGTGATGATGAGACCGCCGATGAGCGCACCGATGTCGAGTGCGAGCACGGTGACGATGGGGATCATCGCATTGCGCACGCCGTGACGGAACAGCACATCGCGCTCGGACAAGCCCTTCGAGCGCGCAGTGCGCACGAAGTCGGAGCTCTTCACGTCGAGCAGCGAGGCACGCATGTAGCGGCTGTACTGCGCAACGGTCTGGATGACCACCACCGTCACCGGCAAGATGAGGTGCTTGATCATCAACACGAGATCGAACCCCTGGTGACCTGGCGGGTACACGCCACCCACCGGCAGCCAGCCGAGCTGCACTGCAAAGATGAGCTGCAGCGCCACTGCCGACACGAACGGCGGCACCGCACCCACGAAGAAGGCGGTGGTGTTGGCGATGCTGTCGAACCAACCGCCCGGCTTGCGAGCAGCGATGATGCCGATGCCCAGGCCGGTGGGAATGCCGATGGCAGCAGCGATGCCGGCGAGACGCAAGGTGTTGAAGATGGAGTACCGCAGGTACGGCCACACCAGTGCGCGGCCCTTGATGCTGCGCGGCCACTGGTCGGGGCCCTGCACGAACTGCCACAGCCAACGGAAGTAGCCCCGCACGTAGCCCCAGGCGCCCTCGTAGAGGCCGTTGACATCGAGGTACTGCTGCACCTTCTCCTTCGATGCTCGCGGGTTCGCCCGCTTGTACGACTCTTCGGGGTTCCAGCCGATGCGCACCGCGATGTACACCAGGAAGGTCACCAACACGATCGTCGGCAAGACCCACAGCAATCGCCGAACGATGAATCTGAGCAACACAGCCCCCTACGAAGAGTCTCTCTACAAAAAGGGAACGTGGGGCCGGCCCGAAGGCCGGCCCCACGTTTCGATTGCAGGTGTGCCTACAGAGAGGTCAGAGGACCTCGATGGTGGCTTCCCCGGTCAACATCTCCGACGGTTCGAAGGTCTGGTCGTTGGTGGTGTCGTACACGCCCGGCAGCACCGGGAACGAGATGAGCCACACGTACCACGACGAGTTCGAGCACTCGGTGATGGGGTTGGGGCAGTCGGCGGCCGGGAACTGCTCGGCACCGATGATGATCTGGCCATCACCGTCGACGTCGGTCCACTGGTACTTATNNGGTCGGTCCACTGGTACCAGTCGTTGATCGCCCGGTAGTTGGCCAGTTCGCCGTAGGCGTCGGCCAGGCGGTCGGTGCGGATGGCGCCCACGTTCGGGAACTGCAGCAGCGGCAGCATGATGTGATCCTCTGCCATCAGCGAAATCGCCTTCTGCACTTCCTCGATGCGCTTTGCCTCATCGAGCTCGGCGTCGGCAGCGATCAGCTGCGTGGTGGCCTCTTCGTTGCACCAGCCGTTGCTGTTCTGACCCTGGAAGTCGTTCTCTTCCGTCGGGATCTGGTCGCAGCCCCAGGTACGCAGGTACGCGGGATCCGGTGCCACCGTGTTGATGTACATCGCCATGTCGTAGTCGAGCGACGGCAGGCGGGTTTCGAACACGCACGGGAGCGCCTCGCAGTTGTCGGCCTTCACGTTGAAGCCGGCCTCGGCCAGCTTCGGGATCAGGAACTCCTGCGTGCTCTCACGACGGGTGTTGCCGGTGTTGACCATCCAGCGGATCTCCGGGACGTTGCCGTCGGCGTCTGCCCACATGCCGTCGGCGTTCTTGGTCCAGCCAGCGTCGGTGAGCACGGTCTCGGCACCAGCCGGGTCGTACGTGTCGGCGAAGGCGTCATTGCAGTACGGGCCAGGAGCGATGGGGCCGCAGTTGAGCAGCGGCGTACCCTGCGCGAACGGAGCGTAGATCTGCTCGTAGATGGCGTCGCGGTCGATCGACATGCTGAATGCAGCACGGAAATCGGGGTTCGCGAACGGACCCTCGTACGACTGGAAGTAGAAGCCCTCGAAGGCGCCGCTGAGTGCGGTGTCGTACTCCACGTTCGGGTCGGCCAGTTCCTGGTCGATGCCGGTGTAGGCCTGCGGGAAGATGAAGTCGACCGCGCCGGCCTTGAGGGCGGTGGGGCCGTCTTCGGCGGGAACGACGACGATGCGCTCGACGCCGGGAACCTTGCTACCGGTGTAGCCGGGGTTCGGGACCAGCACCAGCTGCTCTGCGCTCCACGAATCGATCTGCCACTCACGGCCCGAGAACGGGATGCCAGCGTCGAAGCTCTCCGACACGTCGTTGCAGTCCTCGAAGTTGGCTGCCTTGAGCAAGCCGCTGAACAGGCCCTTCCAGGGGGCGTACTGGCTCTTCAAGGTGACGACGATGTCCTTCGGCGTCGCGCCCTCGGCGATGCCGATGACCTGGTCGTAGCCAGTGGTGCTCAACGAACCAGGCGTGTTCATGATTGCGTCTTGCGTGCACTGGAAGTCGGCGAGGCCGATTTCGGAGCCGTCTTCCCACACTGCCGTATCGGACAGGTTGTAGGAAATGGTCATCGCCGGCTCTTCGCTGGCAACGGTGGTCTCGGTCACTTCGCCTGCGGTGGTCTCCGTGACCTCGCCGGCGGTGGTCTCGGTGACCTCACCTGCGGTGGTCTCGGGTGCATTCGTGGTCGTGCTCTCCTTGTCGTCGCCGCACGCGGCAGCAACGAGAGCAAGACCGACGGCGAGAGCAACAAACTTGCTGCGCTTCGTGGTCCTCACGTGGATGGTCCTCCTGATGGAAACGGAGGGAGGTAGATGCAGCCGCACCCGAAGGCGCCACCACAGCTCGTACTGTCCTCCCCGATCAATACGGGCGTGGCAAAGCTACCACGCACCGTCACCCGGCGATAGCGCCAGTGTTCCGGTTTGTACGAAAAGTTGGTGCAAACGTTCCAGCAATGTTTCCGGTTCGTTCATGCACCGCGCCACGCGCAGACACCGCGATCGGTGCCGCGACCGTGCCTGGTTCAGACACCGAGCTTGCAGATGCGCGCGAACTCGTCGGCATCGAGGCTGGCGCCACCGACCAGGGCGCCGTCGATGTCGGGCTGCGCCATCAACTCGGCGATGTTGCCGCCCTTCACGCTGCCGCCGTACTGGATGCGCACCGAGCTCGCCGCGTCGGCACCCCACCCTTCGTTGACGCACGCGCGAATGGCACCACACACCTGTTGGGCGTCGGCACTGGTGGCGGTGCGACCGGTGCCGATGGCCCAGATGGGCTCGTAGGCGATGACCAAGGCGGCGACCTGCTGAGGGGTGCGGCCGGCCAACCCGGCGCGCACCTGGCCGAGCACCTTGGCCTCGGTCTGCGCTGCCTCGCGCTCTTCGAGCGTCTCGCCGCAGCAGAAGATGGGGGTCATGCCGTGCTGCTGGATGGCAGCGACCTTCTTGTTGACGATCTCGTCGGTCTCGCCGAAGATCTCGCGTCGTTCGCTGTGGCCGGCGATGACGTACTGCACACCCAGCTTCTGCAGGAACACCGGCGACACCTCACCGGTGTACGCACCCTTCTCCTCGAAGTGGCAGTGCTGCGCGCCCAGTGCGTAGCCCAGCTTGTCGCTGTCGATGACGGTCTGCACGCTGCGGATGTCGGTGAACGGCGGGTGGATGCTGACGTCGGCGGCCTCCAGCTCGTCCTTGCCCACCAGGTACGCCAGCTTCTGCACCGTCTGGATGGCTTCGAAGTGGTTGTGGTTCATCTTCCAGTTGCCGGAGATGAGTGGCTTGCGTGTCATGAGAGCTCCGGGTCGTCGGGCGAGATCGGTGCGTTGGGTGCGTGACGAAGTGCTTCCAGCCCGGGAAGATCGCCCAGCTCGAGAAGCTCGAGCGACGCGCCGCCGCCGGTGCTGACGTGATCGACGTCGTCGTCGAGGCCGAACTGGGCCAGCGCGGCTGCGCTGTCGCCACCGCCCACCACCGTGAACGCCTTCGTGTCGGCCATCGCCTGCGCAACCGTGCGCGTGCCGGCTTCGAAGCGCGGGTCTTCGAACATGCCCATCGGGCCGTTCCAGAACACCGTGCGGGCATCCATGATCACGTCGCTGAACGCGGCCGCCGTGCCGGGGCCGATGTCGAAACCCTTGGCGCCGTCGGGCAGGCGGATGCCGAAGGTGGCGTACTCGCCGTTGGCGTCGACGCCGGTGAGGTCTTCGGGAAGGTGGATGGTCTTGCCGCTGGCCTTGGACTGCTCGAGCAGGCGCTTGCAGGTGTCGACCTGGTCGGGCTCCCACAGGCTGGCGCCGATGGGGTAACCCTGCGCGGCGAGGAACGTGAAGCACATCGCCCCCCCGATGACCAGCGAATCGACCGTGTTGAGCAACGCCTCGACCACGCCCAGCTTGTCGCTGATCTTGCTGCCGCCGAGCACGGCCACGAACGGGTGCTTCGGGTGCTCGCGCAGACCGAGCAGCACCTCGACCTCTTTCTGCAACAGCAGCCCCATCGCGCTGGGCAGCGTGCGCGGCGGGCCGACGATGCTGGCGTGTGCGCGATGGCAGGCGCCGAACGCATCGTCGACGTACAGATCGATGCCATCGACGAGCGTGGCGACGAACGCCGCGTCGTTGCCTTCCTCACCGGCGTCGAAGCGCAGGTTCTCCAGCAGCTCGACGCCGGGCGCCAGCTCTGCCAGGCGAGCACGCACGGCATCCATGCTGTACTTCGGATTCGGCTGCCCCTTCGGCCGGCCGAGGTGCGAGGCCGTCACGACCGTCGCACCTCGCTCGAGCAACCAGTTGATCGTGGGCAGCGCCGCGCGGATGCGGAAGTCGTCGGTGATCTCGCCGTTCTCCATCGGAACGTTGAAGTCGGTACGAACCAGCACGCGCTTGCCGCTGACGTCGCCGAGGTCGGCGAGCGTGGGGATGCGGCCGGCCATGGCTACTTCTTCGACTGCTTGCGGACCTTGGCGCCCGCGTACAGGGTGGTGTCGATGAGGCGGTTGCTGTAGCCCCACTCGTTGTCGTACCAGGAGAGCACCTTCACCATCTTGCCCATGCTCATCGTGAGACCGGCATCGAAGATGCTGCTGTGCGGATCGCCCTGGATGTCGCTGGAGACGATGGGGTCTTCGGTGTAGCGCAGGATGCCCTTCAGCGGGCCCGACGACGCGGCCTTCTTGTAGGCGGCGTTGATCTGCTGCACCGTGGCCGCGGTCTTCAGGTTGGCGGTGAAGTCGACCACCGAGCCGGTGGGTACCGGAACCCGCAGCGAGGTGCCGTCGAGCTTGCCCTTCATGCTGGTGAGCACGAGGCTGGTGGCGCGCGCCGCGCCCGTACCCGTGGGCACGATGTTGATGGCGGCGCCGCGGGCACGACGGAGATCCTTGTGCGGGCCGTCGACCAGCTGCTGGTCGCCGGTGTAGGCGTGCACGGTCTGCATCAGGCCCTGCTCGATGCCGAAGGCATCGTCGAGCACCTTCACCAACGGCACGAAGCAGTTGGTGGTGCAGCTGGCATTGGAGATGACCTTCTGGGTCTTGAAGTCGAAGTCCTTGTGGTTGACGCCGTACACGAACGTGGCATCGGCACCGTCGCACGGGGCGGAGACGATGACCAACGGGGCGCCCGCCTCCAGGTGGTAGGCAGCCGTGTCGCGCTTGGTGAAGAAGCCGGTGCTCTCGATGACCACATCGACGCCCAGCTCGCCCCACGGAAGGTTCTTCGGGTCGCGCTCGCTGAGCACGCGCAGCTCGTCGCCGTCGACGCTGATGCCGTTCTTGGTGGCCTTGATCTCGTTGGGCAGCACGCCCAGCACCGAGTCGTACTTCAGCAGGTGCGCCATCTGGTCGAGCGAACCAAGATCGTTCACCGCCACGAAGTCGATGTCGGCGCCGCGCTGCTTGGCAGCCCGAAAGAAGTTGCGCCCGATGCGCCCGAAACCGTTGATGCCGACGCGAACCGTCATGGTTGCGCTTCCTTTCACGAGAGGATCATTCTTCGGCGATCCTACTCAACGACGGGCGAGCCGCCCCCGGCCGTTGGTCCCAATTGTGGCGCCGACGGTCAGCGGCTGAGGTCGCGATGGCCGGTGCGCACCGCATAGCCGTGCTCGCGCAGCCGTCGCGACAGCTCCTCGGCCACTGCAACGCTGCGATGACGGCCCCCGGTGCACCCGAACGCCACCGTCAGGTAGCTCTTGCCTTCGCTCTCGTAGGAGGGCAGCAACGAGCGCATCAGGTCGTCGAACCGGTCGAGGAAGTCGCTCGCCTGCGCGCGTTCCAGCACGAAGTCGCGCACTGCGGGATCGTGCCCGGTGAGCGGCCGCAGGGTCTCGTCCCAGTGCGGGTTGGGCAGGAAGCGCACGTCCATCACGATGTCGGCGTCGAGCGGCAGCCCGTGCTTGAACCCGAAGCTCTCGACGGCGATCTGCAACCGCTGGCCGTCGCCCACTTCGTCGAAGGCGGCGAGCAGCTTCGCCTTCAGCTGGTGCACGTTGAGCTCGGTGGTGTCGATCACGAGATCGGCCGCGCTCTTCACCGGCTGCAGCAACGCGCGCTCGAGGTCGATGGCTTCCACGAGGCCGGGCGCCTCGCCGTCGAGCGGGTGCTTGCGCCGCGTGGCGTCGTAGCGCTTCACCAGCGCCGTGGTGGAGGCGTCGAGGAACAGCATCCGTACCCGGTGGCCATTGGCGCGCAGCGCTGCGACCTTCGGCAACAGCTCGACGTGCTGGCGACCGGCGACCAGCGCCAACCGGTGGATGTCGCTGCCCGGCTTGCTCACCAGCTCGACGATGGTGTCGACCAAGGAGGTGGGCAGGTTGTCGATGACGTACCAGCCCAGATCCTCCAGCACGGCTGCTGCGCCGGAGCGCCCAGCGCCGGACATGCCGGTGATGAGCAGGATGTCGGCCATCGCGAGATCGTACGTGCTCGGCTCACATCTTGCGAGTGCGCAGATACAGCAGCCGCGGGATGGTGGACGCGGCGAGGTACTCCTCGGCCTTGGCCAGGAAGCCGGCAGGCGGTGCCGGCTCTTCCATGCGCTCGAGCAGCAGGCCGTTGGCGGCCAGGGTGTTGACGTACCTGCTGAGCGGGCGGTGGATGAACGGGATGAACACGTCCTTCTCCACCTCCTCGATCGTCTCGTCCTCGATCAGGTAGGGGCCGATGCGCCAGTACTGCTCGGGCGGGTCGAGGAACTGGTCGTCGATCCAGCCGCTGTTGGGGGTCTGCAGCAGCGGATGGTTGAGGAAGAAGCAGAAGCGACCACCGGGCTGCAGCACGCGGGCGACCTCGGCGATGGCGCTGTCGACGTCGCGGATGTGCTCGAACACCAAGCAGGCCACGACGGCATCGAAGGTGCCATCAGCGAACGGCAGCTGCGCGGCACCGGCGCGTGCGAACACCGCACCGCCGCGCT
>CXWK01043652.1_pt3 | contig 12594 bp, 7 predicted proteins | sample 590851 | NCBI WGS metagenome assembly CXWK01 (sample SAMEA3498364, study PRJEB10139) | wastewater metagenome | biome: wastewater treatment plant; material: activated sludge | place: Denmark | collected 2014-08-01
CCCTGCACAGTTTGCTGACTACACCACCGGCATCCAGGACGCGCTCAACGCCAACCCTGATAAGATCGAGGCCTGGCTGCGCGCATGCGGCGCGGTTACCAACGCGCACGGCGGCGTAAAAGTCCAGGACCTGAACGGCGATAAGCTCAACGACTACATCATTGTCATCACCGATCCCACCTCGGCTGCGGCTGTACCGACCGGCGACCTGCTGATCTTCCATGCCGGGCGCGACAGCAAGGAACTGGCGTACCAGGCCGGCGCCGCGGGCGATGTGGCGCTGCTCGATTTCGGCCCCAAGACCAGCGATATCAACGCAGACGGCAAGCTCGACGTTGCCTGGACCGATACAACCTGCGGCGCGCACACCTGCTTCGGCACGATTCACATCATCTCCTGGAATCCCGCCACCAGTTCCTACGACAATTGGATTGACGGCAACGCCACAATGGCCTATCCCACGGTCACGTTCAAAGACATCAATGAGGGATCTGGCCAAGAGCTGCTGTTGCACGGCGGCATCATCGCCTCGGTAGGCGCAGGGCCGCAGCGCTCGTGGACTGAGACCTGGTCTTCGATCCAGGGCGCGCCCTACAAGCTGACCGATCTCAAGTATGATCCGTCCACCTGCCTCTACCATCACCTGTTGGACGCGAATCAACTGCTGTTGGAAGGCAAGGCGGCCGAAGCCGCGGTCGCGTACGACGCGCTGCTGAACGATCAAGCCCTGGAGAAGTGCGGTACGCGCGACAACGAACTGAACGAACTGCGCAGTTTTGCACGCTATCGCCTGGCGCTGGCCTATGCCTACAGCGGAGACCTGGCCAAGGCCGAGAAAACCGTCACCGATTTTGTCGCGGCCGATCCCACGAATCTGTATGCCCAGGTGGCTGACACCTGGTGGAAGGCCTATGCGGCGCCCAAAGATGCCGCCGCCGCATGCGCCGCCGTGACCGCGTTTGCCAAAGCAAATCCCGATACCTGGCAAATCCTGTTTGATTTTGGCTACGCCAATCCAACCTTCAGCGATGCCGAAGTCTGTGTGACGCCGACCCCCTGATCGCGCTGTCAAGAGAAACCCGGTTTCTTGCAGAAGCCGGGTTCCGTAGGGTAGAAAACCGGTTTCTTCTGGAAACCGGTTTTCTTTTTCAGCTGCGCACGCCGGCCATCATCAGCCCCAATTCCGCGGCGTTCGTTTCATCACGCTGGACGACGCCCATGACTTCGCCCTCGTACAGGACCGCAATGCGGTCGGAGAGGGCCAGAATCTCGTCCAGGTCATCAGAGATGAGCAGAATAGCTGTGCCCTGGCCGCGCTGATCGAGCAGGCGCTGATGGATGTACTCCGTGGCGCCAATGTCCACGCCACGCGTGGGCTGGGCAGCAATCAGCACCTTCGGATTATTGGACAGCTCGCGCGCCAGGATGACTTTTTGGATATTGCCGCCGCTCAGGCTCTTGATGGGGGTGTTGATGCTCGGTGTTTTGACGCGGAATTCGCGCACCAACTCCTGACTGCGTCGGGCAATGGCCTTGAAATCAAGAAAGCTGCTTTTGCTAAAGGGTTGGCGCCCATGATCCTGCAAGATCATGTTCTCCGCAATCGAGAAATCCTGAATGACGCCATCATGCATGCGTTCCTCAGGAATGTAGCGCAGGCCGGCCTCGATGCGCTGCCCTACCGACCAGTTCGTGATGTCCGCGCCGAGGAGGGTAATATGACCGCCGCGCAGGTCGCGCAACCCGGCCACGACCTCGGCCAGGGTGCGCTGACCATTGCCGCTCACCCCGGCGACGCCCAGGATCTCCCCGCCGCGCAGCGTTTGCGTCAGATGGTACAGCGCGCGCGTACCCGTGATGCGGTAGGCTTCCACGTCGTTGAGCGAAAGCAGCGTTTCGCCGACTTGAGCTGCCAGGTGTTTACGTTCCAGCAGCACTTCGCGGCCCACCATCATGCGCGCCAACTGCTCGCGCGTGATACCCTGATTGGGCACGGTGTCAACCAACGCGCCGCCGCGCAGAACGCTGATGCGGTCGCTGAGCGCCAATACCTCGCGCAGTTTGTGGCTGATGAAAACCAGGCTGTGACCGTCGCGGGTCATCTGGCGCAGCGTCACGAACAGATCGTCCACCTCTTGCGGCGTCAACACAGCAGTCGGCTCATCCAGGATGAGCAGCGCGGCGCCGCGATAGAGCGCCTTGATGATTTCCACGCGCTGGCGCACGCCGACCGGCAGCGTCCACACGGGCGCTTTGGGGTCAACCTGTAAGCCATACGCTCTGGACAACTTGCGGATGCGCGCTTCGACTTTGTCCAGATCGAGCAGCGGGCCGCGGCTGGACGGCAAGCCCAAGGCCACGTTTTCGGCCACGGTGAGCGTGTCAACCAGCATGAAGTGCTGATGCACCATGCCGATTCCCTGCCGCAGCGCGTCGGTGGGGGTCTGAATCTCCACCGGCCGGCCATTGACGCGAATCTCGCCGCCGTCCTTGCGTTATAGCCCGTAGAGCACCTTCATCAGGGTGGACTTGCCGGCGCCGTTTTCGCCCAAGAGCGCATGCACCTCGCCGGCCTTCACATCGAAATTGACATGATCGCAGGCCAGCACGCCAGGGAAATGCTTGACAATGCCGCGCATTTCCAGCAGGTCAATGCGCGGCAGGCCGGTCGGCAGCAAGGCCGGCGATGAAGATGATGGTGAATCGGTCATGAGCAACCTGCCAGTACAACGGATTTCAGGTGAACCAGCACGATCTGAACCGCTAAGACGCAAAGGACGCCAAGCAACCAGTACCCCTTTGTGCTGGGTGCATTTCAGAATGGGGGCGGGTCGGGCGATTGAGGCTTCGTCGTGAGCGGCTCGAAGGCACGGTTCGACAGGCTCACCGCANNTCGACCGCACGGTTCGACAGGCTCACCGCACGGGGCCTGAGCTTGTCGAAGGCCGCTGCAACCGCTGCCAAGCCCAACCTTTGTGGGCTACGCCGCGATACTGAAATGCGCCCACTACGAGATGCAAGCCCCTGCCAGGGTGTCAGGCCCGATAGGGCCTTTCACCTTGTAGCCCGATCCGTTCACGGTCGGGCGGCGTTGGTTGCGCGCAGGCCATGCGGCATCCAACGCCGCCGGAGGCCAAAGGCCATCCGGCTACGAGGTGAAAGCCCCTCCGGGGCTACGCCCCCCATTCTGAAATGCACCCTTTGTGCTCTTCACGACTTAGCGGTTCAGCTTTGCCTGCGCCGATCAGGGGAGCGGCTTGATCTTGCCGTCGGCAATGTCCTTGATCACCTGCTCGGCGGCCTTCTTGATGTCGTCGGGCGCCGGCGAGCTGGCGTTGAACACCATCTTGAGGCCCTGGTTGGCCAGAGTCAGGGTGTACGCCTTGCCGCCCATCGTGCCTTGCTGGTGCAGCGCAATCATATCCTTGACGACGCCGGTCCAGTCGAAGACCTGGGTTGCCACCACCGCTTCGGGCGCTAACGAGCTTTGGTCGCTTTGCGTGCCAAACCACTTTGCGCCTTTACTCTTGGCGACGCCGATCGCGCCAACCACCTGCTGCGCCGAACCGGTGAGCACATCTGCGCCGGCCGCAATGTGGGTGTTGGCTGCTTCGGCGGCCAGGGCTGTGTCGCCGAAGGAACCGGTGTAGCTGATGTTGACCTTGATGTCAGGCTTGGTGGCCTTGGCGCCGGCCGCAAAACCGTCAATGTACAGCTTGGCATCGCCCGCTTCCACCGGACCCACCACACCCAAGACGCCCGATTTGCTCATCAGGGCTGCGATAACGCCATTGACATAACCGCCTTCTTGCGCGTTGGCCTCGTAGGCAAACACGTTCTTAAGGTTCTTGCTGGCGCCGGTATCCGTCGCGGTGTACCAGGCAAAACTGGTGCCGGGGAAGTCCTTGGCCACATCGAACATCGAGTTGCCGTACTGTGTGCCGTGCGCAATGACCAGGTTGTAGCCTTCGGTGGCGTAGTCACGCAGAGCGGCAGCCGCATCGGCCACCTGGAACATGTTTTCGGAATAGGCGAGCTTGAGATTGTCCTCACCCATTTCCTTCTGTACGGCCTTCAGGGCATCGTACATAGACTGGCCCCAGGCCAGGTCGGTGATCGGGCTGGGCAGCACGATCGCAATCTTGAAGGGGCCTTTGCTGACGACAGCCGTCGGCTGTGCAGCCTGGCAGCCTGTCAACAGCACGCTGATGACAAGCAACAACACAAGACCGGTTGACATGGAACGACGCATACATTTCTCCTTCTGAATCTCTTCTGACTTCACTGATCTGAAAACTCGCCAAACGAGTTTGGCGTTCCGGCGCTTGCCAGAATCCTCGACTGGTCGAGGACTTTTTCATTCTTGGAATCATCAGCCGCTGCGCTCGAACGGCTTGTTTAGCGCGGCCGGCTGTTTGATCTGGCTGGCCGCAAAAATCAATACGATGATGGTCAACAGGTAGGGTAGCATCACGGCCAGATCAGACGGGATGGGGATGCCTTTGACCTGCACCCACAACTGCAGCGCGTTGACGGTGGCAAAGAGCAGAGAACCGAGCAGCACCCCAAGCGGCCGCCAGCCGCCGAAATAGACCAGCGCCACGGCGATGAAGCCCAGCCTATTGGTCATGTTGTCTTGGAACACGTTGAGGGTGCCAATGCTCAGCGAGGCCCCAGCCAGACCGGCCATGGCCGCGCCAAAAATGACGCCAAAATAGCGCACCCGGTTGACGCTGACGCCCAGTGAATCCGCCGCTTCCGGATTTTGCCCCACGGCGCGCACCTTGAGGCCAAGCGTGGTTTTGTCGAAAAGAAACCAGAGCGCGGGGACCATGAGATAGTCCAGGTAGACCAGGATATTGTGGTTGAAGAAGATTTGGCCCAGAATGGGAATGTTGCTGAGGACAGGAATCTGGATGTCTCGGAAGCCGTTGACCCCTTCCACGGAGCCGATTAGCACCCGGAAGAGCAAGCTGCTGAGACCCAGGCCAAACAGATAGAGGCCGATGCCGCTGATACCCTGTTCAGCCTGAAACGTGACACTGATGATTGCCATCAGCAGCCCCATCAGCCCGCCCACCACGAGAGCCGCCGCCACCCCCAGCCACAGGTTGTCAGTCTTGAAGACGGTGAAGAAGGCCGCAAACGCGCCCATGAGCATGACGCCATCCACGCCCAGATCGAGCACGCCCGACCGCTGCGACACTGTCTCCCCCAATGCGGCTAACAGGTAGGGCGTGGCTAGGCGAATACCGCTGTGCAAGATGCCGATGAGTACGGCGGTGGTGAAGAGGTCGCTAATCACTGACTGCCTCCTGCGGCGCACTGGCCGAGGCGCTCTCTGCCGACGTCGTGGCGTCGGCGACGCGCTTGCGCGCGCGGCGACGCACAAAGAAATCGCTGGCGACGACAAAGAGAACGATCAAGCCGTTGATGGCGACGACGAGGGAACTAGGGACTTGCACCGTGCGCTGCATTTTATCTGCGCCTACGAGCAGACCGCCGAAAATGATCGAGGCTGGGATCGCGCCCAAGGGGTGCAGTTTGCCAAAGAGGGCTGCCACAATGCCGCTGAAACCGTAGCCTCCTGACAGCCCTTCGATCATGCGGTGATGAACGCCGGTCACTTCGACCGCGCCGGCCAGCCCGGCAAACGCCCCGCTGAGGATCAACGCCAGGGCCATATAACGCCGCACCGGGATGCCGGCATAACGGGCCGCAGACGAGTTGAGACCCACGGCGCGGATGCGGTACCCGATGGTGGTGCGCCAGAGAAAAATGAAAACGAGGACGGCCAGGATAATGGCCAGGATTAGTCCCACGTGCAGCAGGGTGCGCGGCACCNNGGCGCAGGAGCCACACCTGGTCAGGCAAGGTGGCGCTTTGGGCAATGTTCGTACCGGCGGCGATTTGGGCAGGATCGAGCATGGGGCCGCGGAGCAGGTAGTTCATGAGTTGCAGGGCGATGGCGTTGAGCATGACGGTGCTGAGAATTTCGTTGACGCCGAAACGAGCCTTCAAAACGCCGGCGATGCCGCCCCATACGGCTCCGCCCAGCACCCCAGCGCCGAGCGTCAGCGGGATCAGGATGACGCCGGGCAGGGTGGGCCACGCCAGGGCGACGGCCGCCGCGGCCACGGCGCCGATGATGATCTGCCCCTCTCCGCCAATGTTGATGACGCCACCGCGAAAGGCAATGCAGATGCCCAAACCCACCAGGAGCAGCGGAGTCGCTTTGGACAGCGTTTGGGTCAAGCCGCTCACGGTGCCGAAGGCGCCCCTGAATAACGAACCGTAGGCGGTCAAGGGATTGACGCCCAAGATCAACAGCAGAATCCCGCCAAAGGCCAGGGCCAGCAGCGTCGCCAGCACGGGCAAGAGGGCGCCTGTTAGCCGGCTGACGTCCAAGCGTCTGGCTGCGCCGCTTGTCTCGCTCGATTCGCTCATGAAAGACACCCCCTTTGGGATCTCGTTGACGACTCGATGACCATGATGTTGATCGCGTGCACGGTTGACTGCGCAGGCCGCGGCCAGAATCCGCGCCCGGGGTGCTCACTCAACTCGATCGTGCACGCTTGGGCAGCGCCATGGGCAGTTTGGTGCGCCGCACGCCGTCAAACTGACGCAGCGCGTTCGCCACGGCGCCGGCCGTCGGCACCAGCCCGATTTCGCCGACGCCTTTGGCGCCATATGGGCCGTAGGGGTCGGCCACCTCAACGCCAATCACCTCGATCGCGGGCATTTCCTTGGCGCGCAGGATGCCGCACTGGCGCAGGCGCGTGCTCTTGAAGCGACCGCCTTCCATCGGCAGATCCTCGCTGATGGCGTAGCCCAATCCCATGTGCAGCGACCCTTCGACCTGGCCCTCGAACAGTGTGGGGTTGAAGATTTTGCCTGCGTCGTGCGCAGCCACGATCCGGGCAATCTGGCCGTCCTTGTCCAGGATGACGAGCTGCGTCGCGTAGCTGTACGAGTAGTGCGTCACAGGCGTGTCGGTCACGGCCTCTGGCTTCGTCGTCCAGTCGCAGACCCAACTGCCTTCGTACTGACGACCCACAAGCTCTGCCAACGCGTGAACCTTCAGATCCGCAGCCAGTTTCCTAGCCGCATCTATGGTCGCATTGCCCACCAGCGAGGTGGCGCGCGAGGCCGTGGTCATGCCGGCATATTGGCCGGACGCGGTGTCCACGCGCATCTCAACGATCGTGGGGTCAATACCGGTCTCGGTGCACAACGCTTGCAGGGCCACGGTGTGGACGCCCTGGCCCATCTCGGTCCAGCCGTGATCCACCACGATCTTGTCTGCTGCCTCGACGCGGATACGTACGCGCGAGGCGTCAGGCACGCCGTTGCCAATGCCGGTATTCTTGATGCCGCATGCCAATCCGGCGACGCCCCCGGCGTTCTGCGCCGCGTAGAATTGGTCCTTGACCGCCAGCAGGGTGGCGCGCAGCCCGGCTCCGCCCTCGATGATCTGGCCGGTGGCGGTCATGCTCCCCTCGGTGATGGCGTTGTCGTAGCGGAATTGCCAGCGGTCAAAACCGCCCTGCTGGCACAGATCGTCCAGGCAGCTCTCGATGGCAAAGGCAGACTGGTTGACGCCAAAGCCGCGCATCGCGCCGCAGGGCACATTGTTGGTGTAGACGGCCACGGCTTCGATGTCGGCCGCAGGCGCATGGTATGCGCCGGTGGCATGACCGGCCGCGCGCTCCAGCACCTTAGCGCCGACCGACGCGTACGCGCCTGAATCGCCGACGATGCGCGCGTGCACAAAGGTCAACTTGCCGGCGGCGTCGCAGCCCACGCGGTAATCGAGCCACATCGGATGGCGTTTGGGGTGCATACGAATGGACTCATCCCGCGTCAGCTTCACCTTGACCGGCTGTCGCAGCAGGTAAGCCGCCACAGCGGCATGGCCTTGCACCGACAGGTCTTCCTTGCCGCCAAAGCCGCCGCCGTTAGGCACCAAAATGACGCGCACCTGCTCTTCGGGCAAGCCGAGCAGCGCGGCAATCTGGACGCGGTCTTCGTAGACGCCCTGGCTCTGTGACAGCACCTCGACTGCGAGCCCGTCATCCGCGGCGGGATAGGCGATCGCCGCCTCTGGCTCCATGTAGCCGTGCTCGATGCGCTGCGTCTCATAGCGGCCGGCGGAGATAAAGGCCGAAGCCGCCTCCGCGGCCTGCAGATCGCCGCGCTTGATGACGGTGCTCGCCAGGACATTGCCGTCTGGGTGCAGCTTGGGCGCGCCAGGCAGCAGCGCCGCGAAGGGGTCGGTCAGCGGCTCCAGGACTTCGTAATCCACTTCGATTTTGGCTGCGGCCGCGCGCGCGGCCTGCTCGGTCTGCGCGACGACTAGGGCCAGGACATCGCCCACATAGCGCGTTTCCTCGCCCACAGCCACCATCAGCGGCCAATCTTGCTGGATCAGACCCACCATGCGCCGCCCAGGCACATCCGCGGCCGTGAAGATGTGCACCACGCCGGGAACTGCCGCTGCGGCCGCGGTGTCAATGCGCAGCACGCGCGCGCNNAGCAGACCGGCGATGCGGATGTCGTCCACGTAGGGACGCTGGCCTAACACGGCGCCGAAGGAATCATACTTGGGATGGCGATCGCCCACCTGGGCCGCGGTGGCCGGTTGCGGCACTTCTTCCTCGTGCAAAATGGCGCCGGCCGCGACCTCGATGGCGTCCACGATCTTCTTGTAACCGGTGCAGCGGCACAGGTGCGGCGTCAACGCCTGCTCGATCTCGCGCCGGCCCGGCGCTGGCTGGCGGTTGATGAGCGCGTTGGCCTGCATGACAATGCCAGGGATACAAAAGCCGCACTGGATGCCGCCGGCCGCGACAAAGGCGTGGGAAAAGACGCGCTGGCGGAACTCGCCCAGCCCTTCGGTCGTGGTTGCTTGGCCGCCAGCCACTTTTTTCATGGGCGTGACGCAGGAGAGCACCGCCTTGCCGTTGAGGTCAACCGCGCAGCAGCCGCAGGCGGCCTGGGGTGAACAGCCATCCTTGGGCGAAATGATGCCTTCGTGCTCACGCAGATAGGTCAACAGCGGCAAGTCGGCATCGCCAGCGAATTGTTTGGGCTGCCCGTTGAGAACGAAGTCCATGTCGCTTCCCCTTGTGTCGGTGAATTCGCGTTAACGCATCCAATCATCGCGCCAGGCCGGCCGGGGAAGGTGCAAGCCATCACGCTTCTCGCCGGTCGCCTGACCGGCTGCGGCCGTGTTGACCAGAGGAATCAAACTTCATTTATCTTACACAAAGACTTGTGAGATGTCAAGATTACTGCGGCGAATGCATGTCAGTTATCCATGTCCCGTGGGCGCAACCCTCAATGGCAACAGGCAATCTGTGGCGATCCGTGGTCATTCGCGGCCTTCTTTCAAGTTCATTGCGCAAACAGTTGGATTGACTTCATGTGGTTGCCATGTTAAGATGCGCCAACGCCATCATGGGCGAATCTCCAGATTGAGTGAGCGAACACCACCATGTCACAACGCATCTTGATCGTCGGCGGCGCTGGCAAAATTGGGCAAGCCGTCGTGCGCGACCTGGCGTCCTTCACCGACGCCGAGCTGATCCTGGCGGGCCGCCATCGAGCCAACGGCGAGGCCGCAGCGCAGCCGTTTGGCAGACGTGCGCGCTTCGTCGCGCTGGATCTCGATCGGGCCAGCGTGGATGATCTGCGCCAGCAGGTGGCTGGCATGGACCTGGTGTTGCAGTGTGTGGGGCCTTTTCGTTCGCGGCCGCCCACCCTGCTGCAGGCCGCCATTGCGGCTGGCGTCAACTACGTGGATGTGTGCGACGACCGCGGCGGCACGCAGCAGCGCTTGCAGATGGACGCCGCGGCCAAGGCGGCCGGCGTCACCGCGCTGATTGACACCGGCACCTTCCCTGGGNNCGCGCTTGCCGCAGGCCGATACGCTGCACCTGTCGTTCGTTTGCGCGGGTTCGGGCGGCGGCGGTTTTGGCGTCCTGCAAACGACCTTCCTGGCCGTCAGCCGGCCCTTCGAACAGCGCATCGAGGGGCGCTGGCAAGAGACGCCGTCCTACCGCGGCCGGCGTGTGGTGGACTTTGGCCTCCCCCTGGGCCGGCGGCCGGTCTACCACTTCGAGGTGCCTGAGATCTGGAGCCTGGCCCAGGTTTTCCCGCAGTTGCAGACCATCACCAGCCGCTTTGGCTCCATCCCCGAGCTGTGGAACTGGGCCACGCTGGCGCTGGCGTTAGCGCCGGTCGAGTACCGGCAAAACACCGCGTTCCTCGATCGCTCGGCCGAATTTATGGTGCCCTACGTGCACAAGGTGGATCGCTGGGTCGGCGATGCGCTGGGCATTCGGATTGACATCGCCTCCCGCGCGGACGGGGGTGGGCGTGAAACGATTTGCTTCTACGCCCCGTCCACGGTCAAGGCCGTGGGTTGGGCCACAGGCATTGCCGCGGCCATGGTGCTGCACGGAGAAATCCGCGCGCCCGGCGTGCTGCTGCCCGAAACGCACATCCCGCCGCAGCCGTACATCGAGCGCCTGGTGGCCCGCGGCGGCGTGCTGCGGCGTGGCTGAGAAGTGAAATCCCCTTGCGCAGGCTGGCTCCCCAGGTAGGTCACGCCGNNTCCCCTTGCGCAGGCTGGCTGCTCCATCCAGAGCCGAGCAAGCCAAGATCGCCCTCATCGACACGGGATCCTTACCCGGCAGGCCTGCGCAAGGTTGGGCGGCCGCGGCTGGCAACCCTCGCAGGGGTCACGGAACATCACAGCGTTGACTTGTGAGAGCGCCATGCACCTCTGAGTGCGTCATCGCGCCGCAGCCCTGCGAGGGGCATCCCCTTGCGCAGGCTGGCTTCCCTCGTAGGTCACGCCTCCGGCGTGACAACGTCGTCAGCCGCAGCGTTCGCTTTTCTGTGACGACGTGGTCCGGCCAGGAGGCCGGACCTACTGGCTGCGCGGTCCTACGGCGGGCAAACCGGCGACGTCCTCGCCGGTGCAGGCTCCTTACCCGGCAGGCCTGCGCAAGGTTGGCCGATTTCTCTCCTGCCAACCCTCGCAGGGACCAGTGGACATCACTGCGTTGTAGGAATTCCAACTGTAGCACACATCCAACCACAAAGAACACATGCGGGGGTGGGTGAACACAGAGAAAAGGCAGATCAGGCGCAAATTGGCAGCTTCCTTGCGTTCTTTGTGATCTCTGTGGTCAAAATCCAAGCCGCATTTGGAACTACTGACTGCGTCACCTCGCCGCAGCCCTGCGAGGGGAAGGCGCTACGGCGCCAGCGGGAAGTATCGAACCTGCGCCTGGCACGATTGCACGACCAGGTCATCTATCTCCCAGCCCCCGGTTGGCCGGCCGACCGTCCTGTCGGCGCCGACGCGAAAACGAAAACGCACCGTTTGCCCGGCGAATTGGTTCAAGTCAACGATGCTGTATAGGTATTCCCGCGGATCGCCGCACCAGGCCAGGCGACCGGCCAGTGGGTTATCGAAGGCGGACGCGATGACGCCGTCGTAAGGGTTGGTCAGCAGGATGTCATTGGGCGCCTGCCCCCATGTGGACCCGCCGTCGGTGGTGATCTCCAGGATGGCGCCATCGTAACAGCCGGCCGTGCCGCCCTCGAACAGCTGACGATTCCAAAACTGGAGCGTCAGCGGTTCTTGCCCGCTGGGTAGGCTGATGGCCGGCGAAACCAGGTGCGCCTCGCTCACCGCGGCCGGATCGCTGGCGTGCCAGTGTTGCGGCGGACTGTGCCAATAGTTGGTTGCCAGCACCCACTGATTAGGCCCTATCACCGTGGTGGCGGTCCAACCATCAGCGGCTTGCGGCCCATCGAAGTTGCTCTTGTAGATTACGATCGGCGCGGCGCCTGACTCGCAGGCGCCGGGCGCGTTCAGGGTCGTGAAGCTGAACACGGCCGACACCGCGCCCACGCTGCATGCGTTGGACGCCTTGACGCGCCAGTAGTAGCGTGTGCTCGTGGGCAGGTCGCTGCTCGGTGTGAAGCTGGCGCCGGTCAGGCCGCTCGCCGACGTCACGATGGCGCTGAAACTGGCATCCGTTGCAATCTCGATGGCGTAGGTTTGCGCCTGGCTGGCCGCCTCCCAGGCGAAGGTTGGACGCCGCGGCTGCCGCCGCGCGTCGTCGGCTGGTGTGACCAGGCGCGGCGCGGCCGGGGCCGCTTTGAAAATATCCAACCCAACGGTGGTCGTGTGTGTATCGCTGACGGTTACGCCGACGACATTGATCGCGTACGCTCCCGGTGTGGCCGCGGCCGTGTTGCCAAGGGTCAATGTGGGGGTTATAGGCGGCGTGACGGGATTGCCGCTAAACCCGATCATGACCCCGGCGGGCGCGCCGGTCGCGCTCAGGCTCACCGGCTGGTTGTAGCCCAGGATGGCGCCAATGGTCAGGGTGTAGATGGCGCTGGCTGGCGCACACACGGCCTGGCTGGCCGGCATGGCCGCCAAGGTGAAGTCCGGCCGTACGGTGCAGTTGGCGCAGATCAGGGCAAAACTCTGATCCGTCGGATCCTGGTTGTACAACACCGCATCGCCGGGCAGGTTGGCGGCCTCCACGCGGATGGTGACTATGTCGC
>CXWK01011533.1_pt1 | contig 12584 bp, 11 predicted proteins | sample 590851 | NCBI WGS metagenome assembly CXWK01 (sample SAMEA3498364, study PRJEB10139) | wastewater metagenome | biome: wastewater treatment plant; material: activated sludge | place: Denmark | collected 2014-08-01
ATGAGGTTACTCGGCTGGCTGACGGTGTTGAGCGGCGGCACGGGCAAGCCGGCGGCGTTGAACTCGGCCTCGTTGACCAACAGCGCCCCGCCGGCCAGCAGCCCCTCCAGGCGCAACGGCCGCCACTTGCGCGTCGCCCGCGCCTCGGCGCGGTGGCCCGTCACCCACCATTCGACCTCGAAGCGATCCGTTTGCAGCCCGGCGTTGAGGCCGCTCATGTCGCCGTGGAAGTGGCGCAGGTAGTTGTGGCAGACCGCGCCCAGCTTGCCGATGTTGAAGCGGCCGTTGCGGCTCTCCAGCGGGTCGTAGGTCCAGGTGATGAGCCGCACGCCGATGCGCAGGCAGAAGTCGCGCTGGGCCATCTTCAGCCGGAAGCCGACGTTCTGGTGCTGGTACTCCGGCAGCACGCCGGCGATGACCGAGTACATCTTCAGTCGCGCCGCGGCCACCTGGTCGATGCGGCCGGGCGTGTGCTGGGTGCCCAGAATGCCGAAGGTGAAGCCAACCAGCCGCGGCCCGTCGAACGCGCCCAACAGCGCCGCGCCGCTGTGGTGCATGGCGTGCAGGGCGTGGCCGGGAATGATCTCCAGGTCGGGCATGCCCCAGGTGGCGCGCTGAATCTCTTCGGCGGCGAGGTACTCGGCGTTGGTCTCTAGCTCGCGAATGATGATGTCGGACATTCGAGAAATTCTATCTGATTAGGGGGAGAGGAACACGGAGTTACACAGAGAAGAGGAGAGGGACACAGAGAAGCGCGGAGGGGCGCCGAGAGACGCAGAGAGAAGGATGCTTTCTCAGCGTCTCTCTGCGCTCCTCTGCGTCTCTCAGCGTTCCTCTCTAACTTCCAAACAACAGGCCGACGATGCCGCCCAGGGCCAGGAACGCGCCATAGGGCAGCAGCGCCCCCCGCCCGGCGCGGCCCGACAGGAGCCACACCGCCGCCCCGCCCCCGGCCAACAGCACCCCCAGCAACAGCGCCCAGCCCGCCGCCGGCCAGCCGACCACCGCCGCCACCAGCGCCGCCAGTTTCACGTCGCCCATGCCCAGCGCCCCCGGCCCATAGAGCCGCCGGCCCAGAGCGTAGAGGCCGAGGAAGACGACGAAGGCCAAAGCCGCCGCCAGCCCCGCGGCAATCGGCGCAATACTCAGAGTCACCGCTGCCACTAGCGCCGGCAAGACAATCACGTTGGGCAGCCGCCGCTGCTCCCAATCCACCACCGCCAGCAGGACGAGCACGGCGGCGAACAACATGGCCGGCAGCGGCCCGCGCACGTCACCGCCGCGATCAGCCAGATAGACGAAGAGCAGTGGCAGGGCCACCAGCACGGCCGTCTGTCGCCGCGGGTGGCGCGTCAGCCCACAGGCCGCCGGCGCCGGACTGAGCCAGCAGTCGGCGGCGCGGTTGACCAGCGCGGCGGCGAAGAGGCCCAGCAGGGCGGTTAGAGCAGTTGGCATGGCGACGGATTATAGCCGCCTGTTTTACCGTCGCATCCTTTACAGACGCCGCGCACAGGCTATCATTGCCGGTCAAGAAGCTGCACCCAACCCATTGAAGAGGAGAACCGAATGAACCGCGCCGCCCGCATCCTACTCATCATCCTTGGCGTCCTACTCGCCCTGATCCTCGTGCTGGCCCTGGCCGGCGCGTCCGTCGCCCGCGGCCCCTTCCCCGACGTGGACGGCGAGAAGACGGTCGCTCTGCCCGATGAATGCGCCGCGGCCGACGCCGGCGATTCGGCCGCTCTGTGCGTCGCCCTGACCGGCCACGGCCTGAGCGCCCCCGTCCACGTCTACCGCGACGACTACGGCATCCCCCACATCTACGCCGAGAACAGCGACGACCTGTTCTTCGCCCAAGGGTACGTCCACGCCCAGGATCGCATGTGGCAGATGGAGTTCTGGCGGCACATCAGCCAGGGGCGCGTGTCGGAGATCGTCGGCGAGCCGGGGCTGGAGAACGACAAGTTCATCCGCACCAGTGGTTGGAACCGCATCGCCGCGGCCAACACCGCCTATTATGAGCAGGAGCTGCCCGAAGCGATGGCCGCCCTGAATGCCTACGCCGCTGGGGTCAACGCCTACCTGGTCGAGAACAAGGACGACCTCGCCCTCAGCCAGCGCATCCTCGGCCTCGTCGGCGAGCCGTGGGAGATCGAACCGTGGCAGCCGGTGCACTCCATCGGCTGGGGCGTGGTCATGGCCTGGGACCTGGGCGGCAACTGGGAGGACGAACTGACCCGCGCCCGGCTCTACGCGACGCTGGGGCAGGAGGCGACGGACGAGCTGGTTCCCGGCTACCCGTTCGACAGCCGGCCGGTCATCGCCCCCACGTCGCAACTGATCACCGCCGCGGCGGGCCAGACCACCACGGCCGCCGCCCCGGCCATTGACTGGACGCGCGTCTCGACGGAGATCATCGGCCGTCCGCCGGGCGCGCTGGGCAGCGGCCCGCTGCTGGGCAGCAACAACTGGGTCGTCGGCGGCCAACACACTGCTTCGGGCCTGCCCCTGCTGGCCAACGATCCCCATCTGGGCATCCAGATGCCGGCCATCTGGTATCAGGTCGGGCTGCACGCGCCGGGCTGGGACGTGACCGGCTTCAGCTTTGCCGGCATCCCCGGCGTCGTCGTCGGCCACAACGAGCGCATCGCCTGGGGTGTCACCAACGTCGGCCCGGACGTGCAGGACCTCTACATCGAGCGCGTCAACCCCGACAACCCCAACCAGTATGAGTACATGGGCGAGTGGCGCGACTTCAACGTCATCGAAGAGGTCATCAAAGTCAACGGCGGCGAAGACGTGGTGCTGAGCGTGCGCGAGACGCTCCACGGCCCGGTCATCAGCGACGTACTGGAAGAGCAGCCCGACGTGCTGGCCCTGCGCTGGACGGCCGCCGGTGGCCCATCGCGTATTCTGCAATCCGTCCTGCGCATCAACCAGGCCCAGAACTACGAGGAGTTCCGCGAGGCGTTGCGCTTCTGGGACATCCCGTCGCAGAACTTCGTCTACGCCGACGTGGACGGCAACATCGGCTACCAGATGCCCAGCCTCATTCCCATTCGCGCCAACGGCCAGGGCATGGTTCCCGCGCCCGGCTGGACGGGCGAGTACGAGTGGGACGAGTACATCCCGTTCGAGGAGTTGCCGGCCCTCTATAACCCGGAGCAGGGCTACATCGTCACCGCCAACCATGCCGCCGTGGACGAAGCGTACCCTTACTTTGTCTCCCGCGACTGGGCCAGCGGCGACCGCGGCCAGCGCATCACCGACATGATCGAAGCGGCCATCGCCGAAGGGCCGATTGACGCCGATGACTTCGGCCGCATCCACTCCGACAGCTACTCGTTGCGCGCCGCCAGCTACGTGCCACTGCTGGCCGGGCTGAGCAGCGACGACGCCGCCGTGCAGCGGGCGCTGGATACGCTGGCTGCCTGGGACTACCAGGAGCGGCGCGACAGCGTCGGCGCGTCGCTGTTCGAGATCTTCTACATGCGCCTGGCCCACAACGTGCTGGCCGACGACGTGGGCGAGGAGAACATCTCCGATGCCTACAGCACCATCTATTTCCACCAACTGGCGCAGGACGCCGCCGCCCGCTGGTGGGACGACGCCACCACGCCCGCAGCAGAGAGCCGCGAGGACATTCTGCTGCGCTCATTGACCGAGGCTGTGGCCTGGCTCAACGAAAACCTGGGCGGCGACATGGACGGGTGGACGTGGGGCCGGCTGCATACGGCCACCTTCGCCAGCACGCCGCTGGGCGAGAGCGGCATCGGCCCCATCGAGTCGCTGGTCAACCGCGGCCCCTTCCCGGCCGACGGCGGCAGCGACCTGGTCAACGCCAACAACTGGAGTTGGGAAGCGCCGGCCCTGGTCAGGTCGCACCCATCCATGCGCATGATCGTGGACATGAGCGACTTCGACGCCTCGCGCTGGGTCATCCCCACCGGCCAGAGCGGCCACCCGTTCAACGCCCACTATGACGACCAGATCGAGCTGTGGCTCAACGGCCAATATCTGCCCATGCGCAGCAGCCAGGCCGCAGTAGAAGCCGCGGCCATCGACCACCTGGTGCTACAGCCATAGGGAAGGAAGAGGAACACGGAGAAGAGGAGAGGGACGCGGAGAGACGCAGAGGAGCGCTGAGAGACGCTGAGAAAGTCTCTGCCCTCCGCGTTTCTCTGCGCTCCTCTGCGTCTCTCTGCGTCCCTCTCTATCACCACACACAAGGAGTACCCATCATGGTCACCATACCCATCCACCACGAAACCAATGACGCCGACTTCCGCCAACTGAGCGACTTTGTCGTGGCCGAGATGCGGCGGCTGAGCGTGCCCGGCGTCGCTGTTGGGCTGATCCACGACGGCCGCGAGCACCTGGCCGGCTTCGGCGTCACCAGCGTCGAGAACCCCCTGCCGGTCACGGCCGACACCCTGNNACAACGGCCGCGAACACCTGGCCGGTTTCGGCGTCACCAGCGTCGAGAACCCCCTGCCCGTCACGGCCGACACCCTGTTCCAGATCGGTTCGACGACCAAGACCGTCACCGGCACCATCGTCATGCGCCTGGTCGAGCAAGGGCTGATCGACCTCGACGCCCCGGTGAAGAGCTACCTGCCCGAACTGACCCTGCAAGACAAAGCGGCCGAGGCCACCGTCACCACCCGCCACCTGCTGACCCACATGGGCGGCTGGCTGGGCGACTTCTTCCGCGAGACGGGCAGCGGCGACGACGCCCTGGCCCGCTACGTGGCCGAGATGGCCGGCCTGCCCCAGGTCGTGCCCGCCGGCGCGGTCTGGTCTTACAACAACGCCGGCTTCGGCCTGGCCGGGCGGCTCATCGAAGTCGTGTCCGGCCAGCCGTATGAGGCCCTGGCCCAGGCGATGGTGCTCGACCCGCTGGGCATGGACAACTCCTTCTTCTTCCCGGCCGACGTCATCTCGCGCCGCTTCGCCGTCGGCCATCGGCTGGATGCCCAGGACGGCGTCGTGGTCGAGCGGCCGTGGGCGCTGGCCCGCTCGGGCCACGCCGTCGGCGGCCTGTGCTCCAGCGCCCGCGATCAGATGCGCTACGCCCGCTTCCACCTGGGCGACGGCGCGACGGCGAGCGGCGAGCGCCTGCTGTCGGCGGCGACAATGGCCGCCATGCAGTCCCCGTGCTGCGACGCCAATCTCGGCCGGCAGATGGGCCTGAGTTGGATTCTCAAGGAGATAGGCGGCGAGCGGATCGTCATGCATGGTGGGGCGACCAACGGCCAACTGTCGGCCTTCCTCATGGTTCCGGCGCGCGGCTTCGCCCTGACGGTGCTGACCAACGCCGACGAGGGGTCGATGCTCCACGACGAGGTTGTGCGCTGGGCGCTGGGCCACTATCTGGGGCTGGTCGAACCGGCGACGACGCACCTGACGCTGGACGCGGCGGCGCTCAACGAGTATCTGGGCACGTACACGGCGCGACTGGGCGATCTGGAGCTATACCTGGATGGCGAACAACTGATGGCTCGCCACACTCCCCACGGCGGCTTCCCCGACGTGGACTCGCCCCCCTCGCCCGCGCCGCCGCCCAGCCGGTTGGCCTTCTTCGCCCCCGATTGCCTGATCGCCCTCGACCCGCCGCTGATCAACATGAAGGCCGAGTTCCTGCGCGACGCCGCCGGGCGCATCGAGTGGCTGCGGACGAGCCGGTTGCATCGGAGGCAGTAGGTCAGTAGGTCAGTGAGTCAGTAGGTCAGTCAGTCAGCTTTCACTTCAGTTACTGACCTACTGACCTACTGACCTACTGACTCACTGACCTACTGACTGACTGACCTACTGCTTACGGATAAGCCGGCGGCTCCCACCCCGCCTGGAAGCGGGCGACGAACTGTTGCACGCCGTCAGGGATGGGGAAGGCGCTGCGGGTGATGTAGTCGTACATCACCTGCACCGTCTTGCCATAGGCCACCAGGCGGCCGTCCTCGCCCTGCACGCGATAGAGCATATCGAAGCTCTTGGTGCCGAAGCGGGAGACGCCGGCGCCGATGTGCAGAACCTCGGTCAACAGGGCCGGCGATTTGTAGGTGCAACTGGCATCGACGAGGATGAGCGGCAGGTCGAGCAGTTCCGTGCCCAGCAGGCCGCTGCGCATGACCTCGCCCAGGTACTTGATGCGCACCGTCTCGAAGTAGGCAAAGAAGACGGCATTGTTGACGAAACCCATGGCGTCGATGTCGCGGAAGGCGACTTCGAGGCTGATCTCATAGGGATAGGTGGTCTGGGTCATGCTACATCGGGTAATGGGGCTGGGTGGTATGTGACTAACGCGCATTCTAGCACGTTTCTCTGGCGCTGGAAATCGATGTGAGTCTACTCCACGGCCAGCGTCGCCTCAACCGTCAACGGCTGCCCGTCGCGCAGCAACGTCAGCGTCACCGGGTCGCCAACCAGCTTGTTGAGTTCCAGATACTCCAGAAGCGCGTTCCAGTCGGCGATCTCGCGTCCGTCCAGGTGGGTGATGATGTCGCCGCCGGCCAGCACGCGCCGGTTGCCGACGATGACCTCCTGTTGCGCGCCGCGCACGCCGGCGGTGTCGGCCGGGCCGCCGCGCCCCAGTTGGGCCACCAGCACGCCCCGCTCCACCGGCAGCCCCAGCGCCTCGGCCAGCGCGGCGCTGATCGAGTAGCCTAGCAGCCCCAGCGTCGCGTGCGGGTAGCGCCCCTCGCTGACCAGCACGGGCACGACCCGCCGCAGCGTGTCCACCGGCACGGCAAAGCCGATCCCCTCCGCCCCTTCCTGGATGGCGGTGTTGATGCCGATGACCTCGCCGCGCGAGTTGAGCAGCGGGCCGCCGGAGTTGCCGGGGTTGATGGCGGCGTCGGTCTGGATGACGTTGAAGATGTAGTCGCCGGTCTCCGTTTCCAGCGGCCGGCCCAGGGCGCTGACGACGCCGGTGGTCAGCGTCCGGTCGAGACCGAACGGGTTGCCGATGGCGATGGCCCGCTGGCCGACGCGGATGGCCTCGGCCGCGCCCAGGGCCAGCGGTTGCAGCGGCGTGGCCGCCGGATCGACGCGCAACACGGCCAGATCGTTGCGCGGGTCTACGCCGACGACTTCGGCCTCCACCTGGCTCTCGTCGGAGAAGATGACCTCGATGCGCGTGGCGTCCTCGACGACGTGGTAGTTGGTGACGATGTGGCCGGCGTCGTCCCAGACGAAGCCGGAGCCGGTGCCCTCGCTGGCTAGCGGCCCGAAGAAGAAGTCCATCGTGACGACTTCCGAGGCGACGTGGACGACCGACGGCCCGACGCGCTCGTAGAGGTTGGTGATCAGTTGCTCCTCAATGTCGATGGGCAGCAGGTCGGCGTCGGAGAGGGGCGTGGGCGTGGCGACGATAACCAGTGGCGTCGGGGTAGACAGGGGCGCGGTGGCCGTTGGCGCAGTGCCGGCCGGGTCAAGGCGACAGGCGGTCAGCGCCAGCAAGGCCACAACGAACAGCAAAGGTTGATGGATGCGTTTGAGCATAAGCGCCGAATGGGTCGCCGCGTGAAGGCGCTACAACAGCCGGTCGGCAAACGCGGGCAACGCCGCCACGCCGCCGGTGTGCCAAAACAGCACGCGCTGGCCGCGGGTGAACGCCCCCCAGCGGATCAGGTCGATCAGCCCGCCCATCGCCCGGCCGGTGTAGACCGGGTCGAGCAGGATGCCCTCCAGTTGGCCGACGAGCTTGATGGCCTCGCGCTCCGTCTCGCCCACGCGGGCATACCCCTCGCCCAGATAGTCGTCGTTGACATCGATGCGGTCGGCCAGCGACACACTATCGAGGCCCAGGTGGGTGGCGGTGGCTGTGGTCAGCGCCGCCACCTGCGTACGCAGCACGTCGGCCGGGTGATCGACGCTGATGCCCAGCGCCGCGCCGCGATAGCCGTAGACGTGCGCCCCCAATGTGATGCCCGCCTGCGTGCCGCCGCTGCTGCTGGCGAAGACGATGAAGTCGACGTTCAGCCGCTCGGCCTCCAACTGGCCCATCAGTTCGCGCATGGCCAGCACGTAGCCGGTCGCGCCGATGACGTTGGAGCCGCCAAGGGGGATGAGGTAGGGCCGGCGGCCGAGCGAGCGCAACTCGGCCTGCACGGCGGCGATGGCCTCGCTGCAATCGCGGCCGTCGTTCCAGTAGACGTGAGCGCCGAGCAGGTGGTCGAGCAGCAGGTTGCCTGTAGTCGCCTCCGGCTTGCTGCCGCGCAGCACGAGGCTGCACCCCAGGCCGAAGCGGGCGGCGGCAGCGGCCGTCTGGCGGCAGTGGTTACTCTGCGGCGCGCCGGTCGTCACCAGATGGTCGCTACCCTGGGCCAGCGCGTCGGCCACCAGGAACTCCAGCTTGCGCGTCTTGTTGCCGCCGGTGGCCAGCCCGGTCTGGTCGTCGCGCTTGATCCACAGCTCCGGCCCGCCCAGATGGCGCGACAGGCGCTCCAGGCGTTCGATGGGCGTCGGCAGATAGGCGATGGGCACGCGGGCGGGGAATTTGGGGTCCATAGGCATCCTGGAGTCGGGGGCGCGGCAGTGCGCCAACGAATTGACCGGTATTGTAGCCCATTTGCGCCGGCTGTCTATTTGGGGTATAGCCGTCTCTATGACCCATAGCTTTGACACGCTGGCCGAGGATGACGTCCTGACCCGGAGCCGCTTCCACTTTCTGCTAAAAGCCTTCTACGCGCCCGCCGGCTGGCCCACCTGGCTGGTCGGGCTGGCTGGGGCGGGGCTGGCCGCGGCCGTCGGCGCACTGTGGTGGCTGCCGGCGCGCGAGGCGCTGTTGGCCGTGGCCGTGGGCGGCGTGCTACTGGCGTTCTTCGCCGCCGATGCCCTGCTGCTCCAGGAGCTGCCACGCCGCCGGGTCTCCTTCGGCCCCTGGCAGGGACAGATCGCCGCCCTGGCCCTGCCGCGGACGGCGGTGGCCATTGGCCTGGGCCTGGCCGGCTTCTGGCTGGGCTGGCCGACGGCCTTGCTGCTGCTCATCGCCGCGCAGTTGGCCGGCCTGCTTATTCTCTACCGCGCCGCGCTCGGTGAGCCGAGCCGGCTCGGATTGAGCCACTTGACCATCAGCAGCGAACGCCTGCCGCCCGGCGCGCCGCCCATTCGCATCCTCCACGTCGGCGACATCCATCTGGAGCGGCTGAGCGTGCGCGAGGCGCAACTGCTGGAGTTGGTCAAGGCGACGGAGCCTGACCTGATATTACTGACCGGCGATTATGTCAATTTATCTAACAACGTAGACCCGGAAACCCATGCCCAGGTGCGCCGGTTGCTGGGCCAACTCCACGCTCACTACGGCATCTTCGCCGTCCTGGGTACGCCGCCGGTCGATCTCCATGCGGTCATCCCACCCCTGTTCGATGGCCTGCCGGCGCGCCTGCTGCGCGACGAGGCGGTGGTGGTGGCGCTCAGTCGCGGACGCTGCCTGACGCTGCTCGGTCTCGACTGCCACCACGACATCGCCCGCGACGCGGCCACGCTCGACCGCGTGCTGGCCGCCGCGCCGGACGCCGGGCCGCGGGTGCTGCTCTACCATTCGCCGGAATTGATGCTGGCAGCCGCCAAACGGGGCATCGACCTCTATCTCTGTGGCCACACCCACGGCGGGCAGGTGCGGCTGCCGCTCATTGGCCCGCTGCTAACGGCGTCGCAGCTCGGCCGCCGCTTCGTCATGGGCCACTACACCCTTGGCCGGACGCACCTCTACGTCACCCGCGGCATCGGCTTCGAGGGGCTGGCCGCGCCGCGGGTGCGTTTGCTCTGCCCGCCGGAGGTGACGCTGGTGGAAGTGAGTGGGAAGCAGTAAGCAGTAAACAGTAAACAGTATCCAGTATCCAGTAGGTCAGTACCCACTGAACTATTGAGTACTGAATACTGGATACTACTTCAACGACGACCACACCTCCAACTTACTCTTCACCCGCCGGATGACCTCATTGGTGAACTGATCGGTGGCGCTGGAGCCGGTCAGGTCGGCCGTGCGCACACCGTCGTAGACCGCCTCCAACGTCGCCTCGTAGATGGCCCGGCTGGCCGTTTTCAGCTCTTTCTCGTCCATGTGGCCCAGCAGCCCGGCGGCGGCCAGGATCATGGCCATCGGGTTGGCCACGTTCTTGCCCTCCAGGCTGGGGGCCGTGCCGTGGGGCGCTTCGGCCATAACGCAGTCGATGACGCCGTCCTGGTTGAGCGAGATGACCATCGACTCCGACCCGGCAATGGAGCCGAACATCTGCAAGACCAGGTCGGACAGCAGGTCGCCGTCGCGGTTGAGCGAGGGGATGACCAACGGCTCGCCGCTGGTGGTGATGAGCAGGGCCATCGTGGCGTCGATGAGCTGCGGTTCGTAGCGCACGTCGGGGTGACGGGCGGCGGCGGCGTCCATCTCCTCCTTGAACAGCCCTTCGTAGACCGGGCTGACGGTGTACTTCGGCCCGCCGAAGACCTTGGCCCCGTTCTCCTTGGCGTGCTGGAAGGCAAACTCGGACACGGCGCGGCAGACCCAGCGCGAAATCTTCTCGGTGCGAAAGGCGTACTCGTCCAGGCTGCCCGGCTCGCCCTCGCGCCACTCGCGCGCGCCATAAGCGTCGTCGCGGGCCATGCGAACGATGCTGATCGGCGCGTAGATGCCGCCCACGGGGCGCACGCCGGGAATGCGCCGCCCGGTGCGCAGGATGATCTCGGCATCCATCACGTCGCGCAGGATGGCATTGGGGCTGCCCACGTCGCCGGCCTTCTCCGGCGTGATCGTCGCCGCCTTCAGGCCGACGCGATACTGGCGGATGGCCCGCCCGGCCTCGTAGACGACCTGGTTGTTCGTCGCCCGCCGGTTGGCCAGGGTCAGGTCAAAGCGCAGGAACTCCAACGGATAGCGGATCACGTCCTGCTGGAGCACGCGCAGCGACTCCTCCAGCAACTCCTGTCCCGTCTGGTCGCCATCCAACACCACAATCGTTCGGCTCATGTTCTCTCCTCCAACTATCCCCGGATTCGGAAGATCTCACGCAAAGACGCAAAGTACGCAAAGCGAAGAAAGGTTTCTTCGCTTGGCATACTTTGCGTCTTTGCGTGAGCATTTCTTTCTTTAACCAGGCATTTCACTCGACGCTCGCCCGCGGCGGGAGCGCAGTCTGTTCAGGTAGCGCGGGATGGCCTGCGTATAGAGGCGATAGAGCAGCGGCCGCGGCGTATAGTCCCACGCGCCGATGAAGCGCACCACCTCGCCGTTGAACCCGGCCTTAAACCGCCACACGCCCCACAGCCGGTCGCTCTCGTCGAACGTGTCCGGCGCGCCCCAGAAGTCGTAGACTTTGGCCCCCTGCGCCCGCGCCCAGCGGATCGCCTCCCACTGCAACAGATGGTTGGGCATCCGCTCGCGGGCCTCGTCGCGCGACGCGCCGTACATGTAGATAACCCGGTCGGCGAAACGCACCAGGATGACCGCGGCGACGGGCCGCCCCTCGACCTCGGCCAGCAGCGGGTGGGCCAGCCCGGCCTCCATGAGCGCCGTCCAGCCGTCGAGGTAGTAGGCCGTCGGCCGCGTCGTAAAGCCGTCGCGCGCGCCCGTCTCCGCGTACATGGCAGCGATGGCCGGCAGGTCAGCCGTCGTGCCCGGCCGCACGCTGACCCCCTTGCGCTCGGCCAGGCGAATGTTGTAGCGCGTCTTCTGCTTCATGGCCGCCAGCAGTTGCTCCTCGCTGCTTTCCAGCGGCAACTCGACGGTGTTGCGGAACTGAATCTGCTCGGCCGACGGCCGCCAGCCGCGGGCCGACAGGTCGCGCATGACCGCCGTGCCCAGCGGCGACACGCGCTCATCCTCCAGCCCCCAACTTCGCACCACCTCCGGGTCGATCTTGATGAAGATGGCCCGCTCGCGCCGGGCCAGTTGCTCCAGTTGGGCCAGCACGTGGCGGCGCAGCGTGGCGTCGCCGTAGTCGAGGGCCGGCCCTTTGGGCACGTAGAGGACGCAGTAGGGCGTGCGTGGCAGGTTGCGGCGCAGGACGTGGGCCGCGGCCGTCGCTTCCCAGCCGTTGCCGCCCACGGACAACGTCAGCGGCAGCGACCGCCAGCCCCAACGCGCCTTGAACTGCCCCCAGGCCCAGCTTTGCAGGGCGTGGGCATAGGGCAGCCGGGCCAAGGCCTGGTCCCAGGTGGCGCGCGACTCTTCGCGCTTGAACGTCGCCGCGCGGGCGACAGCCTTTTTCGTTATGGAAGCCATAGAGGAAAGAAGCTTAACGCAAGGGCGCNNGTTGAGCCTGGTCACGCTTCTGTTACAATCCCGCCTCAATCGATTTCACCGTGGAGGGTTGCATGAATTCCGTCCTGAAGCGCATCGAGCACTTTACTGGGCTAGGCCCCATCTTGCTCATCTTTGCAATTTTCGTCCCGCTGGCCATCTTCTTTGAGTTCACCCACGCCAGTCCGACGCTCATCCTGCTGGCTTCGGCGTTAGCCATCATTCCTCTGGCCGGCATGATCGGCGAGGGCACCGAGGCGCTGGCCGAAAAGGTGGGCCAGCGCGCCGGCGGCCTGCTCAACGCCACACTGGGCAACGCCGCCGAACTCATCATCGCCATCGTCGC